>Ga0209648_10001233_pt1 | contig 20468 bp, 19 predicted proteins | sample GraSoi2013_115cm_FD_185830 | JGI IMG/M metagenome (GOLD analysis project Ga0209648, IMG submission 185830) | Grasslands soil microbial communities from the Angelo Coastal Reserve, California, USA - Sample 9_17_2013_115cm (SPAdes) (version 2) | ecosystem: Environmental > Terrestrial > Soil >...
GCAGGCCTTCGATACGAATGCGAATTACAGACGGCTCACTAACTCCTGACAGTGCCAGTAACGCGTGGAAATCGGCATCCAGTGTGACAATGACCAAGCCTTGCTGCCGGCCAAAGTCGAGAATTCGTGTATCAGTTGCTGTCGCTAAGCCTCTGTCGCCCACGTGCACCGCTTCGATCCCAGCATTATGAAGATGAAGGACAGTGGAACGGGGGAGGCCCTGATCAAGCAGGAGTCTCATCGCGTCTGGGGTAGGGGGAAGATCTTGTCATCCACCAACGCGGCGGCGAACGCCAGCGCCTGCCGAATGTCTTCGTCCTCAAGCTCCGGGTATTCACGCTTGAGTTCATTGCGGTCGGGATAAATGGCTAGCGCCTCAAGCACTCGGCGCACGGTAAGACGAAGGTCACGTATACATGGCTCGCCATTCATCCGATTAAGGTTGGTCGTGATTCGGTCAAATTGTTCCATCTTCGCTAGTCCACTTCGCGCTCGCTTGCTGGGAGCATCGATGCCACAACGCCCGGATAATAGCTTCCAAACCTTATCAAGGCGCTTGCCAACATCTTCGCACAAAAGCCGCAACGCATGATAGGCGTTCTCCTGATTGTGAGACCGTAGAGATATGAAAGCGATTTTGTAAAGATCTTTCCTTGCGGGCCAGTAGGCGGACCCCAATACATCCGGGCATTGAAGGGGCCTTTTCCTCAGATCTCGATGATTCCAACCAGCGGCGTCAACCTGGAAACGGCCGCCGATTTCATCCGAGCCGGAGCCGACGCCCTAGGCGTCGGCGGAGAGCTGGTTTCCCCTGCCGCGATCAAGTCGGGAAACCTTCATGAAATCACGAACGCGGCGCGACGGTATCTGGAACTGGTCCGCGAGGCCCGCAACGGCTCGCAGTCGGCCGCTTTTGCTGGATGAGGCGCGTGAAATTGACGTCGAAAAAGGTACGGTTCTTTTGGGAGCAAACTTGGAACTGTTTATCGCTGCAAAGCGTGCCAAATTCGCTTCCCGCTCGTTTAAGTCATTGAAAATGACTCCGTATTTGTTCTCCGGCTGTTAACCGGAAGGTTGTAGGTTCGAGTCCTACCTGGAGAGCCATTTCTTTTATCTGCCCTCTCAATCACTTACGCGGCCTGCATTCACTTTTGGGCAGCGTTTTCTCTTGGCTCATTGGTTTCGTTTCGAAACCAGCGCTTGTAAGCTCATGTGGCGGGATATGCCAGCGAAAGCCGGAAGGGGTCACTAGCGCGATATGAATATGGCCGCCGATACCAGCGCAGAGCGAATCGATCTCGCGTCCCTCGTCACTGTCACACGCTCGGATATAACTTTGAACAATGTCGATTCCGTCCGTGAGGCTCAAAGACTTTTTGTTCCGAAGGTCTGTTGCGGGGGTTCTGTATTTAGCGAATCGCGGATCGTCCGACGAGATGACTGAGTTCGCGACCTTAAGCGAACCACATATGTCCAGCGCCTTTATGCGCTGCGATGGACGGAGCCTGGGGCGAATTATTTTTTGATTCTCGTGACGGAACTGCAAGTCCATTTCCGCCGCCGTACCCCGATAATATCCCCAGAAGAAGACGTGGGCTATTAGGCCTGGATCACCCGGGGCGTCTGGGAACGGCCCGATTTCTTTATTCTTGCTGACCCTTAAGAGCGCTTCGTATGCGGGTGGCCACAGTTTTGAGACATACCACGTTAAGTCGTGTCTCGCCGGACTCTGCGCCATTGCGGAAACGGATTTGTGAATCGCTGAAGCCAAGTCAACGACGACGGACTGATTGCTGGCGTCCGTTATGCCGAGTGTTCCATATAAGGCGTAGGCAAGCGTTCTGTCTGGATTTATGATCGGGAAAATCTTTTGCGCGGTGTCACTGACGACAACGCCGGTTTCAGCTTGCCGACACCGCCCGTCTGCTCCGATTACGAAACCGTCCTTTGTGTAAACCTTAACTATGGCTGTCGGCATGATAGATGACCGCCACGCGCTTCCCTCACCATCCACTCCGGGTTAACGTACTCTACGATGTCGGGCCTGTCATCAAAACGAACGCCATAACCGCCATGTCCCTGATAATCGACGACGGTTCCAGTCCGTTCGCGAAAAGATGCGGGCGCTTCCTTTTGTCCTACAACTCTGTCATTGTTCTGAAATTTCCTGCGCGCCATGCCTTCCTCCAATCGAGCAGCGTTGCTCGTTTAGAATATTACTCTCATGGTGGATGTACAAAAAGCCGCGGGTATCCTGAATCAACTAGAGGCCGAATACCTGCGTCTTGGATCGACATTGTGCAACCATCTCCATGATGAGACCCAGTTGTCGGCATTCCTGCTGCTTGGACTGCGGTCGATAGCGTTATTGAAGTCCATGCTGCCCCTGATACAGCCCTCGACCGTTATGGCAGGGTGTGATGCGGTCGAACGCGCCTTCCTTGAATCCTCCCAATTGCAATTCGAATTTCGCTTCTTGGATGCCGCGACTGCAACCAAGATTGGCGAGTGGTTCGCGAGGAAGTGGGGCACGTGGAAATCTGATAAAGATAAGCTGAATTCATACATGCAGGCCCAGAAGGGCGCTGCGTTCCGAAAGGAGTACAGCGATTACAGCGAGGCAGCACACCCCACCGTCGACGCTAGCCGTAGCTCTGTGGCCCTTGTGACCTCATCTCGCGGTATGCATGTAAATCCTCGGTTGCTGATCGATACGGTAGAAGTGCGATCTGGCAACTATGCGAACTTGGTTTTCCGCGAGATATGGACGGCACTTGCCAGGGACACAAGGCTGATTGAAATTCCAATTGACCGAGCAAAAATACCTCAGTGTGTGGCGTTCGTGGACGAGTTCATCAAGGTTGCGGAACAGCAGGAGAATGCAGCAAAGGCGGCGCAGCCGTAATGCTCATCACCTGGGTATCTTAGAGCGCCGCTGACACAAATCGGGGACACACAAATCGGGGACAGTGCCCGATTTCCCGGAAGGGACTCGGAACTCCCACATTGCCATTTTTTCGAGTCATTCGCGTGACAATTTGGTCTAAGCGGGTTTTCTACATCCAGTTCCGCGAGAATCCGACCCTACGCGGATTGACTGAAACTACCTTTCGATGCGGCCGTCACCTCCGACTCCGACTGCTTTGTTAAGCATGTACTTCGGGTGGCTTGTTTCGATCTCAAAGAGTTGTCCCAGTTCTTGTGACAATCGGAAATCCGTATTGCGGAGGTACAAGAACTCGGAAACCAAGTCTCGAAGAATCTTGTATGAGAAATGATTCTTTCTCAGACTCTTTTCAAGCTCGTAGATCTCGCTCTTCGGAATGTCTCGGAAGTATTCCAGGAAAATGGATAAATGGACGAGCTTGACCGAAGTGAGATCTCCAAGCCCTTTGCGCACTTCCTCGAACGTCAGCTCAAGATCTTTTAGCCCCACCGATCTAGAGATCCGCTTTATTACGCCGTAAGCGGCGGCTCCCGTCAACCAGATCAGCGCTTGATCCGCTCCCTCAGCCAATTTTTCCTGCGTTAGGAAAGGATCAGCCTCCTTCAAAATCTCGGCAAAACTCGTGCGCAATTCCTGCATTTGATTTTGTGCCAAATCAAGTACCCTGCGCAATAGGCGTAAGCCAAGCAGATAACTTTCCTCAGTCAATCGGCGCTTCGGCTCTTTCGGTAACACGCCCGGGAAGTTGCGGAGTACCTGGCCCATGACCCTTAATGTTTGAAGGCCAATTGCTATCTTGACCAATTCATGCAACGTTGGTTCGTACGGCACTCGACTATCGGGAGCAGACAAAGACTCTGTCCCTTCCGTCTCTTGAATCGTGTCCTGCCTGTGTCGGTATTCGTCTCGGTTGGCCGAAATATCAGAGCTAGGCAAGAGTAGCTTTTGAGGCTTTTCCTTTATCAAGCGATTTACGAAAAGAACGTCGGCGTCCAAGGTTGCAGGCTTGCATTCCGCGTATATCTTTCCCGCATTGCCCAACAATCGGTCGATTGTTTTGGGATCACGACTCAAGTACAGATAGAACATCACGATATTTGTATAGTCGTCCCATGCCAGCCGATCAGTCATATCGTCTAGCTCTGACCGTAGCGAATGCTCATGCTGTGCCATATTCTCAAGCAAATATCGAGCCACGCTGTAGCAGTAGAGACCCTTATATGCGAACCTGTAGGAATCGCCTTCCTTGCGGATAATCCTTGCTTCGATGAGATTGGAGATGATTTGCGCTTCCGATAATCGCATGTCGTAAACGGCACAGTACTCGGAATGTACCTCAGTGATCTCCATCCCGGACAAAAAGGCGCGATCCTTCTTGAACATGCAATACGCAATTCGAGACAGATATGTGTACATCGTGCCGATATCAGCGGCACTGTTACTAACCAACGTCAACCTGTCAGTGATTATGAGTTCGACGATGTGACCGTAGGCACCAGCGTTCCGCGATGCGGTGGACGAAGACGATACATCAGCCTGGAGTAGGCCAATTATAAAAATCGGGAATGTCGGAAGGACTCCCTTTCGAATTACAGCAGCCACTTTATCTTCGCTGCATGCGACGGCGTAATGAAAGTCTCGCGGATCGACGGAGTCTTCGTGGCCCAACAAGTGCCATTTTTCGATAAGGCGTCCGGTGGAAAACTTCCCGAACTCCTGAATGTCGCAAAGCTGAAAGTCGGCAAATACTTTCCTGGCAGGACCTGCTTCCGCGAGTTCTTCCAACGCATAAAGCCGACTTGTAAGCAAAATGACTTTTCCAAAATAGGCCCTAAGCATGTCCACAACTGCGCTTTTTCCTTTGGTCGCATAGTTGAGCTCATGCCAGTCATCAACAATGATCACTCGTTGGCTCACGTCCAGATCCAAATACTGGTTGGCCAACTCCGGCCCGTACTGCTCTTCAACCGCATCTCTCACGAGACGCCGTAACTGGCGATCTTGGTACCCATCGATAGATCTCGCCTTAACAAGAAGGGGAACAAAAAGCCCTCTTAACAACAAGTCTTTACACAGTTTCTTGGCAAGACACGTCTTACCGGACATTTCGTCCCCCACTATAACGAGTCGAGGGGCGGCGCGCACGAACTCAGGAACCTCGCTGGCGGGTATCATGCGAAGAATTTGATACTTCTTTTCCGGGTCCCTCCATGCAAGAGCTGGGTAAACAAACAGATCGTCAATTGTGACGTCATGCTTGCGCGGATGAAGAATCGGCAAACCGGGATCGGAGAGCCTCTTAGAATAGCTCTCGCAATGTTGAAAGGCTGATTTCCGCGCCACTGTGTTGCGAATGAATGGGCGTTCTCCTAAGCTCTTGGAGGCATAGTTGTCGGCTTTCCAAACGCACACAAATACTTCATAATTCTCGAGGTTATCGTCGATTGTAATGACGTGAAAGGCCGAGGCATCAGATGAACCGTCGACCTGAAGCACTGCGCCTTCAATGTGTTGCGTGCTGCCAGTATCAACGTCGCGCTTCAGAAAAACTGACGTTTCGTGTTCGTGACCAGTCAAGATAATGTCTGCGGTGCTCTCCACAGCCATCCGAAATTTCCGAGCGTTCTCAGGCTTCAACCAGTTGGTCGGATGATGATGGGCGGCTATTTCTACATCAGCCGTTTCTGTCGATTTCTTTACCAGGTTGAAAGGGAACACCAACGTGCCCGGTATCTCGGGGTTTGTGGAAACCCAAGCAGTATTAAAGCCATTCACTCGACATTTGATTCCGGCAACATCAAACGTCATGCGGTACGCCAGCCAGCTTTCCTCAGGTCTCGGTGCGGACTTACACATCGTCGATTCGAATTCAAAGAAGTTTTTTTGAACGCTCAATATCTGCCGGACCGTTTCTCCCCCGGGATCGATACTTTCAGGGTAAGTCCTGACATGTTGTAATAGAGCTTCTCTCGTATCCGGCTGACGAGTAAAATCCAAGTCGTGATTTCCCGGAATGAAGAATTGCACGATTGGGACATCTTTCTTCTCCAGGGCGGCCAAGATGGATGAAAAGAAGGAGGCAGCTAGTCGATATTGCTCACTGGTTCCAGCAAATGCGATGTCACCCGTTACGACTACCAAATAGGCAGGTGCCATAGGTGCGACATTCTTGATCGCGGAGGCTATGTTACTTGCCCGCTGTAAGATTAGGTCCTTGGGTGTCTGGATGTGAATATCACTGAGTTGCACGATCGCAAGTTTCAAATCACTACCTCGTCATTACTCTCGTCTCAAGAAAGAATATGTAACGCTTTCGACCACACGACCCGGCCCCAACGCGCTTGTCGCTGCAAAACACGGGCGATTTGCCGTTCGTACCACTTGAGGCCTGCGCGCGGCTTGCAGTTCTCAGGATTCAACGTCTGGCAATCTTGAAGAGAGTATAACCCTGTTCATGAAACGCGAGAATGCGAGGAATCGTCTCTGGTTCTCCTGGCCTTAGAACGCAGACTTGCGGCGAGGAGTCTGTCCCCTTTTCGTCTGGACTTGGTCGGCGTTTTATTCGAACTCAAAAACCATGCAGCATACCAGTACTCTCCTCTTCCCCTTATTTCCGCGTGACGGGTCCGCCAATAGTGATCGGTCCCGTTATGGTGACGGGGCCACTGACTGTGATCGGGCCCGGGTTCGTGAGCGGGCCCCAGGTGTTGTCAGTGTAGGGAGCATAGCTGATTCTCAGGATCTCGATGGGACCTTCGACGGTGATTGGTCCTGCAATCGTGATTGAGACGTGTTTGCCGTCGTCCGACGGAATAGTCTGTATGGGCCCGAGTATTTTCACCGCACCGGATACTAATGGGCCCGTGACGGTAATTGGGTCTGTTGCATTGCCTGGAACGAAGATCGGGCCAGGAATCGTGAGGCTGGTGATCTCAAACGGGCCATTGTCAACTAAGGACCCGCCTAGCTTCGGCCCCCAATCGATTTGCGGTATTTTCACGGATACGCAAGAAATGGGCCCCGGTATTGTAATTGTGCCAGCCTTGGAGTTAGGGTCGATCATCAGGTCCTTTGGGACTTCGGGCTTTGTTACGGAACCAGTAAACTTTCCGTCACCGATGGTAACAATCGGTCTGTCCTCAGGGATGAGGATGGAGGCTGGGATAGTGACCGGCCCTGTACTATTTGTTTGCAGTCTCGTGGTGGCAAGCAAGAGAACTAAGTTGGTCAGAACGATAGTCGCAATATTTCGCGCAGCACTGGGGTTGTCTGCGTTTGTGGAGGCGGGTTGTACATGTGGGGAGTGTAGCCTTTCTCCAGACGTAGCTGGAGCCACGAAAGCCACGATCAGCAGAGCCGAAACAAGGGTCCGCCAATCTCTTGAATAAGCTGGACGGGGCATCAAAGGTGAACCTCCCGCGGCTCATGATAGGCCTCCAAGCCAGATAGTCAAGCAATTGTTTAGACCTTTGGTGGCCCCGCGTGCGCCGGATAAAACCAACCAGGGCTAGTGAATGAAATTGCTATCAGCGACGGCAATTGCTGGGCACGGCAGGTCGTCGTCACGCGCGGCCCGAATCGGAAAGGCGGGATGAGCGGGCCAGTCCGTCGAATCCCACCGTTTGCTCCGAAGCTCAAAACGCAACGGCGAGCTTCTCCGCAAACACTGGGGCACCCTCGATTCGCGCGAGGGACGGAAAAAACCCCCGAAAGCCCGGGGAACCCGTTCGGCAAGGAAGAGAATTTAGGGGACAACTCGCGAAAGGTCGAGAACGGAAAAGCCAGCTGCTTCGGCGGCTTTCGAGAGGCGTTCATCGGCACACACAAAGTTTCTCTTGGCGGGACGTTGCTGGCACCAGGTAAGGGCTGCGGCCAATTGCAGGCTAGCAGCGGCCCGCAATTCGTGAGCGTCTAGCATCTGCATGGCCAGGTCACGCAATCGATCGCCTGGAAGAATCTCTCTCCAGCCGCGACTCAGCAGATCGAGACGGGACAAAGCGCCATGTTTTTCAACGTCCTTCAGCTTTCCCAGGCGGTGCAGGCGTGCGATTGCGCTGTGGACTTCGACAGCGCTGCCCCACCAAACGACGGGGAGAAAGAAAGGATCCTTCGCTTCGCTCAGGATTTCGCTTGCAGGCTCCCGTTCGGCTGCGCCTCAGTCACGCCTGCAAACCGGCTCAACTTACGCAACCGGGATTGGGCCTGCCGGCTCGTCACCTCGTGAACACACAATGGGACCAAGGCGCTGGAGTCCCAGAACGCCGCTACTTTGCTCATAGCGATTCCTCTCGGTCGTCGAGGAGAGCCTGAATCCCATTGGCGCCCGAAACCCTGCCAGTCCGGATCTTAATTAGTTCGTCTACCTTGACAGAAGCCTTCGGCAACCGCATTTTCCCGGCAGCGACCAGAAGCAGTTCTTCCTCGCTGCCCTCGTCAGAGGAGAAGGGAACCAGCTTGGCGACGGGAAGGTTCCGGTCCCGAATGACGATTTCTTCGCCGCCCTTGACGAATGTCAGGTATTTGCTCAACCGGTTCTTGAGTTCGGCAACATTGACGCTGACCATTGGATCTTACCTTCATGGCTATTATAGCCATGCTTTCAGGTCAAGCAATTGCGCATCGGACTGGGCAGAGGGTCAGTTTGATCAAAGAATGTCGTCAGCTGTCATCGCGCGTCGAAAGCCGTCCCGCACGCGGGGGAAGGGCAACCCACGCAGCTTGGGGAGAACACCTCGTATCGGCATGGCAGAGGACACGCTCTCGGGATCTTTCGACGGCGCCCTCAGTCGCTGCGCTCCATCGTGCTTGCTCAAGATGACAAGGGCCGGGATCGTCACCTGCAGTTGCTATCAGCGACGGCAATTGCTGGCACGGCGAGGCGTCGCCACGCGCGGCCCAGCCGGAAAGGCGGGATGAGCGGGACAGTCCGCCAAATCCCACCGTTTGCTCCGAAGCTCGACAACCAACGGCGAGATTCTCCGCAAAAAGTGGGGCGCCCTCGATTCGCGTCGGGGCGGAAAAAAGAAACGCCTGAAAGCCCGGGCCTACCCGTCCTCCCGCCCGAAAGCGGCGGTGTAACGTTCTTGCCACTCTAGTCACTACTCGACAGAGCACATTCATACAATTCCCAGTCGTCTTACCTTCTTGATTTGAAATTTAAGCCAAGGGCCAAGGGCTGATGGCCGGCTTGGGTCTTGCTGCTTTATTTCAGGGAAATCCATGAGCCTCGAGTTCTTTTAGGCATGTTGTTTTTTTTGCTGGGAGAAGTGAAGAAACATACTTTTGATTTTTGGAGGAGCGCCATGTTCCGAAGAGGCCTTTGCTTGGTGTTAGTTCTGATCGTTATGGACCCGTCGTCATGGGCGCAGCAGGTTTACATCAAGGACACGCCCGCGGACACTGGCGTTGAGCCGAATCCCGACACGGGGCCGATGTGGGTCAGCGACGACATCTGGGTGCGTACCAGCGCCGATCCCGGCTACCAGCCCTCCCCCTTCGCGGAGGCCTCTCCTCCGTGGACGCCCTTGCCCCATCAGAACCCTGAGTATCGCGATCCCAAGTACGACGTTCCCAACTATGTGTATGTTCGCGTCCGCAATCACAGCAACTCGGCTTCGAGCGGCACAGAACGTCTGCGGCTTTACTGGGCAAAGGCCTCCACCGGACTTTCATGGCCAACGCAGTGGGTGGACTACATGGCGAACAACTGTGGCCCGACGAAGCTCTATGGCATGGAGATCACTAAGCCGCGCCAGAATGCCGCAACAGCCACCGCGGCGGAGCAGAACGCCTATCGCGACGCCATCCTGACCATGGGCACCAATCCCGCTTATGTCTTTTTTGGTGGAACCGATTACTGGCATAAGCAAAATGAGGTGCACAGCCTGGGGCCGGCAAACCGGCACGGTACCGCCGCATTTCTGCCCTGGCACCGCGACTTCGTCAACCGCTATGAGGTTCTACTCCAGGAGGTCAATCCAACGGTGAAGCTGCTCTATTGGGACTGGACAACAGACCCACGCACCTCCACGGGCGGGTTCAACCTGGATACGACGTCTTTTATGGGCAACTCCGGCGCAGGTACCGGAGGTGTAAGCATCGGCCCCCCCTTCATCAACCCTGGGCCGCCGACTCTTGCGCCGCCCTCGGTGGTGCGCGATCTCGGCGGAAATCCCTTCGCGCCCACACCTACGTCCGCCGCGGACACTACTGTGCTGGGCAAATCTCCATTCCCAACCTTTCATCCTTTCATTGAGGGAACTCCTCACAACTATTCCCATGTATATATCGGTGGCGCCGGCGGTGACATGAGTTCCATTCCCACGGCCGCAAAAGACCCCTTCTTCTTTCTGTTGCACGCAAATGTGGACCGGCTCTGGGCGCAATGGCAGCGCGACCCATCGAACCTGGCCCGTCTCGATCCGGCCACGGTATACGACACTGAGACAACCAATGTGAACATCACCACGTCCCTGGCCCCTTGGGATGGAACCGGCACTCCGATTCAGCCCTGGACCGCGGCGGGTGGTTACATCGTCACCAAGCTTCCCACCGATCCTGCAATCGTCTCGCCCCCGATCTATGACACGGCGCCGCTTACCATCCCGGTATTACAGCCCAACCAGGCGGTGGTGATTCAGGTTCCGTGGTATCCGCCGAATCCCGCTGACTTTTCCTGCTTTGGCGCCGACCAGGGTCACTTCTGTCTGCTGGCCCGGATCGAGACATCCAATTCGCCGCCTTTCGGCATGACCTTCCCGGAAACGGCTGACGTTTACACCAATACCAAGAACAACAACAAGATTGCGTGGAAGAACTTGACTGTTGTCGACAATTTTCCCGGCCCGCTAGTACACGCCTCCATTCTTGTCCGCAACGTATTCGATCAGCGTGTACAAGCGGGTTTGCGATTACGCGAAAGCCAGAAGTTTGGCGGCACGGTCTTGGATAAGGGACGCCTGTTCCTGGACCTGAAGCCGGAACTGTTCAAGCGATGGCGCGAAGGCCAGGGAGCGGGTACGGGCGTCAAAATCGTCGAGGAGCGACAACCGACAACCCGTCTGCAAATCGAAAGCCCTGAAGCTTCCATCCACAACATCACACTTGAGCCGAAGGAGGCTTTTCCTGTCGACGTTTACTTTGAGCTGCCCAAGGACTACACCGTGCGCCAGGGAGCATTTGCCGAGTTCGATCTGGTTCAAGTCGGCGCGCCCGGCAAGCCTGAGGCCATTGTGGGCGGACAACGATTCGTGTTCGATCTAACCAAGCTCGTGATAATAAAGGCGGGCGACGAATGGCGGTTCCGCGAGGATGGCGCACTTCCAGGACAAAGCTGGACGGCTCCCGGCTTCGATGATTCCAAGTGGAGGCTGGGCAAAGCGGATCTCGGATTCGGCATTAGCGGCCCCGGCGATCAGAAACCCGCTCGCCGGAATCTCACTACCTACTTCCGGCACACGTTCGAAATCGCCGATCCCACCTTTTACAGGAGCCTGACTCTCCTGCTCAAGCATTCCGGTGGAGTAGTGGTCTACGCCAACGGCAAGGAGGTCCATCGCGCTAATCTGCCGTCCGGCGCAATCGCCGCACGCCAGGCGGCAAATCGAGCCGTCACTGGACTGGAAAAGACGGTGTTCTTCCCATTCAAACTTGATCCGGCGCTCTTAGTCCGCGGCCGGAACGTGGTTGCGGTGGAGGTCCACCAGAACCCTCGCGGCGGTAATCCGGATTTTGATCTGGAGTTGCAGGCAAACCGCGCCGACTCGGGTTTCCCGCCGGCGCTCGCTGTTGCCAGCCCGCCGGAGGCTGCGTTGTTCCAGCCCGGCGAAAACGTCCAGGTGATGGTCGAGGCCATCGCTCCCGATGGAAATGTCAGGTCGGTGTCCCTCTATGACAATAGCAAGCTGGTAGGCACCGCCGAAAAACCACCCTACAGCTTCAAGTGGACGGCCGGTGAGAAAGGCTTACATCGTCTGCGCGCTGAAGTTGTGGACAACAATCAACGCAAGTCCACTGCTTTCCGCTCCTTGTCGGTGGTAGGCGCCGTTCCCCCGGCCGTTACGCTTCTTACGCCCGGCAACGGAGCGGAGGTCAGGCGAGGATCAGCGATCTCCGTAAGCGCTCAAGCGTCTGATCGCAACGGGAAAATCAGAGAAGTGGAGTTCTGGGTGCGTGAAGCTGATTTCTTCATGTCCAAGGCCAATCTGGCTTCCACGCTCAGGGCAGCGCCCTATAGGGCAACCATAAAGGACCTGAAACCCGGCCACTACATGGTGTGGGCGGTAGCGGTGAATGATCGCGGCGCTTCCAGCCAGTCAATGCCGGTACATGTAATGATCAGATAGCGACACTCGATCGCGGTGCTGACGCGGAGTAGTTAGCCGCCCGATTAAAGCATCTATTTCACGCGCGGCCCAGCCGGAAAGGCGGGATGAGCGAGACAGTCCGCCAAATCCCACCGTTTGCTCCGAAGCTCAAAAACCAACGGCGAGCTTCTCCGCAAACAGTCGGGCACCCTCGACTCGCGTGAGGGACGGAAAAAGGAAACGCCGAAAGCCCGGGCCAGCCGTCCGTAATCGTGGCGCATTGGTCTGTTATAACACGTGGTGTTTTAGCTTTGCCCAGTGCGCCGAACCGCGTTCACATTGGCTCCTGCGTGTAGAAGTGGGGCAAAAAGCCTTCTGGGCGGATTGTCAGCAATACTTCCCTAATTCAGTTCTTTCGTAAGCGTCCGACCGTGGCCGTAGGAACCAGGGAGCGCATGATGTAGACGAAATCGCATTCGCCGTTGAAATGGGCTATTCGAAAAATATCCCCATAGGGCACGACTTTTTTGCTCATGAACGAAATTTTGTGGCTGCGGTTGGAGTGTCGCGGACCAATGGTGCTTGCGAAGGCACCGTGTCGTAGTAGAATCTGAAGCTCGTCACCAAATCGGGAAATCTATGCACCCGACCATGCTCGCCACGTTCTTCGAAATCTCTCGCACCGTGGTCGCAATGTGCTCCGCCGGCATCGCGCTTTTCTTGATCGGAGTATGGGCCGCAAAAAACCAGATCGCCAAGGCTCGCGGCCTCGACAAGATCTTGGCCTTGAGTAATTTGTGTTTCGCTATCCCGCTGGCGGTCTTCGGCGCATTACATCTCTTCGGCCCACAATTCATCATCGACATCGTGCCTCGGTACATGCCATGGCGTTTGTTCTGGGTATATGCCATCGGCTGCGCGCTGATCGCCGCGTCCTTGAGCATCGCCACCAAAATTGGGGTACGCTGGTCCGGCGTGCTGTTCGGAATCATGATGTTTCTGTTTGTCGCGATGATCCATTTCCCTGGAGCGCTGCACCAGCCGCATAACAGAATTATTTGGACGATCGTCTTCCGCGAGATGTCGTTCGGCGGCGCCGGCTGGATTCTTGCAGGAAATGCCACGAACGGATGGCGCGGGCAAGCCAAGAGCACGCTGATCACTGTGGGCCGCATACTAGTCGCGATCGCCGTTGTATTTTTTGGCATTGAGCACTTTCTGCACCCGACGGGGCTTCCCGGTGTCCCGCTCCAAAAACAGATGCCGGCGTGGATTCCGGGGCGCGCGCTCATTGACTATGTGACCGGAGCAGCTCTTCTTGTTGCCGGGGGAAGCATTCTGTTGAGCAGGAAAACGCGGACCGTGGCAACCTACGTCGGCGGTTGGATTTTGCTCATGGTCCTCGTTATCTATGGACCTGTCTTGATCCTGGCGCTAACCGACCCGGGTACCGCCGTCAAGGTGGAGGGGATCAACTACTTTGCCGACACGCTGTTGTTTGCCGGAGCCATCCTCGCGCTGGCGAGCGCGACGCCACGATCCGATGTGGTCGGGTGGGCCAGTGTTCCACGTTCTATCAGAAAGACGCTTTCGCCAACGCGCACCGAACCTTCTGCTCCAGACTAAATGGCATTTACTACACTGGAGTACGTCCGCGCCTTGTTGTCCTTTGAATCATGCTTCGTTTGCCTGTAACTCGCTAACAATTTGGAATTCCGGGTCCCCGCATCGGCTGAGCTCCTCAAATCAATAGACATCGAGATCATGCCCGGCTGTAACCTTGCCCTTATAGAGCTCGCGAATTTCTTTCAGCATTTGTTCTTCGCTACCCGCTTCACGGCACTCTTGTGTGCGCGCCTGGTCGCAACCTGGGTTGGCGCGGTGGTATAGGACCAGCAGATCGGGCTTGGCATTGTTGGCGATCTCTGCAAGCTGCCTTGTCGAGGTGTGGAACGCTTCACGGTACCGCTTCCATTCGGGGGAGACTTTGTCGAACGACGCTTGTGTATACACCTCGTCAATCAACACGTCGCATCCGTTGCAGTTCTGAAGCACGTCGCTCTTGGGCGTGGCGTCGGCGGAGATCACGATGATGCGACCGGACGTTTCAAAGCGATAGCCGAACGTGTTCTGCGGCGACCCGTGATAGGCGTTGAAAGCTTTGACTGTGACGCTTGCGTCTTTATACACGACGCCTGGTGTAATCTCGTGCACGTTCACCTTGTACCCCGTGCGGTTCGAGTGTTCCAGACCTTCGGTTCGCGTCTTGATGTCGACATCGTAAGCCTGCAGAATGTGCGCCACCATCTCTCGTGTTCCCACGGGACCATACAGCTCCAGCGGGCTCCTTTCTCCCCATGATCCAGGGCGTGAGAATCAGGTCGGGAAGGCCGAGTGTGTGATCGGCATGCGGGTGAGTGAGAAAAGCGGTTCTGAGGTTTGTCGGCTCCAAAGCTTTCATACCTTTGTCGCGTGCCGCGGCCGCACGCCGCACGACACCTGTCCCCGCGTCAACGATGTACGGCATGTCATTCACGACAATTGCGGTTGAGGGTCCCGAACGCTGGGGGTCCGGCAAAGGAGTCCCGGTCCCGAGCATAACCACTTGCGTCTTTGTCGCCGGCGCAGATTGAGCGAAGGATGCGGAATGCCACGCGAACACAAAAAGCAGGATGACGGCGAGCACTTGACGTTTGCGCGCGTTACTCATGCGGAAAGGACCCTCCTACTGGGCGAAGCGCGGGAATTGTACCTTTGTTTCTCCTCTGTTTCTCCTCGGTGCACTGACCCAGAGCCTACGTGCTCGCATGGCCGATCATTGCTGGGCGGTGGATCATCCCCCCGAGTGATGCCAAAGGGTTTGACTGGTAGCGCCCGTATCGTCGCTTGGCCTTGATCGGAAACGCCCCCTCGGGACGTGTTACGATTCCACGAGAAATTCTCAGCTCAATCAAATCATTGGAGACGCCCAGATGAACCGTAGCCTAGCTATCTTTGTTCTTGGGACCCTTATCGCCATGCCGGCGGCGCCGGCTCAACCGAAATCCGAGAGTCCTGAGAAGTTGGGGACAGTCCACTTTCCGGTATCTTGCACTCCCGATGCTCAGAAGCAATTCGAGCGTGCGGTCGCCATGCTGCACTCCTTCTGGTATCCGCAGGATCTTAATGCATTCGTCGAGGTCACGAAAACCGATGCGAGCTGTGCGATGGGTTATTGGGGAATTGCCATCAGCCGGCGGGGGAATCCACTGATTGGCGCGCCGGAGCCGGCAACGCTCAAAGACGGGCTGGAGGCCGTAGCCAAGGCCAAAGCTGCGGGCGCGAAGACACAACGGGAGCAAGACTACATCTCCGCGATCGAGGCCTATTACAAGGACTTCGAAACGGTTGATTTCCAAACGCGGGTACTCGCCTATGAGAAGGCGATGGAACAGATGTATCTTCATTACCCAGAGGATTCGGAAGCCGCGATTTTCTACGCCTTGTCGTTGGATGAAGCCGCTATGGTCCTTCCCCCTGACAAGAACTACAGGTTGCAGTTAAAAGCCGCCGGGATTCTGGAGAAAGCCCTTTCCGGCCAATCCGATCATCCGGGCGCGCTGCATTACACGATTCACAGCTATGACTTTCCGCCGCTCGCGGACCGGGGACTTCCGGCGGCGGGCCGATACGGGAATGTGGCGCCTTCGGCTCCGCATGCGCTGCATATGCCGTCCCACATTTACTCCATGCTGGGCATGTGGCAGGAATCCATCAAGTCAAACCAGGCGGCGTTGTCCGTTGCCAAGAACTACGTTCATGCCATGGATTTCATGGTCTACGCTTACCTCCAGGGCGCCCAGGACGCCGAGGCAAAACACATGTTAGACGAAAGTACGGCTCTCCTAAAGAGCCAGGCTTCGCCCAGCACAGTGAATCCCACCGCGGCTGGGTTGACGCCTTACACCGCCTTTGCCGCGATCCCGGCTCGCTACGCGATTGAACGCGGGGCTTGGGCCGAGGCGGCAGCGCTGGAACCGCAAGGGAAGACCGCTGTGGCTGAGGCCATCACCTACTTCACGCGCGCTATGGGCTCTGCCCGCAGCGGCGACCTCCCCGGCGCTCGAAAGAATCTTGAGCAATTGCAGGTACTCAAGGATGGTTTGGTCAAGTCCAAGCAAGATTACTGGGCGGAGCAGGTGGAGATTCAAAGAAGCGCAGCCGCTGCGTGGGTAGCGTTCGGCGAGGGTAAGAAGGACGCGGCTCTCAAACTGATGCGGACCGCGGCCGATCGGGAGGACGCAAGTGAAAAGCACGTGGCCATGGAAAACCGGCTATGGCCGATGCGGGAACTGCTCGGAGACTTGCTGCTCGCGGCCGATCAGCCGGCGCAGGCCCTGAAGGAATACGAAACTTCCCTGCAGGCGGCGCGCAACCGCTACCGGGGATTCTACGGCGCCGCGAAAGCGGCCCAGCGATCGGGGGATCGAGAGAAGGCGCGAAGCTATTACGGAAAGCTCGCGTCTTTGTGCAGCATGGCCGATACAGAACGGCCGGAGCTCGCCGAGGCGAAGAAATATCTGGCGCAGAAGTGAGTCGACTTCTATCGATGAGGACTAGTGCCCAGGTGCGGAAGCTACAGCCGTGCGTCCTGCAGCAGCCTTGACCGATTGACGCTTGTGGGGACGGGTTCCCCACGCTGCAGAGCGCTTTCTTGCTTTTTTCTCACGACAAGCGCGAGTTTACAAGGCGGCCCAACATGCCTGACTCTTTCTGTCCGCACAGTAAACAGGGGTGGGATTTCGATGCACTAGAGGGCTAAAATCAAAAACCTTACCACTGATGACACTGATAACACAGATCGCATGCGCAAATCAGTGTCATCAGTGAAATCAGTGGTAAGGTTCTTTGCCCGCGCAGGATTCACGGCGGTGGTGACCTTCACCCCCGGGGCTGAAAGCCCGGGGCTTACACGGCTAAGGTTGCTATCAGCGACCGCAATTGCTGGGCGGGGTAAGGCGGGATGAGCGGGACAGTCCGTCGAATCCCACCGTTTGCTCCGAAGCTCAAAAACCAACGGCGAGCTTCTCCGCAAACAGTGGGGCACCCTCGATTCACGTCCGGGGCGGAAAAAAGAAACGCCTGAAAGCCCGCGCCACCCGTCCCATGGCATTGATTAAAGGCTTTCGCTCCAACTAACTACCAAGCACAGCGCCAGAAGTTGTCATCTTGAGCAAGGATGAAGGAGCGAAAGCGACGGAAGCCGCGTCGAAAGATCCCGAAGATGTTTGCGCAACGATGCTGATTCAGGGAGTTCTCCCAGGAACTGTCCCGGGACCGATTGAGGCGGGTTGATCTCCTATGCTGAGAATACGCGGCCTAGGCAGGTTGGGGAGAACACCTCGTATCGTCATGGCAAAGGACGCATTGTCGGGATCTTTCGACGCGCCTTCAGTCTCCCGCTCTGTCGCGGGATCCTTCGGGCTTGCTCAAGATGACAGGGGGTCGGGGGATCTTGCTCGACTAAACAGATCGGATAACGCGGCGGCTGGGTGCGTCGATGCGACAGCGATGAAAACCTCATCGAGGCCCTTGCCACATCTTCGCAGAGGCATCGACTTGTTTTATTACAACTGTTGTAATATAACAGTCTCGAAATTGACAAAGCTTTGACATGCGTGGATCGGACCTCCGAAACGGACGCAAATACAAGGGCTGGACGCAGCAAGTGGCGGCAGCAAAGCTCCGGGTGTCACAGCCGTATCTGGCGCTCATGGAGAACGGAGACAGACGTGTGCCTGGAAAGCTTGCTCGCAGGGCCGCGCACTTGTATGGGCTTTCACTGAGTGTCCTTCCCGTTGAGACTGATTGGAGCGAGCCTCCGCAATGCGAAGGCAAGGACGTGGCTGCTTGTCTTGCGGGATTGGGTTATCCAGGGCTTGCCTATCTGAGGCCCGCAAAGAAGAAGAATCCGGCAGAGGTTCTTTTTGCGGCTTTGAACTGCGATGAATTGGAAAGCCGGCTCACGGAGGCGCTGCCGTGGGTTGTTTTGGAGTATCCAGATCTTGACTGGAATTGGTTGGTCACGGCCGCCAAGACGCATAATCTTCAGAATCGTCTCGGATTTGTTACATCCGTGAGTCGTCGATTGGCGGAACAGCGGGGCAATCAATCCGTTGCCACATCCTTGGGACAGCATGAGGCAGTTTTGGAACGGGCAAGGCTTGTTCATGAGGACACGCTTTGTCATGGTTCACTCTCGGAAGCTGAGAGGCGGTGGGTTCGGGACAACCGCCCGGCGGAAGCACGCCATTGGAATTTGCTGACTGATCTTTCGCCGGAGCATTTAAGTTATGCCGCATAAGGCGATTCCGGAACCATGGAAGTCCTTTTTGGCCGACATCGATGGTTCACTAACAAAGCGTGTCGAGTTTGAATGCATCGGCGGGTTCGTTGTCACGGCACTGTATGGATTGCCACGCCCAACGGCTGATGTGGACGTGCTTTCCATTGTGCCGGCTAGCCAAAGAGCCTTCATTCTCGAATTGGCGGGCAGGGGATCACCGCTTCATAAGAAATATCGGCTGCATATCGAATGCGTCACGGTTGCGGCGATTCCCGAAGATTATGAACAACGGCTGACGGAAATGTTTCCCGGCTCGTTTTCCTATCTTCGGCTCCTGGCGCTCGATCCCTACGACGTCGCGCTCTCAAAGCTGGAAAGAAACAGTCAACGGGATCGCGATGACGTAAAGTTCCTGGCGGAAAAGGTTCCCTTCGATTTGGAAGTGCAGCGGTACGAGAAGGAGCTACGCCCGAATCTCGGCAACCCGAAACGCGAAGACTTGACGATTCAGCTCTGGATCGATGCGATCACAGAGCAACGTGGCCGGCAGCAAGTGTAATTCGGTCCTGTCAGAACCGGCGATTACAGGCCAAGGGTGGCGATCGAGCTTCGGCTACGATGGCTCTGCAGAAACCTGCACCGGGACCAGAAAGTTGCTGGCGAGAAGATAGGCGAACAGGTGCCCGAGAGGCAGTGGGGGACGCAGTTGGGTGACCGAAACCGATCCATTCGTCTCACCCCATTCCCAATCGGTAGCCGAAGCGCCCTTCAGCCATTCCCGCAGATCAGTAGCGGTCATCGGGTAAGCATAGATACGGACATTCTGGGCGAAGAGACGAGCGACGGCCTCCAGGAGTCTGCCTTCGAGATTGCCGTAGACGTCTTCAAATGCTCGAATCAGCAGGGAGAGGCCTACGACGAAGCGCACAGGCGCCTTGGTATAGCGGTTTATAAGAGCTGTCATGTGGTAGAGCTCGACTTGGCGGAAAAGAAGCACGTCGCCGCCAAAGGCGAGGAGCGCATCAATGCGACGAAGCAAGTCGGGAATTTCCAGGGCCGGTTCGTTCCGCGTCAACGGAGCAACTGTCAGACAAAAAAAACCAGCGGTGGCCAGTTTTGTTTCGCCTAGTTCCTTGCGAAGCTCCTGAATAGCCGTAGCCAACAACCGAGCATGAACTTGCGAGTGAGCCGGATCCACGTGGCCAAAATATCCCGGCGCAAGCGCGACGGCTTTCTTGTAGAGAGCCTCTGTAGGAGGAACAGCGGGGCCCCTGGAGGGGAAGAACACAGCCTCGGCGAGTCCCGTACGCACCAAGTGGACTAGCAGAGTACGGCGATCCCAACTCTCGAACGCCGGCCCGCGAAGATCCACGTAGTCGATCTCGATTCGCTCCGCGACGATATCTTGTGCCAAGCCTCCCAGGAATGCTTCCTTGGTTTGCAGTTCATAGAATACGGCGTAGACGAGGTTGACTCCCAGAACACCGATGGCCTGCTGCTGGAGCACATTGGAAGGATCCAGCATATTGATGTGCAGCAGGACGTCGTTGGGAGGACCGCCGGGCTGCAACTGAAACCGGAGACCGAGCCAGCCATGTGACTCGTTGGTTCCGGCGAAGTTACGGGCGGAGACGGTATCAACAAAGCAGAAGAAGCGAGTTTGCGGCCCACGAGTTTTGCCTAATTGCGCGAGAAGCTGGGCCCATTCGTTGTCTAGCATCGCCTCGAGTCGCTGTTTGGATACGTAGCGCGATCCGGGGCCGTAGAGATCATCGCTGACTTCCTTGTCGTAAGCGGAAATGGTTTTGGCCACAGTGCCGGAGGCCCCTCCCACTAGAAGAAACCAGCGCGCGACTTCCTGTCCGGCGCCGATTTCGGCGAAAGAGCCAAA
>Ga0209648_10001235_pt1 | contig 20449 bp, 16 predicted proteins | sample GraSoi2013_115cm_FD_185830 | JGI IMG/M metagenome (GOLD analysis project Ga0209648, IMG submission 185830) | Grasslands soil microbial communities from the Angelo Coastal Reserve, California, USA - Sample 9_17_2013_115cm (SPAdes) (version 2) | ecosystem: Environmental > Terrestrial > Soil >...
GGGAAGTCGATTCTTTCCGAGCAAGAGCAAACCCAGTTGCAAGAGGCTCTCGATGCCCCCTCGCCCGATGAGGGGTTGTGGACCGGTCCCAAAGTCGCCGTCTGGATGAAGCAGCAGACGGGGCGAGAGGTCCATCCTCAACGAGGGTGGGAATACCTGCGCCGCTTGAGGTACAGCAAACGCGTTCTCAGGCCACGTCATGCGAAAGCCGATCCCCAGGAGCAAGAAGCCTTTAAAAAAAACTTCCCATCCAGCTAGCCGAGATCCAGAAGAACCATCCTGCCGCGAGCGTCGAGCTGTGGGCATTCGATGAGCATCGCATTGGTCTCAAGCCTCTGCTCCGCCGCATCTGGGTGCGCAAAGGAACCCGCCCTGGGGTCGTGGTGCAAACCCGCTATCAATGGATGTACGTCTACGCCTTCGTGCATCCGCTTTCTGGACGAACCGTTTGGTTGCTCTTGCCCTGGGTCAACGTCACCGTGATGAACCTGGCCTTGCAAGAGTTTGCACAGAGCGTCGGCGCTGGTCCGACCAAACACATTGCACTGGTGCGAGGGTCTCGCAGGCTGGCATAACAGTCCCCAACTTGTCATTCCCGAAGGGCTGCATTTCATCTTCTTGCCACCGTACTCCCCCGAGCTGCAGCCAAGCGAACGGCTCTGGCCTTTGTCCAACGAAGGTATCGCCAATCGCCACTTTCACACGCTTGATGAACTGGAAGAAGCGCAGGTGCAACGCTGTCAGAAACTCTTGAGCCAACTGGACACTATCCGGGCTGTGACCTCCTTTCATTGGTGGCCTTCTGACCCTCAAATGGTTAGTAATTAACAGGATTTGATATTACACATCGCGCCGCGTAGCAGTGATGGCATGCCTCCACTGCGTCTGGTACTGGTGCTGGATAACTTGAGTGGACACCACACGCCCAGTTTCGTGATGTGGTTGTGTGAGCATGGAATCATGCCGCTCTACACGCCGCTTGGCGGCCGCCTTTCTCAATATGAGCGAGTCCATTCAGCGTATCATCGTGCGACATGCCTTGGACGGGGAGCATTCAACTACTCCACAACACATCATCTCCTGGTTGGAGGAGACGGCGGAAGGCTGAAATGCTGATCCCACCCCCTTTGTGTGGGGAGGCAAACGCAAAAGGCGGCGGGGCCGGGCGCAAGATCGACGACACGCTGTAGGCGGCAGTGGAGCCTATAGCCGTCGAGTGCTTCGCTATCACCGAACTCTTGTGTCAGAACAGCCAGGGCCGTGACAAGCGGCCCACTAGACTTTATCCATTGGCTAGACAAAATATGAAAGGCAGAGGACGCTTCTCTCATAGAAAGGATGAGAGAGATACTTGACCTGCCTACGAAGATTATACAGATGTTACGATGCCTTGAAGGGGGTCTTTAGCGAACGAGTGTGGGAGTGGGCCAAAGTGCTGAACTCCTTATTCACGCACCGACCGAGCTTGTTTTTCCACAGGTACGAGCTTGCAAAACGAGCTCGCCAACAGTATCGGATTGCAAATGAACCGATACCAAGGGGCACTACATTTATTTTACTTGCCAAACTCGTATCGTCAGATCCCAGGAGCTAGAGGCAAGCATCTGTCCATTCGGTGACCACGTCACCGCTTTCACTCCTTCTAGATGCCCACAAAAGGTGGAAATATGAGATCCTGCTGCGGCATCCCATACCTGTATCGTCTTATCAGAGCTTGCCGAGGCAATACTTTTACCATCAGGTGACCATGCAACGCCATTCACTCCACTACCATGATCCCTATAGGTAAAGAGGTGGTGACCCTTTAATGCATCCCAAACCTGCACGGTCCTATCAAGACTTGCTGAGGCAATGCGCCGACCATCTGGAGACCATGTAACAGCCTTTACTTTGTTGCAATGTCCAGAGTGAGTGGAGGCAACGCGCCCGGTGCTTATGTTCCATATCTTCACTGTGCCATCATCGCTTCCAGAGGCGATATAGTGTCCATCGGGTGACCATGCCACGGCTTGCGTATAGGCAGTATGGCCCTGATACACGGAGTGCTTCTCTCCCGTAGTAGCTTCCCAAATCTGCACTGTAGAGTCGCCCCCTGCAGAAGCAATCCATTGCCCATTAGGCGACCATACGAGCGCACTTATCCAGCTGCTATGACCGGAATACATCTGCATAAGGCCATTACCCAGCTGACTCGTCCTAGTATGGTTTATAGAGGTAATCGGAGCATCATGGGGTGAGGCGGATGTCACATGGATCAACTGGGAATGGTCACGATGTAGAACAAACTTGTTCAGTAGTGCTGTTAGTTTTGTCAGTAATTGGGGTGTCGTCGTATCGTTTTGTCCTTGCTGAATCCGACCAGTACTAGCAACAGGAGCCTTTTCTCCAGACGAGTGTACAGCTGTATCCATCCAAGTAGAGTGCCTTCGAGTCGGATCATTAGCCGAATGAGTAACGTACCAAACTTGTACTGTCCTATCATTACTTCCAGAGGCAATAGATCGTCCATCAGGAGACCATGCTACTGTATTTACCTTGTTGGGATGACCATAATATGTGAAGATGCTTTTTCCAGAAGTGGCGTCCCAAATTTTGACCGTTCTATCATCACTCGCGGAGGCAATGTGCCGTCCATCGGGTGACCAGGTTACCGCCCACACTATACCAGCATGGCCTCGACAGGTGAAAAGGCTCTGTCCCTGAACGTGTGCGGCAGTGAAAGGCTGCCGTATTGACGCAGATCGATTGAGAGCGGCTCGTTGTAAGGGATCGCTTGGACTGGGAGTTGTGCTGGGCATGGGTGAAAGTCGTCGTAGTGAATGGGACCGTCCATACACTCCCGTAGGAGAGGAGCTGAGCCGTTCACTCGCCTGCTGAGTTGCCACACGTTGTAGCTCCTGCTTAATGATGGTCATACTAGCGGGTCGTTTATGTACATCTATTGTCACCATTTGCCTAATCAGCTTTTCAAGCGTAATGGTGGCTGGTTGACCGTTCGGCGGTAGCAGTACAAATGTAAAAGGATTCTGAGATGGGTCGTCTCCAGAGAGCAATTGATGTAGCATAGCTCCTAGACTGTAAATATCGGAGTGAGGGCCCGTCTGCGTTTTACCATACTGCTCTGGTGCAGCGTATCCCGGCGAGCCAAGGGCAACAGTATCCTTCACCTGACCTGGTTTGAAATGGCGAGCGATTCCGAAGTCTATTAGGTAGAGGTGCCCATTGTGAGTTCGCATGACATTAGCAGGTTTGAGATCGCGGAAAATAATAGGCGGCTGTCGGGTGTGCAAATAGTCAAGTACTGTGCAGAGTTGGATGCCAATATCCAGGATTTCCTGGATTGGAAGTTGTAACTCTTTTGCTTGGCTTAAATACTCTTCCAGCGTTTCACCTTCAATGAAGCTCATTATGAGATACCATCGTCCAGCTTCAGAAAAATGATCGTAGATGCTGGGAAGGTTTGGATGCTGAAGGCTTGCTAACATGTGTGCCTCGCGTTTGAAAGCACTGAAGGCTTCAAGCATCTCATCTGGATTGAGTCCACTTTGGCTCATTTCCTTGACTGCTACGAGGCGGTTACCCAGTTGTGTATCCTGCGCTTCATAGACAGCTCCCATTCCCCCCTGCCCTATCCTTCTAACGATCAGGTAGCGCTGCCTCAGTAAGTGCTTGGGAACGAGAAGTCCAGTCGAAGTGCCGATACTAGGTACCCCAACAGGATACTGTTGCAGAGGAAAAGAAGCTTGAAGGCGCTTCCCACATTTACAACAGAATGCTGCTTGTGGTCTATTGACTGCACCACATGCATCGCAGAACTGAGAGGAAGGAACCATACACCCTACTCCATCAATCACGTCAACATTCGCTGGCAAATTGAAGATTGTGCATGTAGCCCCCTGCTACAATGGCCGTAGTAAGATTGGTACGAAGATACTACTGTTCCAGCCAGCGGGTGATTTCCTTTTTTGTTTAGAGCTTTTAAAACGTTTATGACGTTTGCGGTATGGTAGCATGGTTGATGAAAGATTGTCAAGTGAAGCTCCCATCATCCCATCACTGTGAACTCAACGCCCTCGGGCGTTGAGCCTCCTGTTTTAGCGAGCTTGTTTCACTCACCCCACAGAAGAGGGCTGCAAGCCTCCAGAAGGCGATTGCAGTCCTGCTTCTCTGGGAGGTGACGAGAACCGTCTCCCGTGCTGAGGGAGTCCGCTACGGCGAACCCGGTGGCCCGGAGTTGCTTAGCGGCGGGTTCCCATGTACCAGCTTAATAGCGCACAATCGCTGCTTCGGTATCGGTGTTGCCAAAGCTGGTGGCGCAGGCGTTGTCGGGGTTGGGCGCAACCTCTGTCTTTGAGCCAGCGTATACGGCATTGCGAAAGTCATCAACCGCCTGGCAGAGAGTAGCATTGCGTGCATCCGTCCACACGACGTAAGCGCTGGTGGGGTCAGCCACGATGCCGATATAATCACCGATGAACTGCTCCTGCAGGTTGTTGTAGCTGGAGCCATCGGGGTTCGAGGAGGCTATGCTGACCCGCACCGGCGCACTAAAGGCCGATCCGCCCGCCGCAGACTCGGTGAAGTAGTTGTCGTAGACCTGCACACCCGTCTGAAAGGGGTTGTTTGCGGGGGGCTGCGTCAGGGCGTCAAAGGTGAGGCTGACGGTGCCATTGGGGGCAACGCTGGCCTCCGGGAAGAAGGAGTTGCGGTCGGAGACGCTGGCAATCGTGCCAAGCTGGGTCCAGTTGATGCCATCCACCGAGACCGCGCCCTTGACGACGCCATGCCCGCCGCTGAAGTCGCACCAGACGACGTAGACGCGCGTGCTGCTGGGATCGGAGGCCGGATGTGGATAGCAGTCCACGCGTGCACTCATGCCGGGCACCCGGTTGAAGAGATCCACCACGTCAAACGGCGTGCCCGTCAGCGGGTAATCGGTCACCTGGGCAATGGTGATCGGCGCGCTGAAGGTCTGGCCGCCGTCGGTGGAGGTGGAGACGACTTGCAGGCTGGGAAGCTTGGTCGAATCGGCGTTCTCCGTCCAGAAGACTTCGACAGTGCCGTCCGAGGAGACCGCCATCTGGCCGGTCTCGCGGAAGCCCTGCGGAAAGTTATTGTTGGCCGCGCTCACCTGCACGGCCTGCGACCAGGTGCGCCCTTCGTCGTCGGAGTGGGCGACAAAGAGCTTGACATTGCCATTGCCTGAGCAAGTGTTGCAGAAGACGGCCCAGTTGAGATAGACGCGCCCAAAATGTGGGCTTCCGGGGAAGTGGTCAACGGCGATCCACTCGTGGTCGTCGAAATTGGATTTGTTATCGGTGGAGGTGGCCGCCACCGGATTGGCCCAGGTCTGGCCGTCATCGTAGGAACGGGAGACGGTGACCTGCTCGCCTCCAAACTCCGGGAAAGGGTTGGCAAGGCTGGAGTAGTAGATAGTGACGCCGCAGGAGAAGCTGAACGTGCTGTTGGCACAGAGCCGAGGGCCATAGTCGAGGCTGGGGTCGCCACCAGAGACGCGGCCAATGGTGTTGAATCCGGGCAGGAAGCCGCCGGTCCACGTCTTGCCACTATCGGTTGAGCGGTAATAGGCCGAGATCGGGACGCCAGGGGCGAAAGGGCATGGGCTGGCGAGTGGAATTGTTGTGCCAGGACACAGTGGCTCCTCAAGCTCGTCGTTGGCCCCGGCGACCAGGACGCCCGTGAGCGGGTCGCGGGTGATGGCCGGCTCATTCTGCTTGTTGTCAGAGAACTGCAGGCCCTGATCCTGATCCACCAGGAAGTTGCCGACGACGGTTGGCGAGCCCGCCTGGGCAGCGCTGGCCAGGATAGCGGTGGTCGAGAGGGCGAATGCGAGCGCGAGAGTAACCGCCACGAGGATGCGCATTGGCCCTCTGAACTGAGAAATAAAGGATATCATGGTTCCTCCTTGAAGCATGTTTCTTCACAGAGATTACATACGGGTGGACTGCATACGCAGTTGATAGGGCTACGAGCTTCACTAAAGAGAACTCTGCAAGGGAATGCAACATATTACGCAATGGTACACCCCTCACGGCGATGAGCACCGGGACAACTTGGTTGCGTTGTTTTCGCTTTGTTTGTTGGTGACGGTCTCCTTTCCAGCGCTCAATAGCTAGATGACAGCAGAGATGCGATGCCACAGATGCAGTCCAGATGTTACCAGGACCTGCATAGCTTCCCGCTTCGCCCCAGGCGAGCTGCGTGCTTCCCCGGTCGTCGACGGCCATCTCGAAGTAGTCACCATAGGGCAAACCAAAACCTGTGGGCGTGATAGAGCTGAAACCAGGAACGTAGCTCGATACCCGCGCCTCACCGCTCCACGAAGCGCCGCCGTCGCTGCTGGACCGGTAGAACAGGTTCCAGGAACCGGTGCGCGTATCCGTCCAGGCGATGCGCACGTCACCACTACCCGCCCCCGTGGTAATGGCCGGGAAGCAGTGTTCGACGCCTTGCGCGGCGAGCGAGACATCCTGGCGTGCCGAGTAGCTGGCGCCGTGATCGCGCGATTTCACGAAGGAGATGCGCTCCGGGGCGTAATCAGTCTGATCGACCGTCGCATTGTAGAGGAGGTAGACACTATCATCGCTGCCAATCACCATCGTCATCTGAGCACCCAGGAAGGCGAAGCCGCAGCTCGCACAGGGATAGGGCGCCCCGCTCACGCCGATCGGCGTCAGGGACCAGGTCCGTCCCCCATCGCGCGACTCGGTCACGAACAGGTTGACCGGTCCCTTCGCCTGTCCGTTCTGGGTGTAGCCCGCCCAGGTAAAATAGATGTTCCCCTGAGAATCAATGCCGGCTCCCCCTCCAAGCGACCACCCCTGCTGCGTACTGCCGCTGTTGATCAAGTGCATCGTCCAGGTCTGCCCGCCATCGTGGGAGATCGAGGCGTAAATTTTCTGGGCCGCATTGTAGGCGACAGCGATTGCCGAGCCTCGCACGGTCAGCTCATCCTTGTCGGTCACCCGCTGCAGGTTGTCGACAATCGTCGGCCCCAACCAGGTCTGGCCGAAATCGGTGGACTTCATGACGGCGATCGAGGATTTGCTGTTCTGCAGGAGCGCTGCCCAGACAGTCTTGCCATCGACGGGATCAACGAGGATCTGTGAGTCGTACTGGCCGCCAACCACCGGCTCTGGGTCAATAGGCCTGGGAGCGCTCCAGGTTTGCCCGCGATCATGCGAAATCTGGAGCAGGACATGCAACGCGCACGAAGTGCAGGAGGTCTGCCCGGCCACATCATAGTGCTTATAGAGGACGTACACGTGCCCATAACGATCGGCGGCTAGGGCGGGTTCCCAATCATCCCCGGCAGGGAAACCCAGGCGCGCCTGGGGGGTAAAGCCGGTAGCCGCATGAGCAGCAGCACCGGAGAAGTGGAACGAGGTCATACTCGCGAGTACGAGGCAGCAGAGCAGAGCGAAGAGCTGGGCGCGCGCAGGTAGACGGCACATATGCTCCTCCAGACCCAGAGTCAAGCTGCTGGTACTAAGGCCCCACCGAGCTCTTGCCCAGCGGGGCCAGAAACTGTGCTACGAGGCGGTGACGAGTGCGGTAAAGATCTCCTCACCAATCTGTTGACCCGTGGCGGGATCGACGCTGCAATCCAGCCGACCGTCGGTCCAGATGGGATCTATCCTGCCACCGAAGGCCACGATGCCTTCGTAGTCGCCGTACTGATTGCCGGCATCCGCGCAGGGGTTGGTGGCACTTTCATCGCTCACAGCGGTGGTCACTTTGACATTGGGAGCAAAGGAGAGGCCACCGCCGGTTGACTGGCTGAAATAGCTATCGGTCTTGGTATCAGCAGGGTCATTGCGCGCATCATTCCAACTGAGATCGACCGAGCCGGTCACCGGGTCCACCGAGAGCCACTGGTTGAACTGGTCTTTTCGCACGCCGGCCGGGTCATCATTCACGCGCACAGGCGCACTCCAATTAGCGCCACGATCGGTTGAGCGGGACACGAAGATATCCGTTCCGTTCGACGCCGTCTCGTCCATCCAGGAACAGTAGAGCGTACCACGGTTGCTCCCACCACTCCGGTCGGCATCGCACGCCGGGTAGAGCAAGGCGTGCCGGCTCGCCATCGCCGGAATGGCGTCGTCGAAGGCAACGGTTGTGGCCGCAATGGCCTGTTGCTGGCCGAAGGTAGCCCCGCCATCGAACGAGCGATTGACCATCAGGAGGTTTTGCTGGATATCGTGCCAGGCCACGTAGACCTCGCCATTTGGCCCCACGAAGGGATCGGCGCCGATGACCTCTCGTGGGCCGCCGGTCGGATTGTTCAGCGCGACCGGGCTACTGAAGGTCTTGCCACCATCGGTCGAACGTGCAAAGAGCAGGTCGTCGTTGGCTGAGGACTTGCCCGCATTCAAAGAGGCATTATCCCAGGCCACATAGACGCTATCGCGGAATGGGCTCTGCGGGTTAGTATCCACCGCGATCATCGGTTTGTCGTTGAACTTGCCGCTGCCGCTGTTGAAGTTAAAGAATGTGACCTGGGGCCAGGTTCGCCCGCCATCAGAGGACTTGGCGACGGCCATCTCGGTTCCCTGGATCGAGTCAAAGAAGCGATTGAAGAAGACAACGATGTACGAGTAGTAGACGTTGCCGCGCGTGTCGAAGGCGACGCCTGGGTCGGAGCCGAAATCCACCCCATTCGTCGTCGCCGGAGGAGGCAGCGGCAGATCAACGGCTCCCCAGGTCTTGCCGCCGTCACTGGAAAAATAGCCGCGCATGGGTAAGCGCACGATTTCATTGGAGCCGCCGACGAGCATCGTGGGGTTGTTGGGATTGACCGTGATCGAGGTTTCGCTCTGTGGCGTATCCTCATTGCTCACATCGACATTAGACCCGACAGAAAATGATTGGCTCTGCGAGGAGGGTGACGAGGATGAGCCCGTGAGGAGCCGTTGATACTTGGCCCACCAGGTGGGCAGGCTATAGCTGGTGGCGGAGGGGCTTGCTTTCGCATCACCGATCGAACCAAAGGTGATGCTGGTAAGCAGGATGCATACCATCAGCAGACCTACAAGTCGGCGCCTGGAAAGACCGACAACGATCGTTCGAAACATGATGTCCACCCCTTCCTTCGGACTGTGCTGCCGAATGAGATTGCTCCGGGACATCCCTGGGATATCCTGGAGTGTACCCCCATGCTATTTGTATGTCAACGTAGAGTTAGCCATGATAGGGCTGCTGCGCAGTCGAGCGACTCCTTCCCACGAACAAAAACAGCCCCACCTTCACCGCTCTTAAACAGGGCCAGGACGGCTGGGCCGCCAAGCACCCCGATGATGGTCGCGATCTCCGCGAGGACGCTCGCACCCGCATTCAGTCGCAGCGTCCGGTAGCAGATCCAGCCGAGTAACAGGTCGAAGAAGAATGCGCCGAGCCCAGAGATAAACATGTCATTGCTCCTTGTGGACCACACCTTTACCAGCCGGTCATGCGGCAAATGCTGCTGGTGCGCCTCCGATGAGCGCGACCCCGGTGAGCACAGCGACAAAGAGTTTCCCTTTGACGAGTCGCACGAATTTCATACAAACTTCTTCCTTCACTTTGCATACGTGAGAAGATGGCAGCGAGGCGGAGATATTTCAAAATTAGGGGATACCTCGCTATGCTCCACCTTCACAGGGATAGTTGCAAAACCTGCGCATGTGGTTACGGGTCGAACCCGCATCACGTAGGCCAGTCCAGCCAGATCTGCCACAATAGCCCCATTGCCATATTGGCCATCCAGACGCACGCACCACGGCCTGGCTCAACGGAACCAGTTGTGCGGGCGGGAGATCAGATGTGCAGGGCAAGGCTCGTTGAGGGGCGGCTTGTCGCGTCCCATCACTATCGAACACCAGGTAGTGGGTTCCCTGCCGGTCCCACAACCCACCCGCTTGCTCTTCCTTCTCGTAGTCGGTCGAGCCAACAGGTCTTCGAGAAACACCATGCGCAACGCCTCGACAGGAGCTTGATCCGGAGCGGCAAGAAAGCGGGAGAGCAGGCAATCGATCCCGCCCGAACAGAGCCATGAATGCGTTGGCAAAAGGCTGCAAGCGCTCATAGAACAGTTGAAGGGTACGACTGCTACAGGATAATGTAGAACGCTTCTACTTGCCCCGGACGGTGTGGGAAGTGCAGTTCAGGCCGATGAACAAGCACCCAAGGAGGGGTCAGCATGAGCGCGATCCCAAGTGAGTATCTCAATCACAGCAAAGAGCCAGAAAGCCCCGGTGCCTTCAGGCCGTAGGAAGTCTCAGCGGTGCCATTCACCGGAGTCGTCGGTGGGTTGAGGCGTGGCATACCTATTGCGGTCATCACTCTCGTCACTGAGAGCTATCTGGGCAGTCGTCCCGTCAGGATTGCGTACACCAAGCGCGTGTGGGCCAGCAGACCACGCTGAACTGCTGAGGACCGCGACTAGCTGCTGTGAGCTGCTCTGGCTCACCATGCCCTCTGGTCGCCCGTCGATCATCAGTTCGGCCTGTGGGGCAAAGTGGGTGCCCGTCAGGGTAATCAGGAGCGTCCCATTGCTCTGAGCGTGTACCAGGACCCGCGTCACCGTTGGCACCGCATCGCCCAGGGCTCCCAACTGCCGGGTGCAGGCCAGCCGCACCGGCCAATCCACCTGGTCCAGCAGGTGGCGCACGGTCTGCTCTTCCTGCGCGAGCACGCCGTCGAGCTCCAGCTCGGCTGACTCGCGCTCAGCACCTGCTGGTAATGCAGCGACGGCTCCTTGACTATCGTGTGTTGTGGCAGCAACACTGGAGAGCGCCAGCCTGATCGCATCATCAGCGCGCCCAGCCGTGACGACCGTGCGCAGATCGACCAGGGCGCTCTGTAACTGGTCGATCTGCGCACGGGCACGGTCTTGTGGGCCGCTGGCAAAGTTGAGCGTCAACTGATACTCCGCTTGTTTCAAGCCATAAAGGGTATCTCCAGGCAGACTGCGCGCGGAGGCGGTCAGGAGACTGATGCACGCCGCCAGCAGCACGGCGGCGAACCCCAGCACCGCAGTCCAGCTACGTCGCACGCCTGCACGGCTCACAGGGCGGACGACCGGGAGGGCCGTGCTGGTCTGCTGACCAAAGTTGCGGGCGCGGGCACGCAGGTAGAGCTCCAGGTAGCCGGCAAACTCGGGTGGGACAGCAATCTCCCGCAGCTGCGTCAGCACCTCCGCAGCAGCCAGCCTGGCTGCGATCTCGTCAGTGATCACGGGAAGCTGCTGTTCTCCGCGTTCGCGTCTCTCGATCAAGCGATCCACGTACTCTTCGGGATTCATGGCCACTCTCCTTTGCCCTTGCGCCCTGGCCCACGTGCCAGCCCCAGGTGCTCCGCTAACGCCCGCAACGCACGAAATTGTGACACACGCACGGCTCCCGGCTGTTTGCCCAGGGCCTTGGCAAGGTCCTCGATCTTCAGCCCTGCCAGCAAGCGACCAAGCGCCAGGGTTTCACGGGTGTAACGACAAGGCGCATCTGAAGTGCAACATGAGACCATCAGAGCATTTCCTCCGCGTTTTTCGCGCTCTCTCGTTCACGCATGGGTGCTATTGGCTGACTGTTTTGCCTGGGAAGGATTGCACTGCTGCTCTTGCCTGCTGCGTCGGCCACATTGCCTGCCATTTTGGCCCACAAGAGCTCGTGGGAGACGAGACCCCCGCTTCGGGAGGGCAGACTGGTTCGCGTGGCGGGTAGGAAGGCATCAGTCGTGGGGAATGGCTGCCTCCGGTCGCCAGGGCTGTTCATGCTGTCAGGCAGGCTCGTGGTGCGCACACGCTGCCAGGGAGCAGCACCACTGGGAGGCACCTTCACCTTCCTCACAGGCAGCAGCCATTTCCGCAGCAGCCAGCGTCCACTAGCTACGAGCAGTCCAACAGCAGCGCTGCCAGTCAGGATGCCTATCACGAGCGGCACAAAAGCACCCCCCCCTTTGTGTTGCACGCGGGAGAGATGGTGCACTGCCGGGCTGCCGGTGGACGGGGTTGACGGGGTTGAGACAGGCGTTGGCCCTGGACTGCCACCAGGCTGCCCGGTGGCTGATGGCGTTGTCGCTTTGACAGGAGGTGCTGCGCTTGCCGGTACCGTCGCTCTCGTCGTAGGGGTCGCAGTGAACGTCGGCGAAGGAGCCGGAGCAGGCGTGGCGGAAGCCGTAGGCGAGGGGACAGTCGTGGGTGTGGGAGAGCGCCTGGGTGGAGGCGTTTTCGTCGGTCTCGCCGCCCATGAACGAGCAGACAGCTGATTCGGAGTGAAAGCGGAGGCGCCCGTGATTGCTGCGAGCAGGCCTAGCGATGAAAACAGCAGGAGCGCGAGCGAGAGCACAGCTCCAAGAGCATGACCGCGCCTGCCATGCTCTAGCATCACAGCGGAGGGCGCTGGCGCCTTGTGCTGCCTTCCACGCAGTCGCTTGATCCCTGTTGCTCCCCGTCTACACTGCCCGAGCATGAACCCCTTGCGAGTAGCACGGTTTTCAGCCTTTTTCATGGGTACATCCCTCTCAATAGCTGCTCCAAGCAGAGGAGCGTTTTCATGGTCGTCTGTGCTGCTGCTGGTGGATCCAGCCTGTTGTTCCTGTCTCACCAGGAACAGGCACCTTGAAGGTGTATCCCCTGCCTGGCACCGTCAGAATATAGCGGGGACGCTTCGCATCTGGCTCCACCTTCTGACGCAGGTGGTGCATATGCGTTTTGATCAGGTCGGTATCTCCCCCTTCATCGTAGCCCCACATGCGACTACTGATGATGTCCAGTGTCAACACTTGCCCTGGATGCGTCATCAGCAAATGGAGCAGGCGGCTCTCGGTGGGAGTCACTTTCACTTTGCTCTCACCTCGAAATACTTCATGGCGCAGCGGATCGAGCGTGATTGGCCCAAGAGTAATCACTGGTGAAGCAGATTCTGGGTGCGCATGTGACGAGCGACGCATCACTGCTTTGATGCGAGCCAGGAGTCGCCTGAGACTCACTGGTTTGCGCAGGTAATCGTCGGCTCCCAGCTCTAACCCACGGACCTCATCCTCCTCACAAGCACTTCCGGTCAGGATCAAGGCCGTGGCAGGCGTTTCACTGCGCACCTGCTGACAGACGGCGAAGCCATCACATTTCGGCAGGTGCAGGTCGAGAAGCACGAGGTCTGGCCATGTTTCATGCCAGCGTTGGATCGCTTGTTCACCATCAAAGGCCCGGACCACGTCATATCCCTGGCTCTTGAGCCAGAAGCTCAGCAGGTCTACCAGGTCGCAGTCATGATCGGCCACCATGATTTTCATCGTGTTGCTCCTGTGGGTGTACGTGGAGTTAACAAGCTCGTGATCGTCCTGGTTGCGCGCTTGGATCATAGGGAGGCTCCTCTCTTCTTGGGCACTGCGGCTCGCCAGGCCGTCGTATTGCCATCTCTTTCCGCTGCTCGTCCAGTCATCGACCTCGAGCCCATCCATGTCTGCCACCAGGCGCACCTACACCTTGGGGAGGATTGCCCTCGTCGATGAACCTAGCTCTCGCGACCCTCGACGTTCTCTCCCGCGTAGGGCAGGAAACGACCCGACCTTCACCCTCCACGCTCGACCTCCGCAGGGGGAGCATCTGGCGGGGTGATCGGCACAGCAGGAGGCATCCGCCAAAGCTGCAGCACCTGGGTGCCGTAGAGTGGTAAGCCCACCCGCCAGGGAGGCCAAAAAGCTCATGACGAGACCGATCGCGTACCACCCGAACAGCCTCTCGTCCTTGAGCAAGGTGCTGACCGCTGCGCCACCCACGGTCGCAATGATGATCGCGATGGCCGGGAGCAGGTCGCTGCCCGCTGTCAGTCGCAGCGTCCGATCCGAGATCCAATCGATCACGAGACCGAAAAAGACTGCACCGCGTCCAGTGATACACCCGTCATCCCTCCCGGTTCTTACACCTGGCAAGGAGCAGGCCCGCCGCATTGAGAGACGGACAGGTTAGTGATGCGGAGTCGGTGTACTGCTCGGTTTCCCACGGCCATTCCCATGGCTGCTCTCATTGCTGTTCCCCGGTTGGAACCCTGGGGTGTTCGTTTGCAGGCACGTTACCAGCGGAGTTGTCCCACAACTCTGGACTGCTTCCGCCAGGAAGCCCCGCGCGTTGGCACTGGTCAGCTTGCCACCAGCATTGGCTGCACCCTGGCCCGCCAGGAATTGCGCATAGGTCAGCAGTTGATCGATCTCGCCGTAGCCAAAGACCCGCTTGGAAGCAACCGAAGCGCCTTTGGGTGTTGTGCCTGTGAAGGTTCCCTGGTGCAACGCACACATCGCCTGGATATCATCACTCGTGCTCGCGGTGCTCAGTGCAAACTGCGTTGCCAGTTGCTGCGCATCGGGAAGCCCGGGGCAGGTGCTCTTGTCAGCGTGGTGAGTGGTGTTCGCCTGGAGCGTGTTCCCGTGGCTCTCCCCGTCCGGTGTGGCAGGAGCGTGCGCCTGGCCAGCGATGGCGTGGACCAGACCCTGTCCGGCTGATGTTGCAGCGAACGCCGTCGCTCCTCCAACGACAGCCATGCTGACCAGCACAACCACAATGAGCTTTCCTTGTAACACACGTACGAATTTCATACCTACAATGCCTTTCATCTACGAATGCGCGTGTGAAAACACGCGGCTCCGATCAGTACGAACCATGGAAACATGTTCCATGGTGGTAGTTGCCTTTCGCCAGCCAGTGGTTACGGCTTCTCCCCTTTGAGTAGACAAAAGGGCCATGTGCAGTGTTTTTCTGTGTACCCGTAACTACAATAAGCCAAATCGCAACTATGTAGGGGAGACCTTCCCTCCCAACGGAGGTCAGCAACCAATGGAGGCGTTCAAAGGCCAGCTTGATCGTGCGCGAGGAGGCGAACCCGAGGCGCTGAGCGCGCTCTATCGGCGACTCCTGCCCGGGGTCTTTGGCTCTATTGCTGCCCGTGTACCCGATCGTGCCACAGCGGAAGACCTGACCTCCGACGTACTTGTGCAGATGGTCGAGCGCATCAGCCGGCTCAGGGCCACCGATGAGGCCAGCGTTGCCGCCTGGATCCTCCAGGTCGATGACTTCGTAGCGCCCGAAACGGCGGCGGGCAAAGTGGACTTGCTGCGTGAGGGCGTCAAGAACTCCCTGCTTGCGCAGGTGCGCAACGATGAGCACGGCTTCCCCAAACCAGGGCGGAGGCAATGGGGCGGCTTGCGAAGAGGTCTGGATGCTGACGGGAGCATACGCGATACTGGTCATGGGTTCTCCTTGACTTTAGGGATTTTCGATTTCCTCCTTCGTAAGGAGGCACATTTTATGTTGGCTCGCTACCTGTTCTCAATCTCGTTGCGCAACTCGCGGGACTGGGAGCTGCAGCAGGGTCAGCATGGCATCGGCGCCTGCGTGAGCGCGTTCGCCCGGCAACATGGCGAAGAGATACGGACGCAGCACGGCGCAGCCAGCCGGGAGCATGAACGCAATCATCCGGGTCCACCGTCGCTTCGCCACGAGGCCAGCCCAGCCTCGAATCAGTAGCCGACACGCGAGGCGTTGCCTTTCACATGGATCACCTCCAGCGGCCTGTCCGCCGGACGGGCCGCTGCGCCTCGCGTGCAAGGTTCGCGCTGAGTAACTGCCCTTCGACCCCATCTGATGAGGGAGGCTGCCATGTGGTGGCCTCCCTCATCGCGATTAGTAGCTTTGTAGGAAGACGTCGGGCTGGTTCTCCGTCACCCCTGCCGAGGTGGTGACGACATTGCGGTTATCACCCCATGTCACGAACCGCGTGGTGCCATTCGAAGTGACGTTGTTGTAGTCGCCCATGTAGCAGTTGGCGATGACCGGATCCTGCTGCGGGTTGGTCTGCACGATCGGGAAGGCCACCGTGCTGAGCGTTACCTCGCCTGTCGGCTTCGGGCCGGCCGTGGCCGTGGCCAGGCTCAGGTCTTCCTTGTTGGTCTGGATCAGGTCGACGGGGGTGCCGGGCACTCGCTCATACCACATGACATGTAGCCCGGTGCCATCGGCTGTGATCCAGGGCTGGAAGCGATCGTTCATCGTCACCGTGGTGGGGCCGGCGCTGATCTGCTGTGGTATGCTCCATGTCTTGTTACTATCTCGCGAGAAGCTCAGGAAAATCCTGGTGGCGTTGGTGTTATCCCCACCCACGCCGCCGGGACGGTCGTTCCAGACAGCGTAGAGGACGCCGTTCTGGTCGATGGTCGTACTGGGCATCTCGAAGTTGCGAGCGTCGTGCCCGCTCTGTGTCTCGATGACCTCTCGCAGGTCCGCCGCGTTGTTGCAGGCCACGATCTTGTCACCGGACCCCTTGACCGGCGCGATGGTCGTGATGCCCAGCACTGTTCCGTTGGCCACGTCGAACGTCGCCATCCGTTCGTTGGCGGCAGTGATGGTGGCGTTCGTGCACCCCTCGGGGACGCTCTCCTCCCACGAGACGAACAGGGTGCCCCCGTGCGGGACGGGGTTCGAACCCTGGGCGCAGGCCAGCGAGCCCGAGAGCATGGTGGTGCGCCAGTGCACGCCGTCCGTGGAGTCGGTCAGCATGATGGGGCTCTGGGGAGCACGCGAGAAGAACGTCCAGGTGATGTAGAAGTGGAACTGCCCGCTCCCGTCGGGAGCCACCGCCAGGTACTCCTTGTCGGCGAAGAAGTTGATCCCGCTGCCGACGTCGACCGGGACCGAGACCAGCTGGAAGGTGTTGGTTCCGGCCGGCATCGTGTAGAAGCTGATCAGGGAATGCGCACCCCGGCCAACCGAGCTGAGAGCCAGGCTCGCATAGTAGAAGTTGCCCGAGGCATCGTGCGCCACCGCTGGATCTCCGATCGGCTGAACGGTGGGCTTCCAGGGCACATCGCCCCTGTCGGTGAAGGTCTTCCCGGCGTCGGTGGAAACCGAGTACCCGGTGAGATTGAGCGCCGGGATACAGCAGACCAGCGAATCGTTGAACCCGACCACCACTTTGTTGCCAGAAGTCGCTACGCTGGTCTCGCTCTGCGTGTTCTGCGGTGATGCGTCATCCTCGGCTAAGCAGTTCACTTGCACGTTGCCGGTAGTGCTTGCTTCGGCGGCGCACACGGTTCCCTGGTGCGACGGTGCTTTCAAGCTGCCGTTCAGGAGCCTGACGACGAGGTCCCCACTCGCATCGATCCGAGGATTTCCGGCCCAGTCGGGATTCGTCGCCGCATTGGCCGCGCGGGTCACAACGCTCCCGGTCAAGAGCGAGAGCGCCAGCACAACGGCGACCGGCAGGATGGCCCTGAGTAGTTTTCTCATCTGTCCCTCCCTGGTTATTCCATAGTCAATAGCTGATGGTCTCGGTGTGCCGAACCGGACCGGACAGTCACGTTTCAATCCCTCAATCGAGGATCGGAACAATTAATACCAGCAAAACCTGACTCACATGCAGCGTCATCGGCTCGCCTGTTTCGGGCTACCCCGGCTCGTCCCACGTTCGTCGTTTCCCGCGTGTCGCGTTCGCGCAGGTCGGGCCTGCTGTCGATCTCACGTGCGGCGATGACCTCCTCGTGGCGGAGGGATTGACGCTCAGCAATCACCTGGCCGAGAGACTCGATGCGTCCGACCAGGAGGCCGCTCTGCTCCAGGGCATAGAGGAGACACGCACGCACGGTGATCGACTCCTCAGCACCAAACGTCTCTCGATAGGCAGGAGGCACCACCACAAACAAGTTCATGATCGCATCTGGAAGCTGGCCCAACACCCGGTGCATCTCCGTGACCCAGCGTTCATAGCGCTGCAGCAAAGTCGCACGCACGTCGGGAGCAGAAGCCTCCAACGAACGCTCGCCCCCCATCTCCTGTCCCCCAACGACGACGAGCACCCAGTGGTCGCTTTCATCCAAGAGACGGGTCGCAAGGGTGAGGAGTGAATCTTTGTGGTGGATCAGCGGTGCCCGATCCCACAGTTCTTCTGGAAAGCTTTCAAGCTGGGCAAGCATCCGTCGCCCAAGACGCTCAAACGTCGCCGCAAACTGCGCAGCCTGGATTGACATCGTCTCTCCTTTCATGGAGTGCAAAAGGGGACAGGCTTGTGCTCGTCTCTCTCCTGTCCCTGCAATTGGTCTGCACGCTGACTCCATCCTGCATGCCACAAGCGTTCAGGTCCGCTCAGCCTACCGCCTTCTTTGCTTCGGCCAACGAGAAGAGCCGGGTGAGAGCTGAGAGACGCTCAATGCTCTAGAGGGAGAGTTGGACGTGACGCGCAATCGGTTACGGGTCTGAGAAAATAGTACTCTCTGGCGAAACCTCATGGAGGGAGCACACCCAACATGAAACGTGAACGATTCTGTCTGCGGGAGCTCGGCTTCACGCATGAAGGAACCTGACGCCACCGCGTCTTCTTCCGCGACCGTTTTTGGAATGAAGACGACTTTGCTTGCTCAAGGACGAGTGGAAGGGATCGTAGGCCGTTCTTTTCGCCAGAAAAGGGTTGCTGGATTGAATCAAAGAGAAGAAGGAGGCCAAGGGATAATCCAATTTCGTTCGGGAAATGCGGGAGCGGGGCATGGTGCAGCATGAGCAAGCCTGGTGGCGGCGCTTCAAGCCGCTTGCACTTCAGTGAAAGCCGTGGAGACACGAGCCTTGACCAAATTGCGCTTTTGGGCAGAACGAGACAAGACGCTGCTCTACTGAGCGGAGCGGTTCGTGTCATTGGCCTGGCATTACCCTCAAGGTATGGAGAAACACCCCCTCATTCGGCCTTTCGCATAGTAGTAGGGGGCGGGGTATGCGGATGAGAGGAACCAAAGGGCGGAAGAGGACACCATCCCGAATTGTGTGTAAAGAAGAGGCTTTGCAAGGAGGTCCATTTGAGAGGATACTACAGGCATAGACCGTTCCTGGAGAACATTTTACCCATTTTTCAAAAAGGAGGGTGTCATGCCTGTATCCAAGCACAAGCCTACCACATTGTCCCCGGAAGGTTCAACACCGGAGTCCGCGTCAAACACCATCCGCCTAGCCGGGAGGAATTTCGTCAGCATTTACGGCGTCTGGCCGTGAGCGCCGTTCAGGTCTTGATCGAACAGGTCATGCGTGAAGAACTGGAGCAGTGCATCGGAGCCTCGTGGGGCGAATGCACGTCCACGCGTCGTGGCTATCGCAATGGGTCCTATACACGCGACCTGGTCACGCCCACCGGGCGCATGGAGGATCTCAAAGTCCCCCGGGACCGGGAAGGGCAGTTTCACAGTCAGGTGTTCGAGCGCTACAGCCGCTATGAACCCGAGGTGGCCGAAGCGCTCACCCAGATGTTTGTGAGCGGAGTGAGTACGCATAAGGTGGGAGAGGTGGCTCAAACGCTCACGGGAGTCGCACCCAGTGCCAGCGCCGTCAGTCGTCTCAACCGCACGCTGACCGAGCAATATGAAGCCTGGCGCGAGCGTCGGCTGCTCCCCCACTACCGCATCTTGTACCTGGATGGCATCCATTTCACGGTTCGGCATGGCACCCAAACCGATGCGACGATGATTTTAACGGCGCTGGGCGTGGATCTGGAGGGCAGCAGAGAAGTGCTGGCCTTCCGCGCCTGTGCAGAGGAAGACAAAGATGGCTGGAGTTGCCTCATCCAAGATCTGCGTAATCGTGGGATGACCGAGGTCGATCTGATCGTGACGGATGGACATGATGGACTGTTGGCCGCGGTCGCTGCCTTGTTTCCGACGACGCTGCGCCAGCGCTGTCTGGTGCATAAACAGCGCAACGTCATGAACGCCATTCCCAAACGAGAGCAACAGGAGGTCACCACCGAACTGACGGGCATCTGGAAGCAGGAGAAGAGAGAGGATGCTCTCCTGAATCTGGCGGCCTTCAAAGCCAAATACCGCCAGCGCTATCCCGAAGCCATTCGCAGCTTACTCGAAGATGAAGAGCATTTGCTGACCTTTTATGCCTTTCCACCAGTCATGCATCGCTACATTCGCAGCACCAATGCGATTGAAAGCTTGTTTAGCAATGTGCGGCAGCGCACCGATCAAATTGACGTCTTTACGACCGAAACCAGTTGTGTGACGATCGTCTGGGCCGTGATGCAGGATATTCGCTTACCAAAGATTCCGGTCGGCTAAAGGGTAAACGCTGAGCGCTAGTGATAGACACGCAACCAGCCAGAAAGGGTGGATTGGGGGGAGATGTTGTTTCCAGACGACCTTGTGTCACAAGAGCGACGGAAGCGAGCTTGTTTGCTGATGATTGGTGCAAGCCTGTGCTGTCTTTTTCTGTTCCGTCAGATCTTGTAGGTGGGACGCTCTCGGCCTCGCTTCTCTGCTTGTTTGTTTACTGTTTGTCTCTACACAACACTTGGGATGCTGCGATTCGTTTGTCCGAAACCGTGAAGACGGGGGAAGGACAGCAACGGGACATCTGTCTCGATGACAACTGATAGTTCGATGGTGGGCGCAATTCCCACTCCTCTAGGTGAAGAGAGGAACA
>Ga0209648_10001236_pt1 | contig 20446 bp, 17 predicted proteins | sample GraSoi2013_115cm_FD_185830 | JGI IMG/M metagenome (GOLD analysis project Ga0209648, IMG submission 185830) | Grasslands soil microbial communities from the Angelo Coastal Reserve, California, USA - Sample 9_17_2013_115cm (SPAdes) (version 2) | ecosystem: Environmental > Terrestrial > Soil >...
ACCGAGAAGCAAAAAACTCGTCCGGCTCCGTTCGGAGGAGCGGAATGGTTCTGGAGTAGTAACGCTCTAGTTGAATTCCGGCCTCCGAACGGAGTTGATATGGATTTGCGCTTCGGCCTATAAACATCTCACTCCTAACGGAGTGAAACAAGAAGTCGACCTATTCCATGATTCGGGTAGAAAATCTAATCAAGAAAGCCGCCGGCACGCGCATCCTGCGCGGCGTCTCTTTCGCGGTCACGCCACAAACCGTGCTCGGCGTCATTGGCGCATCGGGCAGCGGCAAGACCACGCTCTTGCGCTGTCTGAATGGATTGGAACGAATTAACGGTGGCGCTATTGAATGTGGTGAGGTACGGCTCGATGCGAGTCTGTCGGCCCATGAATATTCACGCCGGGTCAAGCAACTGCGGCGCAAAGTCGGTACCGTCTTTCAACACTTGTACCTTTTTCCCCATCTGACAGTGCTTGGCAATATTATTGAGGCGCCGGTGCACGTCCTGCATGTGCCGCGGCGAAAAGCGGAGGGCGAAGCCTTAGAACTACTGGAATCGGTCGGCTTAAAAGATAAGGCGCGACGCTATCCCGAATCGCTTTCCGGCGGAGAGCAGCAACGCGTGGCCATTGCCCGCGCGCTGGCGATGCATCCGGCGCTGCTGATGTTTGACGAGCCGACCAGCGCCCTGGATCCAAGGCGCAGCGCCGGACTCCGCTCGCTATTGCGAGGATTCGTTGAGCGCGGGCACACGATGGTCGTCGTCTCGCACTCGATCGGCTTTCTGGAAGGTCTCGCCGACTATCTGCTCTACATGGAAGGCGGCGAAGTCGTGGAGTACGGCGAGACGGAAAAGATCCTTAAGTCACCAGGCGATCCGCGCACGAAGGATTTCGTTCAGCAGGCGAATTGAGCCGCGGATCTGCGCAGATAGACGCGGATAAGACCCGGAAAAGTAATTAGCCGCAAAAAGGCGCAAGAAGCAGAAAACCAGACTGACCGCATTCCGTCTGTGCCTTTTGTGCTTTTTCGTGGCTGATTCGTCTTGTTCTTATCCGCGTCGATCTGCGTTCATCCGCGGCTAATTTGTCTTTCTAAACCAGATTCATTGGCGTGGGGTTCTTCGGATCCTTCGTATAGTCGTAGAATCCGCGGCCTGACTTGCGGCCATACAAACCGGCCATCACCATGCGCTTCAGCAGCGGCGGAGGCGCGAAACGCTTCTCGCGAAATTCATTGAACATGATTTCGGCAATGTAGTAGGTCGTGTCGAGTCCCACGAAATCGCCCAGCGTCAGTGGTCCCATCGGATAGCCGCAGCCGAGTTTCATAGCGTTGTCGATGTCCACAATCGAGCCGACGCCTTCTTCGAGGGCGCGAATCGAATCCAGCAGGTACGGCACCAGCAGGCGGTTCACAATGAATCCGGTCTTGTCAGAAGCGCGTACGGGAACCTTACCCAGCTTTTTTCCGAACGCCACGGCGTCTTCGTAAACCGCGGCGTCGGTCAGGATCGTGCGCACAACTTCCACCAGTTTCATGATCGGCACGGGATTAAAGAAGTGCATGCCGATAAAGCGCTGTTGGCGCGCTGGCGAAGTGGCCGTCATCATCTGAGTAATCGAAAGCGAAGAGGTGTTCGAAGCAAAAATGGTTTCCGGCTTGCAGATCGCGTCTAATTGCCTATAAGTGCTTTGCTTTTCTTCCAGGTCTTCAATTATGGCTTCAATAATGATGTCACAGTCGGCTAGATCGTCGAACGTCGTCGTGCCGAACAGTCGATCGCGCGTTGCTTTCTGCTCTGCGGCGGTGATGATGCCTTTGGCGGCGAATTTTTCCAGCGACTTCTCAATCCCAGTGAAACCCTTTTGCAAAAGTTCTTCGGAAACCTCGCGCACGGTTGTTTCAAAACCGGCGCTCGCGGCTGTCTGAGCAATGCCCGCACCCATTAAGCCGCATCCGAGCACGCCTACTTTCTTGATCTCCATCTCAAATCTCCTCTACACATCCGCAGATTACGCAGATTTCACAGATTTAAGACCAATACTAAACAATGCTTATTGCAGTTCAGCTTCATCTGTGTAACCTGCGGATGTAGTCATCCAAAATGTCGCGCCACCATGACAAAACACACCAGCACCAGAACCAGCGCCGCGATCTGGGCCACCCGCCACGCGATCGTCATACCGGTCGAAGCGCCGGGACGTTTATAACTTACTACGCTGGCCAGGGCCGCGCCGGAGAGCAAGCCACCCATGTGGGCAGCGTTATCAATAACACCGCGCAGCATAAATCCAATGCCGATATTCAGGATAATCACCGGCAACATTCCAGTGCCAAAGGCGCGCTTGAAGCCCTCCGGCAATTCATGCCGGTATTTGATACCGAAGACAAACAGCACTCCCACTAACCCGAAGAGGGCACCGGAGGCGCCAGCGGAAGGCTGGTCCGCCGATTTGATGAGAAAGCTTTCGAAGAAACCGGGACTCGACCCTGGAATCACAGTCAGGTAACTCGCCAATACGCCCGCGGTGCCGGTCACTATCCAAAACACGACGAACTTTGCCGAGCCGTAAAGCTTCTCGACCCACGGGCCGATCACCCAAAGACTGTACATATTGATCAGCACGTGCGGCAGGTTGACGTGGATGAAAACCGGAGTGACAAAGCGCCACCATTCATGGTCGAATCTGATCAGGTAATTCGTTTTCGCGCCGTAAGCCAGCAGCACCGGCTCTGGAAATGCGCCCCACAAAACCGTCGAAGACATGCCGCTTGATTCCCACATCAGCATGAAGACGAAAAAATTCGCCATTAGAAAAATGATCGTGAAGATGTAAGGGCGAGAGAGCACCGCGCGCGCATAACCGATCGCGTAACGCTCATGTAACGGGATTGCCGATGCCGCAGCTTGCCCGACCGGAGCGCCACACACATGGCAACTGGTCTCAGCAGCGCCGACCAACGCACCGCAATTGCGGCAGATGCCGGGGCGGCCGGGATAATTTTGCTTATTATCAGCCAAGCGTTTTTTCGGGAGTGCTGAGCGCGCGGATCTACTTTCCCAGTTCGTCAAGCAGGTTGACCAGGTCGTCCGCGTGCTCTTCTTCCACGGCCAGGATAGTTTCCATCATGCGTCGCGTCGTCGGATCGTCATTACCGAGATATCGAATGATGTCGCGATAACTATCGATCGCGATGCGCTCGGCGACCAGGTCTTCCTTGATCATATCGCTTAGCGTTTCGCCTTCGACGTATTCCGCATGACTGCGTGTCAGCAGGCCTTCAGGGCTGAAATTCGGCGCGCCGCCCAATTGCACAATTCGCTGCGCGATCAGATCGGCATGACCCTGTTCATCATTGGAGTGCTGCAAGAACTCTGCGGCTACGCCTTCAGCATGAATTCCTGAGGCCATAAAGTAATGGCGCCGGTAGCGCAGAACACAGACGATCTCCGTCGCCAGCGCCTCGTTCAGCACCTTGATCACAGTTTCGCGATCGGCGCTATAACCTTCGGTTACCGCGCCCTGCTCGATGTGCTTTCGCGCGCGTTCGCGCAACGTCTTGATATCAGTCAGGAATGGTTTGTCAGCCACGATGTGACTCCTTGATTCTATAAATTTTGGGGAAGCACGATATTAAGGCTTGCGCGAAGCCAGAGCAAGCGAGCATCTGCGAAGGACTTATTCAGGCTCTTTTGACACGAAATAGCGATAGAAATTCAAGCTGTGATCTTCTCACTCTGCCTTCACTCGCGTGGTCAGCTTTATTTCAGCAGGCGCCGCTGGGTCAGCAACAATCTCAACCGGGGCGCGCCAGACCAAAGTTTTTATGCGGCAGGTGCCCGTGTTGTCCTCACGGCAATACACGAAAGTGAACGACGCGCGCAGTTCGGCGGCGCCTGCGCTCACAGCACGGAGCGGAATACGGATGGGGAGTTGCAGGCTTCGCGCTGTGCGGGAAGCGTTTTGCTGATCGATGACCAGGGTCCGGGCGCCGCTCTCAGTCGATACTTTATAGCGCTGGGGTGCGGCGGGATTGAGGTGATAACCGGCCGGCAACTCTACATTAATCACGACCGCGCCTTCGCCCGCGCGGATTTTCTGTGGCGCTAATTTGATCTCATCCTCGTTTGGCGCCGCGTCACCGTTGGCCGTCACCTGGTTCGACGCGGGCGGAAGCAGACCCTTAATCGGCAGCGTCTTCGTTTGTTTCGTTTTCAAATCGACCACGCGAATCGCGTGATTGTTCGTGTCGGCGACATACAGTTTGTCGCCGGCAACGGCCAACCCGCCGGGTTCGTAAAATGAGGCCTTAGCGCCATCGACCTGTCCGGGTTTTCCTGCGCCCGCGAAATGTTTCACGGATCGCGCGCCCGGATCCAGCAGCTTAATCTTGTGATTGTAGGTGTCCGCAATCAGCAGCTTGTCATTCCATCGCGCCAGACCGAGCGGATGTTGCAGGCGCACATCATTGCCGGATCCGTCTATGTCGCCGAAATCGAACAGGTCACCGCCGACCAGCGTGCGCACTTTCCCATCGGGCCCGAGATCGATTGCGCGAATGATGTTCGCTTCGGCGTCCGACACGTACAGTGTCTTACCATCTGTCGCTAATCCCGATGGCTGCGCAAATCCCGCCTCTTTCAGCGGGCCGTCAATCCGGGCTTCGCGTCCCGAACCGGCAAAGTCAGAGACCTCTCGCAACGTGAGATCGAGTTGCCAAATCTGATGTGGTCCGGCCATCGCGATGTAAAGCGTGCGCCCCACAAGCTGCAAATCCCAGGGTGAGTTCAAAGCGGTGCCGCGGGCCATTCCAATTTGATCAAGGTGTCGCGACTGCTGCCCGGTACCGGCGATGGTCGTCACTGTCTTCGATTTCAGATCGACCCGACGAATCAGATGGTTTTCAGTATCTGCGACGTAGAGAGTTTCGCCGTCCAGCGCCATGCCCTGTGGACGAAAGAAACTTGCGGTATCGTACGCCCCCTCAGCGGAGCCATGCGCGCCAGTTCCAATTGTTTCCAGCAAGGTGCCGTCAAGTTTTGCCACTACGATCCGATTGTGATCCGAATCAGCGATGAACAGCCGGCCGCTCTTCTCATCGGCGAGGACTTTGCCGGGAAAGGCCAGCGGCAGATCGCCAACCTTCGCGCGTTCCAGCACCAGCTTGAGCGGCGCCTCGTTCAACTCGCCGCGCTTGCGAAAGTCCGCTATTGAGTCGGCGATCGCTCTATCTAAAGCTTCATAACCGCCTTCTCCGGACAGCCGGCCGATGATGTAACCCGCCGGATCGATCAGATACCGCGTCGGCCACGCGTCAACGGCATACGATCTCCAAATGTTAAAGTCGGCGTCGTTGACAATCGGATGCTCAATCTCGTAGCGGAGAATGATGCGGCGGATATTCTCGAGGTTTTTTTCGTTTTCGAACTTGGCAGAGTGGACGCCGATCACGACCAACTCGTTCGGATACTTTTTCTCGAGCTTCTTCAGATCGGGAATGATGTGGATGCAGTTGATGCAGCCGTAAGTCCAGAAATCCAGCAGCACCACCTTGCCTCTCAGCGCCGCGAGTGACAGCGGCTTGTCGGTATTGAGCCAGCCGCGATCACCCTTTAGCTCGGGCGCCCGGATGCGATCCTGTACAGGCATTTCAAAACCTTTCGATGAATGCGGAGATGAATGAGCGCTTGGTTGCCAGCGGCTGATGAGCGAAGGGACGGAAACGAAAATTACCACGAAGACACAGAGAGCACGAAGCAAAACCATCTTCCTCTCCTTGTACTCCGTGCCTCCGTGGTGAAACTTCATCGTTAGCTTTCTAAGACCTGATCAAGTCGCTCAACTGCCCGTCGCAGATGCGGGATGGTAATCGACCCACCAACCACCAGCGCGACGTTGAATGCGTCCATGAATTGATTGCGCGTTACTCCGCAGCCGGCGCATTCTTTGATGTGATAAGTGATGCAGTCGTCGCAGCGCAGCACGATTGAACCAACCAAACCCATTAACTCTTTAGTCTTCTTATCCAGCGCGCCCTCTTCGTAAGCCTGGGTATCGAGCGCAAAAAATCTCTTCAGGCCGAGGTGGCCGCTGCCCAGGAGCTTTTCGTTCATCTCGGCGCGATAGTGATCAAAGTCATCCATCAGAATAGTCCTTTCGCTAAATACGTTCGCCGCTGCCCCCGTTGGTTCGTATACGGAAATGTAACATAGGCGGTAACTCTGCCCTGAATCGACACTTAGATTTACCTTGATAAGAATGCTTACTTGACACATCGGCCATAATGAATTCCATTCGCGGCTTTCCATTACGTGGTTGGCATAGAGATGTGCGTAGGGTTACGCTACCTTATTAGTCCTAGCTGGCCCTTCTCTCGTTGTCGCATGCCCTTTTGAGTTCCCTTCCACTTCGAATTGACAGTCAAACAGCACCGTGTTTTCATGCTGGCGTCATTGCGCCACGCGAGCTTTGGCGCAAACTCAGCAGCCGGGTCCCAGTTGAAACTCTGGCGGGAGCGTTAGCAAAATGCGCGAAGTGTCCCCCGATCCTCAACTCCACGATCTCGTTCCGTTTACCGCCGGCGAGAGAGTCTTCGCAGTCTTTGCCAGCGAAGTCGAGGGCACTGCGGAAGCAAAAGTGCCCGCGCCTTTACCGCACGCGCCGCCCGCCGTTCTGGGGGTCGTTTTCGTGCGGGGTCGTATGCTCACGGTGCTCGATCCGGTTGCCCTGGTAACCGGAGAAGCGGGCTCCTGGCCCGCTGCTTTGCCAAACGTGATTGCCTTGAGCGGAGACGAGCAACTGGCTGTCGCCGCCCGCGAACGCCTGGACACGATCACCATCGCCGCGACAGATATCCAATCGCCAGCACTTCGGGATGACGCCGAAAATCCGCATGGCGTCGAGCTTGGGATCGCGCGTTATGGTGGCGAAGAAATTACGGTGCTGAGCGTCGCTCATTTGTTTGCCGCAGCCATGCGGCGAAAGGAGCGGCGGCGGCGGCGCTTCTAAAGAATGCTCAATATTTCCCAGTTTTTTTAAGGTCTCGGCACCACTCCCCCACTGACTTAAAAGTCCTTGCGCTTCACGCCAATTCCCGTCATACTTGGGCCCGTTAGTCCTACTCTCGCGCTACACTGATGGTGGCGCCGGTCCGTGCCGCGAAGCGACGACGTTCGGCTGAAGAGAGAGTGAGGTTAGTTGTCAATTTGTCAGGAGCCGCTCTCGCCGAAGCCAGAGCACCGGGTGCGTCGCGTTTCAGCGCAAAAGATTTGCCTTACATCTGCGATCGAGAAACCAGCCCGCGCTTCCATTAGCATCAGAGGATTAGGGACAGAAATGGCTACAAAACTTTACGTAGGGAACCTCTCGTTCCAGACCACGAGCGAAGATCTGCGCGATCATTTCGCGCAGGCAGGTAATGTGGAGTCAGCTTCGGTGGTGGAAGACCGGATGACGGGCCGTTCGCGCGGCTTTGGCTTTGTGGAAATGTCCACCGCAGAAGAAGCAGCGGCAGCGATCGAGCAACTTAACGGCAAGGAATTCGCGGGACGTAACCTGACCGTAAATGAAGCTCGGCCGCGAACCGATCGCGGGCCTGGCAATTACGGCGGCGGCAACCGCGGCGGTGGCGGTGGTTACGGCGGCGGCGGCGGCGGTGGATACGGCGGTGGCAGAGGTCGCGACCGTGACCGAGGTGGTCGTGGCGGCGGCGGAGGCGGCGGCCGCAATGACCGCGAGCCTCGCTGGTAGCACTCGAAGGAAAAAGTAAAAAGGCAAAAGTGGAATTAGCGCATCTGCGTTCGTTTCTACTTTTGCCTTTTTTACTTCCTCGCTGCCGGCGTAATCTTTAGCGTCAGGTGCTCGCTCCCACGCACGATCTCGACTTCGTACTCTTGCCCGGTTTTCATCTCGCCCAGAGCGTAGGTGTAGTCATAGACGTTTTTCACTTCGTGGCCGGCCATTTTCACAATCTTATCGCCGGCTTTCAAGCCAGCTTTGGCGGTGAATCGTCGCGCACGCCATCCAGCTTCAACCCGCTTTTCATTAAGTTTAGAATCCCGTCGATGATTGATTGTCGCCTCAGTCAGGTTCTAACACAGAGGACACGGAGCTTCACAGAGGAACACAGAGACTCGCCAGCTGCGATTATTTGTCCTTTTCGCCTTCTGTGGTCCTCTGTGGTTAATTCTTACCCGTTTTTATTCTCAAACTCTTTCATGAACTCAACCAGCGCTTCGCAACCTTCACGCGGAAAGGCGTTGTAGATTGAGGCACGAATGCCGCCGACTGAGCGATGACCTTTCAAGCCGTCCATCCCGGCGGCGGTCGCTTCGCTCGCAAACTTCTTTTCCAGATCTTCTGAAGGTAAGCGAAACGTCACGTTCATGATCGAGCGCGAATCGGGATCGGCGTGGCCGCGATAAAACTCCGTCGAGTCGATCGCATCGTAAAGCAGCTTTCCCTTCGCTTCATTCTCCTGCTGCATAGTTTCGAGACCGCCTTTTTCTTTCAGCCACTTGCAGACCAGATTAATGATGTAAATGCCCCAGGTGTTCGGCGTGTTATGGAGCGATTTGTCTTTCACATGCGTGCGATAGTCGAGCATCGTAGCCAGGCCTTCACGAATTCGCGGCAGCAGATCTTCGCGGATGATCACAAGCGTCACGCCACTGGGCCCCATGTTCTTTTGCGCGCCGGCATAGATGATTCCGTACTTCTCGATCGGAATCGGACGCGAAAGAATATTTGACGACGCGTCCGACACCAAAGGTACATCGCCAACTTCAGGCTCAGTTTTCCATTCAACGCCTTCGATCGTTTCGTTCGAAGTCATGTGGACGTAAGCAGCACTTGGGTTGAGATGGATTTCGTCCTGGCCCGGCACGCGCGTGAAGCCGCCGTCGGCCAGGTTGGCCGCGAGATCGACCGTGCCGAATTTCTGCGCTTCCTTGACCGCCTTCTTGCCCCAGCTCCCCGTGACTATGTAATCGGCGCTCTCGTCCAGCGATAAGAAATTCATCGGCACCATCGCGAACTGCAAACTCGCGCCGCCCTGCAAGAAAAGCACTGCATAGTCTTTCGGAATGTTGAGCAATTCGCGGAAGCCGGCTTCGGCGCCCTGAATAATTTCGTCAAAAGTTTTCGAGCGATGGCTGATCTCCATCACCGACATGCCGACACCGGGAAGCGCGAGTAGATCTCTCTGCGCTTCTTCCAAAACCGGCACCGGCATGATCGCGGGCCCGGCGCTAAAGTTGAAGATTCGTTCAGTCATAAATACTCGGGTGAAGGGGATAGGGTGTGGGGTGTTGGTTTCCTGAATAAGATCGCGACGGTATTACGAGTGTCATTTGGCGTCCTTCGCCTACACCCTATCCCCAACACCCTGGCCCCTTTTCTTCCTTATCCTTTCTCAGTATGCGACCGCAACACCGCTCCGGCGGCGCGTAAAATAAACGAGCGCGGTACTAAGCGCTCAGTCTCAATCAGAAAGAAGTTTGTCCAGCCGGAAATCACAGAACTCTTGCCCCGCTTGAGACCGCGCAGCGCCGTATCAACGACCTCATCCGGCGTTTGCGAGGCGCGCGCCGGCGGTCTCTGCATTCGTGAAGCTTCGAAAAAGTTTGTATCCGTTACGCCCGGGCACAGCGCCATCACTTTGACGCCGTGCGGTCGATTCTCTTCCCACAACGCTTCGGAAAACGAGAGCACAAACGCTTTCGTCGCAGCGTAAGTTCCCATGAATGGCACCGGCTGAAACCCTGCGGTTGAAGCAACGTTGATGATTGTGCCGCCTTTTCTTTCTCTCATCGGCGTCAGGAATCGGTGTGTCAACTCTACCAGCGCGCGCACGTTCAGGTCGATCATCTTCAGCTCGTGCGCCAGATCCAGTTTCGCGAAATCACCCATCGATCCGAAACCGGCGTTGTTGATTAAGAAATCAATTTGCAAGTTGCGCGTCTTTGTTTCTTCAAACAAGCGCACCGGCGCTTCCGGCTCTGAGAGATCAATCGCGACGTACTGCGCGCGAATACTGCGGGCGCGCCCGAGCTCATTGCAGAGCGTAATCAGCTTGTCTTCCGAGCGTGCGACCAGCAAAAGGTTATGCCCGCGCGCGGCCAGCTTACGGGCAAACGCTTCGCCAATTCCCGAAGACGCGCCGGTGATGAGTGTGGTGTTCATTGAGCTAACCCGACTTAAACCGAGTGGGTCCCAGCCCCGTCAGGGGCGACCGAAAATAGCCCAGCGATTTATCGCTGGGAAAAGGTCACCAAAAGAATAACAAGTCCCGCAGGGACGGAAGAAGTCAATCGAGCATCCATTGTTCATACTTAATTCCGTGCCTGTCGAGAAACGCGATCAATTCATCCTTGAATGAATGGACGCGGTGATGTTCTTTCTGCGATTGAATGTATCCAATTGTGTCCTCAATGCCAGACACAGCAATGCTGAAAGCTCCGTATCCTTCCTGCCACTCGAATGTTCGCTGGTTGGCAAATGTCTCGTGGATCCACTTAGAAGAGTTTCCTTTGAGGAGTTGAACGGCCTTCGCAATCGAGAGCGTCGAAGGAATCGACAACAGCGCATGCACATGATCTTCGACTCCGCCAATGGACAATGCTTTCATTTTGTTTTCTCGCGCGATACCGCCCAGGTATGGGTAAAGCCGCTGTTGTAAATCTGGCGTGATCAGTTTGCGTCGCTCCTTCGTACTGAAAATGCAATGCATCAAACAACTAACAAAAGAGTGCATGGGAGTTCTCCTTTCGTCCCTGACGGGACTCGCTTCTCCTTGTCGCCTGTTACCCAGCGATAAATCGCTGGGCTATTTTCGGTCGTCCCTTCGGGACTGGCTGTTATAGATCGTCTTCGGTGAGCGTTCGCTCACACCGAATTAGTGTTTGGTGAACGTTCTGACACGCCGCTCCTCCTGCTTTCTTCCAAACGTCTTCAGGACTCAAATCTCGTCTAACTATCACGCGACGTTGATGCTGATAGTCTCCTTCAAACGGTGATTCTTCCGTCCACTCGTAATCGCCCTCAACCTCGACGATTAGTACGCGTGGCTTATTGGCACTCAGGATAACCAAATCTCCGTTTTGCACCTGTGCGTAGAAATCCCACAAACTCGCTCCACCTAAATGCGAATTATCCAAGCCGGGGTACGCAATTCGGATCGCAGATGTAATATCGTCAGCGGAGCCGAAACCCCGGTCACGAATGTCTCCAATCGCTCCCCAACCAATCGCGATGCGTGAATTTTGACGCGTCCAAAAGAGCGCCGCATCTTTATCTTCATGGTGAGTAATAAGTCGCCAGACGTTCATGATTTCATTCCCAGAATAGTTGATGACGGTGACCAAACTAGCCTATCTCCAGAACATTCAATTCGATAATGTCTTCATTCCCCGCGCGCAACCGATCCAACGTCACGCTCGACGGAGCCTTGTCCAGATTGATTCTCGCCACGGCGGCTTCGGCGCCTTCGAACACGATGTTTTCCATCTCCTGGACGTTGATGTGTTCGGCCTTGATCGCGTCCAGCACCTGTGCCAGCACGCCTGGTCGATCGCGATGACGCACAACCAGACGATGCGTGGCTGGTGTGCGTTGGGCGAGATTCACCACGTTTGGCACCTGGCCCGTTTCCTTGAACGACTGAATGATGCGCACAGTTTCGGCGGCGATGGCTTCCTGCGCCTGATCGGTTGAAGCACCGATATGGTGCGTCCCGTACACGCTGGCTTCCCCTGCGATTGGATCGGCGAACTCCGCGACGGCCGAAGTCGGCTCGATCGCAAATACGTCCAGCCCGGCGCGAATACCTTTAGCATGAATGGCCTCGACCAGCGCCCCTTGATCGACAACCTCGCCGCGCGAGGTATTGATGAAGTAAGCGCCTTCCTTCATCCGCTTGAAGAAGTCCGGACCGACCAGCATCCGTGTGTCGGGCTTCAAGGCGACATGGACGCTGACGATGTCAGCTTCGCGGGCCACATCGAGCGGCGAATCCATCCTGGCGACGCCCAACTCCGCCGCCTTTTCCTCAGTCAGGCTTCTGCTCCAGGCGATCACCGGCATTCCAAAGGCTTTGGCGCGCGGGATCATCTCCTGACCGATCTTGCCCAGACCCACCAGCCCGAGTGTCCGACCAAATAGTCCGCGAGCCTTCGAGAATTCTTTCTTGTTCCACTCGCCCGCACGCAACGCGATGACGTTGTCGGCGATGCGCCGGTCGAGCGCGAGAATCAAAGCGAACGCAAGTTCAGCAACTGCGATTGAGTTTTTTCCCGGACAGTTCGAAACATAGATCCCGCGCCGCGAGGCGGCGGCCACATCGATCGTGTTATAGCCGGCGCCGGCCCGCACGATCAGTTTCAAAGGCCCGGCGGCCAGCATTTGTTCGGTGACTTTCGTTCCGCGCACGACCAGCACGTCAGGCTTTTGGGTCCCGATCTCTTCAACCAGGGATTCGTCTTTTAGATCGGGCTGAAATGAAACTTCGCAGCCTATGGCCTGCAGGCCATCCCGGCCCGATTGTTCGAACTTGTCAGCGATCAGAACGTGCATTTCCCTTAAATTCCAGATTCCAGATTTCAAATTCGAGGTTCGAAATTCGAGATTCCCCATTCCGCCCGACTTCCACTATTCCACTTCAATCTTTTTTCCGCCATGGCCGTTGCGTTTGGCAACCGCGTGCAGTCGCGCGCGTTCTTCGTAACCCTTGACCACTCGCGCCAGCAGATCGCGCAAACGGCTCAGACGCTCAGAGGTAGACCGCAACTCCAGTAGCTCCTGTTTGGTCTCGACCTCAATCTCCATCGCGGCAGCTACCAGAAACGAAAGCTTCTGCGGCTCAGTATCGCTGATGTCGGGGAGATTGCCGCGCTCGTCGTTGATCAAGCGAATCGCGTTCGCCACGCGCATGAAGATTGCTGCGACCTCTTTCGATTTGGACGCCAGCGCCTCGTCGCTTTCCTCTTCGTCTTCAAAGTAGCTCGCCCTCACGACCAGATAGGGATCGCCGCGCTCTATGTAAGCTTCGACTCGATAACGAACGACTCCTACCGCCAGCACATTCGAGCGTCCGTCCGGCAACGCCTGCGTTTCGGTGACTTCGGCCACGCACCCGATGTGTCCCGCGGGCGGCATATCTTTTTCCGACGCGTCAGAGTCAAAGTAAGACAGACCGAACAGATTGTCGCCCGCCCGAATGTCGGCCAGCATCTTGCGATAACGAGGCTCGAAAATGTGCAGTGGCATGGGCATGCCGGGAAAGAGCACCACCGGCAAAGGAAAGAGCGGCAACTCGTGAATGCCGCGTACTTTATCCAAAGCTTCACTCATAAAAGGCCAGAGCGTCGAATCAATTATTGGGATGCGATTAGTTCGCAGGCATTATCGCAGACGAGTTATCAGAAGTCAGCCACCAGCATCGCTTCTTATCCGGGGGACGCGCCGCCGGCGTAGTTTGTGATAGTCTCGGTTTACTGAGAAAGTGATATCCGAAGCGATCACGAATTGCTTATCCTGAGGAGGAATAATGGCTGAACTGGCCGAACGTCAATGTGTGCCCTGCCGCGGAGGCGTGCCGCCGATGAAAGGCGACGAAGTCGAGAAACTGTCAGCTCAACTGCCCGAGTGGCAGGTCGTCAACGAGCATCATCTGCAAAGGACTTACCGATTCAAGGACTTTGCCGAAACACTCCGTTTCGTCAATCGCGTGGGCGAACTGGCGGAACAGCAGGGCCACCATCCCGATGTCTGCTTTGGCTGGGGCAAGGCAGAGATCACGATCTGGACACACAAAATTGACGGGCTGACGGAAAGCGATTTCGTCCTGGCGGCGAAAATCGACAAACTGTGAACTGGCCCGGACCTCGAGCCTCTGATCCTTGTGTGTCTGGCGGCACAGACTGAAGCCTGCACCATTATTGGTTATACTGAATCGCGGATATTGTTAGGAAAGGGCAACGGACTTGAGTTGCGCCCGCATCGAAACGGCGATTCGCGAGCCAGCCTCAGAGTTCCGATTCCAATAACCATGAAAAGGATCGTCTCTTATCTCCAGCCAGGCTTACTGGCCTTATGGCTGACGCTCTCGGTGGCGTCGTTGGCATTGGGCCAGAAATCCAAGCCACAGCCGACGCCCACGCCGGATCCGGGACAAGAGAAAGAGATTGTAAACATTCGGCGCGTCCGTCTTCCCATCACGGTCACCGACAAGAAGGGGCAATTTGTCACCGGGCTCACGGCAAAAGACTTTCTGATCTTTGAAGACAAAGTGCCCCAGCAAATCGATTCGTTCACCAGTGAAGAAAACAATAGCTCGCCGCTGTACGTCGCCGTGCTGATGGATACTTCGCCTTCGACGGCCGGCAAACTGAAGTTCGAGCAGGAGTCGGCGATGAACTTCATTCAGACGGTTGTGCGACCCAGAAAGGATCGCGTGCTGTTTGCTACGTTTGACGATCAGGTGACCTTGCGACAGGATTTTACCGATCGGCTCGAGTTGCTCGATCGCGCAGTCTTTGCCATCAAGAAGACCGGCTCCCAAACCGCCCTCTATGATGCTATTTGGCAATTCTGTGACGAGAAGATGCGCTCCGCACAGGGTCGACGCGCGCTGGTCATCATCACCGACGGCGACGACACTTATAGTCGCGCTGACATCAACGACGCGATCGACATCGCGCAGCGCACAGAGACGACGATTTTCGCGATCTCGACCAAAGCAGGCCTTTCCGGTTCGGTACCTGGGGTCGAATCAGGAACGGTGAAGGACAAAGGCGACAAGGGGTTGGATCGGCTCTGCGACGAAACCGGCGGCATGGCATTTTTCACGGGCGACATGCTTGCGCTGGAGCGCTCGTTCACTAAGATCGCGAGGGAACTGCGTTCGCAGTACCTGATTACTTATAAGCCGACCAATGATCGTTACGATGGCAGTTATCGCCGCGTGGAGGTCAAGTTTTCCAGCGGCCGTGAAAAGATAAAGTTGCGAACCAAGCGGGGTTACAAAGCCGTCGCGGACAGTGTGATACCTAAATGAACAAAGCGAGAGCCATGTTTCCCTTGAGACCCAGTCTGATGGTCGCACTGTTAATCATAACGGCGATCGGGGCAGGCCTGGCGCGCGGTTCGCGAGCCCAGAATCAAACCGAAACCCCGAACAGCAATCGTCCCCGCCGAGCAGAAAATCTTCCCCCACCCTCTCCTACTCCGCCGAAGAAGGAAGACGAAGTCACCTTGAGTGGTGAAGACGTGGTGCGCGTCGAAACTAATCTTACCAATATTTTCTTTACTGCATCCGACAAGCAGAAGCGTTTTGTCAGCAACCTCAGGCGCGAGGACATCCGCGTATTCGAAGACGGTGTGCCGCAAGAGATCTTCACCTTTCAGCAGAACATCGATTTACCGTTGTCGCTCGCCATCCTGATCGACTGCAGCGGATCCGAAGAGCGGACTTTGCCCGAAGAGAAAGCGGCGGCTCAGTCGTTTCTGGAATCCGTTCTGCACCCGAATAAAGACGAGGCCGCGGTGGTTTCATTCACCGGCGAAGTAACCCTCGAACAGGGATTGACCGGGAACATTGGCCGCCTGCGCCGGGCCATCGATCAGGTCGAGTTTGTGCCGCCCTCCGGTTACATCGGCGGAGGTGTGGTGGTCGGCGGCACGCCGCCGATATCAGACACGCAACAACAGTTGGCCGGTTCCACCGCGATTTGGGATGCGATTTGGGCAACCGCGAACGAACTGCTTTCAGCCTCAGCCGAACATACTCGGCGCGCGATCATTTTGCTGACCGACGGCGAGGACACGATCAGCCAGGTGCACATGCAGGATGCGATCAATCGCGCAGTGAAAGCCGACTCCTTAATCTATGCCATTGGCATAGGTGATCGATACCAGTTTGGAATCGACGAAGGCGCCTTAAAAAAGATCACCGGGGCTACAGGCGGTCGTGCTTACTTTCCGCGCAACGAGCGGGAATTGCGAGAGGCGTTTGTCCAAATCCAGAAAGATTTAAGAGAGCAGTACCTGGTGGCGTATACCCCTTCGAACAAGACCCGCGATGGATCCTACCGTCGCTTGGCGATTGAGGTCGTCAGTCCCGACCTTCGAAAAGAAGAGTTAAAGCTCAACTACCGACCCGGCTATTTCGCCAAGTCTCCCGGCTCTCAAAGCTCGCCAAGCCCAAAAAAGCCCTGAATTCCGGCCATATTCCGGTAATGACAAACTTGTTTGGCCTTTGCTATACTGAGTTGGCCTTGGAATGTCTCGTCCCTGGCTCGCTTTAGTCTTCCATTTCCCGTCCGCCGATGATAGCGCCTCGGTGCGTGGCGGCCCTCAATAACTTCCCCTCTCCAACACGGCCCGGCGGACTTCCGCAAACCCCTTGATGAACAGACAACTGAAAAATCCCCCAACAGTTCTGATCGTTAACGACGACCGGGTAGCGCTTGATCTGTTTAAGGATCTGCTCGAGCCCGAAGGTTATAAAGTGCTCGAAGCGATCACCCCACACCGCGCGCTTGAAATAACCGCGACAGTCAGGACGGACATCATTATTTGCGATGTCGTGATGCCTGAGATCAATGGGATAGAGTTGTGCCGGCGTCTGAAGAAAGATCCACTCACCACCCACACTCCCGTACTACTGGTTAGCGCGGTGCTTAAGGAAGAGGCGGCGATGCTGGAGGGTTTCACGGCCGGCGCCGACGATTACATTGAAATTCCCTTCCGTCATGAAGAGCTACTGGTTAAGGTAGCACGGCTCGCTGAACGTCATCGCGTAGAGCGGCGTTATCGCGACATCGTCGAACAAGCTGCGGACATCATCTACACCCGCGACATGGATGGACGCATCACCAGCATCAATGAAGCTGGAGCGCGATTCTTTGGTAAGGCCCCGTTTGAATTGATTGGCCAGCCGCTGAGTCTATTAATCGGCCCGGAAACCGCGGGCCGCGATATCGCGGAGATGAAAATCGTCAAGTCGTTCGAACCGGTTCGTTTCACCAACTGTGTAAAGAACGCTTTAGGCGAGCCCCGATACCTGGAAGGAATCGTCACGCTCGAACGTGACGCTCAGGGAGAATTACTGGGGGTTCGCGGCGTGGTGCGCGACGTTACCGAACAGCAATTGGTGCAGAAGGCGTTGCGTGAAAGCGAAGCCCGTTATCGGGTGGTGGCAGAAACTGCTTCGGACGCCATCATAACCCTTGAAGAGTCGGGCAAGATCCTGTTCGCCAATCCGGCCGCCGAGAAGATTTTTGGTTATGAAACCTCTGAAATAGTTGGTTCTTCGCTGACGCGACTGGTGCCAGACTGTCTGCGTCATATACACCGCAGTGTCAAGGAATCTGACTACAAAGCGGCACGGCGGCATGCCGTCCCGGATACGGTAAGGACTTCCGGACTTCACAAATTGGGCCAGGAGATACCACTGGAAATTTCGTTGGGTGAGTTCTTCGCCGATAACAAGCGCGTTTTGACTGCGGTCGTGCGTGACGTCACCGAGCGCGTAAGCACGGAAGCTGCGCTACACAAGCAGAACAAAGAATATCGGATGCTTTTTGATTCCAATCCGTGTCCGATGTACGTCTGTGATGAAGCCACCCTCGAGTTCCTGGCGGTCAACGAAGCGGCAGTCAACCATTACGGGTATTCCCGTGAAGAGTTTCTCAAGATGACCGCGCTGGACATCCGTCCTGCCGAAGAGGTCCCGAAACTGCTCGCGTACGTGGCAAAGAAGTCCGGGACTCATGACGCAGCCGGACACTGGAAGCACTGCAAGAAAGACGGCTCGGTAATAGATGTGGAAGTGAACTGGCATAAGTTGGATTTTGCGGGCAGACCATCGTATCTGGTGATGGCCAATGACATCACTGAGCAAAGGCAAGCCGAGGCCGCGATGCGTGAGAGCGAAGAGCGTTATCGCGAACTGTTTGAGAACGCTAACGACATCATCTACACGATCGATCTTGACGGTAACTTCACTTCGCTGAATCAGACCGGTGAGCGCGTAACTGGATACGCGCGGGCGGAAGCGCTCAATTTGAATCTTACCAAGGTTGTTGTGCCCGAACAGGTAGACCTGGCTCGGGCGATGCTCGCGCGCAAACTCGACACCGACGTATCGACTGTCTACGAACTTGATATTAATACCAAGTCGGGTCGACGCATCCCACTTGAACTCAGCAGCCGGTTGATCTATCAGGAAGGGAAGCCAGTCGGAGTTCAGGGCATCGCGCGTGATATCAGCGCGCGCAAGGGCGCCGAAGAAGCGCTAAAGGACAGTGAAGAGAAGTTTCGCTCGATCGTCGAAACCACCAACGAGTGGATCTGGGCAATCGATCTCGAGGGGAAACACACCTACACAAATCCGGCGATCGAGCAGATTCTGGGCTATACCGCAGAAGAGATGTTGGGCGCCAATTCGGTCGCCTTTTTGCACGAAGATGATCGGCGCAAAGTCGAAGAGCTCTTGCCGCAACTAATTAGTGAAAAACGCGGCTGGACCGGCCTGGTGCTCAGATGGAAGCACAAGCAGGGCGGATATCGCTATCTTGAATCCAACGGTCTGCCGGTGTTCGATCAGCAGGGCAATCTGATCGGCTATCGCGGCGCGGACCGTGACATCACCGAACGCAGGCGAATGGAAGCAGAGCGCCAGGTGATTTTTGAGATCATTCAAGGCGTAATTACGACTCCAACGCTGGATGAGTTACTGAAACTGATCCACCACTCAATCAGTAAACTCCTTTACGCGAAGAACTGTTTCGTAGCGTTGCATGATCCGGCAACTGACTTGATTCATTTTGAGTTTTGGCTCGACAAGTACGACCCGGTACCGCCGCCGCGCCCGGTTGGCAAGAAAGGTTTCGCCAGCTACGTGCTGCAGACGGGTAAACCTTTGTTGCTGACCAGAGAACTTACAAATCAAATGGTTGAGCGAGGCGAAGTCGAGAATAGCGGGACACCTTCCGCTTCCTGGCTGGGTGTACCGCTGCGGACGCCATCGCGCACCCTGGGCGTACTTGTGGTGCAGAACTACGAAGACGAGCACGCCTATACCGAACAGGATCTGGAACTCCTGACCTCGGTGGGCAGCCAGACCGCGCTGGCCATCGAGCGAAAGCGCGCTGAGAGTGAACTGCAGCAGCAGGCCGAGCGCGTGGCACTGACCAACCGAATTTCCCAAGCGGTGCGCCGGACGCTGGATCCCTCGGAAGTATTTGAAACGGCTGTACACGAGCTGGGTGCGCATCTCGAAGTCGATCGTTGTTCGCTCTTTATGAAGGACGAGCGAGCGGGCCGCGTTACTAACGCAGCCGAATATCACGTCCCTGATGTCGTGCCGGCGGGCCGTGATTTTGCTTTGCCCCAGGTCCAGGGTTTGAACGCCGCAATAGAGAAGCACGGGGTCATGGCCTTTGACGACGTGGCCAACGACGAACGCATTCGTGAGTTTTATCAGGGAATACTGAAGCGGATGGACGTCAAGTCAATCATGTATGTGGGCGTAACGGTGGGCCAGGAATTGCTGGGAGCTTTCGCGCTGTCGACTACAAAGCAGCTTCGTCACTGGAGCGAAGCAGATATCGAAGTAGCGAAGTCTGCCGCCGATCAAACCGGCATTGCGATTCGACAGGCGCGCCTTTATCAAAAAGCGGAAACCACATCGATGCGCGAAGCGCTGGTCAATAAACTAAGCGTCGCCATTCGTGCTTCACTTAGCCTGACGGACGTGCTGGATACCGCGGCCCGGGAATTGGGCCAGGCACTCTTAGCTTCTCGTGTGCAAGTGCATCTCTACGATTCCAGCGGAGATCGATCAACTGCCCATCGTCAATATCTGGCGCCGGGATGTGCACCTGTCGACGAGTCTGACGGCGATTTCGACGATTTGCTTCATCGGCATCTTATGACCTCATTGACACCGCTGGTAATTGACGATGCCCGGGAGTACGCGGACGGCGCTCCGGAATTTAGCGAGTGTCTGCGCTCGCATGCCGTTTCTGCCGGAGTTTGTTCTCAGATTGATTATCCGTTGACCGTGAACGGAGAGTTTCGGGGCGTGATCTCGATTCATCAAGCGGAAGGCAATCGGCGATGGGCCGAGGATGAAGTCCTGCTGGTAGAGTCGGTCGCGGCGCAATTGGCCACGGGTATTGCCCAGGCAGAACTGTTCGAAATGGTAGCGCGCGCCAAGAAAGAATGGGAGTCAACCTTTGATGCCATGTCGGACGGCATCTTCATCTTCGATCGAACCGGACGGCTAAGCCGGGTTAACCGCGCGGGCGCGGCGATGGATAATGCGCCGCCGGAATCGCTGCTCGGGCGAAAGTGCTGCGACATCCTGCTGGCGAATTCCGATGATGCGGCTTGCATTGTGGAGCAGGCCCTGCGGCAATCGGGAAGCATCAACGTCGAAATCTTG
>Ga0209648_10001237_pt1 | contig 20443 bp, 17 predicted proteins | sample GraSoi2013_115cm_FD_185830 | JGI IMG/M metagenome (GOLD analysis project Ga0209648, IMG submission 185830) | Grasslands soil microbial communities from the Angelo Coastal Reserve, California, USA - Sample 9_17_2013_115cm (SPAdes) (version 2) | ecosystem: Environmental > Terrestrial > Soil >...
GGTCGAGCCACAAAGCGATGATATTTTCGGTTTTCTTCGTGGGAAGGTTACGATTACCGGCGATGTGGTTTCCCCCGCGTTGTCGGGGCACGAATGGGGCAATCTAGAGTGATTTTGCTCGACACGCATGCTGTGCTTTGGCTGACGACGGACCCCGCCAAGCTATCAGGCAAAGCCAAGCCGGCCATCGAGGATGCGCGCAAGAGTGGGGACGGTTTGGCAATTTCAGACATCACTCTCCTGGAGCTAGCTACGCTGGCGAGTAAAGGCCGCATCCACCTCAGCATCAGCCTCGAATCCTTCCTGCAGGAAGTCGAGGCCCGGTTTGTCGTCCTGCCGATTAGCGGCCGCGCGTGCGCGCGGGCCATGGGACTTCCAACAGCCTATCCCAAAGATCCGGCGGATCGCATTATCGGAGCCACGGCGCTGGTCGAGGGGCTTTCTCTGATTACTGCGGACCGTGAGATCCATCGCTCTAAAGTGGTTAACGCGGTGTGGTAAGAAGGGCATGAAAGACGTGACATACTCCTTGGTAGATGCCCGCCCGCACGTTCGGGCTTCTTGAGACCAGCGTGTCGCTAAGGGGCCGCGGGCTGGAGGCGATAGCCTTGGACATATTCATAGGCAACGCTCCAGATGGCTCCTCCGGTTCCGGCGAAGAGCAGTTCCTCGATGGGGACTCCGGCAATATAGATTCCAAGAAGATTCGGGATGTTGTAATAGCGCTGAATGAAGCCGGGGTACAGGAAGAGAAAAATCAGAAACAAAGCAAAATACAAAGCGGTGAAACTGAGCGCGCCGACGAGCATGGTGGGAATCAGGTCGGAGCGGAGAAAGGCAATCACAACAGCGCCAATGGCAAAGGCGATGATGGTGTTGTAGATGGTCTTGCCCGGATGCCAGAACTCAAGCGCGAGAAAAACCACGACGACGACAACGAAAGGGGCGAAGTGCCGTCTACGCGCGGCCTTTCGGATCACGGAAAGCCTTTCTTTTAGAAGAATCTCGGCTACCACCGAAGCGATGCCTCCCACGGCCGCGGCCCAAAGCACATCTTCGATTCCTACCCTGATTTTCTGGTCGAGGTCGAAGAGCGACGGGGGCGTCCAATACTGAGGAACAAAGAGAAGACTGGTGAGCGCCATGGGCGCGGAGATGAGCGTGCCCCAGCGGATCTCGGCGCGGTACTTCGTTCCAAGAACGTAGCAGGCCACCCAGGCCGCGCCAAAGATGAGCACGCCGACGAGATACGAGTAATGATAATTTTGCATTGGTTACCGCCTGCGGGAGAGTGAGGGCGAGTTTACTCCATGGGTGTCTCCGAAGTCCACGCGAGCTGAGACGAAGCAAGAAGCTATTTCACGAGGAGACGAAGACGGCGGTGGGTTCTGCTAGAATCGCGGTGAAATGGCAGCGGTCGAACAGTTGCGATTCGGGGTAGAGGGCGTAGGCGAGGTATCGGCGCTGCTCTGCCGACCGGCAAAGGCGCGGCGGCTCCTGGTGCTGGCGCATGGAGCTGGGGCGGGGATGAGCCACCCCTTCATGGAGAAGCTGGCGGGCGAATTGGCTGGTGTGGGCGTGGCCACGCTGCGGTACCAGTTTCCGTATATGGAGCAAAAGCGACGGGTCCCGGACGCGCCTGCGGTGCTGACGGCCACGGTCGTGGCCGCAGTGCATGCGGCTGCGGAGGCGGCTCCTGGCTTGCCGTTGCTGGCGGGCGGCAAGTCCATGGGAGGACGAATGACTTCGCAGGCTGCGGCGGAGCATCCGCTGGTTGGAGTGCAAGGACTAGTGTTCTTTGGCTTTCCGCTGCACCCGCCCAACCGACCGGGAACGAAACGAGCGGACCACCTTGCGAAGGTTTCGATGCCGATGCTGTTCCTGCAGGGAACGCGAGATGCGCTTGCCGATCTCAAGTTGTTGCGTCCGGTCTGCGCGAAGCTAGGGCCGCGGGCGACGTTGCACGTCATTGAAAAAGCAGATCATTCGTTTCATGTGCTGAAGAGTTCGGGAAGGAATGACGCGGAAGTGCTGCGGGAATTAGCGGAAACGGCGGCATCCTGGGCGGAGGGAATGGAAGAGAACCAATCAAAACTTGCTCAAAATCCCGCCAGCGTGGAGCCTGCCCAAAAACGCTAACGAAATTGAGGTTTGCAACGGTCCGCGCTTAGTCTGCTCGCGGCAGGTTTCCCGCGATCAGTTGATTGGGCAGATGTTCGGTAACGCGATACACAGCCAAGTGGATTGGGCCCGCCCGAACTGCGCAGGAATCACGAGCGATTTGACAGCTCACCGAGCCGCGCCTGCGCGTGCGCCTTTCTGTTAGGACTTAGGGCCGGATTCTTCTTTGTGAGTGCCTTCTGGTAGTCTTCCCTTGCCTTCTCCCGGCTACCGGCAAGGTCATGAACCTGCGCCCGGTTATGGTAGACCCAAGCATTCTCAGGGCTCAGCTTTATAGACACTTCAAATTCGGTCATTGCGGGCTCGTTTTCACCAAGGCCAGCGAGTGCAAAAGCTCTTCCATTGTGTACGAATGCTTCGATCTGTTCGTACCACTTATACCAACTGGAATCTGGCTTCGAAATAGTTTTCAGAGCCAGCAACGCCAAATTCAGGTCCTCCACCGCTCTTCTATTCTCACCGACTTCAGCCAGGACTTGGCCTCGACCAGAAAGGGACAAGATGTCGCTCGGCTTCAATTCGAGAGCCCGGGAATAGGCACGAATGGCCTCCTGAAGTCGCCCCGTGTACCAGAGAGCCTCCGCGCGTCCGCAATAGGCTGCCGAATCTTGGGGATAGCGGCTGAGGTACTCTGAGAAGAACGCAATTCCATCCTCATACTGCTCCGTGAGAAGCCATGTAGAGGCTAAGGCCATGAGAACATAACCAATCGTTTCTGGCTCGTTGATACTGCTTCTGGACCCAATCACCTGCAAGAGTGGAGCGCGAGCCTTGTCGTATTCCTCCAATCGCATATGAGCATGCGCCTCCTGAAGAAGCTGGTACACCTTATTAAGGGATTCCGCTTTTCTGCGTTGTAGCGACAACCTTGCCCAGATCCATCGTAGGAATTTCATAAGTTGTGAGTGTAGTCGGGAAAATGATGCCCAGTCAAAATGAACAGATGATGCACCATCGCTTGCAAAGCGGGGCGGGGCCATCTACGCTACAGGCGCTGAGGAAACGAAGAGTTATTTCATGGCCGAACTCCAACCGGAACTGATTGCGCTGGGATTCATCTGGTACGTCGCGTTTCTATTCTCCACCACCTGCCACGAAGCGGCGCACGCGCTGGCCGCCAAGATCGGCGGGGACGAAACGGCGTTTGCGGGAGGACAGGTGTCGCTGAATCCGGTCCCGCACATCCAGCGCGAACCGTGGGGCATGGTGGTGATTCCCATACTCTCCCTGATCATCAATGGGTCGCTTATCGGCTGGGCCAGCGCGCCGTATAATCCGGTGTGGGAGCGGCGGCATCCCCGCCGGGCGGCCTGGATGGCGCTGGCGGGCCCGGCAACGAATTACACGCTGATGCTGATCGCTGCCGTCGGACTGCGGCTGGGGTGGTCCCAAGGCTGGCTGCACGATGACCCTCGCACGGGCAGTCCGGACTTTGCGAGTAACGTCCTGAGCGCCTTTTTCTCACTCAACCTGCTTCTCGGCACTTTCAATCTCCTGCCGGTTCCGCCGCTCGATGGCAGCACGGCCATCATGCTCTTCATGGGGGAGACACGCTCGCAGCGATACCTCGACTGGCTGCGAGGGAACAGCTATGGCATGGTGGGCCTGCTGTTGGGCATTGTCGCTTTCCGCTATATTTATGGCCCCATCAGGGCCGTAGCCTCGTATTACCTGTTACGGAGTCACTTTTGAAGCGGGCTCGGCGTGCATTTCGCGGCGGCGGGTGGAATGCCCCAGTTGTAAACAGTGAGCGCCGGGTTGTCCCGTCCCAGCACTGTTTCAGAAAGTTCATTTTCCTGTAAAGGCTCTCCTTTCAACTATTTGGCGCAAACTAAACTGGCCAGGCACCTGCAGTTCCCTCCCTCAGAGGGTGCCTATGCTATTGTCCCAACGTCCCATTACGAATTCCTATCCGGTCGAAGCATCGGGTTGGGATAGCGCCCATTCCTTTTTCGTGGAGAAGTCCGAGCTAGAGTGGAACGAAGAGACCGGCAAGTGCCTCACGCTGACTCATTCGCTTTGCCCAGGATCCCTAATCTTCGTGCGACTTCTGCAGCCCACCTCGCCAGATCGTTCCCTACCCGTGGCCTACCACGCTCAGCCCATCGGGGTTACGCCCCGGGGGCAGCAACAGTTCCGGCTCAACCAGATCCCACTGCATTGCGATTGGAAGGATCAAGGCAAGGGGTAGGACACCAGCTCTTGAAAGAAGCGTGGGAGGAGAGGACGCCCTCTTGCGCTGAGTTCCAGTGGCGCTGTGCCAGAATGGGAAGAAGAGAATCGCTTGTGGACCAAAGTGGAGCAAAGGCCGCGATTGGCGAGACCACTGGAATCAGAAACTGCCTCCCATTGGAAATGCTTTTGGAGACGGAATCGATTTTTGTCCGCAAAAGAGCAATAACCGCAATTGTTTGCACTGGCTTGTGAATTCGAACGGATCCTTGGGAAATTCTAAGATGGGAAGGAATGGAATGGCATATGGGATGCCAGAGATAGGGCATTGTGGGAATGGTTTCGTCAAAAACGGTTGAGATCGTCGCTCCGAAATCCTTGCTGAAGCCGTGCATCCTGGATGACGATCCGGCGCAATTGGAAATGTTGTCGGCGGTGATTGGGGATATGGGTTATGAAGCTATCCCTACGACCGAGCCGGAGGAAGCACTGAAGCTGGTGAGGTGCGGCCATTGCCGCATGGCGCTGGTGGACGTGCACATGCCGCGGATGGACGGATACGAGTTCCTGGACCGCGCGCTACGAAGCGATCCCGGGGTGCACGTCGTTCTGATGACGGGAGACTACACACTGGATTCGGCGCTGGAAGCGATTCGACGGGGAGCGTCGGATTTCATGCCAAAGCCCATCGACCGTGCACGGTTGAAGAGATCGCTGGACGACGTGGCTGCGCTGTACGACCAGAGGCGGCGGGTAAGAGCGCTGGAAGAGCAATTGCTGAAGGACTTGGAATTTCACGGTATCGTGGGGAAAGCTCCCGCGATGCTGGAAGTATTTGATTTTGCGCGGAAGGTCGCGCGCCACTACACCAACGTTCTGCTGGTGGGGCCGACGGGAACGGGAAAAGAGCTGGTCGCGAGAGCCATTCATCAAATCAGTCCGGTGAGCCAGCAGAAGCTTGCGGTATGCAATTGTTCGGCGATGGTGGATACGCTGCTGGAGAGCCAGCTTTTTGGACATGTGCGCGGGGCGTTTACGGGGGCCACGGACACGCGGCAGGGACTGTTCGAGTATGCGAACGGCGGAACGGTGTTCCTGGACGAAGTGGGGGAAACCTCGCTGCCGATGCAGGCGAAACTTTTGCGGGTAATCCAGAACCGCGAGATTCAGCGCGTCGGATCGCCCGAGGTGCGGCAGATCAACGTGCGGCTGATCGCCGCCACGAACCGGGATTTGCGCGCGGAGGTGCTGGCGGGACATTTTCGCGAAGATCTTTTTTACCGGCTGAGTTCGATCCAGATCCGCATTCCCTCACTGACGGAGCGGCTGGAAGATATTCCGCTGCTGGTGCAATTCTTGCTGAAGAAATACAACGCGGCTTACGGAAAAAACATTTTCGGGCTGACACGGCGGGCGCAAACCGTTTTGCTGAGGCACGCGTGGCCGGGCAATGTGCGCGAATTGGAGAACGTCATTTCCAGTGCGTGCATAACAGCGACGGGAGATTTCATCGATCTGGCGGACTTGCCGGAACAACTGCAGCACCGGGAGACGAGTTCGCTGGAAGACAACGACTGGAAACCGCTGTCGCTCGAAGAGGTGCGCAAGGTGCACATCCAGCGCGTGCTGGAGATGTGCCAGGGCAACCGGCTGAGGGCCGCGCAATTCCTGGGGATCGGGCGCACCAGTCTGTACCGCTACCTGAAACGCGACGGCGTGAACATCAGAAGAGAGAAATCCGGAGGCGCCGCAGCTTGAGATAGGGCGTGATCAGTGGTCTTGGTAGGTTAGGGAACCGTTAGCGCAGTCATTGGGTGCGTTCAGCCCGAGTTCCACAGCCTAACCGCTAGCAACCAGCCAGAAACCCCCTGGAGCGCCGCGAAACCCGCCCCATACGGAACGCGGCGCTCATTCCTCTTCTAAACAATCCGGCGACCAGCAGTTGTTGACCCTTCTGCTCCGCTGAAGGCAAATTCCCGAGTTGCGACATCGCTGGAAGCACAATTTAAGGGAGAAATGCGTCCTCCGAGTGAAACGTTATTCACGGGACCGTCACTATTCGACAAGGTCATAGAATCAGCGGAGGTGGCCATGTCAATCGCAACGGGAACAGTGGCATCATCCCGGAGACTTTTCGAATCCCCGCCTGTTTCGATTTGGGTCCCGTTGCTGGTGATGGTTTGGGTGTTCGTTAATGTTTTCCTAGTGCGTCTGGGATTCCGGACCGGATACCAGGCCACTTGCGGCCTCCTGGCCGGAGGGTTTGATGGGAGCCTCCTGGCCTCCATCGTCCTGGCAACGCTCGGCGATAAACTTCAGGCTGGAACGACTGGCCTTCTCAGCGGGTACGGTTTCCACGACGCGATAAGCAAGTTCGGGCTAACAAAGCAGTATCTTGTGTGGCTTCATGAACGCTCGGAGAATTTATTGGTGGCCCTGCTTGGGCCCGAGGAAGCTTTCCATAAGGCCGTCGAATATGAAGCCCTTTGGATGGTTAGCACTGCGGCGGTGGTAGTGCTGGCAACACTTATCGTTCAGCTGATTCACACGGCGGGGAGCAGGCCGGTGCAAAGCCACTAGCAACTTGTAAGCCTCCGGAGCGCCGGGTATCCCGTCGCAACTGTTTGAGTGCCCCTCCCAAGTGTGACCACGGAATAGTTGTTTGCACTCGGGCTTTAATTTCCAAGGAAAACTTCCCGCTGATGGAGCTCGTTTGGCTCTTCGTGCGGTTCGGAGTGGCCGTGCCGACCGCCACGGAGTTGTGGTATGCTGCGAATCCCCGTTTCGTCAATCGAAGCTAGAAAAGCCGGCCGCTCTGCGGCCACATACGACAAGGAGAGAAAAAAGATGAGAACCAAGTCACTGGCAGGCGTGTTGATGGCGTTGTTCTTGATCGTCGGAGCTGCCCGTGCAGCGGCGCAAGAAGTGACGCAGGCGGAGAAAGACAAAGCGCTGCAATATCTGGAAACGACGAAGAAGAATGTTCTGGAGGCCACGAAAGGACTGTCGGAGGCGCAGTGGAACTTCAAACCGGCGCCGGACCGCTGGTCAGTGGCGCAGGTGATGGAGCACATCGCCGCAGCGGAGGACTTCATCCGCGAAATGGTGAAGGAAAAATTGATGACGGCGCCGGCAGGAGAGCCGGGGCGCGACGTGAAAAAGACCGACGATGCCGTGCTGGCGATGGTTCCGGACCGCACAAACAAAGCGCAAGCGCCGGAACCGCTGGTGCCGACAAACCGTTTCGGGTCGGCGGAAGGCTCGGTCAAGCATTTCGTGGAGACCCGGGCGGCTACCGAAGATTTTCTAAAAACCGCGACGGGTCTGCGCGATCATGTGACGGACAGTCCGCTGGGAAAGCTGGATGGGTACGAGTTTGTTCTGTTCATCGCGGCGCACAGCGAACGGCACACCAAGCAAATCAATGAAGTGAAGGCAGATCCGAACTTTCCGAAGAAATAAAGAAAAAAGACTTTATGCCGAGTCCGCTCCAACCCGGTCGGGGTAAACGCCGAACATAGAGTTCATCGAGAAATCAGGCGCCGCGCGGGGACAAGATGGAATGTCCCTTCGCGGCGCATCTTATTTGGGCGAACGTCAGCGGCTGCTGGTGAGTGAAGCGTTGCTGGCGCTTGCGACCGGCACTGTGATGGTGTTGTCCATGCGAACGAGCATTCCGGTTTGCGCGGGGAGATCGAGGTCCTTGCCCTTGCGCGCGACGATGTAGGCGGCGCTGCCGGCGAGGCCGAAGCCAAAGCCGCGCGCCACTTGACTGAAGACCGCACCGATGAGAGTGCCGCCACCGGTACCGACAGTCGCGCCGACGATGTCGCCCTTGATGTCATGCTTTTCCTCGACGACCTGGCCTTCTTCGATTTTCACGTCCTTGCGACGCTTGCCTTCGGCCTGCCCATGGGGCTGCTCGATGGTAATGATGCTCATCTGCACCGGAATGAGGCGGCTATCGACTTCGATGGAGCGGAACGTCAGATTCATGTAAGCCTGGCCGCGAAACACGGAAAAGTGGCGGGCCTTCTCCACCGTGCTGATGGTGCCGTTCACACGCGTGCCGGCGGGCAGCAACAACTGGCTGCCAAGGTAAACGGGTTCGGCAACCATGGCGACGAACGGGTCGCCATCTCTTGCTACGGCGCTGCTGATTCCGCTCAAGAGCGTGAGATGAACTTGCGTGCCCTGCATGACCTGACGCGGCTCGCCGTAAGCCGAAGGCGCGGCGGTACAGACGAGAGCTGCCGCCAAAAGAAAGGACAATGCGATTTTCATGGATTCCTCCTGCGCGCACGCAGAGTGCGGGCTAGCCTCGTAACGTGAGGCGACACGGAGGCGATGCCTCAGTGCCGTACCGCTGGCGCAGCGGACCTGGCCCAGACCGAGTCTGGGCGAGGAGGATGGGGAGGATTTCCATCCGCAGATAGGTTACTGGATTTCTGGATTGTGGCGCGTGAGTTTTTCGCCGTGTTTCCAGTGAATCAAGACGGTCCAAGGCCAGGAGGGTACTCGATCCGCGACTGCGAGATTGACATCAGTTGCCGATGGCGGATGGGAGGAGTATCTTTTGGCCAGTTCGGGCCCTATCTTTCTAGCCGAGGAGAGTTGGATGAAAAAAATTCTGACGGGAAGTGTGTGTGTTGCTTTGATTGGCGCGGCCACGCTTGCGGCGGCGGTTTATAGCCAAGAGAAAAAAGACAGCCCCGCACCGCCCAAAATTATGCATTTCGGCGATTTGAAGTGGACGCCGATCATAAAGGGCTGCGATCTTGCGACGGTGGCAGGCGATCCCAGCGTCGAGGGGACCCCATTCGTAGTGCGCCTTCGGTGCGTCGACGGAGCCAAGATCCCGGCGCACTGGCATCCGACCGATGAAAACGTAACCGTGTTAAAGGGAACATTTCTGGCAGGCATGGGCGAGACTTTCGACGAAACAAAACTGACAACGATGAACGTTGGGAATTTTGTGACGATGCCAAAGGAAATGCGGCATTTTGCGATGAGCAAGGGCGAGACCATCGTGCAGGTTCACGGCGCGGGCCCGTTCAAAGTGAATTGGGTGAACCCATCCGAGGTGCAACCCCCGGATACTCCGGCGGCAGCGGCGGCCAAGCCGAAATCGTAACTGGCAAAATCCAGAGCGCGGGAATCAGTTCAGAAGAAGAGCATTGCTCACCGGCAAATAACTTGGCTATGATGCACAGATGAAGCGAATTATTCACGTGCGCATTTTTCGCGGGGAAAAATACTTCGTCGCGGAATGCTTCGATTTGCCGGTGGTGACCCAAGGGGCGACGCTCGACGAGTTGATGAAGAACGTGAAGGAAGCAATTGCTCTTCAGCTAGAAGGCGAAAATCCTGCCGATTTTGGTCTAGCACCCGACGCGTCGATCCTCGCTAGCTACGAATTGGAACCCGAACCAAAGGCTCATGCCGAAGCCTAAGGTCCTGTCCGGCGCGGAGGTCGTGGGGATCCTCGCCTCCTTTGGATTCGATGTCGCGTCGCAACGAGGAAGCCACATTAAGCTGAGGAGAGTGCTTCCGGGAGGTGCGAGACAAACTCTTACTATTCCGAATCATCGTGAATTGGACTGAGGCACGCTGCTCGGAATATACAGACAAGCCCTGCGATACTTTCCGGAAGAGGAGCTTGCTCCGCAGTTCTTCAACAACTGAGTATGCTAGACTTTTCTCTGCGCTCGCGGGAAATGGACGCGAGTGCTGGAGCGTGGAACTTCGGGCTCTGTGCAACGAGGTCCCGCGAACCCCGCCAGGCCCGGAAGGGAGCAACGGTACCGGGATCACCTCGGGTGCCGCAGATCACCCGAAGTTCCTCCCACTGAAAACGGTTATCAGTTATCAGCGGGAGAAAAAACGGAAGGATGCTGCTGAGATCTTCTCCGCGCTGATTGCTGAAAAACCGAGAATTGAAACCTTCCCATGAGCTACCAGGTCATAGCCCGCAAGTGGCGCCCGCAAACGTTTGACGATCTTGTCGGCCAACAACACGTAACAGAGACACTGAAGAACGCGATCAAGAACGACCGCGTGGCGCACGCGTACATTTTTTCGGGAGCGCGGGGCGTGGGAAAAACGACCGCGGCGAGGATCCTGGCGAAAGCCCTGAATTGCGTGAAAGGGCCGACGCCGAATCCCTGCGGGGAATGCGATTCCTGCAAAGAGATCGCAGCGGGCACGTCGCTGGACGTGATCGAGATCGACGCGGCCTCGAATCGCGGAATCGACCAGATCCGCGAGTTGCGCGAGATGGTGAGGTACGCGCCGGCGGCTTCGAGAAGCAAAATAGTGATACTCGACGAAGCGCACATGCTCACGGGCGAAGCGTCAAACGCATTGTTGAAGACGCTTGAGGAACCGCCGGACCGCGTGATCTTCGTGATGGCCACGACGCAGCCGGAAGACCTGGTGGATACGATCCGGTCGCGGTCGCAACACTTTCATTTTCGCGCGCTGACCTTTGCGGAAATTGCGGGACGCCTGGAAGAAATCGCTAAAAAAGAAAGTTTGAGGATCGAGCCGGGCGCAATGGCGGTGATTGCGAGAATGGCTGAAGGCAGTTTGCGCGATGCACTGTCGCTGCTGGAGCAAGCACGGGCCTATTGCGGGGATACGATTCCGGACAAAGAGGTGCGCGACTTGCTGGGCGTGGTGCCGGATGATGCGCTGGAAGAATTGGTTCAGGCAATCGTGGAAGGATCAGCGGACCGCGCACTGGGGCTGGTGCATACGTTCCAGAAAGAAGGCCGTAACCTGCAGCATTTCTGCCGGGAAGCGATCCGGCACATGCGCAATCTGCTGATCTCGCGGACGTGCGGGGCAGAATCGGAATTGATCGCGGCGACGCCGGATCAGCGTCCAGCGCTGGCGAAGGCGGCTGCGCTGTTCAGTGAAGAGGACCTCACGCGATTTTTCCAGATTCTGCTGCAAACGGATGATGATCTGCGGCGGAAACCAGATCCGCGCGTGCACCTTGAGATGGGATTGCTGCGGCTTATTAACGCGTCGCGGCTGGCGCCGCTGGAGGAATTGCTCGCGGAGTTGAAGGACGGGGCGGCGAGCAGCGGCTCGAATACCGGAGTGGGCCGGAGCGCAGCGCCGGTTGGAGCGTTCACAACATCCGCAATGAGCGTAGCGGCGGGTTTTGTGGAGGCGACTCCCGCGCAGCCGAAGATGGAAACGAAAACACAGATCTCTTCCCCCTTTATTGCGCAGGCGTCTGCGCCAGCAGCAGCCATTGCCGCCTCGGCAGAGGTCAAGCAGGCAGTGGAAGTGGAAGAGCCCGCAATTCCTGCGAAGAACAATGGCGCGGTGGCACAGGCGATCGGAATTTCACAAGAGCATGTGGCGGAAATCAAGACGGCGATTCAGGCGCAGCAGAAATTCCTGGGCGAGCTGGTGGAGCAGAGCAGCCGGTGGGAACTTGAGGGCGCGGAGCTGCGACTTTATTTTTCACAGAAGAATAGGACGTTCGCGGACTTGGTCGAGGGACGCGAGTCGCTGGAGAAGATCCGTAGCATTTCGAGCAAGGTGCTCGGCCGGACGGTAAGGGTCTGTGCTAGACTTGAATCAGTTGCAGCGGCGTCCGCGTCGGCGTCACGCGCGGCGTCCGGCACACAGGAACTGCGCGCCCAATTCGAGCGCGACCCGATGGTGCGGTCGATGCTGCAACGCTTTGGAGGAAAGATCTCCGAAGTGAAGCGGCGCCAAGAGGAATCCTGATGGAAGTCAACGCTATCCAACAGATGCTTTCTCGGCTGCGGCAAGTGCAGGAAGACCTGCAACGGCAGGTGAACTCCGTAGCGGTCGAAGCTTCGGCCGGCGGCGGCATGGTCACGGTAAAGATGAACGGCCAGAAGCAGATCGTGGACATCCGCATTGAAGCGGACGTTTTCGCCAGCAAGGACCAGGAGATGCTGCAGGATTTGATTCGCGCGGCGGTGAACGAGGCGTCGCGGCGCGTCGATGAAGAACTCGCCAACCAGATGAAAAACCTCGCCGGCGGCATTCCCGGAATGGCCGGCATAAAGATCCCCGGACTTTTTTAGCTGACAACCGCTTTTCGCTGCAAGAACTGCTTCACTTTCGTCCCGGGTATTGATTCTGCCAAGAAGACGTAAATCCTTCCGCTCCATTCTTTCCGCAAAAGTTCCGCGCTAGCGAGCAGACGAGAGGCGCTTGATGCCATTGTCGGCGGCATCGGAAAGCGAGCCACTGTGCTTGGGGACCTTGTCGCGAACCGCACGATAGTTCGCCAGGGCTTCCTCTCGCAGGCCAGCGGCCTCCTGGAGTGTGGCGAGGTAGCACGTGCGAAGCCGGCTATTCGACTCGCCGAAATCGATGGAGTCAAACAGCCAACGGAAAGTGGCGAGGTGTTCGGCGGGCGGGATGACGTTCAGGAACCGATTGGAGGCGGGACTGGACGAAAATATCCTGCCATAATAATTGGAAAAGATTCCATTCATCACGTCCGCATCAACCGCGCCGTGTTCCTTGCGGACGTCGTTCGCGATGCGAATGATTTCCTCGTCACAATCACCGTTCGGGCAATTGAAGAGAGCGGCGAATTGCAGACGGCGAACGAAATCGCGCTGGCGTCCAGAAACCAGAGCGGACGAGAAGTGTTGCAAAGCATCGCTCAGCTTGCCGTGATTCCACAGGATCCAGTGTCCCCACATGGCCTCTGCGTAAGGATTGTTCTTATCTTTAGCCGCAGCTTTGGAATAGATGCCGGCTGGATCCAAGCCAAACGCTCCTTCGCGCGAGCGAAGAAAATAGGACCATCCGATGTGCGCGAGCAGGTCGGCCGATCTCTGAGTTTCCTTAGTGAAGGCGAGACCGCGCGTCAGGACGGGCTCCAGCTTCACTGCGATATCGGAGAAACTTTCATTTTCGCGCAGGTGGACGTCTTCCAGCCAAGCCATCGCGAGGTTCTCCTGGGCGAGATGAACCTTAGTCGAATTAGGTTCCAATTGAGAGGCCTGTTCGAGGCTGCGCCAAGCCGACGCATAGTCCCGGCCTTTCCATTCCACGTCTTCCGAGTTCAGGAGGGCGTCAACTTTGCGGTGGGACTCGAAGCGGTCCGAAACCAACTTGATGAGCTCGCGAACGCCAAAGAAAAGCGAAAGGATGGCCGTCGCATAACCCACCCACTTCAGGATTTTGGAAAACTTGATTGCGCTCACGACGTGCCCCGATTCCCCCACACTATAACGCAGAACCAGGCGGCGTTTTCCGCAACTCGGCTTAATAGTGAATTCCTTCGACGAGTATGAAGCTAACGGCTGCGGCGCGTTGCAGCTACTTCACGAATTCGCCGTTGTGGACTTCGTACTCGACACGGAAGGGCTTCTGTGCCTTGCGATCTTGCCAATGTTGCTCGGCGATAATGCGGTTGGCCTGCGCGAGACGCTCGGAGGGAAGCGGGTGTGAACGGAAATAACCGTTCAAACTCTGAATGGCCAGCTCGGAGAGTTCCTGGTCCGGGCTTTGCGCGTGGATGACGTATTCTTCGTGCAACTTGGCGAAACGTTCGAATACGTCGACGGCGCCATACGGAGAATAGCCAGATTGAACCGCAAGATACATTCCTTCGCGATCGGCTTCGAACTCTTCGTCCTTGTGGTAGCCGGCTTGCCAGAGATCGAGCGGGATTTGCAACAGCGCCCCCAGGACATCGAGATTGAGATTTTTTAGTTTCGCTTCCAATTGCACGCGCTCGACGCAGTGATAGTGGTCAATATGTTCGATCTCGTGGGCCAGGACGCTGGCGAGTTCGTCTTCGCTCATCATCAAGTCGAGCATGCCTTCGCCGATGTAGACCGGGCCGCCGGGAAGACAGAAAGCGTTGATCATGTTGTGATCGGGCAGAACGGTGAAGGTGTACGGCAGATGGCGGTGCGCGTGGACGGCAACGGAGCTTCCGACGCGGGTAACGTACTTTTCGAGGCCTTCTTCTTCGGGAGTGAGCTTGCGCGTTTGCACTGCGTAGTGAGAGGCAAGTTCCCTACCGATGGAGATTTCTTGTTCATCGGAAAGGCGCGTGAAGTGCATGGGAATGCGGGAGAGATCGCGCTGGGCGTCGGCAGCCATATTCAAGATGGCGTTGGCCGAGACGGGAGCGGACTTGGGGCGACGCTGGCTCCAATAGAGCCCGGCGAGCGCGAAGCCCAGGATGAGAAAGAAAACGACGAAGACAACAGAGCGCTTCATAGATATTGGCGAATGGCATCGCGATACTTGCTGTAAAGAAATGAAACGAGCACCAGCGCAGCTCCAACAATAATGAAGGTGACGTAGCGATCGCGTGGCTGAAGGCCCCAAACATCGAGCGCCATGACTTTCGCGACGCAGAGCAAAAGCATACCCAGGCCGGTGAGGCGGAAGCTGCGCTCCTTGACAGCGAGCGCCAGCAGAAAAATCATTACGCCTTCAATGCCCCAAGACACGGTGACCATCCCCGCACGCATTTTCAGAGCGAGCATACAAGTGAGCAGGATGATGGGGATGAAAAACTCCACTTGTTCCGGACGGCCGGCAATCACGGCAAGCGGCCTGATCCAAGTGCTCAAATTCTGCGGGATGCTGTAGCGCCCGCGGAGACGGAAAGCAAAGAACAAGCTCGCCAGCAAAACGGCGACGGCTGAACCAAGCACGAAGTAACGGCCTTGCCAGTCACCTTCGCCGAAATAGCCGGCGCCGAAAAGATTGTGCGCCATGCCACGAGCGAGAACGGCGACCGTCAAAAGCAATCCTTGATGAAGGAAGAGCGGGCGGTCGAGAAGCAGTGCGGCGCCAAGAAGCGCGAAGACCACGGCGGCCCAGGAGGTAACGACCCATTCGATTGGAAACTGAAAATAGAAAAGCGCCACGATGGTAGCGGTGCCCAGGTACGCGAGCAGGACGTCGAAGTGCAGGCGGCGGTCACGGCTGGTATTTTCTTCTTTCTGGGGCAATTGTGCATAGACGAAGAAGAAAATCAGGACGAGCGGGAGGATAGTGTACATCCGCGGTCCCCAGAATTCGCCGGGCTCGCTTGCGGTTAGATTGGAGAAGAAAATCCGAGCGAAGGCAGCGACGAGCGCCACGTAGGCCTGATAACGGAATTGCGTGATTTTGCGCAGTAGACCGTACTCGAACAGCACGAGGCCAAACGCGCCCCAGGCCACGGCGACGCTGGCGGGCTGTGTTTGCAATTCATACCAAAGGAGCAGACCGCCGATAGTGGATGCAGCCCAGGAGTAGATGTGATGGATGTCGCGTCGGCGCCACTCATCTGGCATGCGGATGAGGCGTGAGAGCGCGTAGAAGATCACCGCGACGATGGTCAGCGACAAGAGGCGCACGCTGATGCCGTGCCACGTGGATGTGACGTAGAGATTCACGCTGATGCTGCGAAGCAGCGTCAATCCAGCGAGAATGTGCGATTGCCAGGGCAATTCTTCGAGCTCGAGGCGCTGATCGACGATTGCCAGGACCAGCGCAAAGGTGGCCCAGAGCGGGGCCAGCCACCCGTTGGGGGCTTCGTACCAGGCAAGAAGAGCAAGGAGTCCGGTCGCGGCGAAAGAATGAAGAAAGGCGATAGCGCGGGCATAGCGCTCTTCCGGCGCGGCTTTGCGCGACAGGAAGTACAAGCCCGCGGCGACGAGCGAGATCGTAAATATGCGCAATGAGATAGGGCCCCAGAATTTTTGATCGAGGTTGTAGTTATAGAAGTACGCGCGGACTAGGGCGCAAAGACCAGCGGCGTTTGCCTGCCAGGCGAGTTGCGGGTAACGAATCCAGCGCGTGGAGAAAACAAGCACGACAGCGAAAACGATCCAACCAACAGCAACCCAGGGTGCGTGAAGCGCTTCCCGCAGGATCCAGAGCATCATGCCGGCGGCGACCCAGGTGTATGCCCCACGTGCAAGGCCGAGATGTCGTTCGTCGGTGGTGCCGAGGCGCTTGGCGAGCCAATAGGCGCCGACAACCACTGGCAATGCGCTGAAAGCGCGTGCATGAATCGTGTGCCAGGTATGGATACCACTCTGATCCGCGGTGAGCGCCGTGAATACGGCAAGACCGGTGAAAAGATGCGAATGCCAGGCCAGCGCGTGATAACGCAGCGCACGCGCGGCCTCGGACAGAATCACCGCGAAAGCAATGAATGCGAGAGGCTGCCAAAGCTCTGGGGCCTCATACCAGATGAGAAGGGCTAGGAAAGCGCTGCCCGCGGCGGCGAAGAGGCCGCGAATGGTACGCTGCTCGCGATCATCTCGAAGGGCTGCCAATCTTGCGGTGAGATAGAATGCTGCGCCGAGAATGGGGAGAGTGAGCAGCCGCAAGCGTACATGAGCGTGCTCTGGGGATTCGAGATGCAAGTTGACGACGATGCCGCGGTAGGCGGTGAGCGCGCCGAGGAGGGCGTACTGAATCTGCAAGTGCGGTGATTCAAGAGTGCGGCCAAGAGCCGCGACGACGAGCATGATGGCGGCGAAAGCAAGCGCGGTCCAATCGCGAGAGAAAAGAGCCCAAGCGGCGGAGGCGGAGGCGAAAGCGCCGAGATAAGAATGGATAGTCAGCAGAGGGCGATCGGGTGAGTCGCCAAATGAATCTTTCCAGCGCGCGCCAACGCCGAGGGCATTGATATAGAAAATGACAGCGCAGAGAGCGAAGAGGACACCGGCGGCCAGCGCGAGGTTCTCATTTGCGAGACGCAAGTTGAGGAGGTGGCGGAAGTCAACGCCGAAAAGATGCACGCCTACAAGAAGGCCTGTGAGAAGACCAAGCCGGCGGAAAACGACTTCTTTGGCGATGATTCCAGCCGCCAGGAAGGACTCCGCGCCCACAAGCCAGAGGATGGCCACGTTGTTGCCGGAATAGTGGAATGGAACGGCGGCAAGCATCAGCGTTGCACCGACCACGCTCAGGACGACGAAAGCTTGACGGCGGCGTTTGGTGATGGGGAGTTGGGCGCAAGTGAATTCAAATGCTCCAACGACAAAGAGGGCAAGATAGGCAAGCTCCGGCTGGACGGATTGAAACTTCATGACGCCGAGAAGCAGGAGGACGTTTAAGAGAGCGGCGAGCGTGGAGATGTGTTCTTCGAAGTCGGTCTTAATGTTGCGGAAAATGTAGGAAACGCGGAAGGTCAGCCAGTAGATGAAAAGCAGCAGCAAGCTGGCGTGGTATTCCTTGAAGTGGCGGCCCTGCGCGCCGTTAATGCCGAGGATGCGGTAGAGCCAGTAGAGATGATTCAGGTAGCTGGAGAGAATGCCGAAGACTTCGAGCTCGAACCAGCCCATTTTCAAGACGATGGAAACCAGGCCGATGGCGAGAAACACGCCGGCAGAAAGGCTGTAGACAGTGTCCTGACTCAATGCCACGGTTGTATAACCAAGCAGAAAGGCAAGACCGGTGACGAATTGCGAGCGATAGCGCAGGGTGTGGAACGCCATGCCTACAGCGACGAGGAGCATCAGGGCGCAATCGAGAGTGAGCGCGCCTGGATTCTGAGAAAGTACGCGCATGGCTTCAACGTGGTAAATCCCGAAGGTGCTGAAGAAGAGTAATGCCCAGCCGCCACCGATGCCGGTCCGGCCGAGGACGCGATAGCGCTCGTTTTTTTCCAGGAATATGCCGCCCACAAGGAGAAACGTAGAAACCAGGTATGAAATACCGACTTTGCCGAGCGGGCCAAGAGCGCCGAGTTCGTAGATGCCGAATAGGGCGACACCCACGACCAGAATGATGATGCCAAGTTTGTTGAGCCAGTTTGTGCCGAGGGTTTCTTCAATCGCGGAGACAGTTTTCATTCGTTGTTGAAGCGTCGGTCGCGATGCAGAGACGCGATAGGCAGAGAGCGGGGGTGGCGCGGCAATGCGCGCAGCCACGGCGGGAGGAATGTCCGACGGCGCATGCGGCTTGGGCGCGGGAATGCGCGGCGAAGGCGGCTGGGACGAAGGAACAGATGGCGGAATGGCTTGCGATGGAGCAGCCGGGGCAGATGGTTTTACGTCGGTCGGGGTTTTCGCTGCCGCAGGAACGACGAGCCTCGGTTCAACAGGTGCTGGTGGCGTTGGCGGTTTTTGCGAGGGCGTGCCCAAAGGAGCGATTGGCACGGGAGCTGGCGGAGCGGGAGCGGGTTCTTTTGGCTTTTGTGGCTGCGGCTCAGGTTTCTTTTCCAAAGGAGGAAACGACATCGGCGCGGGCAGTTTGACCTGCGCCGGCAAGTCGACGCGCTGTGTTGGAGCGGGTGCTTCTTTGACCGCAGGCGCGACGGGGGCGACCGGTCGGTGGACGGGTTCACCTGCAGCAGGCGTGGCGTAGGTTGCGGCGGTGAGTTGGCGCTTGAGATCGGCAACCTCGTGCTGGAAAGAAGCGTGTTGCCTCGAATTCTCTTCCGCAAGTTGGTCCAAATTGTCGCGCAGTTTCTTGTACTTCCCGAGCAGAACGAGGGTGATAAAGGGAGTGGCGATCGCCAGGATTGCAAACAGCACAAAAATCAGCTCGGCAAGGGGCATTGGGCGTCCTTGGTGTGCATGATCCTTTGTTCTGATGTTAGAACGGCGGCGGGACAGATTCTTGCATTTTGTTTCCAAGACTACCCTGGCAGTAACCACTTCATGATAAGGGCAGTTAAATGAATGACTTAGCGATGCGATTCCACTTCACCGCGGGCGGAGAAACAGAAGGACTGAAGGCTGCCATACAATCAATTCCCAGCACAATGAACCCAGAATGTGGTATACTTCGTCTGCGCTTAATACCTCGGTTGTGTTGTGCGGTCCCTCTGGTGCAGTGCTTGATCTGAGACTCCCCGCCTCCAGTTTCCTCCGTACGTTTTACGCGTAATCTAAAACAAGGCTGGCAAAGCAAGCCGCCGGTCCGCCCGAGAATTCGTGTGCGCACCGCGACGGCTTCTGCCAGCAAGAAAGTAATATTGAATGTTGAATGTTTCAGAAGTGAATGCAGAGCGCTCTTCGGAGGCTCTGCCGGAAAGCGCATCAGCGCGATTTTCCGAGATGCTGATTTCTCCTTATGTGAAAGAGAGATTGGCCGCGGCGCGATTTACAACGCCGACTCCGGTACAGGCTGCGGCGATACCGCAAGCGCTGGAAGGCAAAGATGTGCTGGCGACAGCGCAGACGGGAACCGGCAAGACGCTAGCGTTCTTGATTCCGGTGATCGAGCGGCTGCTCAAGGATAAGACGCCGGGAATCGCGGCGCTGGTGCTGGTTCCCACGCGGGAACTTGCGATGCAGGTCGTGGATCAATTTAACAAGCTGCGTGGCAACCAGCTTCTGCCTGCGGCACTGGTCGTCGGGGGCTTGTCCGAGGGCGGACAGCTCCAGGCGATTCGCAAGGGAGCGCGGCTGGTTGTCGCAACTCCGGGGCGATTGGAAGATTATCTCGACCGCAGACTCTTTCATTTTAACGCGCTGCGCATGCTCATCCTCGACGAAGCAGACCGTATGCTGGACATGGGATTTCTTCCGGCGATCAAGCGAATCGTTTCGATCCTGCCGAAAGAGCGGCAGACGATGTGCTTCTCCGCGACGATGGAAGGCGATATGGCACGAGTCGTGAAGGATTATCTTCGCAACGCCGTGCGCCTTTCGTTCGGGTCGACATCGAAGCCGTCCGAAAACGTCCGCATACAGGCCTTTGAAGTTGCCATGGACCGCAAGCAGGAAATGCTGCAGCGCTTGCTGGCCAAGGAAACGGGAAAGTGCCTGGTGTTTGCGCGGACCAAGCGCGGAACCGAGCGGATTGCCGAGAGCTTGAATCGCAGGGGCTTTTCCGCCGCCATGATTCATGGCGACCGCTCGCAATCGCAACGCACGACGGCGCTGGCTGGGTTTCAGCAGGGGCGTTTCCGCGTGCTGGTGGCGACGGACCTGGCTTCGCGCGGGATTCACGTGCAGGACATCGCGCACGTCATCAACTACGATTTGCCTGAAGTGGCGGAAAATTTCATCCACCGCGTTGGGCGAACGGGACGCAATGGCGGACACGGCGTGGCTTCGACGCTCTTCGTGAAAGAGCAGCGGTCGGAATTGTTCCAACTGGAGCGCACGCT
>Ga0209648_10001238_pt1 | contig 20435 bp, 17 predicted proteins | sample GraSoi2013_115cm_FD_185830 | JGI IMG/M metagenome (GOLD analysis project Ga0209648, IMG submission 185830) | Grasslands soil microbial communities from the Angelo Coastal Reserve, California, USA - Sample 9_17_2013_115cm (SPAdes) (version 2) | ecosystem: Environmental > Terrestrial > Soil >...
CTCCAGCGAAGAGCAAAATTCGGGTTCGGTTTCAGGCTGAATTTGCCGCGCTTGGTGAAGAGTTCCTTGCTCAGGATCCAGCGCGAGTTGTAAACGTAACCCTCGTTTAGTTCGTACGTGTAGTGATACTCGATGATGCTGCCCACCTGCACATCGGGCAATGTGAAGGTTTTCGCCAGAAACTTTACTCCCTTGGCTTTCACGATGGTTTTGTCAAAAGCTTTCCCGTCAAAGTTCACGATCGAGCCATCCGGCCGGATTGTGCGTGCCTTAATACCGTGCACGTTTCCCTCTTCCTTGAAAAAAGGAATCTCCACGTCCGCGTTCTTCCGGCCTTCTTCGGTCAGGATCTTGATCCTTGCGTAATTGTACTCGTGGGGGGTACGGTTGCTGTCGTCCCTATCCACCTGCCGGTACAGATAGACGGCCGGCGCGCCGGGTGCTTCCGGCACGCTGGTCATCTTTAATTCTTCCTGGGAGATGGGCTGCCATTCGTCGCCGGCGCTTACGGGCTGCGCGCGTCGCACGGCGGCACCCACCAATAGCAGCGAAACGAGCACGACCAGGCGGCGATAACTCAAGGTAGGCCTCCCACTTGGAATCGGCACAGATGCAGAATTCGACGGACTGCGGAAAAGGAAGCGCAGCCTGCACTTCTGGGAATGGACCGCTCTGCCGCCAGCGGCGGTATTGAAAAGATTCGCGGCCGCCCGCAATGTAGGATGGTCCCGTCCCATGGCAGTGTTGCTCACCTGAGCAACGTATTCGCCGGACATTACAGGGATGCTATCTCCCTGTCAATAGAACCGCAAAGCTAGGCCCCTTCCACCGGCGAGGATTCTCTTCCCCACCTCGCCCAGCTGCGGCATAATCCCCACGCACAGACGCCATATTGGCATTCGATTCTGGCGAACGGGGAGGATTCAGTGAGCGTGCAAACGGGAGGGCGCGAAAGGGCATGGAGCTCCACGGCACCGCCGGGTGAATTCCGCACCTACATATCCGCTGAAGAAAGCCTCAAAGAATTTACCATTCGCGCGGTGATCCTCGGCGCTCTCTTCGGACTGCTCTTCGGCGCGGTGACCGTGTACGTCGGCTTGCGCGCCGGGCTCACGGTTTCCGCTTCGATCCCCATTTCCGTGCTTTCCATCAGCATTCTTCGCGCCTTCGGCCGTTCCACCATCCTCGAAAACAATATCGTCCAGACCACCGGCTCGGCGGGCGAATCGCTTGCCGCGGGCGTCATGTTCACGATTCCGGCGCTCATCTTTCTCGGCTTCGGTTCGGAATTCACGTTTTGGCGAATTTTTCCGCTGGCGCTTCTCGGCGGCTGGCTTGGCGTGCTCTTCATGGTGCCGCTGCGGCGTCAGCTCATCGTCAAGGAACACGGAAACCTGGCGTTTCCCGAAGGCACTGCTTGTGCCGATGTGCTCGTCGCTGGCGAACGCGGCGGCTCGTTCGCGGGCCGCGTTTTTTGGGGACTCGGTCTCGGCGGCGTTTACACCTTCCTGATGAAAACGGTCCTCGCTTGGACGGAACAGCCCGAGGCGCGCCCGAAATGGTTCCCCGGGGCTTCTTTCCGCGCCACCATAACTTCCGAATATCTCGGCGTCGGATACATCATCGGCCCACGCGTCTCCGGCATTCTCTTCGCCGGCGGCATCATCTCCTGGTTGGTCATGATGCCCGCCATCAAGTTCTACGGACAGCTTGGCGGCAATACGCCCATTTATCCGTCCACGATTCCCATTGCGCAAATGTCACCGGACCAAATCTGGGGTTCTTACATTCGGCCGATGGGTGCGGGCGCCGTCGCCGCCGCCGGATTGATCACCCTCTTGCGCACTCTGCCCACCATCATTTCCGCGTTGCGCGCTGGATTGAAAGATGTGCGCGCCGAGGGCGCGGGCCAGTCCACAGCCTCCAGTCGCATCGACCGCGACGTGCCCATGCGCTGGGTCATTCTTGGCTCCATCGTCATCATCGCCATGATGTGGATCTTGCTGACCTTTCATCCCATGAAAGGTGCCAGTACCTTCTGGTGGCAAAATCTTTTTGCCGGTATTTTTGTCGTCGTCTTCGGATTCTTGTTCGTTACCGTGGCGGGACGCATCAGCGGACTTCTCGGCAATTCTTCTAATCCCATCAGCGGCATGAGCATCGCCACGTTGATGGCCACCTGCGCGATTTTCTTCTTCGCCGGATGGACCGCGCCGAACTATCAAGTGCTTGCGCTCATGATTGGCGGCGTGGTGTGCATTGCCGCCGCCATTGCCGGTGCCACTTCTCAGGACCTTAAGACCGGCTACCTGGTCGGCTCAACTCCTTTCTGGCAGCAAATGGGGCTCCTGATCGGTGTGACCGTTTCGACCTTCGCCATCGGCACTACTCTCAATCTGATGAACAAGGGACTCGAGAAATATCTCCCCACGCAGATACCTGTCAATCTCCAGACTTTGCCTGCCGGCGTGAAGGTCGAGCGCGACACCTTTCTCTACAAGGGCAAAACCTACATGCTCGTCAATTCCCTTGGCTCGCATGAAATTCCCGACGGCGAGTATCTGTACAACTCCGGCACAAAACAGATCGAGTTCCAGTGGGCGCAGGGCATTGGCAGCGACAAAGCGCCCGCTCCGCAGGCCCGCCTCATGGCTACGGTCATCAGCGGCATCTTGAATCAGCGATTGCCCTGGCATTTGGTATTGATGGGCGTTGCATTGGTGATCGCCGTGGAAATTCTTGGCGTACGCTCCCTGGCATTTGCCACCGGCTCTTATCTTCCTCTCGGCACTACGGCTGCCATGTTTGCCGGAGGGCTCGTCCGCGTGCTGGTCGAAGCCACGACCAAGGAGAAGGACGAAAGCGAAGCCAGCCCCGGGGCGCTCTATTCCAGCGGACTGATCGCCGCCGGAGGTGTCTTCGGACTGCTCGGCATTATCATCAACCTCTTGCAGGACCCGGAAATTTCCAATCGCGTCCCGCATTGGCTCACATCCGCTCTCGGTCTTCCCTGGCGGGCCGATCTTTTCGCCTTTGGCCCCAAGCTGATGGGCCCGCTGGCAACGAGCAACCTCTTCGGCATTTTCATGTTTGCACTTCTCGCCGCCTCGCTCTTCTATTTCGCCCGCAAGAAGCTGAACTAGCTGCTTAAGACCGATTGCCCTTGGGAACACGGGCGCGAAGCGATAGGTACGAGAAGCGCACTTTGACGCACGGGTCCTGCCAACGTAAACTCGGGGAGTATGGGATCTCGGTCGGGCATAAAGAACTACCGGGTCAGCTTCAATTTTTACATCACACCGGGTGTGCAGTGGCTGATCGTCGCCACTTTCGCAGTGTTTTTCGTGCAGGTGCTAATTCGGTCCTTCGCAGGAGTTTACCCCCACCAGAAACTGCTTCTCTGGTTCGGCCTGGTTCCGTCGGGCGTGGTCACTGGCCTGAGAATCTGGCAGCCCTTCACCTATCTGTTTCTGCACGACCCGAACGATTTTTTGCATGTCTTGTTCAACATGCTCATGCTTTGGATGTTTGGGCGCGAATTGGAACTAGTCTGGGGCAAAGCGCGATTCATTCGATATTACTTTCTGACGGGTGTTGCGGCGGGTAAAGACCGTACCGGTATTTTTCGGCCACAAGGCTTCGGACGTCCCGACCATCGGTGCCTCCGGCGCGATTTTCGGTATCTTCGCCGCCTGCGCAATCTTGTTTCCTGACCGGCAGGTTAGCATTTTCTTCCTGCCGATCCGCATGTCCATGCGCTCGTTTGTGCTCCTGCTGGCAGGCATGGAGTTTTTTCTTCCACTCCTGCTGCGCTCTGCTGGCGACAACGTCAGTCACGTCTGCCATCTCGGCGGCATGCTCATCGGCTGGCTCTATCTTCGCCGCGGCTCTCTCCTCTACGGCTTCCGCAACACCGTCACGGACTGGCAGTACCGCCGCAATCGCAAGCGCTTCGAGGTTTATGTCAACAAGCACAGGAAAGAGCCGCCTTCCCGCCCCGACAACTGGGTCAATTAGAAGAAGCCACTTTTCAGTTTTTGGGTTTCGGGTTTCGGGTTGACTACAAAGTTGCCCTTGACTTCCTATGGCTCTCTGCTATAATTAACCCTATAGAAATCTCCATTTGGAGTGCGGGAGCTTTGCTCCCGCTTTTCTTTTTTAGGGGCAGTAGCTTCGGCTCTTCCCCATCCTGAACAATGAAAACCATACCCTTTAGAATCAATCATTTATGAATTGCCCATTTTGTAAGTCTTTTCTTTTGATATTCATCCATGTAGTGGGGAGGGGTGTACCCCCCTCGACCTCGACTTCCCATCTCTATGCCCTATTCCCTTTCTTTTCATATCGTTGCGCACTCTTTTGCGCTTTTTTGCATTACCCAAAATCACAACTCTTTTCTTTTCAACCGATTGCGCACTCTTCGACAAAAAACACGGGGGTGGGGTACCCCCCTCATCTTTTGCAATGGCGCTCGGTCCAGATCACTGGGAATAGACCGCCGGCAGTCGGCGGGATAACAACGTGGCCAAAATCTCGAAAAATCTCAACCGGACACTACTCGTATCGGAGAACTGGCCACCGAAAACTGACTACCGATCATTGCCTCACGCTGGCCCGCCGATGATGTGAAACTTCATGAAGTTCGTGGTCCCGCGAATGCCCATCGGCGTCCCCGCCACGATTCCGATGACGTCGCCCTTGCGCGCCAGGCGCTCTTCCAGCAGTCGCTTCTCCGCGACCTTGGCCAGACCGTCCACCTTTTGCACATCTTGGATCTTCCTGGGCAGCGCGCCCCAGATCAGCGCCATGCGCCGCCGCGTCTCCGCTTCCGGTGAGAACGCGACGATCGGCACCAGCGGCCGGTAGCGCGAAACCAGCCGCGCCGTGAATCCGCTGTGCGTAAACACTGCGATCACTTTCATGTGCAGCTCGCGCGAGGCGTGGCACACCAGCTCCGCGACGGTTTCCGCCACTTTCAATTGTTCCTGGGGCGCCGGCCGCGGAAATTCCCGGATGCTCGCTTCGGCTTCCTCGATGATGCGCGCCATCATGCTCACGGCTTCGACCGGATATTTCCCGCTCGCGGTCTCCGCCGACAGCATCACTGCGTCCGAGCCGTCGAAAATTGCGTTGGCCACGTCGGAAGCTTCAGCGCGCGTTGGCCGCGGATTCTCCGTCATCGATTCCAGCATCTGCGTGGCCGTGATTACCGGACGCCGGAATTCCCTGGCTCGCGTAATAATCGTTTTCTGAACCACCGGCACGCACTCCGGATTCATCTCCACGCCGAGGTCGCCCCGCGCCACCATCACGCCGTCGGCGGCGCGCAGAATGGCGTCCAAATTTTCGATGGCCTCGGGCTTCTCTAGCTTCGCGATCACCGGAACGTCTTTCCCCGCGCGGCGAATCAGCTGTTTCGCCAGCAGCACGTCTTCCGGGCGCCGGACGAAGCTGACGGCAATGTAATCCGCCCCATGTTTGAGCGCAAACGCCAGGTCCGTGCGGTCTTTCGGCGTCATCGCCGGCACGCGCAGTTTCACTCCGGGCAGGTTGATCCCTTTATGCTCGCCGAGCGCCCCGCCGTTCATGACTTCGCAAATCACCTGCGCGCCGCGAACCTGTTTGACCCGCAGTTCGATCAACCCGTCCGAAATCAGGATGCGGTCGCCGCGGTGAACCTCCCTGGGCAGCGGTGTGAACGTGGTGTTCACGCGCGTTGAATCGCCCAGCACTTTCGCGGTCGTGATTACGAAATGTTGCCCCGTGCGCAGCAGCACCGGCCCGCCGCCCGCCAGAGGTCCGGTCCGGATTTTCGGTCCCTGCAGGTCAGCAAGAATCGCGATCGGCTTTTCGTGCTGCATGGCGGCCACCCGCAGCATGGAGATGCTCTTCGCGTGCTCCTCGTGCGTTCCATGCGAAAAATTCAGGCGCGCCACGTCCATCCCCGCTCTCAGCAAACGGTCGATCATCCGCGGCGAACGGCTCGCCGGCCCGATGGTGCAGACAATTTTGGAATGACGGAAACTCATGCGCCCTTTGACAACATTGATTGTAGACTGCTTTTATTTTTTACGGAAAAGGTATGCAATCGTGATTGTTTTTTTGCTCGCGATTCGATCGTCTTCTCTGCTAATGCCGTTCCAACTGGTTCCGGTAAATCTCTTCAAGAATGTTTTTTAATGGCCGGGTCCGATCTCTGGACCGTCATTTGGCCCAAATAATTGGAACGGTGCTAGTGCGTCACCGCAAATTCCGTGACGATCTTCAGTAGCACGTCCACCCCCTTGTCGAACGCCGAAAGCGGTATTCGCTCGTCGTCTCCGTGCATGCGCTTCAGATCATCCTGCGTCAGCGGAAACGGAACCAGCCCGTAGGCTTGCACATTGTGCAGCCGCAGCTGCGCCGAATCCGTCAGCCACGTCGATTGAAACGGCAGCGCCGGGGCCTCTCCGAATTCCTGCGAAATCACTTTCGTGATTACGCCGTAAAAATCTGATTCCAGCGACGATGGCGGCGCTGCTAGTCCCGCATTCGGCTGCACCTCCAGCCTCACCTGCGGATCATTCACCAGCTTATTCAATTCGTTCATCACGCCATCAATGCTGTCTCCCGGCAGAAGCCGCACGTTCAAGTTGGCCCGCGCCTCTGCGGGAATCACGTTGTTCGCCACGCCTGCGGTCAGTATCGTTGGGGCAATCGTGTCTCGCAACATCGCGTTCCACAGCGGACTCGCCTCGGAAACCACGTGTTGCGCGTGTTCACCGCGGTCCGCCGTATCCATCGACCGGATCCACTTTCCAATTTCGTCATCCTCCAGCGGCGCCAGCCCCTCGAAGTATCTCCGCACAATCGCCGTAAAGTGCACCGGCGCCGAATAATTCCCGATTTTCGCCACGGCCGCCGCCAGGTGTACCACCGGATTGTCTTTCGTCGGCTGCGAGGCGTGGCCGGACGTGCCGCGCGCGATCACCACAATATTCGCCGCCACTTTCTCGCTGGCCTGCACGCCCACGTACTGCACTTTTCCGTTCTTCAAGAAGACGTTTCCGCCTTCGTTGAGCGCGTAACCAGCTGCGAACTTATCCCAGTGCTTCGCAATCAGCATCCGGATGCTTGCGTCGCCGCCGCTTTCCTCGTCAGCCGTCGCCAGAAAAATCACGTCGCGGTTCAGACGCGCCATCGAACGTTTCAGCGAAATGAACGCCGCCAGGTTCGCCGCCAGCATGCCCTTGTCATCAATCGCCCCGCGCCCATACATATATCCGTCCTTAATCGCCGCGCCGAACGGATCGACGCTCCACCGCGACTTCTCCACCGGCACGGTGTCCATGTGCGCCACCAGCAAAAGCGCCCGCGAAGGCTGCGCGACCACCGAACTGCGCAGCCGCGCCACCACCGCGCTGCGCCCTGGCGTCAAATCGAGAATTTCCGCCTTGATCCCATCCTTCTGCAGGATCCCGGCGATGTACAGCGCTGCGATCTGCTCGTTTCCGGGCGGATTCGCCGTATTGATCTTAATGAGGTCCGCCAGCCAGCTTTGCGCTTCCTTCGCAATTGCCGGCCTAGCTGCGATCTGCGGAGGATTCCCCGGGATTCCCGGCGCCCCCGCTGGCGGAGCCTGCCCCGCAGCCGGAAAACCGGCGGCCATCAGCAATGTTGCCGCTCCTGCTATCACTCGGACCATGCGATTCCCGTTCACGAATCCATCCTCCTTGGTACGGTCGGCCGCAACCCGGCCGCCTCAGCAACGCTTTGCTTCAAATGTGCTTCATACTAACATGCAGGTGTAGGCGCTTGGCCTGGGCATTGCCGTGGCGTTGCGTAAATTCAACCGCTGCGTGGCCGCCAGGTTGTCCCGCGGGCGGGTGTCATCGCCAGATTGAAGTCATTCGATTGCCATTGAGGGGTGCATGATGAAGGCCGTTCTTTTCGCAGTTCTGCTCGCAGTTTTGGCAGCCGCGCTGGTCTTGCCGCTGGCTGAGAATTCCGTCCTTGCCCAGGCCCCCACCGGCCCGCAGGGTGGCGCACCTCCTCCTCCGCAACAGCAGCAGAATCCCACCCAGTCTCAAGCGCCCACTGCGGCGCAGCCGCCTTCGCAGGCCGGCGTGACCATCGCCGTCGACGTTCCCATCGTCACCCTCGACGTTGTCGCCACCACGCAGCACGGCGACATTATCACCGGCCTTAAGAAAGAGAACTTTCGCATCCTCGATGCTGGCGTGCCGCAGACCATCACCAACTTCGCCCCTACCGAGGCCCCGATCACCATGGTCGTACTCATGCAATTCAGCGGCAACGCCTATGGCTGGTTCGCCCAATACGCCAAGTATTGGGCCGACGCGCTATTCCCCAATCTTCAGCCGAAAGATTGGGTGGCGCTCGAAACCTTTGACTTAAAAACTCGCCTCGAAGTGGACTTCACGCAAAACAAAGACGAAGTGCGCAATGCCATTTACCATCTCTATTTCCCGGGTTTTAGCGAATCCAACGTATTCGACGCCATCCTCGAAACCAACGAGCGGCTCAAGGATGTAAAGGGCAAGAAATCCATTCTGCTCCTCGCCAGCGGTGTGGACACCTTTTCCAGGCACACCCTCGATCAAACCATAAAGCAGCTGCGCGGCAGCGACGTCGCCATCTTCTGTGTCGGCCTGGGCAAGACCTGGACGAACTTCCTGGAGACGCGGGGCTATCGCGGCTCAAATCTAAACTATCTTCAAGCCGAAAATCAGCTCCGCACTTTTGCTCAAGAGACCGGCGGCAACGCGTGGTTTCCTCAGTTCGATGGCGAAGTTCCGGGAATTTTCCATGAGGTGGCCGCATTCCTTCGTCACCAGTACAGCCTCTCCTACTCGCCAAGCGCCGGAGCAAAAGACGGCAAGTTTCACAAGGTTAAGGTGGAGCTGGTGGCCCCCGACGGCGGGCCGCTCACCGTGCTGGACCAAAAAGGCAAGAAACAGAAATATCAGGTCTATGCCCGCGAAGGTTATCAGGCGGCCCAAGGTGGTGTCGGCGACTGAGAAAACCAGAAATTTGAGAGTGGAAATTTGAAAATAGCAGGACTTTAGGTACACCACCAGCCGCGACTCTCCATTTTCAAATTTCTATTTTCCATTTTCAATTCAGTAGCCCCGCGCGAAATCCACACGATTGAACATCTCCCGCCCGTCGAACCATCTCTCGAGCAAATCCACCAACAGGGCCGTTTCCCGTTCCCACAGCTTGTCGCTCACCGCGCTGGTGTGCGGCGTGATCATCAGGTTCGGCGCTTTCCAGAGCGCACTCTCCGCAGGCAATGGCTCCATGTGGGCGACATCCAGAGCCGCACCGCCCAGCGCTCCGCTCTCCAGCGCGCGAAGCAGCGCCGCTTCGTCCAGCAATGAGCCGCGCGAGACATTTATCAGTCTCGCTCCACGCTTCATTCTTGCGATCTGCGCCGCTCCGATCAGATGTCCTGTCTCGGCCGTCTCCGGCGCGGAGATCAGCACGTAATCCGCATCGGGCAAGACATCGGGCAACTTCGTCGCGGGGACGATCCTTTCCACATGTGTGCCGTCGCCCTCTCCTGATCTCGTAACTCCCCACACGCGCATATCAAACGCCTTCGCCCGCTTAGCCACTTCCCGCCCGATGGATCCGAATCCCACAATCAGCAGCACTTTCCCATTCAGCTCTGTCAAATGCTGCGGCTTGTCCCAAATCTCCTGCTGCGACCATCGCGCCCGGTCCTGCTCCCTCACGGAATCAGGAAAATTCCGCGCCAGTGCGAACAGCAGACCCATGGTGTGTTCCGCCATGGGCACGGAAAATACGCCGCGCGGATTGGTCACCAAAATTCCGGAATCCCGCAGCTCCGGATACATCAGCTGCTTTACGCCCGCTGCCGTCGAGTGAATCCATTTCAGCTTCTTCGCGTCCTTCAACTGTTCCGCGCGCAGCGAGTAGCCCACAAAAATGTCTGTGTCCGGCAATTCCTCCGGCAAGCGATCGTAATTCGGCAAGTGCAGCACGCGCATCTCCGGCCACCGCTTTCGAAGGGCTTCCGCCATCGCCGGCTTCGGCCGCCACTCCGTGAACGGATGCCAAACACAAATCACAAGTTTCGTTTCTGCAGGTATTGTTCGGATCATGGCCGGACTATGAAATGACACGCAAATCCGTGCCTGTCATATCCGCGGGCGGCGGCTGCCCCAGCGCGCCAAGCATCGTCGGCGCAATGTCCCGCAGCGATCCGCCCGGCTTCAAGCGCAGCTTGTCACTGTCGCTCACGAAAATAAGCGGCACCGGATTCGTGGTGTGGTACGTGTGCGGCCCTCCGGTCACCGGATCGATCATCGTCTCCGCGTTCCCGTGGTCCGCGGTGATAATCCACACTGCACCGCGCGGCTTCAGCGCCTGATATATCCTCGCCAGTCCCGCATCCACCGCTTCCACGGCTTTGATCGCCGCTTCCAGTTTCCCCGAATGCCCCACCATGTCAGCATTCGCATAATTCATGATGATGGCGTCGAACTCGCCTTTTTCGATCGCTCTCACGACCGTGTCCGTAATTCCCGCAGCGGACATTTCCGGCTTCAAATCGTAAGTGGCCACTTTCTGCGACGGCACCAGAATTCGCTCTTCTCCCGCGAACGGTTTTTCCACGCCGCCGTTGAAAAAATAAGTCACGTGCGCGTATTTTTCCGTCTCCGCCGTCCGCAAATTCTTGTACTGCAGCTCCGCAAACACCTGCGCCAGGATGTGTTCCAGTTTTTCCGGCGCAATCACGAATTTTAGCCACGGCCAGTTCTTTTCGTACTGCGTCATCCCCACGTAAAACAGATTCTTCGGCCGCTTGGCGTCGGCTAATTTATCGAAATCCGGCGCTGCCAAAGCGTATGTCATTTGTCGCGCGCGATCCGCGCGGAAGTTGAAGAAGATCACAGCGTCATCGTCGCGGACCAGCCCGACAGGCGCGGCGGAGGCGCCGTTTCCCTTGGTGACTACAATTGGCTTGATAAATTCATCTGTTACGTCGGCTTCATAACTCTGCCGCAGCGCGACAACCGGATCATCCGTCCGCGTTTCCGCTTCGCCGTGAACCAGCGCACGATAGGCCAGCTCGATGCGCTCCCAGCGGTTGTCTCGGTCCATCGCATAGTAGCGGCCCACCAGCGTGGCGATCTCTCCCGCGCCCAGTTCGCGCATCTTCTGCTGCAACTGGCGCACGTAGTCGCGCCCGCTGTTCGGCGGCGTGTCGCGTCCGTCCATAAAACAGTGGACAAACACGTTTTCCACTTTTTGCTGTTTGGCCATCTCCAGCAGCGCAAACAGATGCTGGATGTGCGAGTGCACGCCGCCATCACTAAGCAATCCGAGGAAATGCAGTTGCCGGGCCCGCCCGCGCTCCATCGCTTGCTGAAACAGCGGCACGTTCTGCAATTGTTTGTTCGCGATGAGCAGGTCGATGCGCGTAATGTCCATGTGCACGATGCGCCCCGCGCCCATGTTCATGTGGCCCACTTCGCTGTTGCCCATCTGGCCTTCGGGCAATCCGACAAATGGCCCGGAGGTATGAATCAAGGTGTTGGAAAATTTCTTGAGCAGTTCGTCATACGCCGGCTTCCGCGCCAGCGCGATTGCGTTCCCCTTCGTCTCCGCGCGGTATCCCCAGCCATCCAGCACGGTCAACACAATTGGTTTCGGTCGTTTGCTCATAGTCTTTCGTTTACGAATGTGATTTAGCTCTTCCTGAGAGCGCGTCAGGACGCTTATTACCGCGCAGCAAATTCACGCAGCGCCGCCAGCAGCCGATCCACTTCTTCAGCGGTGTTGTAATGTACCAGGCCAACTCGCAAGACGCCGCCGTGTTGCTCTACGCCCAGGCGCTCGGAGAGATTTAGCGCGTAGAAATTTCCGTCCCAGGTGAAGATGCCGCGCCCGCCGAGAAACCCGGCAATGTTGGTTGGATTGTGGTTCCCCAACCGAAGAGAGAGTGTGGAACAGCGCTCTGCGAAGCGCTGTGGATCGGTGATCCCGAACATTTGGATTCCAGGAATTTCCTGCAATCCGGCGATCAGCCTGGTGAGCAGGCCGGTTTCGTACCGGTGCGTTGCACGGTACGCTGCCTGCAGCGACTCCCGGCGGCTCTTCACCACCGGATCGCAATGCCTTCCAAGCTCGGCGATGTAATCAACCGCCGCCGTGATGCCGGCGATCAATTCCTGTACCTGCGTTCCTGTTTCCCAACATTCGGGAGAAACATCCGTGGCCGGACGCACCTTGTAGGGCTTAAAACGCTGCAAGTGTTCGCGTTTGCCGTACAGCGTTCCCATGTGCGGTCCGAAAAACTTGTAGGGCGAGCACGCCAGAAAATCACAATCCAGAGCTTTCACGTCGATCAGTCCATGCGGAGCGTAGTGCACGGCATCGACAAATATCAGCGCGCCTGCCGCATGAACGAGCTTGACGATTTCGGCGACGGGATTGATCGTGCCCACCAGATTCGAGGCATAGCCAACAGCAACGAGTTTCGTCTTTGCCGAAATTGTTCGTTTCAAATCTTCCAAATCCAGCGTGCAATCCGCTTCGCGGATATCCGCCTGCTTGATCACGACGCCTTTTTCTTCCAGCGCGCGCCACGGCGCGACGTTGGCGTCGTGGTCCAGCGTGGTCACCACAATCTCGTCGCCGGCCTTCAGTTCGCGCCCGATCCCTCGCGCCAGCGCGAACGTGATGGTGGTCATGTTCTGCCCGAAAACTACTTCATTCGAATCGCAATTGAAAAAATCCGCCATGGCCGCGCGCGCCGAGAGGATCATTTCGTTGGTGCGCCGGCTGGTCAGAAACGCGCCATAGGTATTCGCGTTCGCGGTTAGAAAATAATTCTGCACCGCATCCATCACCTGCTGGGGCACCTGCGTCCCCGCCGGCCCGTCCAAAAACGCCGCGGTCTGGCCATTCACTTGCAATTTCAGCGAAGGAAATTGTTCCCTCACCCATGCAATATCAAACTCTTTTGTCTCCGCGCTCTGCATCACTGGCGTGCTCATCGTTTCTTTCTCAACTGTGAAGGATTCCTATCTCAGGTCCGATAGTTTCTCACACGTGACGCTCGCGTTGTAGGGGCACCCCTACCGGTGTGATTCGGACGGTATCGCAGCACTTTTTGTCAAGACGCGCACAGCATCCAAATTGGAACCATTTTCTTGTTGAACCGGCAGCGGGCGATACGCGATGGTTCCGCAGGGCGTGATAGCATATTTGAAGTTGTCCCTCACTCATGCCGCTTTGGCGCCGGCTACAAATCAAATGGGCGGCCGCAACGCGGCCGGCTCCGCGCCATGTTTCTCCATGAGGTGCCTTGTGCCCGAAGCTATCCCGCCAAGCGAGCGTACGCGCGTCGTGCGCGAGTCGCATCGCGGCGCCTACGACCACGAAACTATTTACAAGATCCTTGATGAAGGTTACGTGTGCCACGTCGGATTCGCCGTCGATAGCCAGCCGTATGTGATTCCCACACTGTTTGCGCGCATCGGAGACGCGATTTATTTTCACGGCTCCGCCGCGAGCCGCATGCTGCGCAATGTAAGCGATGGGATACCCGTCTGCGTCACAGTAACTCTCATAGATGGCTTCGTGCTGGCCCGTTCCGTCTTTAATCACTCCATGAATTACCGCTCCGTCGTCGCGCTCGGCAATGCCAGCCTCGTCGAAGCGCCGGAAGAAAAACTCGAAGCGCTACACGCCTTCACCGAAAAAATTCTTCCCGGCCGCTGGAACGATGCGCGCCAGCCCAACGAAAAAGAGCTGAAAGCCACGAGCATCCTTCGCCTGCCGCTCACGGAAGTATCCGCAAAGATACGCGTCGGTCCCCCGGAGGACGACGCTCCGGACTACGCGCTGCCGGTCTGGGCCGGCGTGATTCCAGTTTCCCTCACACCGGGCGCGCCGATCCGCGACGAGAAGTGTGATGCCTCGATTCCCACACCGTCCTATGCAGCGCAGTACAAGCGGTGAATCATGACTGACTTTACTGCCGCAGCTTCGAAACCAGCCCTTGGCTAATAGTTTGCTTGTTCAAAAGACTGGACTCAGCTTATTGCGAACCAGAGCATGACGATCCCGAAGCATGCAGGGCTTCCCAGCCTTCGCGAAGGATGAGAGGGATGAGCAAAAGGGCGGCAAGCGGATCGGCCCAAGGCTTTTCCCAAACGGCGTTGAGCAATACGCCCGCCAATGCGATCCAGGCCAGATAACCGCAGAGCGCCGATTCTGCGGCGTCTGCCCTAAGAGCCGCGCTTGAAGTGGCGGCGGCGAACTTCCGTTTCTCACGGGCAAGCCAAGGCATGATGACTGCGGCGAGCAGCAGCACTGCGATTCCGAGGCGGCTCGGCTGAGGCTGGCGATAACCCAAGAGACTGATAAACGAAGCGCTGGCAACGAAGACAGCCAGAACAATGAGCAGGACGCCGCCAATGCGCGCGGCGTACCTTTCAGCGAGTTCGGGATTGGAGTTTGAACGGAAGCGCCAGAAAACCACCGTGGCAGAGAGCAGTTCAATTGCGCTGTCGCCTCCGAATCCGAGAAGGGCCGGGCTGCGTGCGCTCCACGCCGCGAGGAGTGAGACCGCTGCCTCAACCACCATCCAAGCGATCGTGAATCTCTGGAGTTGGAGAATGCGGCGATTGAAGGAGGGTGTTGGTACCGGTTCGGTGAAGCTCATAACTTTCCGATCCAATGTACCCCGAAAGACGGCTTTCTGTTCTCCTGTGGTTAGGGCAAAGAACGTGTCCCCAGATCAACGACCTTCAATAGAGGCTGCTTTCCTGGAAACGAAAGACCGGCTTTCTCCGTATTAATTTTTTGAGCTTGACTCCGTATCCAGGTACGGAACTTATCCTCAGGTTAGGAATTGCGGTGACCGATGAAAACGATGCGCGGCGCAAGCGAGGCCAGCCCCAGGCCACGGACGATCGGGAAGCTGGCAAAAGAGGCCAAGGTGAACGTGGAGACTATCCGGTTCTATGAGCGGCGCGGCCTGCTGCGGCAGCCGAAGGCGCCCGCTACCGGCTGGCGGGTGTATGAAGACAGCGCAGTCTGGGTGATCCACTACATCAAGCTAGCCCGGCAGCTTGGTTTCACGCTGGCGGAGATCAGAAAGGTGATGGGCAGCCTGGGCGGCGGAAAGTCTTTTTGCGCTTCCGTGCAAAGAGCCTATCAGGACAAGATCGGGCTGATCGGAGAAAAAATCCATCAACTGCAAGCCGCGCGGCGGGAGCTGAAGAAGGCGCGGGCGGCCTGCCTGAAACGAAGCGCGACGGGCGATTGCCCGATGGCGCAGAGGTGTAGCCCACAGTTTACCGTACCGATCGAACAAGTACGGATTAGGAGGTAAAGGATGAATCGGAGGATGGTAATAACACAGGCAGCGTGCTTCCTGATGGGAGGCGTGGTGCTGAGCCGTTCAAAAACAGCGGACCAAGGCGATGCCAACGTGGCTCTGGGACGGAAAGTCTTCGCGGAGATTTATGGCAACGGAAAGGTGGAGCTGGTCGACCAACTCTACGCGGACGACTTTGTGGATGACTCGCCCGGCGGGGGAAAAGGGCGCGAACTGATCAAAGAGGCGGTTGCCGGTTTCCATAGGGCGATGCCCGACCTGCGGATTGAGTTTGAAGATGTTTTCGCCGCTGGCGACAAAGTGGTCCTCCGATACACGGCGCACGGCACACAGACGGGCCCGTACTTCGAAATTCCTCCAACCGGCAAAACGATTACGGTCCGGGGCATCACGATCTTTCAGATCGTCAACGGGAAAATCAAGACGGAATGGACAGAATACGACCGCCTGGGGGTCCTGAGGCAGCTTGGGGTGGTGCCCACGTGACGCGTCCCGACAGAGACTGACGGCTCGTGGAAGCAGTGTCCGCCTCAGCGACGACACGAAATCCCGAGGAGCGCACCGGCTCAGAGGAGGTCCTTCGACATTAGAATATAGTGGCACGTAACCTTGACGGGGACGTCCGGAGCGAAGGGAGCGGTGCCGGTTTCGAGGTAGCCGAGGTGGCGATAGAAAGAAGAAAGGGGAGTGCGCGCGCTAATGACGCGGAGGTCAACGGCAACACAAGCGGCCTGGCGGAAAAAATTTTCCGCGGCATCCATTAATTTGCGACCCAAGCCAGTGCCCTGGCGGGATGGGTCCACACCGAGAAGGCCGAGGTACCCTCGGTCGCCGCGAAGCTCGACATAGACACATCCTGCGAGGCTGGCAGAATCTTCAGCAACGAGGAATTTGCCTTTTTCCATGTAGGAGCGAACGCCTTTTGCGTCGATGCGATCGCCTTCGATGTAGGGCAACTCAACGCGGAAGGCGGAATTGATCAAGCAAACGAGGGCGTCAACATCGCCGGGATCCGCGGGGCGGAAACGCAAGGCGCCGGATGGAAGGAATGATTTGGCAGCTTCGCTCATGCGCGTTTCTGCATTCTAACGCGCATTTCTTTCAGAGGATTCCGGGACCGGGCGCGAATGCGATGGTCCGCTTTTGTCAGAGGGAGAGCAGTATTGTGCAGCTACGCGGAGGCGATGGGTCTGTTGAGGGTTCGAGAAAGCGACATCTCACCGATTACGAGGAAAGGCTATGCGCCTGCGGCGCGCGAGCGGACTCGAACCTCCTCATGAATCGTCTTGCACACCATCTCCAATATCCCATCAGAAATTTCAGTCATGCCGTGGGCTGTCGCGATGTGATCCGCGACTTCGGCCATGACCTCCTCTTCGGAGTCGCCGCGGGCCTCGAACTTGCACCCGGGAACGAGGTCGTTGCAGTAAAGGACTTTTGCCATAGAGCACCTCCTAATGAGGCACAGCATGGGATTTCGGCTGGGAGCTACGAAGGATGCTAGGCAGGCCCACGACGCGTGTCAATAGTACTCGGACAAATTCGCGGTCGCGCAAAATCCAGTGTACGAGAGCTGGAATTTCAAGTATCCCCGCGCCTGGAGCGCCGGGCGATCCAGAAATCGCGTTTAACTATGGTTTCGGGTTCGAATCCGCGTCTTTCCGAGCCGATGGCCTGGGGGCCGCTGGTTTCCTGGGTGACCAGAATTCGGGATCGCCCTCGGCAAAGTCCCTGGAGACGTGAGACGTCTCTGGACTTATGGCGTAGAGGTTGCTTTCGGTGCTGGCGTAAGCTTCCCGGGCGATTTGTTCCATTTGGTGAGCCGCCTCTTCCCCTTCCGCTTCCCGAATGCTCTTCCTCCAATAAAGCAAGTCGTCATCTTGCTTGAGCGCGCGCATGGGAACAAAAACCAGGAAGGCTGGCGAGGGCATGCCGAGGTTTACCTGATACACGACCCAGGGGGTATCGGCACTGATTTTCTCGTAGGCTGCGCTGAGAATTTTAAAAGCCTCGGCAAAATCACTTTCGTGGCCGGGAATCAGGCGCACTTCGAGAACGCGCAGGAAGCGGGCTTTGGAAAGGTCGATGGACTGCGGGCGGTAGCCGAGGTCGTCGCGTCGCACGGCAATGATGGTCCGTTCACTGGTGAGAAGCGCCTTGCTTTCCTCCTGCATGCGAGCGAGTTCCGGATGTGTGGCAAAAATCCTCCCCCAGTCCGCAAAGGCGGCGTCCAAGTGCTCGAAGGAATCGAAAGGATCGAAGAAAAGAGCTTCCGGCGGACCGGAAATCGATTCCAGATCGATCCAGTCGTTGGGAACGTTCAGATGCTCGCAAGCGCGCGAAATGGCAACCTCCAGCTTTTGACGTTCGACCTCCTTGCCGAACCTAAATTCCTGGTGGACGAGAAGCAGCACTTTTGGGGGCTCGGTGGCGGGGCTTGCGGACTTTTCGGCTTGCGGGGATGAAATCGAAGCGCAGCCGAGCAGTAGGAGTGCGGCTCCCAGGAAGGTAGTAGCGGTTTTCATCTGATTTGCCTCCCGTGCAAAAGCGGGCGCAGCGGCGCTGCGCCGCTGATAATGAAAGATCAAAACCTAGCCGAGCGCGGCTTTGCCGTTGAAGCGGGCCGAGGAGCCGAGCTGTTCTTCGATCCGGAGGAGTTGATTGTACTTGGCGATGCGGTCGGTGCGGCTGGCCGAGCCGGTTTTAATCTGGCCGGCGGCGGTGGCGACGGCGAGATCGGCGATGAAGGTGTCTTCGGTTTCGCCGGAGCGATGAGAGATGATGGAGTTATAGCCGGCTTTGCGGGCCAGCTCGATAGCGTCGATGGTTTCGGTGACAGTGCCGATTTGATTGAGCTTGATGAGAATGGCGTTGGCGATGCCTTCGTTGATGCCGCGGGAAAGGCGAGCGGTGTTGGTAACGAAAAGGTCGTCGCCGACGAGTTGGATTTTTTTCTTGGATGATTTGCTGCCGATGCTTTGCGTCAGGGATTTCCAGCCGACCCAGTCGTCTTCGGCCATGCCGTCCTCAATGGAAACAATGGGATATTTTTCGGCCCAGGTGGTCCAGTACGAGGCCATTTGCGCGGAAGTGTGTGTGGATTTGTCCGACTTCTTGAAAACGTAATTGCCGCTGGTTTTATCGTAGAACTCGCTGGAGGCGGGATCGAGCGCTATGCTGACCTGCACACCGGGTTTGTAACCGGCGGCGGCGATGGCTTCCAGCACGATCTGGATGGCCTCTTCGTTGGATTTGCAGCTGGGCGCAAAGCCGCCTTCATCGCCGACGGCAGTGGAGTAACCGTGCTTCTTGAGAGCGGTCTTCAGCGCATGGAAGATTTCCACTCCCCAGCGCAGCGCTTCCGAAAAGCTTGGGGCGCCGACGGGCATAACCATGAATTCTTGAAAGTCCACCGAACTGTCGGCATGCGCGCCGCCGTTGAGGATGTTCATCATGGGGCAAGGGAGAAGATTTGCGGACTTCTCCGTGGAATAGCGGGAAAGATATCTGTAGAGCGGCTGCTTGAGGGCAATGGCGGCGGCGCGCGCAGCGGCCATGGAGACGGCGAGAATGGCGTTGGCACCGAGACGGGACTTGGTGGGCGTGCCGTCGAGCGAGATCATTTTGTGATCGAGGGCGCGCTGGTCGGCGGCGTCGAGGCCAGCGATGGATTTGGCGATTTCGGTGTTGGCGTTGGCAACCGCCTTGAGCACGCCCTTTCCCAGATATTTCGATTTGTCGCCATCGCGAAGTTCGAGAGCTTCGTGTTCGCCGGTGGAAGCGCCGGAAGGAACGGCGGCGCGGCCCAGTGCTCCGCCAGCGAGCAGCACGTCGGCTTCGACGGTGGGATTACCGCGCGAATCGATGACCTGGCGAGCATGTACCCGGGCGATCTTAGTGGACATGGCGGTCTCTTCTCCCGAATGGGCGCGAAGCGATGATTTTACAGAAGAATGCCACAGAGTCACAGAGGCACGGAGAAATGAAACAGTTTCCGAGAGACATGGATGACAGCTCGATCTAGGCCGATTCGGGCTCTTCGATGAGCGATTCCTGGCGGACGACGACGACGATGCCGGAATCAGTGACGTGGAAGCGGCGGCGGTCGGCTTCGAGGTCGTAGCCGATCTCTGTGCGCTCGGGGAGGCTGACGTGACGATCAATGATGGCCCGGCGAATGCGCGAATAGCGGCCGATATTCACGTGGTTGTAGATGATGGATTCAGAGACTTCCGAATAACTGTTGACGCGGACGTTGTTGCCGAGAATGGAGTGCTGCACGCGTCCGCCGGAGATGATCGAGCCCGCGGCGACGATGGAATCGAAGGCGACGCCCATGCGCTCTGGATCGGCAAAGACAAATTTGGCCGGCGGATACTGATGCTGCCAGGTGCGGAGCGGCCACGAGGTATCGTACAGGTTGAAGACCGGCGACACGCTGACGAGATCCATATTTGCTTCGTAATAGGCGTCGAGTGTGCCGACATCGCGCCAGTAGAGAGCGTCCTTGGCGTTTTCATCGATGAAGTTGTAGGCAAACACGCGGTGCTTGGAAATGATGCGCGGAAGAATGTCCTTGCCGAAGTCGTGGCTGGATTTGGGATCCTCGGAGTCCGCGAGGAGGATGGGGATCAGCAGCTGGGTATTGAAAATGTAGATGCCCATCGAGGCATTGCAATACCCCGTGTGATGCGGCGACTCCTTCGGAGCGGAAGGTTTTTCCTCGAAGCCGATGATGCGCCAATCGTTGTCGGTTTCAATCACGCCGAACTGCTTGGCGGCTTGAGCGGCGGGTATTTCGATGGTGGCGACGGTGACGTCGGCGCCAGAGTCGCAATGCTGCTGGAGCATGCGGCTGTAATCCATTTTGTAGATGTGATCGCCGGAGAGGATGAAGACGAACTTCGAGCGCTCACTGCCGATGGAGTAAATGTTCTGGTAGACGGCGTCGGCCGTGCCTTGATACCACTGCTGCGAAACGCGCATCTGCGGCGGGAGGACTTCGATGTAGTCGCCGAGGCCGGCGAGGGGCGACCAGCCGGCGCGGATGTGG
>Ga0209648_10001239_pt1 | contig 20425 bp, 20 predicted proteins | sample GraSoi2013_115cm_FD_185830 | JGI IMG/M metagenome (GOLD analysis project Ga0209648, IMG submission 185830) | Grasslands soil microbial communities from the Angelo Coastal Reserve, California, USA - Sample 9_17_2013_115cm (SPAdes) (version 2) | ecosystem: Environmental > Terrestrial > Soil >...
TGGCGGAGAGGGTGGGATTCGAACCCACGGTACGGTTTCCCGTACGCTCGCTTTCGAGGCGAGTACTTTCAACCGCTCAGTCACCTCTCCGCGGTCGCTGCAAGTTTAATCGTAGCAGAGCGCTGCGTTTTTCGGCAAACGGGCACTCCGACCATGTAACGATGAAAAACGTGCGAACCTGTGCGCGCCTTCCCATAAACCTATTCAGGGAATGGAAAGATGCGGGGGTCAACGGCGTTCAGCGAAGAAGGATTGGAGGAGAGCGGCGCAGTCAGCGGCGAGGGCGCCAGCGGTGACTTCTACTTGATGGTTTAGGCGCGCGTGGGAGAGGATTTCGAAGCAGGAACGAACTGCCCCACCCTTGGGGTCATCGGCGCCGTAGACCAGACGCGGGACACGCGCTTGGATGATAGCTCCTGCGCACATGCTACAGGGCTCGATGGTGACGCACAGCGTGGTGTCAGCGAGGCGGTAGTTGCGAAGAATACGTGCAGCTTCGCGTAGAACAATGATTTCGGCGTGAGCGGTGGGGTCGCAATCACGGATGGTGCGGTTGCCAGAACGGGTGAGAATTTTGCCGTCATGGACGAGCACGGCACCGATGGGTACTTCGCCGGCTGCTGCCGCAGCGCGCGCTTCAACCAGCGCTTCCCGCATGAACTGGATGTCAGCTTCCATCTACGGCGAGAGGATAACACGCTGAAGAAAGGAGAAGGAATTAACACCAGGCCTCGCCCGGGCAGGTACCCAGCACAAAGAGCACAATGAGGACAGATAGCAGAGGCATAGGCGAAGAAGGCCGAGGGCGCAGAGAAGAAAGGGCGAAGCCGTTGCTTGACAATTGGGGAGTGGAGAAACAAACTAAGCGCATGCGGGAACTCCTGGAGCGATTGTTTCAAGTCGATTTTTTGAAGGGCCTCGCGGTCACGTTTCGAACGCAGCATCCCAAGAATATTGTCACAGAGCAGTATCCGCTGGAACGGCCGATGGTGGCGGAGCGGTATCGCGGCGCGCCTCGGCTGAACAACAATCCAGAGACGGGCGAGACTCTGTGTATTGGTTGCAATCTGTGCGCGTTAGCCTGCCCGGAGAACCTTATCGTGGTGGGCTGGGAACGTGACGACGCCACGCGAAGGAAAGTGCTGACGACCTTCACCTATGATACTTCGCGGTGCATGTTCTGCGGACTCTGCGAAGATGCTTGCCCCGTCGATGCACTGGAATTGACGCAAGATTTCGAAATGGCGTATTTCACGCGCGAAGGCGCGATCTGGGATCGTCACCGCCTCGAACAAGGGCCAACGCCTGCACGCTACACCCGCTAAAGACATCGAATGGAACTTCGCAAAGATCCCATCACACAAAGCTGGGTCATCCTGGGACAGAAAGAAGCACGCGGCGATGCGCCGGAGGAATGTCCGCTGGAGCCAGCCAAGCTCGAAAAGTTGCGGGCGATTCTGACGTGGCCGGCGGAAGGGGCGTGGCAGGTGCGTGTGCTGCCGCACCCGGAGCCGCTCTATCACATTGAGGGGGAACCCGGGCGGGTGGCCGAAGGGATGTACGACAAAATGGTGGCCCTGGGAGCCCACGAAGTTGTGGTGGAGACGCCACTGCACGACAAACGAATGTCGCAGTTCAACGACGAAGAGATTGAGCGGGTGCTGTGGGTGTGGGCGTCGCGCATTGCCGATTTGAAAAAAGATGCGCGGTTTAAGTATGTCAGCGTCTTCAAGAATCAAGGCGCGATGGCGGGAGAAGAATGGCCGCACGCGCATTCGCAATTGACGGCTACGATTTTCGTGCCGCGGCGAATTAAATACGAACTCAGCTCCGCGCACGAATGGTTCAAAGATAAGGAGCGCTGCATTTTCTGTGACACGGTGCGTCAGGAAGAGAAGCAGGGGAAGCGCATCGTGGACGTGCAGGGAGATTACTATGCGCTGTGCCCGTATGCTTCGCGCGTGCCGTACGAAGTCTGGCTGATGCACCGGCGGCACAATCATTTGTTCGAACAGCCGCGGCCAGGATCGAACCGCAGGCAGTTGGCCGCACTACTGGGGCGCGTACTGCGCCGGTTGGAGAAAGTGGCCCCGGCGTTTCATCTGGTAGTGCACACATCGCCCAATACGAAGAACAAAAAGGGAGAATTGGCCGGTTATTGGAAGACGCTGCCGGATGATTACCACTGGCATATCGAGATCCTGCCGATCGTGGAGAAGACGAGCAAGTCTTACAGCATCAAGGAAGTGTATTTCAACGCAGAACTGCCGGAGCAGGCGGCCGCGAACTTGCGAGCGTTGGACCCCAATTCATGAAGCATGGCCATGCGAGTCCAGGCGAGCTTGGCGGAATCGTTCTTAACCTGATCATTTTGCTGTGCGTCGTGATTTTTTGCGCCTTTTTGTACCTGGTGAGGCGTCCCATTCTTCGCTTTGCTGCGGAAGCATGGGTTGTCGAGGATCCTCTTGACAAGGCAGACGCGCTTATCATTTTAGGCGACGATAACTTTTATGCCGATCGGGCAACGCGGGGAGCGCAATTGTTCAGGGAAGGGAAGGCTTCCGTGGTCGTCGCGAGCGGAAGGCGACTGCGACCGAATGCGGGGACCGCGGAGTTGATGGAACACGATCTGTTCGAGCGCGGAGTGCCAAAAGACAGGATCGTGCGGTTTGTGCACGACGCGGATGGCACGTTGGAAGAAGCGCAAGCCCTCACCAGGCTTGTAAGAGAGAGAAAATGGCACAGCGTCATCGTGGTGACATCGAATTTTCACACGCGACGCGCACGCTATATTTTTCAGCGCGTTTTTCCACTGGACGTAGAGGTGCGCATCGCCAGCGCGCGCGACGGAGACTTTGATCCCGAGCATTGGTGGGAAAAGCGTAAGTCACTCAAAGAGTTAACGGAGGAATTCGCCGGGATGGTGGTGACCTTGTGGGAGTTACGAGGGAAGAGAGAAAAGTGAGACAGCGCAATTGGTAGTGGCGTTGGGAGGACTGATTCCACTATAAGTGGTGTAGCCTTTCAGGAAACACCCCAGATTTGCCACCCGCCATTCCTTGTTTACAGCCACTGACTCGTGTACTATGTTCACTCTTCCGAGTCGCAGTTCCAACCAGCCCTGCGATAAGCGGCTTCGAAAATCCAATTTTCGATGTCGAGGTGACAGATGTGGAAAAAAGAAGATTCGAAGCCTGAAGGTTTTTCTGGCAGCCCCGCAGCTCCCGCAATTTCTGCGACTTCTTCGAGCCCCACAACTTCCAGCATGCCTTCGGTATCGGGTGCGGTCCCGACTTCGTCGCGCGCAGCCGCGTGCATCAGCCAGGGAATCAGAATTAAAGGTGAAGTAACCGGCAGTGAAGATCTTTTCGTCGACGGCATGGTAGAGGGAAAACTCAGTCTCACGACGAACAGCTGCCTGACCGTGGGACCAAACGGACATGTAAAGGCGGACGTGAGCGCACGCGAGGTTATCGTGCGGGGAAAAATTGAAGGAAAGGTCACCGGGCGGGACAAGGTACAACTCTGGAGCACCGGCCAAGTCACCGGAGAAGTGCAAACGGACCGATTGGCCATTGAGGACGGCGCGCTGTTGCGTGGAAAAGTTGAGGCGGGCAGGCAGCCGAACAAACCTGTAGAGGTTAAAGCGTCTGCTGCAGCGGCTTCGTCCAAATCTGTTGACACGACGTCCTTGAATTCCGGAACGGTGGCCAACTGACAATGAGCATCTTGCACAAACTAGGCCTTGGAATGGCGAGCGGGACGGGCGGCGGGTCCCTTCCGGTGCATGCAAACTCACGCTCCCGCACTTCCGGGGTGCCGATATCCGCTGTGGGCGCCGCGCGCGCACCGGAATCGCCAGAATCGAGGCGGGTCTCAAACGGGCTGAAAGAATTCTTGTGGAATCTCGACGGCCTGGGGCGGGGCACGCTGCTCGATCTAGGGCCCGCGTGGCAGACGACTTTGAGCTTCTTTATCGAGCGCGGTTTCCGCGTCTCATCGGAAGACATTCTCCGCGGGTGGAAAGCATTTCTGACCGACGATGAGAAGCGGTTGCGCGAGGACGCCGATGCGCGCGACAAGCTGGACATGACGCCGAGCGGCCGCGCGACGCGCTTTCTTGCCGAGAACCTGCAATATCCTCGTGCTACGTTCGACGCTGTTCTTTTGTGGGATTTACTGGACTACCTTGAGCCGATGCTGGTGAAGCAGATGGTGGCGAACCTGACCGAACTATTGCGCCCCGGCGGAGTGATTCTGGCGATGTTTCACAGTAAGAAACCGGAAAGCTTTCAACGTTATCGAGTGGCCGATTCGAACACGCTGCAGGTGATTTCGTCCGCGGTCATCTGCCCGGCGCAAAAGGTTTATCAGAACCGTGAAATCCAGGACCTCTTTGGACGCTTTCGAACGATGAAATCGTTTGTCGGCCGCGACCAACTTCGCGAAACACTCTTCATCAAGTAACTGCTGAGATTTCCAATCTAGGCGAGGCCTGTGGAAATTGCGCGTTCACCCTCTCTTCGCTTGCAATCGACGAATCGGAGGAGTACAAGCAGGGCGTGAGCTCAAGGAGCTCCGGAGGGACCATGACTCCACCGGGCTTAGAGCTGCACTACAGCTGATCACACCGCTTTTGCGGTGCGCGTCGCTCGCGAAACATACGTGCTTTTAGCGCGCTTCCGAGACGACACAGTAAAGAAGCAAAAGGGGGAGCCAACCGGCTCCCCCTTTTGTTTTCGTCGCTACTGTTTTTCGAATCAATGCTGCGTCGAACCTTTGGGATGATGGTGGTGACGCCGGCCACTGCTGTGCTTACGGTGATGGCGATCATGCGAAGACGACGGGTTGACCGACTGCGTCTGCGTGGAACTCGTACTATTTTGCGGAGCCGATTGCAGGGCTGAAGCCGGCTGCACTGAGACAAAAAGCGCCGACGTTGCCGCCAGCAAGAAAAATCGAACAATACGTTTCACAGCAATTCTCCCGAGTGAATTCCCTGTGAGACTATTGAATCACAGGTTGCAGAGAAAGTCTCCGGGAAATGCATTCTAAACTGTTTCTAAGATCAACCGCGAGGGGCTGCGATCACCGCAGATTAGTTCTCGATAGTCGGGAGGACCATCAGGCGTGGAGCAAGTCTTAGGAAATAGCGCGACTAACCGCCGAACTTGAGTCGTTCGAGCCACTGAATGGCGTCGCGTTGGCTGGCAATGATCTGAGCCTGCCATACCAAGGCAACGGACATTAGGCTCAAGGAAACGACGCAAAGCATGAGAACGAGGACGACGTTGGACTCGTGAACAGGAAGGGTGAAGGCGCGCCGAAGCCAAGCCATGGTTAGGGGTCTCCTAGTACTCGGTTCGGTGTGACTAGCTATGTGCAAACGAATCCGAGTCGGCAGCGCCGGGAAGTAGCGTATGCCAGATAATCTCAAGGCAATCGGAGGTCCAAGTCTCAATCGTCGAGCGGAAGCTCTTATGCCCAGGAAAATAGATGGTTTGTGAACACAAGCGAAGATGCTGACACTTGTGACTAGAACTAGAGGTGTGCAAATCGAGGAGCATTTGTGCAACATCTTTTCCGAAGTACTTAGTTTCTTGTGGTGATGCCCGCGAACAGGCGGTCCCAAACGTCCGGGGAATGGAGTGGCAAACGGCGCGCATGAGCAGTGTCAGACTGATTCTGGCAGGCCTCCTCGGAATTACGGTCGGTGAGAAGGATGGTGCGCTCGCAGTAGGGGAACAGTCCGGCAGCTGAATCGGGAGTGGCGATTCCGAGAGTGTGGGCATGGTAACGAAGTGCCCGGTCGTAGAGTTTCACAAGTTCGCGAATGCAACGCTGGACGCTGGGTCCGATTGCAGTGGACCAGAGAATACCGTGCTTGCGAAATTGCAGGTTGCGATTGCGGCCTTCTGAAAGGAACCGTTCGACTCCTTCATCAGAGGCACCGGCAAAGAAAAAGATGTCGTCAAAATCGCGTTGCCGGGCAAGCTCGGCCTCTCTGTGTGGCAGGCCGATATTTTGTACGAGCTCGCGGGGAGATAGTGATCGTAGAGCCACGACTGGAACGCCAGTATCCTGGGAGAGTGTTTGCAGGGCCTCAGCAGCTGCTGGCAGGGCTTCCGCGACGGGAATGCAAGTAAAGCGGCCGAGGCGCAAGGTTGCCATCTTCTTGGTCCGAGACGTATCTGAGGCAGGTCGGAGATGAAAATAGTCCTCCGGCAGATAAACCGCGCAGCCGTCTTCCGCAATGAAAGGATGCGTGTGGCCGTGTTTGCGGCGGGCATCGTCGAACTGGAGACGCGAGCGGTTGGTCAGCCAGACGGCGGGAATGGCTTCGTGGTCGAGTGCCGCGGTGAATTCATCGAGGCCCTGAAGGCTGCGTCCCCGCAGGGGGATCAGTTCATCAACAGCAATGTAGAGGACACTGGACGTCTGGCGCAAGCAAGGCTCCGAAGTGGCGAAGCCTATTCTATCGGAATCTGGAAAGACGCTGGGCTACGGAGAAGAAAAAAGGCGGGCAGAATGTTCTGCCCGCCTTAAGCTTTGCCCGGCAAACTCCGCCGGGGGCACCTTCCAGTTATTTAGTTCCCCGATTTGGTGGCGGAAGCAGCCGTCTGCGAATTCGCCTTCGGGATACTGAGATATCCGCTGATGGTGTTCTTACCAATCTTGTTGATGACGATTTCCTCGGGAATATGAGTGCCCGAGAGGTAGAAGAAGATCGGCTCGTTCATGGCGCGGTTCTTCTTCTGGAATAGCTTGTCTTCAATAGTCACCGCAGCGCTAAACTGGTTATGCTTTTCGTTGATGCCCTTCAGTTCGACGGTGACGTTGCCTACCTTTTGAGGCCTGTTCCTGCCGGCGATGGTGAATTCAACGTAGTCCCGTTCGCCGAGGCGGCGGAGCTGGTCGATTTCGTCATGGTTGCGCGCGATAAGGGTGCCCATCTCGCTGCGAGCCATTTTCAAGTCTTCGCGGGTGGCGTCCAGATCGGTCTTGACGCCCACAACTTTGGTATCCACGGTCTTGACGTCATCGCTGGTGGCCTTGGTAGCAAGTTCTGAATGAACCGAGGTATCCAGCGCGGTCAGCTTCTCGGTGGTCGCGTCGTTGAGTTTTGCTGCTTCCTCGCGCGACTTCTTGAGCTGGCCCTGAGTAATCTTGAGTTTGCCAGTGACAACCTTCAGGTCGCCCTGGAGATCGGTGTTAGCCTTTTCGTCTTGAGCGAGACGGTCCTTTAAGGAGGACATGTCTTGCTGTACGGCCTGTTCTGCAGTCTTCAATTGCGCCGCAACCGCCTGCTGCGTGCCATCGAGCTTCGAAGAGGCACTCCAACCAACTGCCAGTCCGCCAATAGCGATCAACCCTAGAACAATCACCGCTGGCAACGTCCAGGCTGGTGATTCCGTATGCGAATCCAAAATTCTTTCGTCTGACATAGTCAATATTTCTCCTCACCCCAACTTGGGGAAATGCCGCCAGATTCGGCTTGTGACGAAAAGGTTGCATGCTTAAAGCCAAAGAAAACAAAGCGAGGGTTGCCGTAACTTATAGAAGGAAGGGCGTTTGTGGGGACGAAAAAACGAGGAGGCAGTACTAGACCTAGCAAAGTTTACGCGAAAAGAGAGCGAACAGCGGATTTTTTGCTTGACGAGGGATCAGTCGAATCGAATCCCAAGGCTTCGGAGGTCGGACTGAAGCTGTTCGGGCGACTGGAAAACGATGCCAGCCATCCCAAGGCGACGAGCGGCCTCCGCGTAGGCGGCAACGTCGTCAACATAAACGGCTTCCCCAGCCCGGACCTTGCAAGCTTGCAGGGCTTGGCGATAGATAACAGGATCGGGCTTGCTCGCGCCAACGCGATAGGAATAGATCCGGATGGGAAAGAAGCGAAAGAAGGGGAAACGGACCTCCTCATGGGACATGTGGATAGGGTCGGTATTCGAAAGCAGCGCGAGGCGGTAGTTCCTAGAGAGATTCTCAAGGAAAGATTCCGAATGGATCGGATTCGGGTCAAGGGCGCGATTCCAAACCTCGCTGAATTGGTCGAAGGAGAGCGAAGCGCCGAGACGTTTTGTTAGATGAAGGTACCAGTCCCGGGGAGAAATGCGTCCCTCTTGCCAATCGGGCCAGTGAGGATCGTTCTGTATCGCGGACCACACTTCTTGAGGGGTTAGCGAGAGGCCGGAAGCCAGCCCGTCCATGGCTCGGGAGATATCCACGCGAATCAGGACTCGGCCAATATCAAAGATGATGGCGCGGTACTTGGCGGCCGCCACAGTCTATTGGCCCTGGGGACGAGAAGTGGCGCCGGAGCCCCCATTTTTGAGCTCGCCGAATTTATGCCGGCTGCGATAGATGCTGATGACGGCGGGAAGCACGGACACCGCGATGACAACGGCGATGACGTAATGGATGCGCTCACCAATATTCGGGACCGAGCGGCCCAGAGAGTAGCCGCCGAGAATCATGGCGCCGACCCAAAAAATCCCCCCAAAAATGTCGAAGGCCAGGTAGCTGGAGTAAGACATCTTTGCCGCCCCGGCGACGGGAGGACAGAAGGTCCGAACAATGGGAACGAAGCGCGCGAGGATGACGGCCCGCCCGCCATATTTTTCATAGAAGTCATGAGCGCGTTGAAGATGGCTTCGCCGGAAGAAGAGAGAGTCTTCGCGGCGGTATAGAGCGGCACCCGCCGAGCGGCCAATCCAATAGCCAATCTGGTCACCTACGATGGCACAAATCATTACGGGAAGGAGTAGCCATTTGAGGGGAATCCCCTGTCCCGCTGGCAAGGCAGAAAAAATTCCGGCTGTCACCAGTAGGGAATCACCGGGAAGAAAGAATCCCACAAAAAAACCGGTTTCGACGAATACGATGGTACAGATGAGAGGCGCTCCGCCAGAGCGGATTAGTTCCTTGAGTCCATCTGGGTTGTAGAGCGAGTGGAAAAAGTGAAGGATGGCGTCGAGCACTCGGTGTTGTTCCTCGCAGCGGATGGGTGAAATGATTCTCTTACGGGTACGGGAACGAGGACGCGCGAGCGCAAGCTCGTAAAAGCACCCAAACCTATACGGTAGCAGAAAACGCCGACATCCTCTCCACATTCATGCCAGAGGAGGAGCGGAACGGTAAGAGCTGCAAGCCAGATGCTGATGCGAATCATCGGAGCACCTCCGCGAGCCATAGGTAGCCTTTGTCTTCGGCATCGATCCGGGCCTGGAAACCCCTAGCGGCGTCATCTTTCTCCCCGAGCAATTTTTCAATACGCGGGAGAGCGCGCCGCGCTGCGACGGCACCGGCAGCGATCGCTTCATCAGCGCAGTCGAAGTCGTCCCAGGCCAGGGATTGCACGTCGGGCCGGAGGACGAGGTCGGCGTGGCGCTCCCAGATTTCGAACTGATGCTTTTGCGCCGCGTTGACGGCGCGGCTCACGACCTGAAAAATATTGGTGGGGGCGCCGCAGTAGCCGTCCTGCAGGCCAACGGAGACACCGATTACCGTCGCAGCACCGAGGTCACGGACGGCGCGCGTCGGAACGGGAGCGACAAGCCCGCCGTCGGCAAGACACCGCGTGCCGATCTCGACTGGTTCGAACAAGCCCGGGAAGGCGCAACTAGCGCGGATAGGGTCCACGAGGTTCCCTTGAGTGAAGACCACCGGTTCGCCGGAGCTGAGGTCCGTGGCCACCACTGCAAGAGGAATGCGAAGGTCCTCAAACTGGCGCGAATCGAAAACGCGGGCGATTAAATTCTCAAGACGATGATTGCTTGCCAAGCCGAGCCGGGAGACGCGCCAACGGGCGATGTCCCGGAAGCGGAGCGTGCGGCAGGTTTCCATGATGAGAGAAAGAGGCGCTCCGCTGGCGTAGGCGGCGCCGAGGATGCTGCCCACGCTGGTCCCTGCGATGTGAGAGATGGGAATGTGGTTCTGTTCGAGGACTTGTAGAACGCCGAGATGCGCGAAGCCACGCGCGAAACCACCGCCAAGCGCGAGGCCGACGCCCGCTCGGCTGGGCATGGCGGCTGGACTTTCGTTCAGTATCGTGCGCGGAGTGTGCCCGTGCCTCGTCATAGCTGGAGGATCGCAGGGAGAACATTCTCGACCTATGGTTCGGGCGTCCCGAAAAAACAGTACTTCTGTACTGCGGCGGAAACTGAGCATATATCAATGTCCGCACCCTCGACAGTACCTTCTTACTAGTCCAGTACCCTCTCTGTACCATTGTGACAAGCAGCGCGCTGCGCGATTCTCTCTCCCGTCAGGCTGAATCACCGAGGGGGCTGTGAATGGAAAGTGGGTTCAAAGCTTGGGTCGGGCAGCCGGTGATCCTGCAAGTGGCGCTAGGAGACATCAAGGTGCCGTTGCGCGGGAAACTGCTGAAAGATGGCGACGAAACGGTACGGATGCGCATCGGCGATAGCTGGGACGTGGATATCTATAAGGCCATGATCCTGGCGGTTGAAGAAGACTCCGTGCCTCTGCTTCCTGCGTGAGGGATACCGCCATGAAAACACAAGAGCTCAAATACGTAACCCGGCGCCGCGCGGCAGTGCTCTTGGGCCTATCGGAAATCGAATTGAGCCGCATCTCGAGCGAATCGGGATTCGGACACAAGGAAGTCGCAGGCGAACAAGAAGAGACATATTTCACCTACGAAGAATTGCGACAGATCTGCATGCTGGCCGTACACCAGGTGCACTAAACAAAAACGAGTTTCCTCCGGCCCCCCTCAGCAACACCCCCACCCCGGGTCGCTCCCCCCAGCGATCCGGGGTCTTTTCATTTTGCTGAAGATCTCAAGTGGGGGGACTCGCGGTTGCAGAATCTGTTTAGAAAACCTTTGACAGACGGAGTCCACGCGAAGAGACTTAGCGCCGAGCGGGGGCGCGGGTCAAATGTCACGTCCTAAAATTTGTGGATGCTGGAAGTGGGCGGCGGCAGTGGTGTTACTCGCCGCCATGCTAGCGCTAACTGCAGGAAGCGGTGCAAGCAACGGAACCGAAAGCTACGACGTGGTTATCGCCAACGGGCGAGTGATGGATCCCGAATCAGGGCTGGACGCGGTTCGAAACGTCGGGATTCGCGGCGGGAAAATCGCGGTGATTTCGACGGCTCCCCTCGAAGGGAAGCAGACGATTGATGCTCGAAGCCTGGTCGTCTCGCCAGGGTTCATTGATTTACACCAGCATGGGCAGGACGCGGAGAACTATGCCGCGAAAGCGGCGGACGGGGTGACGACGGCGCTGGAGCTTGAGGTGGGGGTTGCCGATGTGGATGGGTGGTACAGCGAGCGCGAAGGGAAGGCACTCATCAACTTCGGAGCGAGCGCGGGACACATTCCGGCACGCATGGCGGTTATGCACGATCCGGGCGGGTTGCTGCCGAGCGGGGACGCGGCCCATCGAGTGGCATCACCAGCAGAAATGGATCAGATCAGCGCGCTGATCGAGAAAGGATTGAAGCGCGGCGCGCTGGCCGTGGGGCTTGGGCCTGCCTACACCGAGGCCGCGACCAACCAGGAAATCCTGGACGTCTTTCGCGTGGCGGCGAAGTATCACGCGTCGTGCCACGTGCATATTCGCGCGCCACTTACGCAGGTGGCGGGGAATTTCAGCGGGTTCGAAGAGGTGCTGGCGGCCGCGGCGATCACAGGAGCCCCGCTCCACATCGTGCACATCCAAAGCACTGGAGGATCGAACGTCACCCAAGAACTGCAGATGATCGCGGATGCGCGATCCCACGGCATGGACGTGACCACGGAAAGTTATCCTTACACGATGGGGATGACCAGCATCCAAGCTGCGATGTTTGACCACAAAGACGAAGAACCTGCGACCTATTTCGCTTCTCTCTTGTGGCCCGCTACCGGAGAGCATTTGACGAAGGAATCGTTTTTGCGCTACCGCAAGCAAGGCGGAATGGTGATTGTTCCTGCGAACACACCAGAGAATGTCCATGCTGCCGTCGTGAGCCCGCTGACGATAATCGCGAGTGACGGATATCTTGCCAAAGGGCAGGGACACCCGCGAACCGCTGGCACCTACGCCTTGGTGCTCGGACGTTACGTGCGGGAAGAGAAGGCGATGGATTTGATGACCGCGCTGAAGAAGATGACGCTGATGCCGGCGCAACGGCTGGAGCAGCGCGCGCCGATGTTCAAAAACAAAGGACGAATTCGCGTGGGGGCGGATGCGGACATTACAGTGTTCGATCCTAATCGTGTCATTGACAAAGCAACGTACGAAAAGCCTCTGCAGTACTCGGAAGGAATTCAGTTCGTGGTTGTCAACGGAGTTACGGTTGTTAAGGATGGGCAACGCGTTGACGGAGTTTTTCCTGGCCGGGCAGCGCGAGCGCCGGTTTCGCAGTGACCCATCTGAATCCCGAACCGCATCACTATGGCGTCGCACAGAAATTAGAAAAGACCATGCTTCCATCGCCCGCAAGTGCTATATAGTACTGCGCGCATCAGCCTTTTTGAGAAAGGACTCACTTTGACACTTGCCGCGGCGGATTGGGCTGCCATCGTCGGATATCTCCTGATCACATTATTTCTCGGCTTGTACTTCCGGGGCCGCTCCGGAAAGAGCACCGAAGACTATTTCGTGTCGGGCCGCAACGTTTCCTGGTGGCTCGCGGGAACCTCCATGGTGGCGACCACCTTCGCTGCAGACACGCCGCTTGCGGTAACCGGGCTGGTCTATGCGAACGGAGTTGCAGGGAACTGGCTGTGGTGGAGTTTTCTGCCCTCCGGGATGATGACGGTGTTTTTGTTCGCGCGGTTGTGGCGGCGCTCCGGGCTAATTACTGACGTGCAATTCGCGGAGATGCGCTACGCCGGCAAGCCCGCCGCGTTTCTGCGTGGTTTCCGCGCTGTCTACCTTGGCCTGCTGATGAACTGTTTGATCCTCGGTTGGGTGACAAAGGCCATGGTGAACATCATCAGTACGTCGCTGGGGGTAAGCGATGCAAAGGCGTTGGGAATCTGCGTTTTCTTCCTGATGCCGTTCACGGGGATTTACGTTTCGCTTGGCGGATTGTGGGGCGTGCTCTGGACGGACCTGTTTCAATTCGTACTGAAGATGACCATCGTGATTGGCGTGGCCTGGTACGGGGTGCACGCCGCGGGGGGCATGCAACAGATGCTGAGTACGCTTGCGGCAAAGCGCGTTGCCGCCGGAGCCAGGGCAAGCGACATCACGGCTCTTCTGCCTGATTTTTCCCGCGGTTTTGCAAGCGAAGCTCTGTGGACTCTGCCAGTGATTACCTTCGTGGTGCATCTGGCGGTGCAGTGGTGGGCCTTCTGGTATCCCGGCGCGGAACCTGGCGGTGGAGGATATATCGCGCAGCGCATCTTCAGCGCGAAGGACGAGAGAAACGGATTGCTGTCCGTTCTTTGGTTCAACCTTGCACACTACGCGCTGCGTCCCTGGCCATGGATTTTGACGGCGCTTGCGGCAGTCGTGCTTTACCCCGGTCTTGCGCAGCCCGAGCGCGGCTATATGTTGGTCGCGACGCGCCAGACGCCGCACGCGGTCCTGGGAATTCTGCTTGCCGGTTTCATGGCCGCGTTCATGTCCACAGTGGCAACGCAACTCAACTGGGGCAGTTCCTATTTGATCGAAGACTTTTACCGGCGATTTCTGAAGAAAGAGGGAAGTGAATCACATTTTGTGAATGCTTCACGGTTGGCGACGGCATTTCTCGTGTTGGCGGCTGCCGCTGTCGCCTGGGAATTGAAATCCGTTTCCGATGGCTGGAGAATTGTTCTCGAACTCGGTGCCGGCACCGGCGGCGTATATTTGCTCCGTTGGTATTGGTGGCGCGTCAACGCCTGGAGTGAAATCTCCGCCATGCTCGCTGCGATGCTGACGACCCTCGCGCTTCATTTCAACGCGCTTTGGAACGCTCTCATTGGCCGGCCCCAACCGTTCAGCGGTTCTGACCCGGTCATCTTCGCCAAAACGACGCTCTGTACAACCGGGATCACCACGCTGGTGTGGATCGCCGTCACTTTCTTTACCGCTGCGGAGCCCAATGACACGCTCGTCAAGTTTTACAGTAAGGTCCGTCCGCAAATCACCGGATGGAAACCGGTCGCCAAGCTGGCCGGCGATGTGCCGGTCACGCGCGACCTGGGGCGCAACCTTCTCAGTTGGATCCTTGGCTGCGTGCTCATTTATTCCGCTCTGTTCTGCATCGGGAAGCTTTGCTTTGGCCTTTACCAAGAGGCGCTGCCGCTTGCCATTCTCGCCATTGCCAGTGCGCTGGTCATCTCGCGCTTGATGCCCAAGCCCGCGGAGTGGCAAGCCAACTGAAATGGTTGACGTCGTTCAGCCGGCGCGTTCGGGCACGCATCATGCGGTCCTCGCCGGATTCCTCGGCTGGACGCTCGACGCGTTCGATTTCTTCATCGTCGTTTTTCTCTTCGATACGCTGGCACACCAATTCGGCGTGTCCAAAAAAGAAATCGTTTGGACCACCACCGCGACGCTGGCCATGCGGCCGATAGGCGCGCTGCTATTCGGGCTGCTTGCGGATCGCTACGGGCGCCGCGTCCCGCTCATGGCCAACGTGATCTACTTTTCTGTCATCGAGCTATTATGCGGATTCTCCCCCAACTTCACAGTCTTCATCATCCTGCGCGCGCTGTTTGGCATCGGCATGGGCGGCGAATGGGGAGTAGGCGCGTCACTGGCGATGGAAGCAGCACCGGTGCGTTGGCGGGGAATCCTCAGCGGAATCTTGCAGAGTGGTTATTCGATCGGATATCTGCTGGCGGCCATAGCCGCGAGATTTCTCCTGCCCATGTGGGGGTGGCGCCCCATGTTCTGGATCGGAGCGCTGCCCGCGCTCCTCGCACTGTACATCCGAACGAAAGTGCCGGAATCAGAAGCGTGGAAGCAACATCGCGCTGCCAGCACGGGGCAAGTTCTGCGCATCGTTGCAGGCGAGTGGAAGCGCTTCGTCTATCTCGTCGCGCTCATGACGTTCATGATGTTCCTCTCGCACGGAACGCAGGATCTCTATCCGGACTTCTTGAAAGAAGTGCACAGGATTTCTGCCGCAATGGTCGCCAATATCGCAATGATTTACAACATCGGAGCGGTAGTGGGCGCGATTATCTTTGGACACTTGTCTCAGATAGCGGGACGGCGAAAGGGGATGATCGCCGCATTGGGATTGTCACTCCTGCTGATTCCTTTGTGGGCGTTTGGTGGGGGCCTTGTGACGATCGTTATCGCTTCTTTTCTTATGCAGGCGGGAGTGCAAGGAGCCTGGGGCATTATCCCTGTGCACTTGAATGAACTTTCCGCCGATGCCGCGCGAGGATTGATGCCGGGACTCGCCTATCAACTCGGAATTTTGCTGGCCGCGCCCACAAATTCCATTCAATACGCACTTCATGTTCGCTTCGGTTATCAATGGGCCATCGCTGGCTTCGAAATTGTGACAATCCTGACACTGGCAATGCTCCTCTGGATTGGCTCCGAAGCGCATAGCCGGAGTTTCGTGCGTGGCGCGCAAGCGCAGGCCGGTGACTCCTCGGCCTGAGCAGCTTTTTTGTTTGGTGGATGTAGTCGAATGGCTTCTGATGCCGTCAGGGTGCAAAAAGCGGGTTCACGCGGCGGCTAGATGCCCGGCGCAAGCCTGTGATAATATTTATGTACTGCGCGCCCGTAGCTCAGTTGGATAGAGCGTCTGGCTACGAACCAGAAGGTCGGGAGTTCGAGTCCCCCCGGGCGCGCCACTTTTCCCAAGATTAAGAATCCCTTTAGAAATCGATGCTAGGAGCGGGATGTTGCGCTACTTCGAATAGGTCTTCTTGTAGTCGTTTCTCGAATTCAAGACCGTGAACGTGCCGTTCCGTTCTGCGGTGACCTTGATGTATTTGCCCTCACATTTTTCGTCCAGGTTGGCGATGAACATCTCTGGCACATTGTGCGCTTTGTCTGAGTCCAGGGCATAGTGCAATTGCCACAAGTCCTGAAGTCCGGGTGAATTGTGAATCGTTTCCCACGTATCCGGGCTCCCGCCCTTGTGCGCGCCATTATTCATGATCGAGACGCCGGGATGAACCGCGTCCACAATGACTTTGGCATTGGACTGGTTCAACCCGTGATGTGTGGTCAGATAGAGGTTGACGGTGCCGATCAGATTGTTGGGACATACCAGGTCTCGTTCCTTTCTTTTCGTGAGATCACCGAGGTCGAGGAAGCGAAACTTGCCATAGGTGATCAAGGTTCCAACCGAGCGAGCGTTCTCGGTGGGGTCGACTGGCGCTTCCGGTTCGGAGGCACAAAGCGGGTTCGGCTGCCCGGCTCCTGGCAAAGGAGCGCTGATGTGCTCGCCTGCCGCGGTCAAAACTTGTACGCTTGCGCCTTTCAAGGGAATCTGATCGCCAGCCTTCACTATAAGACGGTTTGTCTGTGAGGCCACCTTCTCATATGCCGCAAAATCCTCCCGCGGGTCAGCAGACTCTTCCATATTGGGGCCATGATCGATGAACGTTCCGATTTTGATTTGGCTGGCGAGCTGAGCGACGCCTCCCACGTGGTCGCGATGAAAATGGGTAATCAGCACATAATCGATTTGGTAGACGCCTGCGGCCTTAGCCGCACGGATGATGCGGCCGGCGTCCCTGCCATTAAATCCGGGCCAGCCGGTATCGATGAGCATGGATTGGCCCGACGGGGTAACAATCAGTGTTGCCTGCCCGCCTTCTACATCGACAAAAAAGATTTGAAGGGACTTAGGCTCGGCGGCCAGCTCGGCTGTGCAAAGCAGCACATATACGAGCGTTTGCAGCAAGAGAGTGCGGAGAAGGGAACGCATTTTCGGGAAGCTCGCTGCCATGCATTCTAATGTATTGAAAACGCTTGCTCAAGCCGACGGTGGCAGAATAGCGGTGCCCAGAGTGGGGGTTCAATTCTCCTTGACAACGCCCTCAGCTCGGAAATATCGTCCGAATGAAAGCGTTTACAGTCGCGCATGGACGTATGATTTTTATATGGCCGGCCAGCAGCCGATGACCGCAGTGTGCCTTCGCGCTCCGGGAGATGATGGAGATTGCTGATGCCCAGCCTCGACGGCAATCACCCCCATGGGTTCTTTTCACGGAAAGAAGGACTATGAGCGAAGCAACCAAGCGCCAAATGACACTCGGAATGATCGTGGGGAATCGCGGATTTTTCCCTGATCACCTGGCGCGTTCTGGCCATCAAGAAATGCGTGCGGCGCTGGAATCCGCGGGAGTGAAGGTGGTCGCGCTCACGGAAGCGGAATCAAAATTCGGCGCCGTAGAAACGCGACAGGAAGCGCGGCGCTGCGCAGACTTGTTCAAGCATCACCGGGAAGCGATCGACGGAATTGTGGTCACTTTGCCGAACTTTGGTGACGAGCGAGCCATCGCCGACGCGCTGCGGATGGCGGGACTCTCGGTGCCCATCTTGGTGCAAGCCACGCCCGACACACCGAGTCGGATGTCCATCCGGGACCGCCGCGACAGTTTTTGCGGCAAGATGTCTGCTTGCAACAATCTCGCACAGTATGCCATTCCCTATTCGTTGACGACACTCCATACTGAACCGCCGCAGTCGGACATTTTTCGCCGCGACCTGGAATGGTTCCTCGGCGTATGCCGCGTTGTGAAAGGCTTGCGCCGGTTGCGCATCGGCGCGATTGGCGCGCGGCCGGCGGCATTCAATACCGTGCGCTACAGTGAAAAGATCCTCGAAGCCAACGGCATCTCGATCGAGACCATTGATCTTTCTGAAATTCTTGGGCGTATCGCGCGCATGAAAGACGACGACGCCATCGCGCAGAAAAAGCTCCAATCCATCCGGCGGTACGTTTCCACACAGAGCATTCCGGACGCCGCCCTTCTCAAGATGGCCAAGCTGGGCGCCGTGATCGATGGCTGGATGCAGGATACGGAAGTGGTCATCAGCGCCATTCAGTGCTGGACTTCTCTCGAAGAATATTTCGGAGTCGTGCCCTGCACGGTGATGAGCATGATGAGCAACGAAGGCATGTCCAGCGCTTGCGAAGTCGATATTGCCGGCGTAGTGGGCATGCATGCGCTTCAACTGGCTTCCGAAACTCCCAGCGCGCTGCTCGACTGGAATAACAACTACGCGGATGACCCCGACAAGGCCGTTTGTTTCCACTGCAGCAATCTTCCCAAGCATTTCTTCCAGGATGTGCGCATGGATTTCCAGGAGATCATTGCCGGGACAGTAGGCAAGGAAAATACGTTTGGCACATGCGTGGGAAGAGTGAAGGCCGGCCCGATGAGTTTTGCCCGCGTTTCGACGGATGATCGCGAGGGAAAAATCCGCGGCTATGTCGGCGAAGGTGCGTTCACCGACGATTCGCTGGAGACTTTTGGCGGCGCCGGCGTCGTGCATATTCCTCATTTGCAGAAACTTCTGCGTTATATCTGCGAACGCGGGTTCGAACATCACGTGGCCGCAAATTTCTCATTGGTCGCGTCGGCGGTTCATGAAGCCGCAAACCGCTACCTGGGTTGGGACTTTTACTGGCATCGACCATGAGCACGATCGCGGCTGACGTTGGTTTCGGAGCGTTCAGCGTCCGCGACGTTTTTTTACAAATGGAAAGACACTGTAGCCACTAGCCGAAGCCGCTGACTAAAGACAACCCGCGCTTCCTGCGCACACGAGGATCACCATGGGTCTGCAGCTATCCCGTCGCCAATTTGTCGGAAGCACGGCAGCACTCTCGCTCTCGGCACTCATTCCGAGAGGCATGCTCGCCGCATCTTCAGGGACGCAGCGGGTCATCGTACGCACTGACGCGGAGATTGGTGTCGTTCGTCCGGAATTTCACGGTCATTTTGCCGAGCATCTCGGTTCCTGCGTGTACGGCGGTTTGTGGGTCGGCAAGAAATCGCCAATTCCCAACGTTGAAGGCTATCGCAAACAGGCTATCGAGTATCTCCGGGAACTCGGCGTCCCCGTCCTGCGATGGCCCGGGGGCTGTTACGCCGACGATTATCATTGGCGCGATGGCATCGGTCCGGTCGAGCAACGACCTAAACGTGTGAATATCCATTGGGGAGGCTACGTCGAAGATGGGAGCTTCGGCACCCATGAATTTATGGGACTGTGCCACCTGCTCGGTGCCGAGCCTTATTTCGCTGGCAATGTCGGAAGCGGCTCTCCTCGCGAGTTGCGAGATTGGATCGAGTACTGCAACATGCCGTCAGGAAGCACGCTTGCGGAAGAACGTATTAAGAACGGCGCTGCCGAGCCTTTCCGCGTGCGCTACTGGGGTATCGGCAACGAAAACTGGGGATGCGGCGGATGGATGCGTCCTGAAGTCTATGCGAATTTATACCGGCAATTCTCCGTGTACGTTCGCCAATACGGCGGAACGCAACCGTACCTGGTGGCCAGCGGTCCCAACGGAAACGATCGGAAGTGGACGCGCGGATTCATGGACACACTCGACGGCGGGGCTCCCGGCGGCCTTTCCATGCACTATTATGAAGGTGGCCCTGACCGTGCCACGGAATTCAACGCGGACCACTTGGACCAGCAACTGTCGATATTCAAGCGAGTGGAAGAAGCGGTCACGGAGCAGCGAGCGCTCCTCGACAGTTACCGTGACGGCCACAAAATCGGCCTGATCTTGGACGAATGGGGCGTGTGGGACAAAATTCCGGAGGATGACGAGAAGCGCTACGGGAAGCTTTGGATGCAGAGCACAATGCGCAGCGCCGTGGCTGCCGGTCTTGGCCTGAATATTTTCAACCGCCAGGCAGACAAGCTGCTCATGTGTAACATCGCCCAAATCGTAAATGTGCTGCAATCCCTTCTGCTCACCGACGGCCCCGAGGGCAAGTCTTGCATTCGCACCACAACCTATCACGCCTTTACTCTTTTCAAGCCTCACCGTTCCAAGACCGCCGTGCGCGTAGAGACTCAGGATTCGTCGCCGCTGGGCATCTCTGTTTCGGCCTCGAAGGCAGAGAAGGAACTGGTTATCTCTTTTGTGAACCTGCGACACGATGCGGATTTTGAAATCGACTGCACGATTCAAGGAAATAGCGCGCGGGAAGGGAAGGCCCAGATCCTCCATGACCCCGATTGGAATGCCTGCAACACGTTTGAGAATCCCAATCGCATCATTCCCCAAACGCACCCGCTTACCGTGGAAGGGTCCAAGCTTAGGATGGGGTTGCCGCGTCTGTCGGTAGCTACAGTCACCCTAAATACGGCATAAGGTCGATTGCATTCTCGGCTTGCCAAAACGCGGGCCGGTCTCTGCATGTGCCGCTGACTTGTCCCCGCGTCGCCGTTTCCATGAAGGGTCGTTCCTTTTTCCCGCCAGGCTCGAACGAGAATAAAAACGGCTACGATATAGGCCTTGTACATTTCGCGCAAGAGCT
>Ga0209648_10001240_pt1 | contig 20415 bp, 17 predicted proteins | sample GraSoi2013_115cm_FD_185830 | JGI IMG/M metagenome (GOLD analysis project Ga0209648, IMG submission 185830) | Grasslands soil microbial communities from the Angelo Coastal Reserve, California, USA - Sample 9_17_2013_115cm (SPAdes) (version 2) | ecosystem: Environmental > Terrestrial > Soil >...
TCGTCGGTGACGGTGGCGAAAAAGACGGTGAATCCGAGCTCGATCGAGTCGATGCGATCGCCGGCGGCTTCCTTGATCCAACCGAGCTTCTCATCGGTCGCCTCGGCAAGCCCGGTCCGGACAAGCGTCGGGTTGATGCGGCCCTCGTTGAGGTTGTAGTTGACGTGGACGATATCGGCCTCGCGCGCGGCGAGGCGCAGCATGCGACGTCCCCCACCCCCCAGCAGGAGCCGCGGATGTGGCTTCTGCACGGGAAGCGGCGAACCCTCCAGCTCTTTGATCGCGTAGTGCTTGCCCGTGAACGAGAAAGGCTTGCCCGTGAACAGGCCTTTGATGATCGTCAGCGCCTCTTCGAGTCGGTCGATTCTCGTCGCGGCGGGATCGTAGGTCATGCCGGCACGCTCGTAGTCCGAGACGAGCCAACCCGCTCCGAGGCCGAGGTCGAGGCGGCCGTCGGACAGCAGATCGAGCGTTGCCGCCTCCTTGGCTAGGACCACCGGATGGCGGTAGTCGTTGTCGAACACGAGCGATCCGATCCGCAGTTTGCTGGTCGCGTCGGCTGCCGCCATCAAAGCCGCGATCGGTCCGGGTTGGTCGCCGAAGTGGTCGGGCAGGTACAGCGCCGAGTACCCCATCGACTCGATCGCGTGCGCGCGCTCGCGCCACTGCCTGGCGCTTTCGGCGTGGTGCTCCTGGACGCTAAACCGAAACGGTCTTTGCTTTAACACCAGAGCGAGGCTAGCTGCTCAGTGGTGCCGGTGTCGACCCCTGGGGAGTGTCGCGTATGTGCCGAAGTAGCTGTGACGCATCAGCCGAAGGTCTGCGACACATCAGCCGACGGCCTTTCGGGACGCGTCAGCCGAACTTCTACAGCGAACTGGTGCCGAGGGCCGGATTTGAACCGGCGACACCTTGATTTTCAGTCAAGTGCTCTACCAAGCTGAGCTACCTCGGCACGGCGGATGATTCTATCTAGCGCACGGGCTCCGCCGTGGTCGGGCTCAGCTCCGCAGCTACTTCCTCAGGGCTCGGGTCGCCAGATACATCAGGTACAGCGTCCACCCAAAAAGGACGAGAACCACCAGGACATAGACCAGGCCGAAGAGAGGCAGAAAGTCGCCAACTGTGTTCATCGCCAGAGCCTAACCGAGGACGATTCGGGTTGGGTCACCCAGATCCGCTAGTCCCAGACGTTTACCGGGACTCCGGTCAAGCGGCTCCGCTCTGCAGCGAATGCCATGAGATGGCTCTCCAACGACTCGCGCGGCCCAGTACGGATCAACGTCCTGTCGCCCGATGAAACCGCATCCAGGAATGCGCTCATCACACCAAAATCGCCTCCGTCGTGGCCGCCTCGAGCGTCCACTCCAGTGCCGAGCATGTCGAAGGACTCGACTTCCCCGGTGACGAAATCGGTGACGGTGAGCCGTTGGCCGTCGCCGTCGAGAAAACCTCGAGTACCCATGATCCGCGTCCGGCGCCGGTCGGCCGGCGTGAAGGCGCTCATCGTCAAACTGGCAGTCAACCCACCTTCGAACTGGATCGAGACCACCTGGTGGTCGGCCACGTCGTTGTCACAGGCGTAGACGCAGCGCCCGTATGGACCGTCGCGCAGCGCCTGCCGTACCCCCGGCTCAGTGAGGTCGGTCGTGACAACTGACAGCGGCCAGCGCTCGCGCTCCGGGTTGCCAAGGCAGCCGAGGTAAAGGCGTGGAGCGGAGAACGGGCAGTCTGGCTCGACGGCACAGTCCAGGCACCGATCCGCCGCGCCGGCCGGCCGGTTGGCTGCGGTGAAGTGGTGCAGGCCGCCCCAGCTGGACACTTCGACCGCTGGCCGGCCGACGATGTATCGCAGCCAGTCGAGGTCGTGGCAGCACTTGGTCAGGATGCTGGGCCCTGCCAGGTCCGATCGACGCCAGTTGCCCCGCACATATGAGTGGGCGAAGTGCCACCAGCCGACCGGCTCGAGGTGCATTACGCCGACGAGCTGGCCCAGCCGACCCTCGGCCACGATCTGCTTCACCTTGTCCGTGTAAGCCGTGTAGCGCATGACGTGGCAGACCGCGAGTATGACCCCGCTTTTCTCGACCGCGTCGATCACCTCGACGCATTCGGCTCGGCTTGGTGCGATGGGCTTTTCCAGCAGCACGTGGTAGCCCATCTCCGCGAAGCGACACGCAGGGCCGACGTGCTCGCGGTCTGGCGTGGTGATGATCATGGCATCCGCAATCCGATCCAATGCGGCGAGCTCCCGCCAGTCGTCGAACCGTCTGTCGGCCGCCACCCCGAGCTGATCAGCCAGCGCGTCGCGGCGATCGGTGCGTGGATCGGCCACCGCCACAATGTGTGCCCGGTCCGGATACTGCTCGGCAAAGCTCGAGAACGTGCGACCCCGTGAACCGGTACCTGCCAGCGCAATTGTCACCGGACGAGGCGTTGCCACTGGACCCTATTCTCTCGGCAAAGTCGTACCTCGTGAGGCCGGCTGCCGAGCAACGACCAATCGGGCCCGAATGGCCCGAATTGGCGCAATGGTGGGACGTAGTTTCCGTAACGCGAACCAGGCGCTGATTCAGGGGCGCTGGATCAGCCTGGACCGCTGACCTGCCGAGGTTAGTGCGCCGGGCCTACAGGCCGCCTGGGATAGACCCTGCGAAGAATCCCTGGGCCTGGATTGGAGTCACGGCCAGCGATCGCGCATCGATGACGCTTAGCGAGTGATCAACCACCGAACTGTTGGCCACCAGGTGGTTGGCATCGATCCAGCCTGCAGGCGTCCCCTGATAGGATGTTGATCTGATCGACCCGTCACGGGTCACCAGGGCCACAGTTCTCTGACTGCCTTGACAATCGGCGATCTGGCTGCCGTCTGTCGACAAGGCGCCCCCGCCGCAGCCAGAGTCCGCCGGAACGGCCCGAGTCACACCACTCCAGTCCGACTCCTGGTAACTGCTGCCGTTACTGCAGACCGTCCCCGCGGCGACGGGAGGCGCGAAGGCGTAGTAACCGTCGCACACGGTCGCCAGCCTGTTGCCGGTGGATGGGTCGGCGACGTGGTAGCCGAGGTAACCCCAGGCAAACCCCTCGTATGCGTTTTGAGGATGCGCATTGAGGCCGATGCCGATCACTAGGTGGCCCTGGTGCCAGCCGACGGGCCACTCGATGACCGTGTTCGACGAGAACAGCTCGATGTGGTGTCCGCCGCCCGAGAGATCCTCGACATAGATGCGAGTCCTGGCAGGGAATGGAAATGTTATGACCGCGACGGCGATTCGGGTGTCATCCGGGCTCACCGCAAATACGGCGGCCGAATTCGAGTCCACGGAGATCGTGGTGGCAAGGCCAGTTGCGCCGTCCGGGCGCAGGTACATGACCTTCGAGTCTCCGTCGAGAAAGTAAAGGCGCGAGTCCGAGGTCGAGATGTTGGGCATCTGGACGAGGATGCCGGCGGGCTGGCTTCGCTTGGCACCCGTGGCGGTCGCTTTGACAAGGCCGTCGACACCGACCAGGCTGACCGAGTAGGTGGCGCCGCCCTCGACCAGGAAGTCCTTGACGATGACCCCGAGTGGCAGCGCACCAAGCCCCGCCGGAGTGGAGCTCGGCGAGGCCGTGCCGAGGGCTGGCGTCGAGTACACTGTCGCGCCTGCAGTCGCGCGCGAACCAGACGGCGATCCACCGCAGCCGACCAGGATGAACACAAGCACGATGCACGCACGTCGCACTCTCATCACAACGCCGCATCAGGGTTGCCGTTACGGCCCACTGATCGCGCGGGGGACCGATACAAGGCGAGCGCGGCGTGAACGGAACTACCAGCACCTGCCGCCTTCCCGCGACTTCGGTCCGCGTTATGGAAAGCCGCGCGAATTGTGGTGGGCGGTGATGGGTCACGGACGCCTCTGACAGACTCTTTGTGTCTAATGGTCTAGCCAAAGGAGAGGTGTCGGGCCTTGACACAACCGTCAGCGCAGTCAAGGCTTCTAGACTGGCTGTCTTACGATTCCAGAAGCTTCGAGGCCGGAAAGTAGCTGGCTCCGGTTTCGTTGGCGTACCGCTTCTTTCGCCGCAACAGGTCATCCAGACGCACCCTCTGATCGAGAACCTGGATCAGATCCAACCCATCCATTGCCATGAAAGGGGTTGACTCGTTGTAAGCGTCGATGGCATCACGGCTGAAACCGTTGACGCTGATGAACAGCCCAAGTGCGTTTTTGCCCTTGCGACGAACTTTGGCCGCAAAGACATCGGCATCCTCACGTGACGACGGCTCTTTGCGCCACCTCGCCTCGACTATGTAGTCGTCCGTATCGAAACTGAGCGAGCCGTCGACCTCTTCACGCTCGAGCGAATACGCTAGGCGTGGTTCCATGTCGAACACTGCAAACAAAGTGGACAAGAATCCCTCGAATGCCCTTCCGCGCTCTTGAGTGTTTGTAGCAGCGTGGAGTCGAAGAAATGACTGTTTCAAGCCTTCCACGTCATCCGCGAAATGTCGGAGGGCATCCGCCTGGTCACGAGCTGCCTTTAACTCTCGCGTCCCCCTCTCCTCATCGGCCACGAGACCAGCAATCTGCTCAGTCCAATGACGAAGCTCAGCTACTGCTCTTTCGGCATCGGCGACACGAGTGGGCCCGTCCTCTAACTTCTCGAGGTCAGGGAATCGCCTCATGTTCGCGATATTGAGCATCAGCTCGACTGTGACTTGTTGATAAACCGATTCACGAGTCATCAGGCGCTCGACCAGGCCATCCGCCACGCTGCGCTTAAGGTCGCCGAAGTTAAGGCCGGCGAGAAGCTCGGGAGCATCACGCAGGCACGTTCGCAAGAAGCTCTCGAATGGGCGCTTGTACCAAAACACCACCGGGAGTGCTTCGCGCAGGGCATGGTAGGCACCGGGCGCGATGCGCTTGGGCTTTTCAGTCATACGCCCGCATGTTCATGGTCCGGCAATAGACTCTCAGGCCGATGGTAGACCCTGCTCCGCTTCATTTCGGTCTCGTAAGCCATCCTGTGAAATACGGCGCAGGTGGCGCGGTCGAAGTTGATTACGCGCACAGCGTCGAGGAGGGGCGCAGATACCCGGTCATCCTGCACGCAGGCAACCTGCATGAAGAGGCCGGAACGTGCCGCATTCGGCGTATGGCGAACGGCGCCTTCGAGGTGTTCGACTTTCAGAGCGGTGGCTTAGAACTCCAATTCGGGTGGGATCTAGCCGACAGCAAGTTCTATGGGTCCTTTGTTGCTGATGAGGATGGACGGGCAACCCTGGAAGAGGTCCTCCTAGTCGTCCCGCAGCAGTGATTTCAGCCGTGCAAATTGAATTCGACCAGCCGAACCTACCCACGCGAGTCTGGAGGCACATCGACCTAGCCCAGTTCGCATGGATGTTGGCGACCCGAGCGATCTGGTTCAGCAAGGTGAGCTCCTTGGAAGACAAGTTCGAGGGCTCATACCCGGTCCCGACCGCGGAACGCCTCCAGGCGGTCGAATCCACGATGGAGAGACTCGAACTTCCCCCTGAGGTCGGGCAGGATTACGTCCGGGATTACAGTGGGAGGACACTCAAGTCGCTGCGAGAGCGTGTCTACGTCAACTGCTGGTACTCGGGCCTCAATGAGTCCGCGGCATTGTGGCAGTGGGCAGAGCGGAAGGGTCAGTCAGTTGCGATTCGGAGCACGTTCGGGCGTCTGATCGGTTCGTGTGCCCACACTGAGAGGATTTACTCCAGTCGCGTCCGGTACCTCAATTACCAAAAGGACCCGGTGCCCTTTTCGCACAGGCTTGGCATCTTCTTTTGCAAACGGAAGAGTTTTGAGCACGAGCGCGAGGTAAGGCTACTAATGGAAGGCCTGCCGACCCAGGAGGAGTTACCAGGCGTCGCTGTACAGATCGATTTGGAACAACTGATTCAGAGGGTCGTGGTTGCGCCTAGAGCCCCTACCTGGCATCTGGACGTGGTGAGGTCTCTGCTGGAACGCTACGGCCTTGGCGAACTTGCTCAAATGGTGCATAAGTCTGACCTGGATAGAGATCCAATCTTCTAAGAGTCCTCAAGAGGTGACTAGATGCGGCGGCGAAGCCGCTTCCCCTGAAACTCCATAGTCACCCCGAGGCGGCACTTACGCACTTGACAGCCATTTCGTCCGCGGACCCCACATCAGTACGGCAAGCAAAACCATGATGAGCAAAGCCACCGCCATGGGCTATTCGTGGCTTCGACGACGGAGCCGGAGCAGCCTGTGAGTCCATTCGTAGCCGGCTTCCTCGAATGCTCGCTCGACACCGCGCGCGAGGCCGCTCACGGCTCTGACCACAATCACGCCTGCCAATCCCGATAGAACGAGGACGGGATTACCTTCCAGCAGCCCCAGAACGACTACTGATCCGGTAGCTATGTCGCCCAACGAGCGAAGCTCAAAGGGCGACATTTCGGACGGAATTAGAGGTCGGAATGAGACTTCCTCTACGAAGGTCGCCAAGTCAGGTTGCTCCACCAATGCGTTTTGCCACCAGGCGTCGGACGGCTCCCGCCCAAACTCGGCGTAGATCTGGGGAGCAGCTAGCATCCGAGCCAGGATTCGGGGAAGTCCCGAGGCTGCCAAGAAAACCTGACCAACAATCTGAAACCCCAAGATCTCTGCCACGGCCAGTATGTCGCGGTCGGGCCGCTCAAGCTGTTCAACCAGAGAGGCCGAAGGCAGCGTCTGGACCATTAAAGAAGCGCCGGTACCGGAGTCCGCGAGAAAGGTGTCGAACGTCTGAATGACGGGCACAGTGGCTCAGACTGTATACCGGGCTGGGGATCCTCAGTTGGCGAGCTTCGAGTGCCTTTGAAGGTTGAAACCCGCAGGGTTTCTTATCTTGCCACCTCCGCCAGGAGGTCGAAAGTACCGTCTTGGTACCAGGTGAGAGACTGAGCCACGGAGTGCGCGTGAAGGACAAGGTAGCTGACAAGCCAATGGCGAAGGACGATGGCTCAGCCGGCTCGTCGGTACTCTGGTAGCCAATAGCGCGGTGCCCTCGGCCCGGAGAAACCCATACGGGCTGGCTCGAGGCCCGAAGCGCCCTTACGAGTCCGAGAGCTGCCTGATCAGAAGGTCGATGTCAGCCTTAATCGTCCCCCCGTCATCGAAGTCACCAAGATCCTTGAGGCGGAAGACGATTTCGTTAACGTCCTCATTGTCGGAGTAGTCGACATCGATGGGCTGGGACCAAGCGTGAAACCGCCATCCATAGGGCGTCCACTCTTCCGGAAAGGCGCCCGCGAACATGAGCAGAGCCCACCAGCGAACTTGCTCGTCACTCAGTTTTCGCGCGCTCCAATCCTTAAGCACGCGTAGGACGGTCATTCGGCCAAACGAGAGCTCACCACCGAGAGCTCTGCCGGCCAGATGAAGTTGCTCCTGTGACGCTCTGCGTAGCTCGTCAATTTGAGATACATCGCCCTCCAGGGCGGCGCTGAGAAGGGCGACAACCCTGTCTTGGCTTGGTTGCTCGTTCAACCCGGTCTTGAGTCTATCGGGCCCAGGTCGCGTGCCAGCCACGCGTCTCGGCCAGAGTCGGCGCGGTCGAGTTCATAAATCGCAGATCAGTCGCTCGTAAGTCGCAGATCAATCGCTCCAGGAAGCCAGTTTCGGGTTTTCACAGCAGATTAGCGAAGTAGTGCGAGATCACCACACGGTGCATCACGCCACAACACGGAGAACACACGCCACCGGACGTCCGTTTTTGGACCGTGCGGTGCCGATTAGGTAGGTGGCGGTAATTGAGCGGGGCGAAAGGAGGATGGGCAATCGGCGTGCCGGGACAGTGTCAACTGAAGGTGAGGCTCCGCACGGAGCTCAGGACGCAAGCGAAGGCACTCGCCAAGCGGCGGCGCATGTCGCTCACCCAGCTCGTCGAGAAGCTACTCGAGCGGGCCCTGGCGGACGACGAGACCGGCGGTTCGCCCGATGAGTCCGCCATTCGCGACATGGCGATCCTGAGCGCGGTCGAGCTTGGCCTCAAGCTGCAGCAGGCAAGCATTCCGGGCGGGCCCACGCTGGCAAAGCGGCTGAGTGAATCTGCCGCGCATGCCGCGATCGCGCGACTCGAACTCGTCGAAACGAAGCTCCGCAAGGACGCTGGCTATTGAGCCGAATACCTGCCCCAGCACAGTCATCCGGCCCTGCCGGTGTGCGTGGAAAGGGGCCGGATGGACGTCGATCGCTTGTCGCCAGGCGTCGCGCCGTTGCGGCCGAGAGCGATCCGGTCCTCGACTTGCTTTGGTCGGACCTGGCCCGAGTAATCGCCTCTGCTCGAGGACGACGCCCACGATGTGAAGGCTCTTGACGAGAAGGCCGACGACGTCCATGCTCCAGCGTCGACCCGTGCGCCAGTCGAGGGAATCGTCGAACCCCACCTCGGCGCTGATCTACGTGCGCCAGTCCAGGCACAAGGAAGGCGAGAGGACAGTCTCACCCGAGGTCCAGGAGCAGCAGTGTCGCGCCCTGCCAGCTGTCGCCTGCTGCGATGAGATCGAGGCGTTTCAGGACCTCGATGTCAGTGCTGGCAAGCTGCGCGGGCGGAAGGCCTTCCTCGCTCTGGTCGAGAAGATCAAGACAGGCAACGTGACGGTTGTCGCTGCATACGACCAGTCCAGGGCGTTTCGCAACACCTCTGACGCGCTCGATTTCTACGCCATGATGGAAAAGCACCCCGATATCGACGTCGCCTTCGTTCACGGACGCTTTGATCGCTCTCCCGCCGGCGAGTTCACCTATACGACCCTTGCCGCGGCTCACGCGATGGAACGGCGCATGACGGGCGAGAAGATTCGCGACGCCTACATTTATGCGATCCGGCGGGGCCAGATGGTGGGCCAGGTGCCGGGCGGATATGTCAGGCACCCCGATGGTTCCATCGCGATTGATGAAGACGTCGCGCCGACGATTCGGCGCATCTTCGAGATGTACGTCACGGGGCGTTTCACAGCCCGCGACATCGCCCGACGCTTCAATGCCGAGGACGTCCCGAAGCTACCGCGATCACGTGGCGCGGCGTGGCACTGGCACAGCATCGCCGAGATATTGCGCAACGTCGCGTACGGCGGCATGGCGTTCTCAGAGAGCCGCCGGCGTGGTGGGAGAGGCCATCTCATCCCAGCGGCGTGGCCGGCGATCGTGAATCCGACCCTTTGGAGAGCCGCTCGGGCGATCTCGGAACGGCGATACGCTGGGGGTAACCGGCGACGAGCAGCCGAACAGCCCTACATCGTCAAAGGCCTGCTGCGCTGCTCCTGCGGCGAACGACTTCACGGCGCCGGTAAGACGCGCCGCAAAGGACTCTTCTACGCGTGCCGGCACGGCCAGGAGAAGCTCGTCGCCTGCAAAGAGCGTTGGATTCGCGAGGAGGAGCTCACTCCGTGGGCCCGCGCGCTGCTCGTGGAGCTCGAAGCGCTAAAGCCTGCCGACTTCGCAAGGCGCATCGATCTCATGAGCTCGAGTCCACTGCGAGACTCAACGGGCGCCATCGAGTCCATCGACCGAAGTCTCGAGAGGCTCGATCAGCTCTTCCTGTGGGGCCACTGGACGGAGGCGAAATACCAAGCCGAGCGAGACAGGCTGGAGACGCTGCGGAACGAGCTGCAGGCGGCGGAGGGACAGCTACTTGTCGATCCGAAGCTCACTGGCCTCCTCGACGGATGGGACGCCGGAGATGGCGTTGTGCGGCGCGAGATGCTCGCGACGTTGTTCTCCGATATCCACGTCAGCCACGGCCGCGTGGTGGGCTACACGCCGCGGCCGGATCGGCAGTCGCAGGTCACGAGGCTGATGGACACGATCTCGTAGAAAGTGTCTGTCATTGTGGGCGGTGATGGACTTGAACCAACGACCTCCTCGGTGTAAGCGAGGCGCTCTAGCCAACTGAGCTAACCGCCCGGTCTAAATCGCGGAAGCCAGTCTACCCACCCGCCAGGAGGCTCAATGCGGCGTTGAGCTGCGCGTCCCTGGCGTAGCCCAGCGACGGTTGCGTGACGTCGTAGGCGTCGGAGGCATGGGCCAGGCTGACCGTCTGGTCCGGCGTGAGGCCTTTGTGGTCGATCGTCACCCCGTTCGGCAGGTACCAGCGCTCGACGGTCAGGTGGATGTCGGACCCGTCGGTGAGCACGAAGTCCTCCTGGACCGATCCCTTGCCGTAAGTCGTGGTGCCGATCAGCTTGGCGCGCTGGTGGACCTGAAGCGAACCTGCCACGATCTCCGCCGCCGAGGCGCTGTTGGCGTCGACCAGCACCACCAGCGGCACGGCCGGCGCGGCATGCTGCGAGCCGACGTGGTGGCGGTCGGTGCCGTTCCGTCCCCGCGTCTCGAAGGTCTCGCCGGTCGTCACGAACTGAGTGATCACGTCGTCCGCGGCCGAGATGAAGCCACCCGGGTCTCCGCGAAGGTCGAGCACGACGCCCGACGCGCCCGGCAGACCATCCTTCAACGCCTTCGCGAACTCGGTCGAAGTTTGCGACCCGAACTGATAGATGCGGACGTAAAGAACGCGGTTGCCGACCATCGACGCCCGAACTGTCGGCACCTGGATCTGCGCCCTTGTGATCGTGAAGGTCAGAGTCTCCGAGCCGCGCAGGATGGTCAGCGAGACCTTCGTACCATCCGGGCCCTGAATCAATGCCGTCGCCTGGTCTGCGGTGATGCCTTTGATGTCCTTGTCGCCGACCTTGATGATCTGGTCACCGGCCGCCAGCCCCGCCTCCGCGGCCGGCGACCCCGACACTGTGCCGGTGATCACGGGATAGGCGGAAGTGCTGAAGCTCAGATAGACGCCGATGCCCGTGTAGCGCCCCTGGTAGCTGTCCTGGAGCCGCTTGTACTGGTCCGGGGAGAAGTAGAGCGAGAACGGGTCTCCGAGGCTGCTAACCAGGCCCTGCACGCTCCCCTGCGAGAGCTTCGTGCCGTTGACGTTGCTGTCGACGTAGTCGGCCTGGATCAAGCGCGCCGCCTGCTGCACCTCGCTGAGGTCGACCCGGGACACACCTCGATGTCCGAAATACGGGACGAACTCCGGGTAGGCCTGGTCGACGTAAACGCCCGCGATGAAGCCGAAGACCAGGATCAGCGCGACGGCGCCACCCCGCAGGGCGGCGCTCGGGTTCATGAGGTCAGCCTAGCAACCGAGCCAGATGCAGGGATTCTTGTAGACGCCGTTGACCCGGATCTCGAAATGCACGTGCGGACCGGTGGACCAACCCGTCGATCCCTCGAAGGCGACCGTCGTGCCGCGCGGGACCACCTGGCCTGTCGTCAGCCCGGGCGCGTAACCCGCGAGGTGACCGTAATAGGTCGAGTAGCCATTGCCGTGAATGATCACGAGCAGGTTGCCGTAGCCCACGCTTCCCGGGTAGAGGTACGCCACGCCCGTGTCGGCCGCCACGATCTGCGTGCCATACGGCCCGGCGATGTCTACCCCCGTGTGGATCTTGTGCGGATAGGGGCATGCGGGGTCGTAGACCTCGAGGTAGAAGGTCGAGCAGCCGAAGCCCTGGCTGATGCAGCCGAAGCCGCATGCCGGCTCAGGCCACTCGAACACGCCATTGCCACCGCCGGCTTTGACCGCCGCGGCGTCGTACTGCAGGGCCAGCTGCGCCACCTGGGCGTCGATCGCGGCCCGCTCCGCCTGCACCTTCGCGTACTGGTCGGCCAGCTGCGCCTGAAGCTTCTGCTCGGCGACGATCGCCGCGTCTTGCGTGGCCAGGTTCTTCTCCATGTCGGCCTCCGTCGCCTGCTGCTGCTGCAGAAGCGCCGTGACCTGGGCGTGCTGAAGGTCGAGCTCGGTGTTGGCGGCCACGATCTGACTTCGCTCCACGTCGAGGCCCGCGAGGAGCTTGTGGTCGCCCGTGGCGACCTGCTGAGCTCCGACGATCCGGTTCAGGAGCTGGTTCATGCTGTTCGAGGTCAGCACCAGCTGGACGTAGTTGACGCTCCCGTGGGTGTCGACGTAGCGAAGGCGCTGGTTCAGCAGCTGCTCGCGGACGCTGACGTGGGCCTGGAGACGGATCATCGCGGCCTCGCCGAAACGAACCTGGCGATTCAGGTCGTCGATCGCGGCCTGGGTCTGGGCGATCAGCGCGCGCTGAGCCGCGATCTGGTTCTTCAGGCTCGCGATCAGCGCGTCGAGGGCATTGATCTGGGCCACCGTGTTGTTGATCTGGGCCTGGATGTTGTTGAGCTGGTTCTGGTTGTTGACCTGCTGGCCGATGCCGGCGTTATACGCCAGGCAGGCCTGGTACACCGCCGGAGGGTCGCCCGGATAGCAGTAGATCGCCGCGGTGTTCTGGACCGACCCAGGCGCCCACGCCAGGGTGGCCAGGATCGCCGCGAGCAGGAGGCGGGCCTTCACGCGGTCAGATCCTCACGTACCGGCGGACGCCGATGTAGCTGCCAAGCGCACCCAGAAGGGCGCCCGCTAGAAGGAGGTCTCCGGCCAGGCTCGAGATGAAGGCCGGGTCATAGGACAGAGGGATGAAACCGACGTCCGACTTGAAGCGGTCGACGGCGGGTTGGTAAGCGACGACCAGCAGCGCCAGCGCGATCGACGCGGCGATGAGGCCGGTCATGATGCCCTCGATCACGAAGGGGCCGCGGACGAACCACTCGGTGGCTCCCACGAGCTTCATCACCTCGATCTCCTTGCGCCGGTGATACACGGCCGTGCGGATCGTGTTCATGACGATCACCACCGACACGATGAGCAGGATCAAGAGCAGTCCGACTCCCGCAAGCCCGAGCCACTGCGACAGCTGGAGCATCCGGTTCACGAAGTCGCCCTGGTAGTTCGTCGGATCGGTAGGATCGACTCCCGACCACTTGCGTGCCATGGCGTCGATCGCGGAGACGTCGCTGAGGTTGGCGACGTGGACCTCGAGCTTCGCATCGAGCGGGTTGCCCTCGATCTGCTGCGCCAGGATCCCGTTCTGCGGGTCGGATTTGAACTGCGTGAGTGCCTCGTCCTTGGTGATGAACTTCACACTCGTCACGCGCTGGTCCGCCGTCAGCTGCTGCTGGAAGTCGTAGACGTTCTGCAGGGGCGTGTCGTCCGAGACGTTGACCGAGATCTCGCTGACTTTCTGCCGGAACCCGTCGAGCACCTGCGAGAACGCATGGCCCACGAGGAGGTTGACGCCGGCCAGGATGAGGATGAGCGTGATCGACAGAACCGCGGCCAGGCTCACGGCCAGGTTCCGCCAGAAGCTCTGCCAGGCGCTATTGAACGCGAACTTGAGGTTTCGCAACATCATCGTGGTACCGGCCTGAACGGTCGTCCCTCGCCACCTGTCCCGCGTCGATGGCGATGACGCGGCGGCGCAGGAGGTCGACGATCTCTCGGTTGTGCGTCGCCATCACGACGGTGGCGCCGCGCGCGTTGATGCGCAGGAAGAGCTGCATGATCTCCCACGCGGTCGCGGGGTCGAGGTTGCCTGTCGGCTCGTCGGCGATGATGAACCGCGGCGCGTGGACGAGCGCGCGGGCGATCGCGACGCGTTGCTGCTCACCGCCCGAGAGGTTTGCGGGGTAGGTGTTTTCCTTGCCCGAGAGGCTGACTGTGTCCAGGGCTTCGGCGACCCGCGCCTGCACCTTGTGGTCGGGCTCGCCCAGGACGCGCATGGCGAACGCGATGTTCTCGTAGACGGTCAGGTTGGGCAGGAGCTTGAAGTCCTGGAAGACAAGGCCGACCTTGCGCCGGTAGTAGGGCAGCTTGCGCCGCTTCATCCGGCCGAGCTCGATCCCGTCGACGAAGATCTTGCCCTTGGTTGGCTTCTCCTCCCTGATCAGGAGGCGGACCAGCGTCGACTTGCCGGCGCCGGAGGGGCCGACCAGGAACAGGAAGTCGCCTTCGGGCACCTCGAGGTTGACGTCGCGAAGCGCTTCAGTCCCAGTCGGGTACGTCTTATGGACGTGCTGGAAGCTGATTACGGGCCGAGTTGCGAAATCCGGTGTTAGAACCATCAGGTGCGTCTCTTGCTGTGTCGTTACGCGCCGGCGGGCGCGCGTGGCCAGGTCGCGGGCAGTATAACGCAGCGCCCCGATCGGTCCAACTCCTTTCCTGAGGGCCAAGCGCCCGTCTAGCGGGGATTGACGGCGACCCTTGCGCCGCGATCGAGACGCCAGGTTAGTCCGGACTATCGAGTGTTTCCGTGAACGGGATCCCCGGTTAGTCCGGATCTTCCGAGGAACCACAGCGAGGTGTCGCTCTTAGGCGGCAGCTCCGGTCTTGCCCAACCGCCAGCGCAGCCAGCTCTCGATGAAGGGATCGATCTCGCCGTCCAGCACCGCCTGGGCGTTGCCGACCTCGAGCCCGGTCCGCACGTCCTTCACGAGCGTGTAGGGCTGCAGCACGTAGTTGCGGATCTGGGAGCCGAACTCGGCCGGCATCACCTGGCCCCGGATCTGGTCCATGTGCTCGGCGGCCTCCTGCTGCTGGCGCTGGAACAGGCGGGCCTTGAGGACCTTCATCGCCATCTCGCGGTTCTTCATCTGGGAGCGCTCGTTCTGGCAGGTGACCACGATCCCGGTCGGCAGGTGCGTGATGCGGACCGCCGAGTCGGTCTTGTTGACGTGTTGCCCACCGGCGCCGGTCGAGCGGTAAGTGTCGATGCGCAGGTCCTGCGGATTGATCACGATCGCACCTTCTTCGGTGCTCTCGAGCTCCGGCATGACCTCGACCAGGGCGAACGAGGTGTGCCGCCGGTGGTTCTGGTCAAACGGAGAGATGCGGACCAGCCGGTGCACGCCATGCTCCGACCGCAGCAGGCCGTACGCGCGCGGACCTCTCGCGATGAACGTCACGCTCTTCAGGCCCGCCTCCTCACCGCGAGCCTCGTCGATGATCTCGGTCTCGAAATCCCTTCGCTCTGCCCACTTGAGGTACATGCGCAGCAGCATCTCAACCCAGTCCTGCGCCTCCACCCCGCCCTGGCCGACGGAGATGGTCACGACGGCGCTGTGGTTGGCGTAGGGGTCGGTGAAGAGCAGATCGAGCTCGTGCGCCCGCAGCTCCTTCTCGACCTGTGCGCTTTCCTCGGCGAGCTGCCTTTCCATGTCGGAATCGCCGTGCGCCAGCGGCTCGAGCTCGAGAAGATCGCGGCCGCGCCTCTCCAGACGGTCCCAGGTGGCGACGAGCTCTCTGAACTCGGCGGCCTCACGAGCCATCTGTCCGGCGGTCCGGGGGTCATCCCAGACGCCGGGCTGGGTGAGCTGTTGGTCTAGCTCGTCAGCCCGCTTTGCCTTCGCGGGCAGGTCAAAGGTGCTCCTTGAGCTGAAGGATGCGATTCAGGAGCTCTTTAGGGGTTAGTTCAGCGTCCAATTTATCTTCCGTGGCACCTCTTGTATTTCTTCCCCGATCCGCACCAGCACGGATCATTGCGCCCGATTTTATGTTGTGGATCAGCGCTGCCGGCGATTGCTCCGACTGCTCCCGCCCCCACACCGACCGGCACATCACGCCGGCGCTGCGGCGCGGGGCGACGGCCGGCTCCGTTGGCGCCGTCGGGTTCGGCAGGCCCGGACTCGGTGACCTGGCGAACGGAAGGAGCCTGCGGCGGAGGCGCCACCAGGGCGACGCGAAAGATCAGGTTGACGATCGAACCCTGGATGCGGTCCCGCAGCTCGTTGAACATCTCGAACGCTTCGTTCTTGTACTCAACAAGCGGATCGCGCTGGCCGTACGCGCGCAGCCCGATGCCTTCGCGGAAGTGCTCCATCTGGGTCAGGTATTCCATCCACTGCCAGTCGATGGTCTGCAGCATCACGCTCCGCTCCACGGCAGGCATCTGCTCGACGCCCATCTCCTCGACCTTCCGGTCATAGGCCTCGGACGCCGCCGCGTAGAGGTGCTCGATGAGGCCCTCTGGGCCTTTGTGGAGCGCTTCGTCCGGAACCTGGGTGCCAGGCGCGATCGGCAGATACGCCGACAGGTACTTGACCAGCCCTTCGAGGTCCCAGTTCTCGTAGTGGCGGCTCTCGCAGTTCTGTTCGACGCCCTTGGTGATCAGGTCGCGCACGTAGCCGAGGATGTTCTCGCGCGCGTCGGCGCCTTCGAGGACCTTTCGCCGCTCCTCGTACACGATCTGGCGCTGCTTGTTCATCACGTCGTCGTACTCGACGACGTGCTTGCGGGAATCGAAATGCATGCCCTCGACCTTCTTCTGCGCGCTCGCGATCGAACGCGCCACCCACGGATGCTCGATGGGTTCCACCTCGAGGCTCGTCATCAGCCGGCCGATGCGGTCCGCCGCCGGGCCGAAGATCTTCATCAGGTCGTCCTCGAGAGAGATGAAAAAGCGGCTCGACCCCGGGTCGCCCTGGCGGCCGGCACGGCCGCGGAGCTGGTTGTCGATGCGACGGCTCTCGTGGCGCTCGGTGCCGATGATGTGCAACCCGGCGACGTCCGTGACGCCCGACCCGAGCACGATGTCCGTGCCGCGGCCAGCCATGTTGGTGGCGATCGTGACGGCCCCCGGCTGACCGGCTTCGGCGACGACCGCCGCCTCGCGCTCGTGCTGCTTCGCGTTCAGCACGTTGTGCTTGAGGCCGCGACGCTCGAGCATCTTGGCCAGCCGCTCCGACTTCTCGACCGAGACGGTGCCCACGAGGACAGGGCGGCCGAGCTTGTTCATCTCGACGATCTCGTCGATCACCGCTTCGAACTTCGACTTCTCGGTCTTGTAGATCAGGTCGTCGTGGTCCGTCCGCACCATCGGACGGTGGGTCGGGATGACCACGACGTCGAGTCCGTAGATCTTGTGGAACTCTTCGGCCTCGGTGACAGCCGTGCCGGTCATGCCGGCGAGCTTGTCGTACTGGCGGAAGTAGTTCTGGACGGTGATCGTCGCGATCGTCTTCTGCTCCTGCTGGACCTTGACGCCTTCCTTCGCCTCGACGGCCTGGTGCAAGCCGTCCGACCATCGGCGGCCGGGCATGGTGCGACCGGTGAACTCGTCGACGATGATGACCTCGGCGTCCTTCACGAGGTAGTCGCGGTCGCGCAGAAAGAGCGCCTTGGCCTTCAGCGCCTGGTTGATCTGATGCGCCTCGATGACGTTCTCGAGGTCGTAGATGTTCTTGATCCCAGTCCAGCGCTCCATCTTTGCGATGCCGGTCTCGGTTAGCGACGCAGACTTGTGCTTGAGGTCGACCTCGTAGTCCTCGCCCTCGTCCAGGCGCGCCGCCCATCGCGCGTACTGGTAGTACTTCTCGGTCGACTCGTCCGACTGGCCGGAGATGATGTGCGGCGTACGCGCCTCATCGATGAGGATGGAGTCGACCTCGTCGACGATCGCGTAGCTCAGCCCGCGCTGGGCGCACTGTGTCAGGTCGCGCGCCATGTTGTCGCGCAGGTAGTCGAACGCGAGCTCTGAGTTCGTGGCGTACGTGATGTCGGCGCCATACGCGTCCTTCTTGCTCGCGGGGCGCAGATGCTGCAGGCGCGTGTCGGGGTGCGTCTCGTCGAGGTATTCGGGGTCGTACACGTAGGTCGCGGTCGAGCCCACGTTGACGCCGACCGACAGCCCGAGCATGTGGTAGATCGGCGCCATCCATCCCGCGTCGCGGCGGGCGAGGTAGTCGTTGACGGTGACCAGGTGGGCGCCCTTGCCGGCGAGCGCGTTGAGATACAGGGCCAGGCTCGCCACGAGGGTCTTGCCCTCGCCGGTCTTCATCTCGGCGATCTTTCCCTGGTGGAGGACGATGCCCCCCACCAACTGGACGTCGAAGTGGCGGAGGCCGATGGTGCGCCGAGCGGCTTCGCGGCAGATCGCGAAAGCCTCGATCAGGAGCTCGTCCAGGTCGAGACCCTCGTGGGCCTTTTCGCGCAGGGCGTCGGACCGCGCGCGCAGGCCGGCGTCGTCCAGCTCTTTGAGCTCAGGCTCGAGCGCTGTGATCGCTTCCGCCACCGCCAGGTGGCGCCTGATCTCGCGCTCGTTCGGATCGAGCAGCTTGGTGAAGATGACCATTTGACCTAGATCAAGGGTACCCGCCAGGGGTGGAACTGAATCTGGGGCTAGGTGATCACCGGCTCGATCACGGCCAGGGAGCCGTCCGCCCGCTTCACCATGATCTGGATCTCGCCCGAGTCCTCGTCCAGGTAGACCAGGAAGGGCTGGCTGTCCGCCTGAAGCTCAGCGACCGCATCTGACAGGGACATCGGCCGCAGCTTGAGGCGCATCCGCTCCGGCTCCCCAGACGGCGGCCGGCCTTCCTGCGCCGTCTCTTCGGGCACTCGGAGCGGAGACGTGGCGTGCTTGCGACGGGTCACCTTCTCCTTGAAAGCCACAACCTGCCGGTCGATCTTGTCGAGCGCGAGGTCCAGCGCAGACTGCGGGTCCGCTCCCACCTCGCGCGCGTACAGGACCGGGGCGCGGCGGCCGTCCAGGTGGAGAGTGATCCGGGCCTCGGTCGTCGACAGGCCGCTTCGTTTGCGCACCTCGGAGAACTCGACCTCCGCGTCGACAACCTTGACGAAGTGGCGCTCGAGCCGGGTCAGCTTACGCTGCGCCAGCTCAAGCACCTCCTGCCCCAGACCGTCGGTACGGTCGTGCAGGACGACCTTCACATCCCGAGTATATGACGGGTCGGCTGGTCTGCCTAGCGGGTCGAGGGCTTGTACCCGGGAGGCGGCGGAAACAGCGTGGTGATCTCCTTCGGAAGCGGGATACCCTGGGAGAACATGCGGTCCAGGATCTTGGGCCGCAGACCCGTCGGCCTGAAGTCGGCGATGACCTTGCCGTCGGGCGTGGAGCCCTTCTGCTCCATGATGAAGATGTCCTGCATCGTGATCACGTCCTGCTCCATGCCGACGATCTCGCTGATGGCGCTGACCTTGCGCGACCCGTCGCGCAACCGGCTGAGCTGAACGATCAGGTTGATGGCGCCCGCGACCTGCTGGCGGATTGCGCGCACGGGCAGGTCCACGCCCGCCATCAGCACCAGCGTCTCGAGACGCGCGAGGGCGTCGCGAGGGCTGTTGGCGTGCAGCGTGGTCATGGAGCCGTCATGGCCGGTGTTCATGGCCTGGAGCATGTCCAGGGCCTCGCCGCCACGACACTCACCGACGACGATGCGCTCCGGACGCATGCGAAGCGAGTTGATGACGAGGCGCTGGATCGTGATCTCCCCTTCGCCGTTGATGTCTTTCGGCCGCGTCTCGAGGCGACACACGTGCTCCTGGTGGAGCTGCAGCTCCGCGGCGTCCTCGATGGTCACGATGCGGTCCTCGACCGGTATGAAGCCGGAGAGAACGTTGAGGAACGTCGTCTTGCCGGTGCCGGTGCCTCCCGACACGATGCAGTTGGCCTTGGACAGCACCGCGGCCTTCAAGAAACCGAAACCGGCCTCATTGCACGTGCCGAACCTGATCAGGTCTTCGACCTGGTAGGGGTCGCGGGAGAACTTGCGGATGGTGAGCAGGGGACCGTTTAGAGCGAGCGGCCGGATCACGGCGTTGACGCGGGACCCGTCGGCGAGGCGCGCGTCGCATAGCGGCGAGCGCTCATCGATGCGGCGGCCCACCGTGCGGACGATGAACTGGATCACGTTGAGGAGCTGGTCCTCGTCGACGAACTTGATGTTGGTGAGGACGACCTTGCCGGACATCTCGACGTAGACATGGTCGTTGCCATTGACCATGATTTCTGTCACCCGGTCGTCACGGATCAGGGGCTCGATCGGCCCCAGCTGCTGGTAGTACTCGTCGATGTTGATACCGGGGATCCGGACTGCCATTCGGCTAGCCTCCGCACCTGGATTTATACAGCCGACCGCCAACTATACATTCACGCGCGCGACTGAGACCCCCGTTACAGGCCCCGAGCCGGCGATCCGCAACGCGCGGGCGCATGCGTCGAGGGTGGCTCCCGTGGTGGCCACATCGTCGATCAGCAAGATCGATTCGCCCTCGAGCGGGCAGCCGCTCCATTCGAACGCCCCGAGCACGTTCTCGAACCGGCGCTTGCGGTCGTTGCCCACCTGTGGCGGCGTGGCGCGGGTACGCACGAGCACGCCGGGCGGCGTCCGGATGAGGAGGCTCTGGCGCAGCTCTTGCGCGAGGAGCTCGGCCTGGTTGAAGCCCCGCTGGCGCTGACGCGTCGGATGCAGCGGGACGGCCACGACCCAGCGTGCCGACACGCCCTCGACCGCGAGGCGCTCGGCGACAAGCGTCGCCAGCGGTCCTGCCAGCCGGCGCCAGCCCTCGTACTTGAAGCGGTGCACCGCGTGCTCGACAGGTCCCTCGTACGCCACCGCGGAACGCAGTCGGGTCAGCGACTTGAGGCGGACGCGGCACCCGCAGTCCCTGCGGGCCGAGTCGAGCTCCACCCCGCATCGCCTGCACAGCGGCTCCTCGAGCCTGCGGATCCTGTGGCGGCAGCGCCCGCAG
>Ga0209648_10001241_pt1 | contig 20414 bp, 15 predicted proteins | sample GraSoi2013_115cm_FD_185830 | JGI IMG/M metagenome (GOLD analysis project Ga0209648, IMG submission 185830) | Grasslands soil microbial communities from the Angelo Coastal Reserve, California, USA - Sample 9_17_2013_115cm (SPAdes) (version 2) | ecosystem: Environmental > Terrestrial > Soil >...
AAGATTTCTCCCAGCGTCCTTCGTGAATCGCCTTGTCCAATCGAGGGACCTGGCGCGCCAAGGCTAAGAGCAGCGCAAAAGTATGCTCCGCCACGCTGATGGCGTTTCCGCCCGGAGTGCTCATAACCAGCACGCCGCGCTTGGTCGCCGCTTCCAGGTCAATATTGTCCACGCCGACGCCAGCGCGGCCCACGGCGCGCAATTTTTTCGCCTGGTCCAGCAATTCCGCGGTGACTTTCGTCGCGCTGCGCACGATCAAAGCATCCGCATCGGCGATCTCCGCGTTCAGCGTATCTTTCGTCGTCAGCACGACCTTCCAGCCCAGCTGCTCCTTCAGCAGTTGCACGCCGCGCTCGCTGATCTTGTCCGCTACGATGACTTTCATGAGGCCCCGTCGCCTCCTGCGGGCTTTTCCCGCACGGAATAAGCATTCAAAAGTAGCGAGCCGTTCGCGCGCTGTCAAATGAGTACGGCTAATGCCGCGCCAAGCCACCGCGAACCATTCCTTCACGGCTGATTTCCCGGTCTGCTATATTCAATGACGTGAGGAGCCAAAGATGAGTCTTGCGGAAAAAATTCAGAAGGATCTCGTCGACGCCATGCGCGCCAAAGAGGAACTGCGCCTCAGCGTCCTGCGGGGAATCAAGGCGGCCATCAAGCACAAGGAAGTCGAAAAGATGCGCGCACTCGACGAAGCTGAGTCCATCCAGATTCTACAAACGCTCGTAAAACAGCGCAAAGAATCGATCGAGCAATTCACCAAGGGCAACCGCCCGGAACTCGCCAGCAAGGAAACCAAAGAACTCGCCATCATCGATTCTTATCTGCCCGCCGGCGCCAGCGAGGCCGAAATGGACGCGGCAATCGCCAAGGCGATTTCCGAATCCGGCGCGAATTCCATCAAGCAGATGGGCGCGGTTGTGAAAGCTGCCAAATCGGCCCTCGAAGGCAAGACCGTTGACGGCAAGATACTGAGCGATCGCGTGCGCGACCGTCTCTCGAAACTCGGCTGAGAATTCGCATCATACTTTTGGCATGCCGCTCCCGGAAACCATCGCGGTGCGCTTCACGGAAGAGGATGCCGGCTACGTGACCGTGCGGCCGGTCGTAAAGCAAACGTTTCGCCTTGCCGAGCTTGCGGATATGGTGGTCAGCGTGACCGGCAAAAATGCCACGCGCGTGCAGCAAATTTTCCGCGCCGGCACGGTTGTCTATAACGGTTATCGCTACTGGTGGGACGGTTTCGCTTCCAAAGAAGATGAAATTGCGGAACTTCTTATTCTTTTCCCGGATGATGATCCCGCGCGCCCTTTCAACCCTGCCCAGGTAACCGCACTCTCCCTTGAAATCGGCGGCGGCACGCAGCGTTCTTTGGTTGGCATTGGGCGCCAAGAAGCTTTGGCGAAAAAGTTATTTCACAAGTGGAGCCCCTGGGAAATTTTGTTAAATGCAGCACAAGATTCATTTCCGCGCTACGAAAACTATTCCAATGCAGAACGCGCTGATGTCTATCGCCTCCATCTCACTTTTGAATTAGCCGCCTCGCTCTTGAAACAAGTTATGGCCGCTTCGCCGCGTGGCCTGCGAAAGAAATTGGCAGCCGTGCAGCCTCCCGCGGCCATTCTATTCTTCGCTCCTCGCACGAATTCTGCCGGAGCGGGAGTCTCGGCCAAAAAGTAGGAATCGCGATGACACTTACTTCCAATCCCGGCAATGGCAACAGTTATGCGCTCGCCTTCCTTCGCATCGGCGTCGGAATTCTTTTCTTGATCTTCGGCCAGTACAAAGTTTTCGGCACGGCGTTTACTCTTCACGGCGGCTTTCAATTCTGGATCAACAAGTTCCTCGAGGGAGGGACTTATCCCTTCATGGCGCCCATTCTCCGCGGTTTTGTCCTCCCGCGCGCCACGAGCATCGCCTTCCTGGTAGCCTATGGCGAATTGGCAATCGGACTCGCGCTGGTTCTCGGCATCCTGGTGCGTTCCGCAAGTTTCTGCGGTCTCATTTTTATGCTCACGATGCTCTTCTCTTCGGACTATCCCGGCGCGGGAGCGGCCTTCTGGCAATACTTCGGCGCGAGCCTGAGCCATTCGGTGTTTGCGCTCTGCTTCGCCGCGTTTCTGATTGCGCGCTCAGACTCCGTTTGGTCGGTGAAATCCCTGCGGAAAAATCACGAGGGCGGTAGCGGGAATGAGAATCAGTGAGCCGCAGGCTTTAGCACCGCGGTATTCCGTTCGTCTCCGGCGATGACGCGATATAGCTTCTTTAGGTCCTCGACTTTGTTGAGCGGCACGCTCAGCTCTTTTACTTCAAACGTGCGCGTGTATTTCAAAGTGTTCCCATTCACTTCCGTTTTGCTGTGGTAGCTCGCGAAGCTGTAGTCCGCGTTCACCGGCGGAGGCAGGTCATCAACCTCATAATCTGCCGGCAGAGTAATCTCAAAGGTATCCGTGTCTCGCGACGGCCCGTCAAATTCCACAGGATATTTTCGCGGCTCCTTGGTTTCGAGTAAATCGCTCGATTTGTTGCCAATGAAGCGCGGGCGAACCAACAACAGGTTTCCCGCCGACTTTGCGTAATTCTGAGCCACCACCGAATAGTTGTACAAGAACGGTTGATCCGTCAGCTGCAGATTGCCGACGCTTGCCTTTGTAATCTGGAATGTAGCGAGCGAATGGGAAAGCAAAGTTTCAATCGGCTTGATCCTGTCCGCGTCCTTCGTCACCGTCCGCAGGGCCCAGCGCTGTGACCAGGCACGGTCGCCGACGCGTGTTTCCTGCACTTCGCCACTCACGGTCCCTGTAGCGCTCAAGCTGAGCTTGGCGGTCCGCTGGATTCCATTCATTACCGGTGGCAATTCCGGAAGTTCGACAAGATCGCCGCCATCCGGCGTTACCAAGAGGCCGTAATTCGCTTGCAAGGCGCCGCTGAGTTGGCCGAACGGCGTCAATTCATCCGTCGGGTCAAAAAACAAAATCTTGCCGAGCTTCGGGTGGCTCATTGTGGCAACAAGAGAGCCACTGGTGGCGCCATCTGGCAATTTGATAGCAATGATGGCGTGATCGAAACCGCCCATGTGAGCCGGCGTCTCCGGGGTTACCGAACCGCGTTCGGAATTAATGACTACATAATATGAATCGATGCCGATCTCCTGCAGCATCGCTCCCATCAGCGTAGCTTTGTCCTTGCAGTCTCCATAATGGTGGGTGAACACTTCTGCGGCGCTGTGCGGTTGCCACCCTCCGATCCCCAACTCGATCGCCACGTACCGAATGTCCCGCTGCGCAAACTCTCCGATGGCCTTCATCTTTGCGAGCGAAGTGCTCGCGGAAGACGTCAGCGAGGCCACCTTCTGTTTGAGTTCCTGAGAAGCATCTCGGCGCCCGCTGGTCAGGCTCTGGTACCAAATCCCCATTTGTTTCCAGTTCTGAAAACCCTGGTTCTGCGCTGAACCGCCTGTTGGGAAGAATGAAACGATCATCTGGCCGGCCACGCCTTGCCAGGGCGGCATATTGTCCTCGTGCTTGATCCCCTTGACCTCGCTCACGGCCCATTGCGACTGGTTTCCCGATTGGGCTGGCTTGGCCTCCGGATAATTCATCCAGGTGGCCTTATATTCCCAGCCCGGTGGAAGCTGCAGCGTGTAGTGCGCTTCCCGAACGGGGTTCGATTCCTGAAAGTGCCAGACGTCCTGCAAGACAAATGGTTGTACTTCCTCCTCGTATTCGTATCCCACGATGTTCCCTGGGTCTGCAGCGGGGATGCGCAGGAGTTTATCTTTGACATCGGAGACGAGTTCGCTTCCGTCTATTTTTGGCAGGGAAATTTCGACCGCCTCCTTATCTTTCACTTCATAGTCTTTACCCTGCGCAGGGATGCACCATCCGCGCATCCCGGTGATCTTCGAATGGGAGTTATAAGATACGGCCATCGTGCCATACTCGCGGCCGCCGGGCCGCAGAATCTTGTAGGCTTCGCGAACTGTTATTTTGATTTTGTCCGCGGATTGAACCGCTACGTTTCGCTCGGAATAAAGCAGTACCGCGTCCGTCTTCTCATCGTGCGCCGGCAAAGGCACATTTACCAGCGCGTGCATCCATCCGGGCGCGTCCCCCGCAACGGTCCGCGGTACTCCGGCAAGATAGCCCATCACGAAGAATGTGAAATAAATCAGAACGCGCCGCATGTCAATTACTCGCCGCCGCTGCGCCGGGCTGCAACACAATCTGTTGCTCATCTCCTGTCCTCACGACCTGAAAAAAATTCCTGAGGGTCGGATACAGTTTTTGCTCCACCATTAGCAGGTCCATATTCAGCCGCCGTGTTAAGTGGAGTGTGCCTTTGTTGTTTTCCACTTTTAAGTTGTACACAGCGGCTTTTGCGTCGAGCGCCTGCACCGGCGGCAAACTGCTCACCTGCCAGCCCAGCGGCAGGTCGATCGTCACGTCATCGATCTTTGCTGACGGATAATAAAAATAGATTGGGTGAACGCGGTTTGCGTGTTCGAACGCGTGCTTTTCAGGAGCGCTGAAGAGACCCACCGGCACCAGCGCCCGCCGCCCTGCCCCCGAAACCCAACCCGGCACTTTCAGGTCGAACTCAGCCATCAGCGTCGGCGTCGAGCTTCCCCAGTCCGGCTGGTTTATTAATTCTACGTCGATCCCCGACGGGATGTACTCTTTCACCTGGTCCTCGAGAAACTTCTTCCGGTTGGCAGCGTCTTCGTTCCGTTCGTCGACCCTCCGCCAAAGCGCTTCCAGCCCGGAAAACGTAATCGTCAGCTTTCCCTCCAGCGATCCTGTTTCTGTCAGCTTCAAATCGGCTTTCCGCTCGATCCGCGAATCGGAGCTTGGCGGCAGCGTAGTTGTCACCCAGTTTCCGCCCTCTTTATCGAGTCGCAGTCCGATTACGCCGGTTTCGGGCCACGAGAGCAATCCGAAGGGAGCAAACGCCGTTGCCGGGTCACAGTACACATCTTTCCCGTTCAGCTTCACCAGCACGACGTCACCGTTCAGCTGGAACGCATTCATTATTTGCGGCTTGAAGAAATACTCGCTGCGCGGCGAAATGTATACGGAGTAAGCCTCGAATCCAGCTGCCCTGGCCAACGCCAGAAACAGCCAATTGATCTGGCGGCCATCCCCGTAACCTCGCTTCCACACGTCTTCTACGTTGTTTATGTCCTTCTGTCTTTCGCGCTTCTGCTCCTGCTCTGTCTTCTCCGTTTCCCAGGAAGTATTCCGTAACTTTTGCACCTTCGCGTAAATCTTCTGGAGTTTCACCTCTGGTGCGTCATTGGGCGTTACGATTTCCGTTACTGCCTGCTCCATCGCCTTGCGTTTTCCGGTAAAGCTTTCCACCCGGTCATTCAACTTCTTCCCTTCCTTCTTCCAAAACTTTTCGGGCTCTTTCTCGTCGTTTTCCTGCGTGTAGATAAAATCGACGCGATACTTCAATTCGTCTGGAGGCGGCATGAAATCTTCGATTTGAAACGCCGGCACATTTTGCGCTTCGAGATGGATCAACCCGTGCTCCGCCTTCGGAGGAAACGCTCCTGCCGGGAGTCCACTCGGCCAGCTCCACCGGATGGCGTAGTCGGAAAGCTGTTTCAACGAAAACTTCGCGCTCTTCGTGAAAAGTTCTTCGCTGATCAGCCAGCGCGAAGACTTGAAATAAATATACTGGTCCCAGCTTTTCACGTAGTGGTATTCAATGATGCTTCCTACCTGCACGTCAGGCAAAGTAAATGTCTTTGCCAGATATTTCAGTCCTTTCGCTTTTACGATCGTCTTTTCGTAAGCCTTTCCGTCGAATCCCGCGATCGTTCCATCCGGCCGAATCGTTCTCGCTTTGATGTTGCGGACATCGCCGCTTTCCTTGAAAAACGGAATTTCCACGTCCGCGTATTTCCGCCCTTCTTCGGTCAGAATCTTGATCCGCACGTAGTTGTACTCGTGGGATTCCTGGTCATTGCGATCCACCTGCCGGTACAGATAAACGGCCGGAGCTCCCGGCGCTTCCGGCTCGCTGGTCATCTTCAACTCTTCTTGCGAGATGGGCTGCCATTCGTCGCCTGCCCTTACGGGTTGTGCGCGTCGCATGGCGGCCGTCACAAATAGCACCAAAACAAGCACGAATAGGCGGCGGTAGGTCACGATGAGCCTCCCATTTGGAATTGGCGGGAATGAAAAATTCGAACGGCTCCGGAAAAGAAACCGCAGCATGCACCTATGCGCGTCGACCGCTCTACGGTCACCAGTCGTCTTGACGGATTCGCGATTGTCCGCCATGTAATAGGATCCCGTGCCATGGGCAGTGTTGCTGACCTGAGCAACGTATACGCCGGACATTACAGGGATGACATTTGTCTGTCAATAGAACCGGGAGAACCGATCCCCTTCCAACGGCAGGATTCGCTTCCCCGCTTCGCCTACCTGCGGCATAATCCCCCGCACAGGGGCAGCGTCGGCATCCGATTCCGGCAAATGGGGAGGATTCAAGTGAGCGAGGAAACTGGGGTGCGCGAAAAGGCATGGAGTTCCACGGCGCCCCCGGGCGAATTCCGCACCTACATAGCCGCCGAAGAAAGCCCGAAAGAATTTACCATTCGTGCGGTAATCCTGGGCGCGCTCTTCGGACTGCTGTTCGGTGCGGTGACCGTGTACGTCGGCTTACGCGCCGGGCTGACTGTTTCGGCTTCGATCCCCATTTCCGTTTTGTCCATCAGTATTCTGCGCAAGATGGGCGTTTACCTGCCACCGTTCGGCCGGCCGACCATTCTCGAAAACAATATCGTCCAGACTACCGGCTCGGCTGGCGAATCGCTTGCGGCGGGCATCATGTTCACCATCCCTGCGCTGATTTTTCTGGGCTTTGGCTCGGAATTCACATTTTGGCGGATTTTCCCATTGGCGCTTCTCGGTGGATGGCTCGGGGTTCTCTTTATGGTGCCGCTGCGGCGCCAGCTCATCGTGAAGGAACACGGCAATCTCACCTTTCCCGAAGGCACGGCGTGCGCCGACGTCCTCGTGGCCGGTGAGCGGGGCGGCTCGTTTGCTGGCCGTGTTTTCTGGGGACTGGGCCTCGGCGGCGTTTACACCTTCTTCATGAACACCTTCCAGGCGTGGACCTCTCAGCCGGAAGCTCGGCCCTCGTGGTTTCCGGGCGCTTCCTTCCGCGCCGCAATCACCTCGGAATATCTCGGCGTGGGCTATATCATCGGTCCGCGGGTTGCGGGCATTCTTTTTGCCGGCGGCATTGTTTCATGGCTGGTGATGATGCCAGCCATCAAATTTTATGGGCAGCTTGCGGGCAACACACCCATCTATCCTTCCACTGTTCCCATACCGCAAATGTCCCCCGACGAAATTTGGCGAAGCTATATTCGGCCAATGGGCGCAGGCGCGGTAGCCGCCTCGGGATTGATTACCCTGCTGCGCACGCTGCCGACTATCATTTCCGCGTTGCGCGCCGGCCTCAAGGACGTCCGCGCGGAAGGCGCAGGCCAATCCACCGCGGCGAACCGCATCGACCGCGACGTATCCATGCGCTGGGTCATCCTGGGCTCGCTGGTGATCATTTTTTTGATGTGGGTGCTGCTGACGTTTCATCCGATGAAGGGCGCCAAAACGGAGTGGTACCACAATCTTCTTGCCGGGATTTTCGTCACCATCTTCGGCTTTCTCTTTGTCACCGTGGCGGCGCGCATTAGCGGGCTGCTCGGCAATTCCTCCAACCCGGTCAGCGGCATGAGCATCGCCACGCTCATGGCCACGTGCGCAATCTTTTTTGTGGCCGGCTGGACGGCGCCTAATTACGAGGTGCTGGCATTGATGATCGGTGGCGTGGTCTGCACGGCCGCAGCTATCGCCGGCGCCACCTCGCAGGACTTGAAGACCGGCTACCTCGTTGGCGCCACGCCCTCCTTTCAGCAATTGGGCCTTCTCGTGGGCGTTACCGTTTCCACTATCGCCATCGGGACAACGCTAAATCTGATGAATAAAGGGTTGGAAAAATATATCCCCACGGAGATTCCCGTCAATCTCCAAATCTTGCCCGAAGGCGTCAAAGTCGAAAGGGACGTCTATGCCCATCAGGGAAAAAACTACGTGCTCATCAATTCCTTGAGCTCGCACGAAATTCCCGACGGCGAGTATCTTTACGATCCATCAACAAAGAAAATCGAGTTCCAGTGGGCGCAAGGCATCGGCAGCGACAAAGCTCCGGCCCCTCAGGCGCGGCTAATGGCCACCGTGATTCACGGCATCTTGAATCAGCGTTTGCCTTGGCGTTTGGTTTTGATGGGCGTGGCCCTGGTCATCGCCGTGGAAGTTCTGGGTGTTCGCTCCTTGGCCTTTGCCACGGGATCCTATCTTTCCATCGCAACGACCGGCGCGATGTTTGCCGGTGGGCTCGTTCGCGTGCTGGTCGAAGCAACGACCAAGAAAAAGGATGAAAGCGAAGCCAGCCCCGGCGCGCTCTATTCCAGCGGCCTGATTGCCGCGGGAGGCGTCTTTGGTTTGCTTGGCATCGTCATAAACCTCCTGCAAGATCCGGAAGTTTCGTCTCGCACGCCACATTGGGTCACATCACTACTGCGCCTTCCATGGTCTGATAAGCTTTTCGCGTTCGGACCGAAATATTGGCCGTCAATCGCCGCGAGGCTCGATAACTTGCCGCCAACCTCGGCGCAGTCCCTTGTCGGCATTTTCATGTTCGCACTTCTCGCGGCCTCGCTCTTCTATTTCGCCCGAAAAAAGCTGAACTAATTTCTAACGGCGCAGAAAATGCACCGCAGTGAGTCGCCTCGTAAACTCAGGTACGATTCTTTGACGGAGGAGCCTCACGGTCTTACAATTGTAGAATATGGGTTCAAGGCCGGGCATAAAGAGCTATAGAGTCAGCTTCAACTTTTACATCACCCCGGGTGTTCAGTGGCTCGTCGTCGCAACCTTTGCGGTCTTTTTTCTGCAAGTACTTATTCGGGTCTTTGCGGGAGCTCTCGCCCATCAAAAAATGCTCTTCTGGTTCGGCCTCGTTCCGGCCGGCGTTTTTCCCGGACTCCGCATCTGGCAACCTTTTACCTACATTTTCCTCCATGACCCAAACGATTTTCTGCATGTGCTCTTCAATATGCTTATGCTCTGGATGTTCGGCCGTGAACTGGAGCTGGTCTGGGGCAAGGCGCGCTTTATTCGCTATTATTTTCTGACTGGTGTCGGGGCGGGCCTGATCGAAGTGCTGGTAAAGACTGTACCGACCTTCTTTGGCCACGCGCCTAGCTACGTTCCGACCATCGGCGCGTCCGGGGCGATCTTCGGCATCTTCGCCGCCTGCGCAATCTTGTTTCCTGACCGGCAGGTTAGCATTTTCTTCCTGCCGATCCGAATGTCCATGCGCTCGTTTGTGCTCCTGTTGGCCGCAATGGAGTTTTTTCTTCCCCTGCTGCTTCGGTCTGCCGGAGATAACGTGAGTCACATCTGCCATCTGGGCGGAATGCTCGTTGGGTGGCTCTATCTCAGACGCGGTTCTTTCCTCTATGGCGTCCGCAACACGGTCACTGACTGGCAGTACAAACGCAATCGCAAGCGCTTCGAGGTCTACATCAACAAGCACAAGAAGGAACCGCCCTCGCGCCCCGACAACTGGGTTAATTAAATGCACGATCTGGAAGTCTGAGGCAGGAATTTTTCGATTCTTTGGTCTTCCCGCTACGCCGGCCCGCCGATAATGTGAAACTTCATGAAGTTCGTCGTTCCGCGAATGCCCATTGGTGTGCCCGCCACAATCCCGATGACGTCGCCTTTGCGTACCAGCCGCTCTTCGAGCAGCCGCTTCTCCGCGATTTTCGCCAGCCCATCTACTTTTTGCACGTCTTGAATCTTCCTTGGCAGCACTCCCCAGATCAGCGCCATGCGCCGCCGCGTCTCCGCTTCCGGCGAAAACGCCACAATCGGCACCAGCGGCCGGTAGCGCGACACCAGCCGCGCCGTGAATCCGCTGTGCGTAAAAACCGCGATCAGTTTCATGTGCAACTCGCGCGAGGCGTGGCACACCAGCTCCGCAACCGTTTCCGCTACTTTCAATTGCTCCTGAGGCGCCGGCCGCGGAAATTCCCGGATGCTTGCTTCCGCTTCTTCGATGATGCGGGCCATCATGCTCACGGCCTCGACGGGATACTTCCCCGAGGCGGTTTCCGCCGAAAGCATCACCGCGTCGGAGCCGTCAAAAATGGCGTTGGCCACGTCCGAAGCTTCCGCGCGCGTCGGCCGCGGGTTCTCCGTCATGGACTCCAGCATCTGCGTCGCCGTAATCACGGGGCGCCGGAACTCCCGCGCTCGCGCAATAATCGTTTTCTGAACCACCGGCACGCGCTCCGGCTTCATCTCCACGCCAAGGTCCCCGCGCGCCACCATCACGCCATCGGCGGCCCGCAGGATCGCGTCCAGATTTTCAATCGCCTCCGGCTTCTCCAGCTTTGCAATTACAGGAGTATCTTTCCCCGCGCGGCGAATCAATTGTTTCGCCAGCAGCACGTCTTCCGGGCGCCGCACAAAACTCACCGCAATGTAATCTGCGCCGTGCTTCAGCGCAAAGACCAGGTCCCCGCGGTCTTTCGGTGTCAGCGCGGGCACGTGCAGTTTCACTCCTGGCAGGTTGATGCCCTTGTGCTCGCCAAGCGCCCCGCCGTTCACAACTTCGCAAATCACCTGATTGTCGCGGACTTGCTCGACGCGCAACTCGATCAACCCGTCCGAAAGCAGGATGCGGTTGCCGCGGTGAACTTCCTTAGGCAACGGCGTGAAAACGGTATTCACACGCGTCGAATCACCCAGCACTCTCGCGGTGGTAATCACGAAACGCTGCCCTGCACGCAGCAGCACCGGCCCGCCACCAGCTAGAGGTCCGGTCCGGATTTTTGGTCCCTGAAGGTCGGCCAGAATCGCAATCGGCTTTTCGTGTTCGATGGCGGCCGCCCGCAGCATCGAGATGCTCTTCGCATGCTCCTCGTGCGTGCCATGCGAAAAATTCAGCCGCGCCACGTCCATACCCGCGCTCAACAAGCGGTCGATCATCCGCGGCGAACGGCTCGCCGGTCCGATGGTGCAGACAATTTTGGAATGACGAAAACTCATGGGCTCTATGGTGGCAAGGATTCCCGGCTGCTTTTATTTTTCACTGGAAGGCTGCCGGGAACGACGGTCTCTTTCAACCTTCGCGATTTGCTTTTTCGCTTCCCTAACGCGCGACCACGAATTCCGCGATGACTCGCGCCAGTACGTCCACTCCCTTTGCGAAAGACGCCAGCGGAATCCGCTCATCGTTTCCGTGCATCCGCCGGAGATCGTCGTCGGTCAGCGGGAACGGCAAGAATCCGTAAGACTGGACGTTGTGCAGCCGCAATTGCGCGGAATCCGTGGCCCCAGTGGACTGAAACGGGAGCACCGGCACGTTCGAAAACTCTCTCCCCGCAACCCTCGTGATTGTGGCATAGAAATCGTTCTCCAGCGAAGACGGCGGCGCCGCCAGCCCCGCGTCTGGCTGGATCTCAAATCGGACCTGCGGGTCGTTCACCAGTTTCGTCAGCTCCGCCAGAAGCACGTCGATCGTGTCTCCCGGCAGCAGTCGTATATTCAGGTTGGCGCGCGCCTCTCCAGGAATGACGTTCGCTCGCACGCCTGCCGTCAGCATCGTCGGCGCAATGGAATCCCGCATCATCGAGTTCCACATCGGGTTTGCATCGGAAAGCACCTTCTGTGCGTGTTCGCCGCGGTCCGTGGTATCCAGCGACCTCATCCATTTTCCGATTTCATCATCTTCGATGGCCGCCAGCTGCTCAAAATATCGCCGCACAATGGTTGTGAAGTGCGCGGGCGCGGAGTAGCTCCCGATTTTCACCAAGGCGGCTGCAAGATGCACCACGGCATTGTCTTTCGTGGGTATCGATGCATGTCCCGTCGTCCCGCGCGCGACAACCGCGACGTTTACAGGAACTTTTTCGCTCGCCTGCACTGCCACGTATTGCACTTTGCCGTTCTTCAGCAAAACCTGGCCACCCTCATTCAGCGCAAATCCGGCCGCAAACTTGTTCCAGTATTTGGCAATCAGAATCTTGACGCTGGCATCTCCGAACTGCTCTTCATCCGCCGTCGCCAGAAAGATCACATCGCGATTCAAGCGCGGGTTCGCACGCTTCAGCGCGATGAACGCCGCCAGATTCGCTGCCAGCATCCCTTTATCGTCGATCGCGCCGCGGCCGTACAGGTATCCGTCCTTTTGCACGGCAGCGAACGGATCGACTGTCCACTTCGCCTTCTCCACCCCGACCACATCCATGTGCGCCACCAGCAGCAATGCCTTCGAGGGATCGGCCATCGCCGTGCTCCGCAGCCGCGCCACCACCGCGCTCCGCCCGGGTGTCAAGTCAAGCATTTCCGCCTTGATCCCTTCCTTCGCCAGGATCCCGACAATGTACATCGCTGCGACCTGCTCGTTTCCCGGCGGATTCGTCGTGTTGATCTTGATGAGGTCCGCCAGCCAGCCTTGCGCTTCCTTCGCAATTGCCGACGTATCCCCGATCGGCGAAGGAACCCCCGGGATCCCCGGCGCCCCCGTCGGCGCCTGTTGCGCCGCAACCGGAAAACTCGCGGCCATCGCCAATGCCGCCACTCCCGCCATCATCAGGACCATTGGTTTCCAGTTCACAAATCCATCCTCCTCGTAAGAGTTGGCCGCATCCGGCCTCCCAGTAAACGTTTTACCTTAAATGTGCTTCATACTAACATGCAGGTGTGGGCGCTTGGCCGGGGCATTGCAGTTGCGTTGCTAAAATTCAACCGCTTCGTGGCCACCACGCTGTCCCGCAGGCAGGAGTCATCGCCGGTTTGATTTTTTTTCGATTGCCATCGAGGAGTGCATGATGAAGGCCATTCTTTCCGTAGTTTTGCTCGCAATTCTTGCGACCACTCTGCTCTTGCCGCTGGCTGAGGATTCCGTCCTTGCCCAGGCTCCCACTGGCCCGCAGGGCGGGGCTCCTCCTCCTCCGCAACAGCAGCAGAACCCGCCTTCGCCTACGCCACCCAATACGGCGCAGCAACCACCGCAGGCCGGCGTCACTATCGCCGTCGACGTTCCCATCGTTACCGTGGATGTCGTCGCCACGACCTCACACGGCGACATCATCCCGGGCCTGAAGAAAGAGAATTTTCGTGTCCTCGATGACGGCGTGCCGCAAACCATCTCCAACTTCTCCCCCACCGAAGCTCCCATCACTATGGTTGTCCTCATGCAGTTCAGTGGAAACTCCTACGGCTGGTTCGCTTACTACGCCAAATACTGGGCCGAGGCGCTTTTCCCTAATCTTCAGCCCAAGGACTGGGTGGCCCTCGAAACTTTCGATATGAAGACGCGCCTCGAAGTGGACTTCACGCAAAACAAGGATGAAGTCCGCAACGCCATTTACCATCTTTATTTCCCGGGCTTCAGCGAATCGAACGTCTTCGACGCCATCCTCGAAACCGTCGACCGCCTCAAGGATGTCACCGGCAAGAAATCCATCCTGGTCCTCGCCAGTGGCGTCGACACGTTTTCGAAGCACACCCTCGACCAAACCATGAAGCAGCTCCGCGGCAGTGACGTCACCATCTTCTGTGTCGGCCTCGGCAAAACCTGGACGAACTATCTCGAAACGCACGGGTATCGCGGTTCAAATCTTAACTACCTGCAGGCTGAAAATCAGTTGCGCACTTTCGCCAATGAAACCGGCGGCTACGCCTGGTTCCCGCAATTCGATGGCGAAATTCCCGATATTTTTCGCAGCGTCGCTGCCTTCCTCCGCCACCAATACAGCCTTTCCTACTCGCCGTCCAGCGGCGTCAAGGATGGCAAGTTTCACAAGATTAAGGTGGAGTTGGTCGCGCCCGACGGTGGCCCGCTGACCGTGGTCGACCAAAAAGGCAAAAAACAGAAATTCCAGGTCTATGCCCGCGAAGGCTATCAAGCCCCCAAAGGCGGCGTCGGCGACTGAATTTCGTGCGATGTAGAGCAGGCTTTGCTATCGCCCTGAGACTGAACAATTTCTACTGCACTCATGACGCAAGCTGGAAGGCTCATCCCTTGATTTTTTTGCATTCCTTCTTCTCTCCGTGTCCTCTGTGTTAAATCCTTTTTCTTTTTTTAGTAGCCCCGCGCAAAATCAACGCGGTTAAACAATTCTCGTCCCTCAAACCATCTCTCCAGCAATTCGATCAAAATCGCCGTCTGCCGGTCCCAGAGCCGGTCGCTCACCCCGCTTGTGTGCGGGGTGATGAACAGATGCGGCGCCTTCCACAATGGACTCTCCGGCGGCAACGGCTCCGTTTGCGCTACATCCAGTGCCGCGCCGCCCAGCGCGCCGCTTTCTAGAGCCTGAACCAGCGCCCCTTCATCCAACAGCGATCCGCGCCCCACATTGATCAGTCGCGCCCCGCGTTTCATTCTTGAGATTTCAGCCGCGCCAATGAGGTGTTTCGTTTCCGCCGTCTCTGGCGCGCAAACCAGCAAGTAATCCGCACCTGGCAATGCTTCGTGCAGTTGCGCTGCCGCGAAAATCTTTTCCACGTGCGCTTGTTCCCCCGCGCCTGATCGCGTCACTCCCCAAACTCTCATGTCAAACGCCTTCGCTCGCTTCGCCACTTCCCTGCCGATGGAGCCGTATCCGACAATCAGCAGCACTTTCCCATTCAGCTCCGTCAAATGCTGCGGCTTGTCCCAAATCTCCTGTTGCGACCATCGCGCACGGTCCTGTCCCCGCACGGAATCTGGAAAATTCCTTGCCAGTGCGAGCAGCAGTCCCATCGTGTGCTCCGCCATGGGCACGGAAAAAATCCCGCTCGGGTTGGTCACCGCGATTCCGGAGTCTCGCAGCTCCGGGTACATCAATTGCGCCACGCCCGCCGCTGTCGAATGGATCCATTTCAGTTTCTTCGCTTCCTTCAATTGCTCCGCGCGCAGCGAGTACCCTACAAAAATATCTGTGTCCAGTAACTCTTCCTTCAACCGGTCGTAATTCGGCAAACGCAGAACGCGCATCTCTGGCCACCGCTTTCGAATGGCCGCCGCCATTGCCGGCTTCGGCCGCCACTCCGTAAACGGATGCCACACACAAATCATCAGTTTTGTGTCTGCAGGTGTTGTGCGGCTCATGGTCAGACTATGAAATGATGCGCAAATCCGTCCCCGTCATATCCGCGGGCCGCGGCTGGCCCAGCGCGCCCAGCATAGTCGGAGCAATGTCCCGCAGCGATCCGCCCGGCTTCAATCGCAGCTTGTCATCATCACTCACCAGAATGAACGGCACAGGATTCGTCGTGTGATACGTGTGCGGCCCCCCGGTCACGGGATCGATCATCGTCTCCGCATTCCCGTGGTCCGCGGTGATCATCCACACTCCCCCTCGCGGCTTCAGCGCTTGATAAATCCGCGCCAGGCCCGCGTCCACCGCTTCGACCGCCTGGATCGCTGCCTCCAGCTTGCCCGAATGCCCCACCATGTCCGCATTCGCATAATTCATGATGATGGCGTCGAACTCGCCCTTCTCAATCGCTTTCACCACTGTGTCCGTAATTCCTGACGCGGACATTTCCGGTTTCAAGTCGTATGTCGCTACTTTCGGCGACGGCACCAGTATCCGCTCTTCTCCCGCGAACGGCTTCTCCACTCCTCCGTTGAAAAAATAGGTCACGTGCGCGTACTTCTCCGTCTCCGCCGTGCGCAAATTCTTGTACTGCAATTCCGCGAACACCTGCGCCAGGATGTGCTCCAGTTTTTCCGGCGCAATCACGTATTGTAGCCACGGCCAGTTCTTGTCGTACTGCGTCATCGCCACGTAAAACAGGTTCTTCGGCCGCTTAGCATCCGAAAACTTATCGAACTCCGGCGCCGCTAGCGCATACGTCATTTGCCTTGCGCGGTCCGCGCGAAAATTGAAAAAAATCACGGCATCGTCATCGCGAATCAATCCTGCGGGCGCAGCTTCCGTTCCACTCCCCTTTGTCACCACGATAGGCTTCACAAATTCATCCGTCACGTTCGCTTCATAACTCCGCTGAAGCGCCGCAACTGGATCATCCGTTCGCGCTTCCGCTTCACCGTGAACCAGCGCGCGGTAAGCTATCTCCACACGCTCCCAGCGGTTGTCGCGGTCCATCGCGTAGTAGCGTCCCACCAACGTCGCGATTTCGCCGATGCCCAACTCGCGCATTTTCTGCTGCAACTGCCGCACGTAGTCGTGCCCGCTGTTCGGCGGCGTGTCACGTCCGTCCATGAAACAGTGCACAAACACTTTTTCCACTTTTTGCTGCTTGGCCATCTCCAGCAGCGCAAACAAGTGCTGGATGTGCGAATGCACGCCGCCATCGCTGAGCAATCCGAGGAAATGCAGTTGCCGTGCCCTTCCTCGCTCCATCGCCTGTTGAAACAGCGGCACGTTTTGCAATTGCTGGTTCGCGATCAGCAGGTCGATCCGCATGATATCCATGTGCACGATCCGCCCTGCACCCATGTTCATGTGCCCTACTTCACTGTTGCCCATTTGTCCTTCGGGCAATCCCACAAACGGCCCGGACGTATGAATCAAGGTGTTGGAAAATTTCTTTAGTAACTCGTCATACGCTGGCTTCCGCGCCAGCGCGATCGCGTTCCCCTTCGTCTCCGCCCGGTATCCCCATCCATCCAACACCGTCAACACAATCGGTTTCGGTCGTTTTGTCATAGCGCGCCAGAATACATGGATTTATTGGACGAATCACTTTGTTTCCGTCACGATATTCAATGGAGTGTTCAATGGCAGATGACAGGAATTCACGTGTCGCCCCTGCGCGGACGATTAGCGCCGTCATCCTCGACTACGGCGAAGTCCTTTGTTTCCGCCCTTCCCCCGAAGCTCTCGCGGGCATGGCGGGCATCTTCGGCATCGGCGTAGACAATTTTCTTCCCATCTACCGTTCCTCACGTAATCCATACGATCGCGGCGACCTCACTGCGCATGCTTATTGGGTCGAGTTTGCGCGCCGGGCCGGCGTCACGATTCATTCCCACGAGATTGAAAACCTCCGCAGGCTGGATATGGAGATGTGGAGCGACGTGAATGAGGAAATGACGGAATGGCTCGCGCGCATCCACTCGCGCGGGTTTAGAACCGCTATTCTTTCCAATATGCAAACGGATATGGCCGCCCATGTGAGGAACAACTTCGCCTGGCTGCGCCACATCGATCACCAGGTTTTTTCGTGCGAGGTGCGTTCCATCAAACCCGATCCGCTAATCTACCGACATTCTCTCTCCCTCCTGAAAATTCCGCCCGCGGAAGTGCTCTTTGTCGATGACCGCGATGAAAATATTCAAGCCGGTCGCGCCGCAGGAATTCGAGGGATACTTTTTGAATCCGTCGCAGAATTTCGCAGGGATTTGGAGGAACTTGGTTTTCCGATTCTTCCTGTGTCCGGCACGGACGGCCACAGTCACATTAACAGTTAACCTGAACTGGTAGAACTGAATCGATAGTCTTGCTGTCTCACGCTGAGTCGTGCTGAGCCAAGTCAGTTTTTCTTGCCAAACTCCTTGAGTCCCGCGAGCAGGCGGTCCACTTCATCCGCAGTATTGTAGTGCACCAGTCCGACGCGCAAAACGCCGCCGTATTGCTCTACTTCCAAACGCTCGGACAGATTCAGCGCGTAGAAATTGCCATCCCACGTGAAAATTCCGCGCTCGCCCAGAAACGCCGCAATTTTCGTTGGATTATGGTCGCCCAGACGAAAAGATAACGTCGAGCAGCGCTCATCAAATCGCTTCGCATCGGTGATGCCGAAAATTCTCATCCCCGGAATCGTCTGCAATCCCGCGATCAATCGCGACAGCAATCCGGTTTCGTATTGGTGTGTCGCACCGTATGCTGCTTGCAACGCTTCCCGGCGGCTCTTCACGCTCGGCTCACAATGTCGTCCTAGTTCCGCGAGGTAATTCACGGCAGCTCCGATTCCCGCGATTAATTCTTGAACTTGCGTTCCCGTTTCCCAGCATTCCGGTGAAGTGTTCGTCGCCGGACGAACTTTGTAGGGGTTAAATCTCTGTAAATGGTCTCGCTTCCCGAACAGCGTCCCCATGTGCGGCCCGAAAAACTTGTACGGCGAGCACGCCAGAAAATCGCAATCCAATGCCTTCACGTCGATCAGTCCGTGCGGCGCGTAGTGCACGGCGTCGATGAACATCAGCGCTCCCGCCGCATGCGCGAGTTTCGTGATTTCCGCGATGGGATTGATCGTTCCCACCATATTCGAGGCGTACCCGACCGCGACAAGTTTCGTTTTTGCTGAAATCTTTCGCTTCAAATCGTTGAAATCCAGCGTGCAGTCTTCTTCGCGAATAGCCGCCTGCCGGATCACCACGCCCTTTTCTTCCAGCGCGCGCCACGGCGCCACATTCGCATCATGGTCCAGCGTCGTCACTACAATCTCGTCCCCGGCTTTTAATTCTCTTCCGATCGCCCGCGCCAGCGCGAACGTGATCGTCGTCATGTTCTGACCGAAGACCACTTCATTCGAATCGCAGTTGAACAAATCCGCCATCGTCGCCCTCGCGGAAAGGATCATTTCATCGTTTCGCCGGCTCGTAACAAACGCACCATAAGTATTTGCATTCGCGGTCAGAAAATAATTCTGGATCGCGTCCATCACTTTCCTCGGCACCTGCGTCCCCGCTGGTCCATCCAAGAACGCCGCCGCGTAGCCATTCACCTGCAATTTCAGCGAAGGAAATTGTTCGCGAACCCATTCGATATCGAATGCTTTTGTCTCTGCACTTTGCATCACAGGTGTGCTCATTTTCTGTTTGCAGCCGCAAAGCGGCCTGCTTCTCCGAGCTGCTAGTTTCTCATACGTTGCTCGCACATTGTAGGGACGCAGCACGAGCTGCGACTCAACAAGCCCGACTCGAATCATTTTGTGATTGTCTCTCCTCCAATGGAGTCGCAGCATCCAAATTGGAACCACATCTCCCCGCGCTCCATGTCCTACGCGAATCCGCGCTGGTTCGTCCGTGATACGATACTTGAAGTTGTTCCTCACTCATGCCGCTTTGGCGCCGGCTACAAATCAAATGAGCGACCATCAACCGGCCGGCTTCGCGCCACGTTTCTCAATGAGGTGAATCGTGCCTGAAACCATGCCGCCGACGGAGCGCACGCGCGTTGTGCGCGAATCGCATCGCGGCGCTTACGATCGCGAAACCATTTATGAAATTCTCGACGAAGGATTCGTCTGCCACGTCGGATTTTCCGTCGATGGCCAGCCTTACGTGATTCCCACGCTGTTCGCGCGCACTGGCGACGCGATTTATTTCCATGGTTCCGCGGCCAGCCGCATGCTTCGAAACGTGAGTGACGGAATTCCAGTATGCGTAACGGTGACTCTCACGGATGGTTTCGTGCTGGCCCGCTCCGTCTTCAATCACTCGATGAATTACCGCTCCGTCGTGGCACTCGGCAAGGCTGCTCTGGTCGACGCGCCCGAAGAAAAGCTAAAAGCGCTGCACGCCTTCACGGAAAAAATTCTTCCCGGCCGCTGGAACGATGCGCGCCGGCCCAACGAAAAAGAGTTGAAAGCCACGAGCATTCTTCGCCTGCCACTGGTGGAGGTTTCAGCAAAGATACGCGTCGGCCCTCCGGAGGACGACGCCGGGGACTACGCATTTCCCGTCTGGGCTGGCGTGATTCCTCTTTCCCTCACGCCCGGCGCGCCAATCCGCGATGAGAAATGCGATGCCTCGATTCCCACGCCCGCGTATGCCGCGCATTACAAACGGTGAGCCACGAGCGAATTCGCTCCCGCTCCGGTAAAGCCCATCGTCGCTATCACTGCACTCGAAGCGCTCGGCATTCGCGTCGGAACGATTGAGTGTGTCGAAGAAATTTCCGGCTCACTTCGTTCCGAACAGCGCTCGCGCCGGATTAACACTACGGCTGCACGGCGCGCAAAAAATCTGCCAGAAGGCCATACGCGGTCGCTTCGATGCCTGGATTGTGTTCAACAATCGAAAAACTGAAAACATCCAGGTCAAAGCGGATCGCCGAACTGGTGCCTTCCAGATTCGCAAACGGATCCGAAGCCAGCAGCAATTCGGGCTGCACCGTGCACGCCACGCTATCGCCGCGGCGTTCCGCGCGGCAAACGAGTTTGTAACGCATCCCCGCCGCGCGCACGGAGCGGATTTTTTCTTCGTGGAGATCGCGGATACCGGTGCGCTGCACTTGCTCGAGTTTCACAGGCGCGCCCATCAGCACAATAGCCAGCGCGGCGACTTTCACCGCCGAATCCCAGCCGTCGAGGTCCGCCGCCGGGTCCGTTTCCACCACCCCGACGGCCTTCGCGCGTTTCACCGCT
>Ga0209648_10001242_pt1 | contig 20413 bp, 16 predicted proteins | sample GraSoi2013_115cm_FD_185830 | JGI IMG/M metagenome (GOLD analysis project Ga0209648, IMG submission 185830) | Grasslands soil microbial communities from the Angelo Coastal Reserve, California, USA - Sample 9_17_2013_115cm (SPAdes) (version 2) | ecosystem: Environmental > Terrestrial > Soil >...
GGGCCATGCTGCGGCAGGTCGGGCTGCGCCCGACGCGCCAGCGCATGGCGCTCGGCTGGATCCTGTTCGGCAAGGGCGACCGGCACGTGACCGCCGAGCTGCTCTATGAAGAGGCCAACAAGGCGAAGGTCCCGGTCTCGCTGGCGACGATTTACAATACCCTGAATCAGTTCACGCAAGCCGGCCTGCTGCGCCAGGTCGCGGTCGACGGCTCGAAGGCCTATTTCGACACCAATGCGTCCGATCACCATCATTTCTTCGTCGTGGACGAGAACGCCCTCGTCGACATTCCGGCGACCGAAGCCATGATGGACAAGCTGCCGACGCCGCCGCCCGGCTACAAGATCGCGCGGGTGGACATCGTCGTCAGGCTCAAGCGCAAGGACGAGCCGGACCGCGGCGGCTAGTCGACCTTCTCGTTGGGATAGACCCCCCACAGGCGGTCCTGCCCGATCCAGCCGTCGAACCCATCGCCGACGATCCTGCACCATTCTCCGGTGCAGCGCTTGACCGAGCCCAGCACGCCGGGCTGTAAGCGCGCGATCAGCCTGCCCGTCCGGTCCGCCCGATCCAACAGCGGCACCGCCTCGTCCTTGGGCTTCGCTTGCGGCGCGACCATGATCGTGCGGCGTCCGGACAAGAGCGAGTGATAGACCCAGCCTTCGCCGCCGTCCCAGTCGCGCACGCGCCGCCAATTGTCGAACTCGGCGGTGATCTCCACGGGAAGCGTCGCCTTGGTGTAGACCCAGACGACCTCGTGATCCTTGTCGGGCCCCCCGCGCACGTTGACGCGGTCGGACTTCAGGCTGACGAAGCGAGGAACCGGCAGGCCGGTCGCCGCGCCGGGCGCGAGCGGGTCGGCGCTTGCCGGTCCGGCCGCGATCCGCACGAGCAGCACGAGCGCCAGGGGGAGCCAATTTCGCGATATCATCGACTGGAATTCTGCCTTATCGAGCCGGCAATTCGACTGCGTCCGCACGTTTCGCAAGCACCGGCGCCGAAGCGCGCCGGCGCTGGCTGTCCGCTTTGTCTTGGCCCGGCCATCTGATAGAGAGGAGGTACCGGCCGAAGACTCGCCGCCGAACGGTTGCGACAGTCTCGGTCGGCTCGGTTAATGAGCTCTGAACGGGCGAATGTGACCGGCATCTCGCATGCGCGATCCCGCGCCGGATGCCGAGGGCGTGGATGATGCCGAACCGGAAAAAGCCATTGGTGGTGGTCACGCGCAAGCTGCCGGACAGCGTCGAAACCCGCATGCGCGAGCTGTTCGATGCCCGCCTCAACCTCGACGACAAGCCCATGAGCCATGCGGATCTCGCCGAGGCGGCGAAGATCGCCGACGTGCTGGTTCCCACCGTGACCGACCGGATCGACGCCTCGGTGCTCAGCCAATCCGGCGAGAAGCTGAAGCTGATCGCCAATTTCGGCAACGGCGTCGACAACATCGACGTAACCACGGCGGTGCAGCGGGGCATCACCGTCACCAACACCCCGGGCGTGCTGACCGAGGACACCGCCGATATGACCATGGCGCTGATCCTCGCGGTGCCGCGGCGGCTCGCCGAAGGCGCCAATGTGCTGACCGCCGACAAGGACTGGACCGGCTGGACCCCGACCTGGATGCTCGGCCACCGCATCTGGGGCAAGCGGCTGGGCATCGTCGGCATGGGCCGCATCGGGCAGGCGGTGGCGCGCCGCGCCCGCGCGTTCGGGCTGCAGATCCATTACCACAACCGCCGCCGCGTCTCGCCGCACGTCGAGGAGGAGCTCGAGGCCACCTATTGGGAGAGCCTCGATCAGATGCTCGCCCGCATGGACATCATCTCGGTGAATTGCCCGCACACGCCGGCGACCTATCACCTCTTGTCCGCGCGCCGACTCAAGCTGATGCGGCCCGAAGCCTACGTGGTCAACACCGCCCGCGGCGAGGTGATCGACGAGAACGCGCTCGCGCGCATGATCGAGCACGGCGAGATCGCCGGCGCCGGTCTCGACGTGTTCGAGCACGAGCCCGCCGTCAATCCCAAGCTGCTGAAGCTCGCGCGCGCCGGTAAAGTCGTGCTGCTGCCGCACATGGGCTCCGCCACGATCGAAGGTCGCATCGACATGGGCGAAAAGGTCATTATCAATATCAAGACCTTCATGGACGGACACCGGCCGCCGGATCGCGTGCTGCCCTCGATGCTGTGATCCAAGCCTTCGAACCCCGCATGTGGATTGCATCCCTCCGCTGGCTGGCCGCGCTCGGTGCGACGCTGCTCGCCGCCGTGCCCGCTTGGGCGCAGAGCCTGACGGTCGACGAGTTTCGCCGCGAGCTCGTCGGCCTGCCGCTGTGCGGCACGCCCAACGTCGGGCCGCTCGCCGGAAAGGCGCTGTGCACCGTGCATCTGCCCGATGGAACCGCCATCCTGTCCGGCTCCGGAGTTCTGGTGCGCGGAATCTGGGAGGCCGAAGGCGGCAAAATCTGCCGCCGCAATGCCCATGACGCCCCGGACCGCCGCCGCTGCGTCGAATACGAGCACGTCGGTCCCAACCGCTACCGCAACAGCGACGGCGTCGAGTTCTGCATCGGCCCCTGCCCCGAAGCCGCCGCCGCCGCAAAGCCCGAGAAGTGACCCGGCTCCCGCCGGAAGGTGGCCCTACGCAGCTCCTTCGAAGCGGCTCGATTCCGCCCGGCGCGCTCCTGCATTATGGTGGCGCTTCACCACCGGGGAGGAACATCATGCGCGCAACGATCGCGGGCATCGCGGCCGGCGCCCTCGCAATGGCGGTCGTGCCGGCATTGGCGGCCGGCCGGCTCGCCCCGAACGAGATCCAGGCGACCTTCTTCAATGGTCAGCCGTTCACGTCGTCGACGCCCTCGAACATCAAGTTCAAGATGGTGTTCACGCCGGACGGCAAGGTCCTGCGCCAGCCGGTCGGGAACGCCGGCCTGAAGGGCGAAGGGACCTGGAAGCTCGACAAGGACGGCTTCTGCACCACCTGGAAGGGCAGCAAGCCCAATTGCTTCATCGTGTCGGCGACCGGTGAGAACAAATGGGCAGTGATGAAGGGCCCCACGACCATGGCGGTGTGGAGCAAGTGACGCCTCGCGTGCCCCTCAGCCGGCGTGGACCGAGAGATCGCGGATCGCGGATTTCTCGCCCGAGAGCGGATTTCCGGGATCCCAACCGTAGCGCAACGTCTCGAAACGCAGCGAGCGCGCATCGAGCATGAGCAGGCGGCCGACCAGGCCCTCGCCGAAGCCGACGATCTCCCGGATCACTTCGAGCGCCATCAGCGAGCCGACAATGCCGGTCAGCGCGCCGAGGATACCGGCCTCCGCGCAGGCCGGCACCGTGCCGGCGGGCGGCGGCTCGGGGAACAGGCAGCGGTAGGTCGGGTTGGGCCGGCCGTCGGGGCCACGCTCGTGGGCCCGGATGGTCGTGAGCGTCCCGTCGAAGCTGCCGACCGCCGCGGTGACCAGCGGCTTCTTCGCGAAATAGCAGGCGTCGGAAACGAGATAGCGGGTGGCGAAATTGTCGGAGCCGTCGGCGACGACGTCGTAGCCGCCGATGAGGTCGAGCGCATTCGCCGAGGTCAAGCGCACAGCATGGGGCTCGATCGCGACGTTCGGGTTCAGCCGCCCGATCAGTGCGGCCGCGCTGTCGACCTTGGGCCGGCCGAGGTCCGGAGTGCCGTGGATGACTTGGCGCTGCAGATTGGAAAGCGACACGGCGTCGTCATCGACGACGCCGAGCGTGCCGACGCCGGCCGCGGCCAGATAGAGCAGCACCGGCGCGCCGAGCCCGCCGGCGCCGATCACCAGCACCCGCGCGCGCCGCAGCGCGAGCTGGCCCGGTCCGCCGACCTCGCGCAATACGATGTGGCGGGCGTAGCGCTCGATCTCCTCATCGGTCAGCATCGGCTTGCCTCGTGGCTTATATCGCCATCGTCGATCGCCTTCGCCAGCCGGCACGCGACGGCGTTCATCGATTGCGGAATTTCGGCGCGCGCTTCTCGATGAAGGCCGCCATGCCCTCCTTCTGGTCCTCGGTCGCGAACAAGGAGTGAAACACCCGCCGCTCGAAGCGCACACCCTCGGCGAGCGAAACTTCGAAGGCGCGGTTGATGCTTTCCTTGGCGAGCATGACGGCCGGCAGCGACATCGACGCGATGGTCTCGGCGGTCTTCACCGCCTCCTCCAAGAGATTCGCCAGCGGCACGATCCGGGCCACCAGGCCCGCCCGCTCCGCCTCCTGCGCGTCCATCATCCGGCCGGTGAGGCAAAGCTCCATGGTCTTGGCCTTGCCGACCGCGCGGGTCAGGCGCTGCGTGCCGCCGATGCCGGGAATGACGCCCAGCTTGATTTCGGGCTGGCCGAACTTGGCGTTATCCGCCGCGAGGATGAGGTCGCACATCATCGCGAGCTCGCAGCCGCCGCCCAGCGCGAACCCTGCGACCGCGGCGATCACCGGTTTTCGCGCGCGCGCGACCCGGTCCCATTGGGCGGCGAAATCGCCCAGGAATGCGTCCATATAGGTCTTGCCGGCCATCTCCTTGATGTCGGCGCCCGCCGCGAACGCCTTCTCGGAGCCGGTGATGACGATGCAGCCGATCGCATCGGAAGCCTCGAAGGCGTCGACCGCGTGGCTAAGATCGGCGATCAGCGCCGAGTTGAGCGCGTTGAGCGCCTGGGGACGGTTGAGGCGAATGATGCCCACCCTGCCGCGGGTCTCGATCTCGACGTTCTCGTAGCTCATGGCGCCCTCTCGGTTCATCCGATCACTTCTGACATACGGGACAAAAGAACGTGGAGCGGCCGTTCTGCGCGATGCGCCGCACGATGCCGGGGCAGCCCCGGGTCGGGCAGCGCCCGCCCTCGCGGTCGTAGACGCGGAACCTGTGCTGAAAGCTCCCGAGCTCGCCGTCGGTGCGGCGATGGTCGCGCAACGAGGAGCCGCCGGCCGCGATGGCATCCTCGAGCACGGCCTGGATCGCCGCGACGAGGCGTTCCGCATGCGGCGTCGGCGCGCCGGTGCGGGTCGCCAGTGTCGAGGCTTTGCGGCGCGGCGAGAGCCGCGCGCGGTTGAGCGCTTCGCAGACGTAGATGTTGCCGAGCCCGGCCACGACCTTCTGGTCGAGCAGGGCGGCCTTGAGACTCGTCGCTTTCCCGGCGCAGGCATGCGCGAGCCGTTCCGGCGTGAAGGCGCGGTCGAGCGGCTCGGGACCGATCCGCATCAGCGGATGGTTTTCGAGCTCGGCGCGCGAAACCAGCAGCATGAATCCGAACCGGCGCGGGTCGTTGAACGTCACGGTCGCGCCGGACGACATGCGGAACACCACGTGATCGTGGGTGAGCGCCCGCGAACGCGCGAAATGCAACTTGCCGGGCGTAGTTTCCGCGGCGCCGTCGAGCACCCGGAACGAGCCCGACATGCCGAGATGCATGATCAGCACCTCGCCCGAGGAGAGATCGGCGAGCAGATATTTGGCGCGGCGGCGAAGCGCTTCGACGCTCGCCCCGACGAGCCGCTGCGCGAAATTCGCCGGCAGCGGCCAGCGCAGGTCCTCGCGGTGCGCCTGGACGGCGAGGAACGAGGCGCGCTCCATCGCCGGGGCAAGGCCCCGCCGGACCGTTTCGACCTCGGGAAGTTCCGGCACGTTTACTCCGTCAGGCGATTTCCGGGGATTTGATAGCGCCCTAGCCGCCCCCGCGCTATGGTCGAAACCGCGATCGGAGCCATGGCATGGGCGAAAATCCCGCAAATCGCGAGGCCGATTTCGGTTTCCGCAAGGTGCCGCTCGCCGACAAGCAGGACCTCGTCGACGACGTGTTCCGCAAGGTGGCGCGGCGCTACGACCTCATGAACGACCTGATGTCGGGCGGGCTGCATCGGGCCTGGAGGGATGCGCTCGTCACGGCGATCAACCCGCCGCGGCAAACAGCAGCGTTCCGGCTGCTCGACGTGGCGGGCGGCACCGGCGACGTCGCGTTTCGCGTCGCCGAGGCCGGCGGCGCGGCGACGCGCGCCACGGTGCTCGACGCGAGCGCGGACATGCTGCAGGTCGGCCGCGAGCGCGCGCAGCAGCGCGGACTTGCGGACGTCGTGAGCTTCGTCGAGGGCAATGCCGAACATCTGCCGTTCGTGGATTCGAGCTACGACGCCGTCTCGATCGCCTTCGGCATGCGCAACGTTCCGCGCATCGAGCGGGCGCTCGGCGAGGCGTTTCGCGTGCTCAAGCCGCTCGGACATTTCCTGTGCCTGGAATTCTCCGCCGTCGACGTTCCGGGGCTCGATCGACTGTACGATCTTTATTCGTTCCGGGTCATTCCGGCGCTGGGGCGGGCGGTGGTGGGCGATGCCGAGCCCTACCGCTACCTGGTGGAATCGATCCGCCGATTCCCGCGGCCGGAGGCGCTCGCCGCGATGCTGCGCAGCGCCGGCTTCCGCCGGGTGTCGCATCGGCGCATGTCTGGCGGCATCGTGGCGCTCCACTCCGGCTGGAGGCTGTGATCCCGGCGCGCCCGCACATGAATCTCCTGCTCCGCGGCAGCGCGCCGGAATCGCCAGTGCGGCGTCCCCTGATGGTGTTGGCTCCCGCGCATCTGGCGCGGCTCGCCCGCGCCGGCTTCGTGTTCGCGCGCGAGGGGGTATTCGGCCTGTTGGATCCGCTGTTGTTCCCGTGGCCGGTCGGTCTCGTGCTGCGTCTCGGCAGGCTGATCGAACGGGGGACCGCGGCGCCCGGGACGGCGGGCACAGCCGGCGCGGTGCGGCTCGCCGCGGCGCTGACCAGGCTCGGCCCGAGCTATGTCAAGCTCGGACAATTCCTGGCGACGCGACCCGATATCGTCGGCGCGGCGCTCTCGCGCGATCTCGAAAGCCTGCAGGACAGAATGGCGCCGTTTCCGCAGGCCGAGGCCGAGGCCGCCGTCGCCAGCGCGCTCGGCGCGCCGTTGCGCGCCAGTTTCGCGAGCTTCGGCCCGCCGGTTGCGGCCGCCTCGATCGCGCAGGTGCATCGCGCCGAGGTGCTCGAGCAAGGCGAGCGCCGGCCGGTCGCCGTCAAGGTGCTGCGCCCCGGCATCGAGCGCCGCTTCAAGACCGATCTCGAAGCGTTCGCATTCGTCGCCTTCCACGCCGAGCGAATGTCCGCGGAGGCGCGGCGGCTGCGCATCGTCGAAGTGGTGGATACGCTGGCGCGCAGCGTGGCGGTCGAGATGGATCTGCGCCTCGAGGCGGCGGCGATCTCGGAAATGGCGGAGAACACCAAGGAAGATTCGGATTTTCGCGTGCCGGCGATCGACTGGATGCGGACCGCCAGGGACGTGCTCACGCTGGAATGGATCGATGCCACGCCGCTGTCCGACCGCGCCGCGCTCATCGCCAAGGGCTTCGACCTCAAGCAGCTCGCCCGCGCGCTGATGCAATCGTTCCTGCGCCATGCCTTGCGCGACGGCTTCTTTCACGCCGACATGCACCCGGGCAACCTCTTCGTCGACGCCAATGGCCGGTTCATCGCGGTCGACTTCGGGATCATGGGCCGGCTCGGCGCCAAGGAGCGCCGGTTCCTGGCCGAGATCCTGCACGGCTTCATCACCCGGGATTATCTGCGCACGGCCGAAGTGCATTTCGAAGCCGGCTACGTTCCGCCGCAGCACTCGGTCGAAAGTTTCGCCCAGGCGATCCGGGCGATCGGCGAACCGATCCACAGCCGCACCGCGGCCGAGATCTCGATGGCCAAGCTGCTCAATCTGCTGTTCGAAGTGACCAGCCTGTTCGATATGCGGACCCGCCCGGAATTGCTGCTGCTGCAAAAGACCATGGTGGTGGTCGAGGGGGTGGCGCGCTCGCTCGACCCCGGGCTCGACATGTGGTCGACCTCGGACCCGGTGGTGCGGCAATGGGTCGAGCGGCATCTCGGGCCCGCGGGCCGCATCGAGCAGGCGGCCGAAGGCGCGGCGGAGCTCGGCCGTTTTCTCGGCGGGGTCCCGGAGCTGCTCGGCCGCGCCGCGGTCGTGCTCGATCACATCGATGCCGTCACCCGCAACGGCATCGTGCTCGCGCCCGAGACCGTCGCGGCGATCGGGTCGGCGCAAGCGCGCCAGAGCCGATGGACGGGCGTGGCGCTGTGGCTGATCGTGGCGCTGCTGGGCGCCATACTGATCTGGGGCCTGTGAGCGAGCGCCGTCACGTTAACCATGACGGCAGCCGCAGAATGACCTATTTGATGGCCGGGCAACCGCGGGCGATGCCAGGTGACAGCGCGTTTGCCGCCGCATGAGGTTGGAATGCTGGAGGGCAAACGGATCCTGCTGGTGATCGGCGGCGGCATCGCCGCCTATAAATCGCTCGACCTGATCCGGCGCTTGCAGGAGCGCGGCGCGGCGGTGCGGGCGATTCTCACCAAAGGCGGCCAGGCGTTCGTCACGCCGCTCGCGGTCGGGGCGATCGCCGGCGAGCGGGCGTTCACGGACCTGTTCGATCCCCGCAGCGAATTCGACGTCGGCCACATCCGGCTGGCGCGCGATACGGATCTCGTCGTGGTGGCGCCGGCAACCGCCGACCTGTTGGCCAAGATGGCGGGCGGCCATGCCGACGATCTCGCTTCCACGGTTCTGCTCGCAACCGACAGGCCGGTGCTGATCGCCCCGGCGATGAACCCGCGCATGTGGGAGCACGCGGCGACCGGGCGCAATTTGGCGCTGCTAGCCGCCGACGGCATCGCCTGCGTGGGGCCGAACGAGGGCGAGATGGCCGAGCGCGGCGAGCGCGGCGTCGGCCGCATGGCCGAGCCGCTGGAAATCGTCGCTGCGATCGAGCAGCTGCTGGGTGGCGACGCGGCAGTCAAGCCGCTGCAAGGCCGGCGCGTCATCGTCACGTCCGGGCCCACCCATGAACCGATCGATCCGGTGCGTTACATCGCCAACCGCTCCTCCGGCCGGCAAGGCCACGCCATCGCGCGCGCGGCGGCCGATGCCGGCGCCGAGGTGACGCTGATATCCGGGCCGGTCGGCTTGCCCGATCCGGCCGGGATGCACGTCGTTCACGTCGAGACCGCGCGCGACATGCTCGAAGCCGTGGAAACAGCCCTGCCGGCTGACGTCGCGGTATTCGCGGCAGCGGTCGCCGATTGGCGGGTCGCGGCGCCCAACCGCCGGAAGATCAAGAAGGGCGCCGCGCTTCCCAACCTCGTGCTGGCCGAGAACCCGGACATTCTGGCTGCCGTCGCCGGCCGCAAATCCAAGCGGCCGACGCTCGTCATCGGGTTTGCAGCCGAAACCGAGCGGGTCGTCGAGAACGCCAAGATGAAGCTCGCGCGCAAGCATTGCGACTGGATCCTCGCCAACGACGTGTCGGAGGAGACCGGCATCATGGGCGGCGAGAGCAACCGCATTCATCTCGTCACCGCGGATGGCGTCGACACCTGGCCGCTGCAGCCCAAGCACGAAGTCGCCAGGATGCTGGTGAGCCGCATCGCCGCCGCGCTTGCACGGACGCCATGAACGAAATCGAAATCCGCGTGGCGCGGCTCCCCCACGGCGCCGATCTGCCGCTGCCCGCCTACCAATCCAAGCTCGCCTCGGGATGCGATCTTCTCGCCGCGATCCCCGAGCGGGAGCCCATCGTGATCGCACCAGGAGGGCGCGCGGCGATCCCGACCGGAATCGCGCTCGCGCTGCCGCCCGGGACCGAAGGCCAGGTGCGGCCGCGCTCCGGGCTTGCGGCCAGGTCCGGCGTGACCGTGCTCAACGCGCCCGGCACCATCGACGCCGATTACCGGGGCGAGGTCCAGGTGCTGCTGGTGAACCTCGGAGGCGCGCCGTTCACGGTGAGCCGTGGCATGCGCATCGCCCAGCTCGTGATCGCCCCGAGCTTGCGCGCCAGAATGATCGAGACGGCCCGCCTCGATGACACCGTGCGCAACACCGGCGGTTTCGGCTCGACCGGCGGTTCGTGATGGGAACGTTTTCAGATCCGGCGGCGGCTCCATCGGATCGCGGGTTAGAAATCTTTAGCATAAAATCACCGTTTGCCCCCATCTTGTTGCGACAACATTCTTTTTTATGTCAAGCAAGACGCTGAAATAGGAATCAGGTTCTATATCGCAGATGCCCCGGTTTCCGGGCGGTGCCCTCGATGCGCTTCGGCCGCCCGGCAGATCGCGCATTGGTCCGCAGCTTTCCCCGAAGCACAGGAGTTCCCCATGTCCGTCGCCCCGCTGAAATCCCAGCCTTCCTCCGCCAATTCACCGCAACTTGGTCGCGGCCGCGTCTTCGATTCGATTACCGACACCATCGGCGACACCCCGCTCGTGCGACTCAATCGCCTGCCGCGCCTGCACGGCGCGCAAGCCCAAGTGCTCGCCAAGCTCGAATTCTTCAACCCGATCGGCAGCGTGAAGGACCGTATCGGCGTCTCGATGATCGACGCCATGGAGGCGAACGGCAGCATCGGACCTTCGAGCGTGCTGATCGAGCCGACCTCCGGAAATACCGGCATTGCGCTCGCCTTCGTGGCTGCCGCGCGCGGCTATCGCCTGATCCTGGTGATGCCCGATTCGATGTCGATCGAGCGCCGCAAGATGCTGGCGTTGCTCGGCGCCGAGCTCGTGCTGACCGAGGCGGCGACAGGCATGAAAGGCGCGATCGCCAAGGCTGAGGAACTGCTCGGCCAAATCCCCAATTCGGTGATGCCGCAGCAATTCAAGAATCCGGCCAATCCCGAGATCCACCGGCGCACCACGGCCGAGGAGATCTGGAACGACACCAAGGGGGCCGTCGACGTGATCGTGTCGGGAATTGGGACCGGCGGTACCGCGACCGGCGTCGGGCAGGTGCTCAAAGCCCGCAAGCGGTCGATTCGAATCGTCGCGGTCGAACCCAAGGACAGCGCCGTGCTCTCCGGCGGAGCACCCGGTCCGCACAAAATTCAGGGCATCGGTGCAGGGTTTATTCCGGAAATTCTCGACCGCTCCGTCATCGACGAGGTGATCACGGTGACGAACGAGGAAGCGTTCGAGACCGCCCGCGCGCTCGCGCGCCAGGAAGGTATTCCAGGCGGCATTTCGTCCGGTGCCGCCGTCGCCGCCGCGCTCAAGGTCGCCGCACGGCAAGACATGAACGGAAAAACCATCGTCGTGGTGGTTCCCTCGTTCGCCGAGCGCTATCTCTCGACCGCGTTGTTTGAAGGCCTGTGAAAAACGGGGATCAAGACGCCGCCCTCCCGCGGTTTCAGGGTCGGCTTGCTCGATTGGAGTTGCGACCGCACCCGCGTTCACGATCTGGGCTCTTAGCGTTTACCGGCATCGGAGGTACATTGCAGGCGATTCGCGGGCAGCGCGGCGGAGCTTGCCCGCGGCACCGCCGGGCCCCAGTTGGCGTCCTCGCTCGGCGGCGCGATCGCAGGCCGAGCAGGGGCAGTTGGGGATGCCGGACACGATCCGGGCCAAGGCCGGACGCCTTCGTGCTGATCGGTGCGCAGGCTTTCTTGCGAAATCCCTGATCGCCGCCGCCGCCTGGGCGCCGCCGCGTCCCGCCGCCGCCGCCGAGCCATGGCTCCTCGCCGACATCGATCGGTACGTGACCGGGCTTGCTCAACTGCATCGTCATGAGCTCGCGGCGTTGGCGTTGATCGTCGGCGTGGTCTCCTTCGCGGTCGTTACCGCGGTCGGACTCGTGCGCACCCGCAGCCGCGCGCAGCGGGCCGCCGCCGCCGACCGCGCCGAAATCGTCCGGCTTCGCGAGCAAGTCGACCGCGCGCATGCGCTGCTGTTCTCCGAGCAGCAGGTCGTGATCGCCTGGGACGCGCGCTTCGAGGAGCCGGAGGTCCTCGGCGATCCCGGCATCGTCAATTCCGTCCCGATCGCTCGCCGCATCCTGGCGTTCGCCTCCTGGCTCGACGCCGACCAGGCGAGAGCCATGGAGCGCGCGGTCGAGGCGCTTCGCTCCCGCGGCCAGGGCTTCGCCATCGCGGTGACGACGCTGTTGGGGCGCCCTATCGAGGCCGAAGGACGCGCCATCGGCGGCCGAGCCGTGCTGCGGCTCAAGGAAGTCAGCGGCGTCAGGAGCGAGCTTGGCGGGATCGCCGCCCGCCATGACAAATTGCTGCGCGATATCGATGCGATCCGGACCTTGATCGAAGCATTGCCGTCGCCGATCTGGGCAAGCGATGCCGCGGGCCGGAAGACCTGGGTCAACCCGGCCTATGCGCATGCGGTCGACGTCCGCGACGGCGCCGAGGCGATTGCCCGCGGCCTGGAGCTGCTCGATCCCGCGGCGCGCGCCGAGCTGGCGACGGCACGCGATTCGGGCGAGCCGTATGCCGCCCGGCTGGCCGTTATCGTGGCCGGCACGCGAAGGATCTTCGACGTGTTCGATCTCGCCACGCGCAACGGCCGCGCCGGCATCGGCATCGATGTGACCGAAGTCGAAACGACGCGCGGCGAGCTTGCGCGCACGATCGAGGCGCATCGGCGCACCTTGGACCAGCTGCCGACCGCGGTCGCCATCTTCGGCGCCGACCAGCGGCTCACGTTCCACAATGCCGCATATCGCGCGCTGTGGGGCTTGACGAGCGACTTCTTGGATCAGCTGCCGAGCGACGGTGCGGTACTCGATCAGCTGCGCGCGGCGCGCAAGCTTCCCGAGCAGGCCGATTTCCGCTCCTGGAAGAATGAGCTCCACGAAGCTTACCGCGCCGTCGAGGCGACCGAGCATCTGTGGCATCTGCCCGACGGTCGCACTTTGCGGGTCATCACCACGCCCAATCCCGACGGCGGCATTACCTATTTGTTCGACGACGTGACCGAGGCGCTGGAGCTCAAGCGACGCTACGACGCTTTGATCCGGGTGCGAGGCGAGACGCTCGATCATCTCTCGGAGGCGGTCGCCGTGTTCGGCAGCGACGGCCGGCTGCGGCTGTTCAACCCGGTGTTCGCCGGGATGTGGCGGCTGCTGCCCTCGCTGCTCGCCGAGCGGCCGCATGTGGAGGCGGTCATCGCCGCCTGCCAGGCGCTGCACGACGACGACATGACCTGGCAATCGCTGCGCGGCGCCGTCACCGGCCTGGAGCACCGCCAGCCGATCGCCAGGCGGCTGGAGCGCAAGGACGGCAGCGTGATCGATTGCGCGACCATGCCGCTGCCCGACGGCGCGACCCTGGTCACGTTCCAGGACGTCACCGATTCGGTCAACGTCGAGCGCGCGTTGCGCGAGCGCAACGAGGCTCTGCAGGCCGCCTACGACCTCAAGAACGATTTCGTGCATCTGGTCTCTTACGAATTGCGCTCGCCGCTGACGAACATCATCGGCTTCGCCCAGTTGCTCGAAGACCCGGCAGTCGGTCCGCTCGCCGACAAGCAACGCGAGTATCTCGGCTACATCAATTCCTCGAGCGCCTCGCTGCTGGCCATCATCAACGACATCCTGGATCTCGCCACCATCGACGCCGGCGTGATGAGGCTCGATCTCGGTCCGGTGGACATTCGCGCCATCGTCGATACCGTCGCCGAGGCGGTGCGGGATCGCCTCGGCGAGCATGGCCTCGAGCTCGAGATCCGCGCCGATGGCGGTCTAGGCAGCTTCACCGCCGACGAGCGGCGGCTGCGTCAAATCCTGTACAACCTGTTGATCAACGCCATCGGCTTCTCTCCGGCCGGCGAGGTCGTCACGCTCGCCGCGGAGAGGCGCAGCGACGCCGTGGTGTTCCGCGTCACCGACCGCGGCCCCGGCATTCCCACCGAGATCCAAGATCGCGTGTTCGATCGCTTCGAGACCCATGCGCTGGGCTCGCGGCATCGCGGGACCGGGCTCGGCCTCTCGATCGTGCGCTCGTTCGTCGAGCTGCACGGTGGTACGGTACAATTGGATTCCGCGGTCGGGCGCGGGACCACGGTCGTCTGTGCCTTTCCGGTCGAGCACGTGGCGGAGCGCGCCGCCGCGGCCGAATAGCGGGGGCGGAGCGCATTGAACCTGCGGACCAACTTGACCGCGGCAAGCCATCAGCTGGTGCTTCCGAACGAGCAGGCTACGCGCCGGCTGGCCGCGGATGTCGCGGCCGTCCTCGCGCCCGGCGATCTCGTCACGCTCTCGGGCGATCTCGGCGCCGGCAAGACCACGTTCGCGCGGGCTCTGATCCGGCACTTGGCCGGGGACAAAAGGCTCGAAGTGCCGAGCCCGACGTTCACGCTGATCCAGAGCTATGCACTGCCGCGCTTTCCGCTGGTCCATGCCGACCTCTATCGGATCTCCGAGCCGCAGGAGCTCGTCGAGCTCGGCTTCGAGGAGGCGATCGAAGGCGCCGCCGCCCTGCTCGAATGGCCCGATCGCGCCAGCGGGCTATTGCCGGCCGATCGGCTCGATATCGCCTTTCATCTCGCTCCCACCCTGGGGCCGAGCTACCGGGAGACATGCATTAGCGCCTTCGGGTCGTTCGCGGCACGCACGGAACGATTGTTCAGCGTCTGGCGCTTTCTCGAGCAAGCCGGGCTCGCGGATGCCGAACGCCAGTTCATCCAGGGCGACGCCTCGACCCGCATCTACGAACGACTGGTCAGGAACGCTGGCTCGGCCATCCTGATGAACGCGCCACGCCGGCCGGACGGGCCGCCGCTGCGAGACGGCAAGCCCTACAGCGCGATCGCGCATCTCGCCGAGGACGTGAGGCCGTTCGTCGCGATGGCGCGCGCGCTGCGCGCACGCGGCTTCTCCGCACCGGAAATCCACGCCGCCGACCTTGCCGAAGGGCTGCTCGTCCTCGAGGATCTCGGCAGCGAAGGCGTGGTGGCGAGCGACGCCGGTGCGCCGATCCAGGAACGCTACGCCACCGCCGTCGACGTGCTGGTCGCGCTGCATCGGCAGGCGCTGCCGCAGGTGCTGCCGGTCGCGCCGCGGCTCGATCATCCTCTGCCGCCGTACGATCTCGACGCGTTCCTGATCGAGGCGGAATTGCTGATCGACTGGTACGTGCCGCATCGAGGCGGCGCCGTCGCCCCGCCGGCGAGATCCGAGTTCCTGGCGCTGTGGCGCGCATCGCTGCAGCGTGCCGTCGAGGCGCCGCCGACCTGGGTGCTGCGCGACTATCATTCGCCCAATCTGCTTTGGCTTCCGCACCGCCAAGGCATGGCTCGGATCGGCTTGCTCGATTTCCAGGACGCGTTGCTCGGGCCGCCGGCCTACGACCTGGTGTCGCTGCTCCAGGATGCCCGGGTCGACGTCCCCGAGCAGCTGGAGATGGCGCTGCTCGGCGGCTATGTCCGGGCCCGCCAGGCCTCCCATCCCCGTTTCCAGGCTGCCGAGTGCTTGGAGCTCTACGCAACGCTGGGAGCGCAGCGCGCCACCAAGATCTTGGGGATCTTCGCGCGGCTCGACCGCCGCGACGGCAAGCCGCAATATTTGCGTCATCTGCCGCGGGTATACCGCTATCTGAACCGCTCGCTCGCCCATCCGAGCTTGGCCGCGCTAAAAGCCTGGTACGAGGGCAATATCCCGGCACCGGCGTGAACTTCGCGTGGGCGGGAGATCGCGGGCCGGCCGCCCTGCTTCCACCCCGGCCGATTTGCTAGGTTTAAGGCCCGCGATTCGCGTTCCTCGATTCCCGTCCTCCCACGAGGCGCTTCGGAGACCGCTGCATGGCGAATCCACATCCTCGGGCTAGACCGCGCCGCGCCATGGTGTTGGCCGCCGGTCTCGGCATCCGCATGCGGCCGATCACCGAGCGCGTGCCCAAGCCGCTGATCGAGGTCGGCGGCAAGGCCCTGATCGATCATGCGCTCGATCGACTGGCGAGCGCCGAAGTCGAGCTCGCGGTCGTCAACATCCATCATTTCGCCGATCAGATGCGGCGGCATCTGGCGGCGCGGCGAAGACCCGAAATCCTCGTGTCGGACGAGCGCGACCGACTGCTCGGCACCGGCGGCGGCGCCATTCATGCGCTGCCCAAGCTCGGCCCGGCGCCGTTCTACCATCTCAACTCCGATACGATCTGGATCGAGGGCGTCACGCCGAATCTGGATCGGCTCGCGGCGGCGTTCGATCCGGCGATCATGGACGCGCTGCTGCTGCTGGCGCCGACCGCGACGAGCATCGGCTACGACGGCCGCGGCGATTTTTCGCTGGCGCCCGACGGGCGCCTCGCTGCGCGCGCGGAGCGCGAGATCGTCCCCTTCGTCTATGCCGGCGTCGCGATCTTCGCGCCCGCCCTGTTCGAGGCGGCCCCGGACGGGCCTTTCCCGTTGAGCCTCCTGTTCGACCGCGCGGCCGCAGCCGGCCGACTGCATGGATTGCGCCTCGACGGGCTGTGGATCCATGTCGGCGCCCCCGATGCGATCGCCGAGGCGGAGGCCGCGATCCTGGCCAGCGCGGCTTGATACCGTGATCCCGCGCGTCTTCACCATTCCGGCTTCGCTGCCGTTCCTGCCGACGCTCATTCGCGCGCTCGCCGACGGCACGCTGGTGCCGGAATTTCCCGGCCCCGATCCGCTGGCGCTGTCCATGGCGACCGTCTATCTGCCGACCCGGCGCGCCTGCCGGGTTGCGGGCGAGCTGTTCCTCGAGGCGCTGGGGCGCGATGGTGCGGTGCTGCCGCGCTTCCTTGCGCTCGGCGACATCGACGAGGACGAGTTCGCCTTCGCGGACGCGAGCGGCGCGGCTTCGCTCGAACTGCCGCCCGCGATGGGAGCGCTCGAGCGGCGGCTGCTGCTGGCGCGGCTGATCGCGCAATGGGCGCGCTCGCCCGAGCTGCACGGCGCGCGCGGCACGCCGCTCGTTGCCGGCAATCCGGCCGCGGCCCTGACGCTGGCGGACGAGCTCGCCCGCCTGATCGACGACATGACCACGCGGCAAGTCCCGTGGCATCGGCTCGACGAGCTCGTCCCGGAGCGGTTCGATCCCTATTGGCAGCTTTCGCTGCGGTTCCTGAAGATCGCGCGCGACGCCTGGCCGGCCATCCTTGCCGAGCGCGGCCTGATCGAGGCGGCCGAGCGTCGCGACCGTCTGCTCGTGGCGGAAGCCGTGCGCCTTGCGCAGGTGCGGACGAGGCCCATGATCGCCGCCGGCTCGACCGGATCGATGCCGGCCACCGCGGCGCTGCTCACCGCGATTGCCGCCCTGCCGAACGGCGCGCTCGTGCTGCCCGGGCTCGATACCGAGCTCGACCGCAAATCCTGGGAATGCATCGGGGGCCGCGCCGAGCCCGCGGACGAGGCGGCGGCGCCGGCCGCCGGCCACCCGCAATTCGCCATGCTCATGCTGCTGCGGCGGATCGGAATGGACCGGGAAATGGTGGCCAGCCTCGGCAAGCCGGGAGAGCCCCGCGCGCGGCTCGTGTCCGAAGCGTTTCGGCCGGCGCCGACGACCGAGCTTTGGACCCATCGTCTCGATGATCGCCTGCTCGGCGAGGCGCTCGCCGGCGTTGCCGTCGTCGAGGCGGCCAATGCCGAGGAGGAGGCGAATGCGATCGCGGTCGCGTTGCGCGAGGCGATCGAGCCCATCGGCACGCGCGTCGCGCTGGTGACCGCCGACCGCGCGCTCGCCCGCCGCGTCGCGGCGGCGCTCGGGCGCTGGAACGTCGCTTACGAGGATTCGCGCGGCAGCTCGCTCGCCGAGACCCATGCGGGCGTGTTCGCGCGACTCGCCGCCGAAGCTTCACTCCCCGGGCTGCCGCCGATAACGCTGCTCGCGTTGCTGAAGCATCCGCTGTTTCGCCTGGGCGCCAGGGCCGAAGGCCACGCGCCGGCGCTCGCGAGCCTCGAGCGGGCGCTGCTGCGCGGTCCGGCGCCGCGGCCCGGATCCGCGGGTCTTGCCCATGCGCTCGCCGCCTTCCGGCGTGAGCGCGGAACCTTGCATCCGCGCGATCTTCGCGCCGTTCTCACCGATCCCGAGCTCGACGCCGCGGCCGGACTGATCGAGCGCCTCGCTGCGGCATTGGCGCCGCTCGAAACGCTCGCGGTGGCTCCGCAGCGGTTCGGCGAGATCGCCGCGCGCCATCGTCAGGTCGTCGCCGCGCTCGGCGCGGACGCCGCCGGCAATGTGCCGGCGTTGGCCGGCGAGGACGGCTTCGCGCTCGCCGACGCGTTCGAGGAGATCGCTGCTCGCGCCGCGGCCGACGATCTCGTCCTTGCCCCGCGCGATTATCCGGACCTGTTCCGGGCCGCGATCGCCGATCGCTTCGTGCACAGCGTGCCCGAACCGGGGGCCCGCGTGCATATTCTCGGACTGCTCGAAGCGCGCCTGCAAAGCTTCGATGCCGTCGCGGTCGGCGGGCTCGTGGAAGGATCCTGGCCGCCGGAGACGCACAGCGATCCCTGGCTGAGCCGGCCGATGCGCCACGAGCTGGGGCTCGATCTGCCGGAGCGCCGCATCGGGCTCTCCGCGCACGATTTCGCACAATGCCTCGGTGCCGCGAAGCTCGTCCTGGCACGCGCCGGCAAGCTCGCCGGGGCGCCGACGGTGGCATCGCGATTCGTGCAGCGGCTCGCGGCCGTCGCCGGCGCGGCGCGCTGGAGCGAGGCGCTCGCCCGCGGCGGGCGATATCTCGCGCTGGCGCGCACGCTAGACCACGCGGATCGCGTGACCATCCCGGCCCCGGCGCCGCGACCGCCGCGCGCGGCGCGGCCAACCTATCTCACCGTCACCGATGTCGAGCATTGGTTGCGGGACCCCTATACGATCTATGCCAAGCACGTGTTGCGGCTCTCGCCGCTCGACGCGGTCAACACCCCGCCCGGGGCGCGCGACCGCGGCAACCTCATTCACAACGCGATCGGCGATTTCACGCAACGCTTCGGGGAGGCACTGCCGCCCGACGCTCTCGCCGAGCTGCTGCGGCTCGGTGCCGAGCGATTCAAGCCGCTCGTGGATTTTCCGGAAGCGCGCGCATTCTGGTGGCCGCGCTTTGAGCGGATCGCAGCCTGGTTCGTCGGCTGGGACGCGGCGCGGCGTGCCGGCCTCGCCACGAGTCGCGCGGAAATTCGCGGCGAAATCGTCATCCCGCTCGGCGAGCACAGTTTTCGTTTAGCGGCGCGCGCCGACCGCATCGATCGATTGCTCGACGGCCAATTTGTCATCGTCGATTACAAGACCGGCGAGGTGCGCACCGAAAAGCAGGTGCGCACCGGACTGGCGCCGCAGCTCACGCTCGAGGCCGCCATTCTCCGCAACGGCGGCTTTCCCGGGATTGCCCGCGGCGCGTCGGTGGCGACACTCGCCTATGTGCAGCTCAAGGGCGGCGAACCGGCCGGCGGAAATCCGCGCATCGACTTCAAGCAAGGCACCCCCGACAGCCAGGCCGATCGCGCGCTCGCGCGTTTCACCGAGCTCGTCGCGCGCTTCGATCGCGAGGAGCAGCCGTACCGATCGCTGGTGCATCCCATGTGGAAGGCCCGTTACGGCGACTACGACCATCTCGCCCGCGTCAAGGAATGGTCCTTGGCCGCAGCCACGGATGCGAACGGGTCATGACCGAGCTCCGGCAGATCCCGGACGATGTCCTGCGGGTGCAGCGGGAGGCGTCCGATCCCTCCGCGTCGGCCTGGGTCGCCGCCAATGCCGGCTCGGGCAAGACCCATGTGTTGGCGCAGCGCGTCATCCGCCTGCTGCTCCGGGGTGTCGAACCCGCGAAGATCCTGTGCCTGACCTTCACCAAGGCGGCCGCCGCCAATATGGCCAATCAGGTGTTCGCGACGCTCGCGCAATGGGTCGCACTCGATGACGACAAGCTCGATGGCGCCATCGCGGAAATCGAAGGAAGACGGCCGCTGCCTCCGAGCCGCGGCAGGGCCCGCCGATTGTTCGCGCAGGCGCTGGAAACCCCCGGCGGCCTCAAGGTGCAGACGATCCACGCATTCTGCGCCCGGCTGCTTCACCAGTTTCCGTTCGAAGCCGACGTGGCGGCGCGCTTTGCGGTGCTGGAGGAGTTTGCGCAGCGCGATCTCGTCGAACGCCTGCGCCTGGACGTGCTGCTCGAAGCGGCCGGGGCGCCGGAGAGCCGGCTCGGGCGCTCGCTCGCGGCCGCGATCACGGCGGGCGCCGACAAGGCGTTCGGCGCCGCCGTCGAAGACTTGATCGAGAAGCGCGATGCGCTGATCGCCTGGATCGAGCGCGCCGGCGGCGTCGAACCGGCCGTCGCCGAGCTTTCGGCGACGCTCGGCGTGACGCCTGCCGAAACGTTGGAAAGCATCGAGCTCAAGATGACGCAAAGCCCGCATCTGCCGGTTGCGGAATGGCATGCGGCCGCCGCGCGATTGGCCGCAGGATCGCGGAGCGATTGCGAGCAGGCCGCGCGCCTGCGCGCGGCCGCGAGCATGCCCGCCGCGGCACGGGCGCCAACCTATCTATCGGTGTTCCTCACCGCCAAAGGCGAGCCGCGCAATCGGATCGTCACCGGGGCCTTCGCGGCCGAGCATGGCGAGCTTGCGAGGCGCCTCGATGCCGAGC
>Ga0209648_10001243_pt1 | contig 20401 bp, 20 predicted proteins | sample GraSoi2013_115cm_FD_185830 | JGI IMG/M metagenome (GOLD analysis project Ga0209648, IMG submission 185830) | Grasslands soil microbial communities from the Angelo Coastal Reserve, California, USA - Sample 9_17_2013_115cm (SPAdes) (version 2) | ecosystem: Environmental > Terrestrial > Soil >...
GGAGCTCACCCCGGGCGAGCTGCGGGTGCTGCGGTACCTGCCGACCAACCTGTCCCGGCCCGAGATCGCCGGCCAGCTGTCGGTCTCGCCGAACACCGTCAACGTCCACATCCGCAGCATCTACGCCAAACTCCAGGTCGGGGACCGGTCCTCGGCCGTGCGGCGCGCCCGGGAGCTGCGGCTGCTGGCGGCCGGCCGGACGCGGTAGCCCGGCGGTGACCCGATCCCGGTGATGCGGGCTCACCTGCCCGCCCGCGACCATGGCGGCATGGACCCGGCATCTGCCCCGCACGTGATCCGGATCGACGGGCACCTCGGCGGCACCAGTCCACCTCGGTTGTACCAACTACCGAGCCGGGCTCGCCGTGCAGCAGCAGCCGGGGCACCCGGCCGCGCAGCAGCGCGTCGTGATTGCGCCGCACGGCCGCGTCCACGTCGTCGCCGCCCACCGGGATCTGCTGGATTTAGCGCAGCACCGGGAGCCGGTCCCGGGCTCACCACTCGCCGGTGCCGGTCACCATCGTGCCGTAGCGTCCTGCGACACGGCGCTGTGGGTGCGGGCCGCGACCAGGATGAGCTCGATAACGGTGTCCAGCGGTACCGCGGTGGAGTCGATCACCAGGTGGTACAGGGACGGGTCGGCCGGGTCGCACCGGTACAGGCGGCGGACGTAGGCGGTGCGGGCCTCGTCGGCCGCGCGCAGGCGCTCCCTGGCGTGCTCCTCGCTGATGCCCTCGACCACGGCGCCCTGGGCGACGCGGCGCTCGGCCGGGCCGTCCAGCCGGACGTGGAAGCCGCGGTCCTTGCCGAGCACGACCGCCGCCGCCCGGTCCAGGATCACCCCGCCGCCCGCGGCCAGCAGCCGGTAGATCCCGGCCTCGCCGTGGCCGCGCAACTGCTCGTCCTGGTGGTGGGTGGACGGCGGCGACTGGGTGGGCCCGGCCGGCATCGCCTGGGTGAAATGAGCCAGCAGCCGGTGCACCGGGGTGGCCTTGACCTCCTCCATAGACAGCTGCTCATCGCACGGCCCGGGCTGCGCGAGGTGGCCCTCGGAGGTGGTGACCCGCCGCAGGAAGGGCAGGCCGAGCCGGCCGGCCAGGGCCGGGGCGACGACGCTGCCGCCGGCGCCGTAGGACGCCGACACGGTGATCAGCAGGACACCGGGGCTAGGCGGGACAAGAGAGGGGCCGGGCGGGGCAAGGGCAGGCTCGGGCGGGTGAAAAGAAGATTCAGCGGTCACGGACGCTCATCTCCTCCTTGGTCACGGTGACGGGCGGGGCCGCCTGGCCGGCGGCCGGCGCGAGGGTGCCCGACGGCAGCACCAGCGCGCACACGACCGCGGACGCGGCGAAGATGCCGGCCGAGACCCAGAACGCGACGACGTAGCTGTGCACCGCCGCGTCAGCCAGGGCCAGCGGGCTGTGGCCGTGGGTCACCAGGTAGCTGGTCAGGGCGCTGGCGGCGATAGTGTTCAGCAGCGCGGTGCCGATCGAGCCGCCGACCTGCTGGTTGGTGTTGACCAGGGCCGAGGCGACGCCCGCGTCCGCGGCGCCGGAGCCGTAGGTCGCGGTGTTCAGCGCGCAGCCGAACACCACGCCCAGGCCGACCCCGAGCAGCAGCTGGGCGGGCAGGATCCAGTCCGGGTAGCTGGTGCGCAGGCCCAGCTGCGCGGCCAGGATGGCCAGGCCGCCGGCCGCGATCAGCAGGCCGAGCGGGATCAGGGGCCGGGGCCCGACCCGCGGCATCACCCCGCTGGAGATGGTGGAGGCCGCGACGAGCGCCGCGATCATCGGCAGGAAGGCCACCCCGGACTTGACCGGCGAGTAGGCCAGGGTCAGCTGCAGGTAGTAGGTCAGGAACAAGAAGACCCCGAACACCCCGATAGCGGACAGCCCGATGGCCAGGTACGCGCCGCCGCGGAACCGGTTCAGCACGATCCGCAGCGGCAGCAGCGGATGCGCGACCCGCATCTCGACCAGCACGAACGCGGCCAGCAGGACCACCCCGGCCACCAGCAGCGCGATGGTCGCCGGCGCGCCCCAGCCCGCCGTGTCGGCCTCGGACAGCCCGTAGACCACGGCGACCAGCCCGCCCGCCACCAGGACCGTGCCCGGCCAGTCGATGCGCACCCCCGGATCCCGGCGGTCGGCGGGCAGCAGCCGCACCGCGCCCGCGCCCGCGATCACCGCCAGGACGACGTTGACGTACAGGGTCCACCGCCAGGACAGGTACTCGGTCAGCACCCCGCCCAGCAGCAGCCCGACCGCCCCGCCCGCCCCGGCGATGGCGCCGTAGACGCCGAACGCCCGGCCGCGCTCGGCCGGGTCGGTGAACGTGACGGTCAGCGTGGACAGCGCGGCCGGGGCCAGCATGGCGCCGAACGCCCCCTGCGCGCCGCGGCCGATCACCAGCACCGCGAAACTGGTCGCCGCGCCGCCCAGCGCGGAGGCCGCGCCGAAGCCCACCAGGCCGATGACCAGCATCCGCCGCCGGCCGACCAGGTCCGACAGCCGGCCCCCGAGCAGCAGCAGCCCGCCGAAGGCCAGCGCGTACGCGGTCACCACCCACTGCCGGTCGGCGTTGGAGAACCCCAGCGCGCGCTGGGCCGAGGGCAGCGCGATGTTCACGATCGTGGCGTCCAGCACCACCATCAGCTGCGCCAGCCCGACCACGCCGAGGATCCACCAGCGCCGGGCCGGCCCCGCGGCCACGCCGGCCAGCCCGGCCCGCTCCGATACGACGACTGTCGGCTCGCTCATTTCACAGACCTACGTCCGCCGAAGAAGGCAGAGGAAGGCTGCCTACTGTTCGCTGACGGCCTGGCGGTGGCGTCACCGGCCGGCGGGGGCGTGCTGCCGGCCATCGCGACGGCGAAGGGGTGCAGGGCCTCGGCGACCCGGGGGTCGAGGGTGAAGGACATGACGGTTCTCCTAGATAACCAGCGATGCACTCGGGATGAGCGATATGCGGGATGAGCGGTGCGCACGCGTCAGCCCCGGGTCGCGTTTGACGACCTCTTCTGAGGCGGCTTGGAGCGACGTGGCCGGCATAGTCAGAGCTCCGCTTACGCCGGTGCCGCTGTCGATCCGGCGCCTGAGCGGATCAACCTTCTCGCTCGACGTATCGCACGGCTTCGATCCCGCGCTGACCGCCTTCGAATGCGGGCGGCGTCGGCAACCGGGCTGTAGGCCTCCTCGACTGTGGTTGCCTTGCTCACCACCCGCTCGGTCGCGGTCTAGCAGGACTTCGTGTTTGCGCCCATCGATCAGTACCGTGCGGGCTGCGCAGAACCCGGCTCCGCAGCCGAACTTCGCGCCGTGCAAGCCGGCGACGTCCCTGAGGACCCACGGGAGCGGGGTCTTTGCGTACCGGCCGTCAAGCTCGACGTCGGCGCCGTTGATGACAAGCTTCATCTCAGACCTCACTCGACTGGAACCTGAGGCTGTCGCACAGTTCGCAGGTTCGCACCGGCCCAGGTGAGCTGCCCTCACCGGATGATGGTTATTTCCGGCCATAGGTCCCCCGGGTCGGCGCTCGGCCAGGGAGTTTACGGCCATCAGATCCACCGACTCGCGCCAGGCGCGAGAGCCGCTTGACGTGCGCCTCGGGCTTTCCGCCAGGCAGGCAAGAGATCATCACCGGATCCTGGTGATTAGCGTGGCCGCCCCATCCTGGTCATCGACGGCCCGGCTGGGCACCCGCGCCGACATGGTGCTCTACCAGCAGTACGTGACCGACCTCATCGACAACATCAAGAAGGCCCTGGCGACGGTCGACCCGACCCCGTACTTCGCCAAGTACGGGAACAACGTGTGGGCTGCGTCCCAGCAGTACCTGGCCGCGGTGGTCGCCTACGCCTCCGGGCCAGTCATCAAAAAGTACCTCGGGGTCCTCGCCGCTGCCGACGTCTACACGGCGAGCACGACGTTCGCCATCCTTGAGTCGGTCCGCCTGGACCTCGGCGCGGGCTCGCAGGTCCACGCCTGACCACAGACAGCAAGCCGGACCGGGCCGGCCAATGCCGAAGCCGGGCACCGCCCCGCCCGCGTCCATCTACAATCACGCCCTGACGGCCGGCTTCCCCCCGTGGGTTCGTTGTTGCCGCGGGGATCGCGCTGCTCGCCCTGCTTATCGGGATCGGTACCAGCACACCACCGGCGGAAGAATCATCCCGTGCCCCGTATCTTCATCACCGGCTCCACTGACGGACTCGGCCGCGCCGCCGCCGGTGCCCTCATGGGCGACGGCCATGACGTTGTCCTGCACGCCCGCACTCGCGAGCGGGCGGCGGCGCTCAGCGGCCTCGCCCCGGACGCCGCGGGAGTGGTCACCGGCGACCTCGCCAGCGCAGCCGAGACCCGGGAGGGCACCCGCCCCGCAAGCCCGTGACCCGGCTTTCCAGGACCAGCTGATGGACCGGCTGGCCGCGCTCACCGGCGTCGCGCTGTTTTAGCGCCCTTGCGTCCAGCCAGATCCGGGGAGAGTCCGGCTCAGGTCCCAGGCCAAAGAGCGCCACGATGCATAACATCTTGCCCCGCTCTGGCGGATCACCACGATCCGGTGATGACCAATCACCTGCCGGTGGCAAATCTGAGTCTGCCGCGAAGACCCGCACGGCCCGGTTGAGGAGATCGACATGACAGCGGACAACGAGCAGGTTACGTCGACGGATGCTTCCGCGCACGCCGCCACCCAGCTGCGCCGAGGTGCCAGCAGCACGAGCCGGGTCGAGCCGGGAACGGGCCCGGTGACCGGGGTGAACGGACGTGGTTCTTCGGTGCCTGCGGTGCGGGTCGAGGGTGTGGTCAAGCGCTTCGGGGCGACCGTGGCGCTGGATGGTGCCGGGCTCGAGGTTCCGGGGGGGATGGTGTTTGGCCTGCTGGGCCCGAACGGGGCGGGCAAGACCACGCTGGTCCGCATTCTGGCCACGCTGCTGGCGCCGGATGCGGGGCGGGCGGAGGTCTTCGGCCACGACGTGGCGGGGGAGCCTGCCGCCGTCCGCGAGCTGCTCGGCCTGACGGGGCAGTTCGCGGCGGTCGACGAGATCCTGACCGGGCGGGAGAACCTGGAGATGTTCGGCCGCCTGTTCAAGCTGTCCCGTGCGGAGGCCCGCCGCCGGGCCGGCGAGCTGCTCGACCGGTTTGACCTGGCGCCGGCGGCGGACCGGCCGGCCCGGACCTACTCCGGCGGGATGCGCCGCCGGCTCGACATCGCCTCGAGCCTGCTGACCCGCCCGCGGGTGCTGTTCCTCGACGAGCCGACCACCGGCCTGGATCCGCGCAGCCGCAACGAGATCTGGGCGATCGTGCGCGAGCTGCGGCGCGGGGGGACAACACTCCTGCTGACCACCCAGTACCTGGAGGAAGCCGATCAGCTGGCCGACCGGATCGCGGTCATCGACCGGGGGAAGGTGATCGCGGAGGGAACCGGGAACGAGCTCAAGGACCGCGTCGGCGGGCAGATCCTGGAGGTGGAACTGTCCAGCGCGGGGCAGCGTGACCGGGCGCAGGCGGTGCTCGCCGGGGTGGGCTGCGGTGAGCCTCAGCCGGACGAGCGCCCGGGCCGGCTCACCCTCCCGGCCCCGCGCAACGGGCTCCAGCTGGTGGAGGAGGCGGCCGCCGGGCTGCGCCGGGCACAGATCGGCGTCAGCGACATCGGGCTGCGCCGGCCCACGCTGGACGATGTCTTCCTGCAGCTGACCGGTGCCCCGCCCGGCGAGGACGCCGGCCAGCCTGGCCCCCCGACCCGGCGCCGCCCCCGGCCCCGGCAGCCGGCGCCGGACGTGCCAGCGCCGCGCAGCCCGGTCCTGCGGCTGCGGCGCCCGTCACCGCGGGCGGTGCGCTCGGCCATCACCGACACCGCCGTGGTCACCGGCCGCAACCTGCGTCACTTCATCCGCCAGCCGGACCTGCTGGTCTTCTCCACCATCCAGCCGGTCCTGTTCGTGCTGCTGTTTGTCTACGTGTTCGGCGGCGCGATCGGCCGCTCGCTGCCGCACGGGGTCGCCTACGTCGACTTCCTGCTGCCCGGGGTCTTCGTCCAGTCGGTGACCTTCGGCGCCTCGCAGACCGCGGTCGGCCTGAAGGAAGACCTGACACGCGGGGTGGTCGACCGGTTCCGGTCCATGCCGATGGCCCGCTCCGCGGTGCTGGCCGGGCGCACCGTGGCCGACCTGGTCCGCAACATCCTCATCATCGGGCTGATGATCGCCGTCGGGTACCTGGTCGGGTTCCGCTTCCTCGGCGGGGCAGCCGGGGCGGTCGGGTGCATCGCCGTCGTCGCCGCGTTCGGCTTCGCCCTCAGCTGGATCTTCGCCTTCGTCGCGCTCACCGTCCGGGGCGCCGAGACGGCGCAGACGGCCGGGTTCGTCGTGATCTTCCCGCTCGTCTTCGCCAGCTCGGTGTTCGTGCCCGTCGCCACCTTCCCGGACTGGCTGGCGGCGTTCGCGAAGATCAACCCCGTCACCGTCACCTCCGACGCCGCCCGCTCGCTCGCGCTCTACGGCACCCCGGCATCACTGGGAGCGGCCGCGGCCTGGATAGGCGGCCTGCTGGCCGTGTTCATACCCCTGTCGGTATGGCGCTACCGGCGGATCAGCTAAGCCGGGCCCTGGGGATGACCTGATCAGCGCATCTGGTCCGGGGAGCGCCGACGGAGGTCGTTGCGCACGTCGGTGCCGAGACGGCGGGTCTCGTGGCGGTTGAGCGCCGCGCCCGCGACCGCTCCGGAGAACAGCGGCCCGAGTGACAGGGCGCTGCGCCCGGCCCGGGCGATCAGCCGGCGCTGGAGGCGCCTGCGCAGCGGCGAGCCCACCGCGAGCATCAGCCCGGCCGGCCCGAACGCAACGCCGCGCCGGTGGGCCCACGCCGCGACATAGGCGAGCATGCGCTCGGCCATCGAACCGGGCGCGCGCATGCCGTACACCTCGTGCAGCTCGGCCACCAGCTTGATCTCGATGCCGACCACGGCCAAGGTTTCGATCGCGATCTCGACCGGGGCGGCGGGCAGCGGGAGCACCATGGCCACGCCGGCCGACGCGCCCACGGCCGCCGCTGCGCGGGCCGAGCCTCGGATCAGCGCATCGGCCAGCTCCTCGGGATTCAGCCCCGGGAACTGGGCGCGGAGCGTCTGCTGGTCGCGCACGGGCAGCCGGGGGGCCATCGCGAGCACCTGGGACGTCAGCCAGCGGCCGCCGGACTGCGCGCCGTGCCAGCCTGCGCGCCTGCTGCGGCCCGTCAGCCGGGAGATCGCCGCCGAAAGCCGGCGCCGCCGCGACGGGCTCGCTGTCTCGCTCAGCTCGCCGACCAGCTCGGCAACCTCTCCCGGCAGCTCCGCCCGGCTCACCTCTCCCGGCCGCTCCGGCCGGGTCACCTCCCCGGACAGGTCTGGCCGGGTCCCATCCGGCTGGCTCGCCGGTCTATGGCGGGAGTTTTCCATACGCCATGCCTATGCGAACGCGGCGGTCGCACGCGAATCGGGGCGTGGCTGCCAGCGCAGGCCCTGGCTCAGTTAGATCTTGAGAAGATCCGCAGGAAGAACAGGAACACGTTCAGCAGGTCGAGGAAGATCGATGCTGCGATCAGCGGCGCCGAGTTGAGATCCTTGGACCGGCGCAGCCGCTGAAAGTCGAACATGGTCAGTCCCGCGAAGATCACCAGGCCGAGCACCGAGTAGACCAGCGAGCCGTGCGGGATGCGCACGAAGATCATCACGATCCCGAACACGATGAGCGCGATGAGCGCCACGAAGCTCACGCGGGCGATCCCCGACAGGTCCCGCCGGGCCGCGTAGCCGACCGCCCCGAAGCCCGCGATGAACAGCGCGGTGGCGCCGCCAGCCTGCCACACTGCCTGCGGGTTCGCGCTCGCGTAGTACGCGATGGCCGGCGCCGTCGCCACGCCGAGCAGGACACCGACCGCGAACAGCAGCCCCGAGGTCAGCGCTCCGGACCGCCGCACCGTGAAGTTCATGGCGATCAGGCAGACGAAGGCGGCGACGTACCCCCCGATGGCCCAGCCGGAGTGCAGGTTGCGCCCCAGGTAGGCGCCGAGCGCGAAGAAGCCGGCCGTGACCGCGACGTACCCCATCGTCTGCCCGAACAGAGTGCGAGTCTGATCGCGGGTCGCCGCCGCCCCGAATCCGCCGTAACTCAGGTCTTCGCTCATGACACCCTGCCTTCCCTGCGGCTGCCTTCCCGTACGGCTGCCTTCCGTGCGGCCGCGGCCGGCGGGCTGAACGCCATTTAATACAAAGCCCGTCGTGGCCAGCTTGCGTCATCAGACCACATAGTGTCTAAGCATGACCCGGACACTGCCGCTGTTCCCCCTGGGGACCGTGCTCTATCCGGGTGTGCTGCTGCCGCTGCACATCTTCGAGGACAGGTACCGGCAGCTGGTGCACGACCTGATGAGGGAGCCCGAGCCGCGGTCCTTCGGTGTGATCGCGATCCGCGAGGGCCGCGAGACCGGTGCGGACGGCGTCTCCGCGCTCTATGAGATCGGCTGCACTGCGACGGTTCGCCGGGTCACCGAGCACCAGGACGGCCGGTTCAATCTGGTGACCGTCGGCACGCAGCGATTCCGGCTGGCCGAGCTTGACCACTCCCAGCCGTACTTGCGCGCCGAGGTGGACCTTCTCCCGGAGGACACCGGCGACCACGAGGCGGCGCAGCGGGCGGCCCAGGCCGTCCAGAGCGGCTTCCGCGCCTACCTTGATGCGCTGGCCGCGCGGGGCGCGACCCAGGTCAAGAGCCCGGATCTGCCGGATGAGCCGGTGCTGCTGTCCTATCTCGTCGCCGCATCGATGATCGCCGACCTGAGCGATAAGCAGGCACTACTCGCGCAGCCGGACGCCCTGCGCCGGCTGGCCAGCGAGCGCGCGCTGCTGTCCCGGGAGAACGCGATGCTGCGCTCGCTCACCTCGACGCCGGCCCCGGAATTCAGGTACACGCCCTACAGCCCCAACTAGGCCCAGTCCAATCAGGCCCAGTCTCCCGGGCCCAGTCTCTGGGCGTGCGGTTGCGGAATCTCAGATCGGGACCCAGTCGGTGACGACCGCGGACCGGGCTTCCCCGGCACCCGCGCCGCAGCGCAGGCTCACCGGCCCCGCGGGCAGGGAGCCCGCGGCGAAACGGCCGAACTCGTCCGTGGTGAGCGTCACCACCTTGTCTGCGTGACGTATCTCCACTACCGCCTGCTGCGGCGGGACCAGCTGGCCGATCAGCCTGCGTGACGATCCCGCCGCGGTGACCTCTACCTCGATGGCCAGACCGCTCGCCTGGAACGACAACAGCCGCTCCTGCTGTCGCCCACGGACCGGCGCCAGTTCGTCACGGTCGGCCAGCGAGTCGAAGACGAGCTCGGCCAGATCGGCATCCACCGTGCGCCAGGCATACGCGTCGACGGCGGCCTGCATCAGACGGTCCGGAACCGGCTCGAGCCGGGCCGCGAGCGCTCGGAGTTCCTCCTCCAGCCCCGTGTCGTCAAGGCCCGCCTCGTCAAGGCCCGCCTCGTCAAGGCCCGCCTCGTCAAGGCCCGCCTCGTCAAGGCCCGCCTCGTCAAGGCCCGTCTCGTCAAGGCCCGTGTCGTCGGGCTCGTCGTGCACGTCGCGTCTCCTGTCCTGCCGCTCAACTTGTCGAGGCCGCCGGCCGGTCGCAGATACCTCATCCCGCCTTTCCCCAAGCTAGCTTTTCTCGAAGCCGCCGCAGGCAGCGCGCCCGAGTCGGCCCGATGCTGCCCACCGGCCTGCCGAGCGCGGCGGCGACCTCGGCGTAGCTCGGCGCCGGGGTTGCCATCAGCAGCCGCAGCAGCTTCTGGCACGGCGCCGGCAGCGCGCGGAACGCGCGCCCGAGTTGATCGGCGCGCTCGGACATGAGCACGGCCTCCTCGGGCGTGGCCTCTCCCGGCTTCCCGGCGTCCGCCTGCCTGGCGTCGAAGACGGCGTCGTCGTCGGTGGGGACAACCCTGGCACTGGCGCGCGATGCCCGCAGGGACTCGCGCCTGGCCGTGGTCGCCAGCCAGGCACCGACGTACTCGGGGTGGTCAAGGCGGCCGATGTACTCGGCCAGCCGCAGCCAGGTGGTCTGGAAGACGTCTGCCGCGTCGGCCGCGCCGAGCCGGTAGGCGCGGGTCACCGACCAGATCAGCCCGCTGAACCGCTCTACCAGACCCTTCCAGGCGGCTTCGTCACCGCTGGCGGCGGCCTTGACCAGATCGCCTGGCGGCTGGACCGGGTCAGCGCCGGCCGGCATGGCGCTCCCGGCCGAGGTTCGCGCCGGGGGTGGCGACTCGGAGTGCCTCCTGCGCGCCGTCATCGTGTCCGTCCCCCAGACGCATGAAACAAAGGTCTGATGCCTGGATTTAACATCAATGTCCGGGCCGCGGGAACCTGTACGCACCTCGCGGAGCCAGGCCGCAGGCACACGATCATGAAATATGACGTAACGTCCCCGGGCCCGCGAGCCGGCTGACGTACCGAACCTCCATGACACTCTCCCCGCCGAACGTCCCGGGCTGCCTGGTCCCGTCGCCGCGCGATCCGCGTGATTCGTATAACCGCCGCGCGGGATCGTTGTGGGCCAGGACGCCGCGCCGAAACCATCTCCGCTGCTGTCCCGTTCGAGGCTCATGACCCGGAGGACCCGAGTTTGATCGGCCCAATAGCCTGAGATCTCAGGCCAGCCTGACGGCGGGAAACCCGCGTGCCAGCGCGCCTGGCCCGCCGCACCGGCCCGGCGCAGGCTCCTGACGAGAGGCGAGACCACCATGGCAGCACCGGAGATCGCAGATCTCGACCCCGACGAGCGCGACATCGTCTCGGTCGTCCACGACTGGGTCGAGGCCAGCGTCCGTCCTGTCGCGCGCGATCTCGAGCACGGCAACACCTACCCTGGCGAGCTCATCGACGCGATGAAGCAGCTTGGCGTCTTCGGGCTGGCCGTCCCCCAGACTTACGGCGGCTCCGGCGTCTCCACGGCCTGCTTCGCCCTGGTCACCGAGGAACTGGCCAGGGGCTGGATGAGCCTGGCCGGCGCCATGGGAGGCCACAGCGTGATCGCCCGCATCATCGCCCTGTTCGGCACCGACGCCCAGAAGGACAGCTGGCTGCCGCGGCTGGCCACCGGCCAGGCCCGCGCGGCGATGGCGCTGACCGAGCCGGCCGGCGGTTCGGACCTGCAGGCGATCCGCACCCGGGCCACCGCAGACGGCCTCGGCTACCGGCTCGACGGCGTGAAGACGTGGATCACCAACGCACGCGCGGCGGACGTCATCGCCGTGTTGTGCAAGACCGACCCCGAGGCGGTCCCCGCCAGCCGCGGCATCAGCATCCTGCTCGCCGAGAAGGGCCCCGGCTTCACGATCTCCCGGGACCTGCCCAAGCTCGGTTACAAGGGGCTGGAGAGCTGCGAGATCGTGTTCGACGGCTACGAGTGCCCGGGCGAGGCGCTCCTCGGGGCCGAGGAAGGCCAGGGCTTTCGGCAGATGATGGGCGGGCTCGAGCTCGGCCGGATCAATGTCGCCGCGCGGGCGGTCGGCGTGGCGCGGGCCGCGCTGGAGGACTCGCTGCGGTACGCGCAGCAGCGCGAGACCTTCGGGCAGCCAATCTGGCGGCATCAGGCGGTCGGGCATCGGCTGGCCGACATGGCCACGCGGGTCGACGCAGCGCGCCTGATGACGCTGCGTGCGGCGGCCGCGCTGGACGCCGGGCGGCGCAGCGACCTGGAGGCGGGGATGGCCAAGCTGTTCGCGTCCGAGGTCTGCCTGCAGGTCACCTCCGACGCGATCAAGGTGCACGGCGGCTACGGCTTCTCTGCCGAGTTCGACGTCGAGCGCTACTACCGCGACGCGCCGCTGATGGTGGTCGGCGAGGGAACCAACGACATCCAGCGGAACGTCATCATCCGGCAGCTGGTCGACCGGTACCCGGCCTGACCCGGCGGCGGCGAGGTCGGCCGGTCAATCCCCGAACGGCTTGGTGACCTCGGCCGCCGATTCCAGCACCTTGAGGTGCTCGTCGACGCTGCGCAGGCCGGCGCGCATGGTGTTGACCGACAGGTGGGTGCAGCCCGCCTCATGCCAGCTCCGGGTGTGTTCGGCCAGCTTCTCGGGGCTGCCCAGCCAGCTGGCCCGGCCCTCCATGCCGATGTCGCGCGGGTCCCGGCCGGCCTCCGCGGCCGCCCGCTCGACCACGCCCCTCGCCTCATCGAGCCTCGGGCCCGGGGGAACCTGCGGGAACCAGCCGTCGGCGAGCCGGCCGACCCGCCGGTACGCGCGGTCCGACTGCGCGCCGAACCACACCGGGATCGGCCGCTGCAGCGGCAGCGGCGCCAGCCCGGCGCCGGTCACCCGGTGGTCCCGGCCGTGAAAGGTGACAGACGGCTCGGTCCAGAGCCGCCGGAGCAGTTCCACCTGCTCCTCGACCCGCCGGCCCCGGTTCGAGAAGTCCTGGCCGAGCGCCTCGTACTCAACCGCGTTCCAGCCCAGCCCGATCCCGAAGCGGAACCGGCCACCGCTGAGCAGGTCGACCTCGGCGGCCTGCTTGGCCACCAGGACGGTCTGCCGCTGGGGCAGGATGATGATGCCGGTGACCAGCTCCAGCGAGGTGATACCGGCCAGATAGCCGAATAGCACCAGCGGCTCGTGGAACGTGGCCGCCAGGTCGTACGGTCCCTGCCAGTCCTGGTGGACCGCCGGGTCCGCGCCCAAGACATGGTCGTAGGCCAGGACATGGCGGAACCCGAGCTCCTCGGCTCGCTGGGCGTAGGCCCGCACCGCGCCGACGTCGGCGCCGATCTCCGTCTGCGGGAACACCACGCCGATGCGCATCCCGTCAGCGTACGCCGGGCGCGGTCGGCGCACCGGGGTTGCCCCGCGCGAGCCGCGGCCGTACGCTGTTGAGCGTTCGCTTTAATCGATCGCTCAATGACGTGACTGTTTCATGCCGCGGCCCCAGGAGGCGCCAGATGGGTCGGCCGGGCACGCGGCCGGGCACGCGGCCGGGCACGCGGCCGGGCGCGCGCCCCGCGGGCCGGGACCGCGGGGCGGCCGATACGCGCTCGGCGCTGATCTCGGGCGCGATCGCGGCCCTGCGCGAGGCGGGGTTCGCCGGGGCGAGCGCCCGGCAGATCGCGCAGCGGGCCGGCTGCAACCAGGCCTTGATCTTCTACCACTTCGGCTCGGTCCGGGACCTGCTGGTGACCGCGCTGGAGGACATCAGCGCCCGGCGGATGACCGCCTACCGCGGGCTCCTCGACCACACCGGAACGCTCACCGAACTCGTCGACTGTGCCCGCTCGATCTTCGTCGAGGACCTGGATGCCGGCCACGTGACCGTGCTGGTCGAGATGATCAACGCGGCCCAGTCGGTGCCCGGGCTCGGCGAGCAGGTCTCGGCCTGCCTGGCCCCGTGGCGTGAGGTCGCCGAGGTGGCCGTTCGGGGTGTGCTGGCATCCTCGCCCGTCGCGTCGCTGATCCCGGCCCGGGAGGTTGCGCACGGGGTGGTCGCCGGAATCCTGGGCCTGGAGTTGCTGGCCAACCTGGACGGCGACCGGGCCAGTGCGCTGGCCCTGTTCGACCGCGCCCGCGCCCTGGCCGGACTGCTTGACCTGGCCGGCGGGCTGATAATCCCTGGCACCGCAAGGAAGGCGGGAGACTCGTAGTGGCCTCTGACACCCAGACCGACGCGGTCACCGGAGCGCTCAGCTACTCGGGCGCGGCCATCGCGCGCGAACTTCTCGCCGCGGGCCACCGGGTGCGCACGCTGACCGGACATCCGCGGCGCGCGCCGGCCGATTCCGGCATCGACGTCCATCCGCTTGACTTCACCGATGCCGACGGGCTGCGGAACTCGCTCCGGGGCATCCATACCCTGTACAACACCTACTGGGTGCGGTTCGCGCGCGGCGGCGTCGACCATCAGAAGGCCGTGGCCAACAGCCGGATCCTGTTCGACGCGGCGGCACGCGCGGGTGTACAGCGGATCGTCCATGTCTCCATCACCCACGCCGACCCCGGATCGCAGTACGCGTACTTCCGCGGCAAGGGCGAGGCCGAGCAGTACCTGGCCGGCACCGGCGTGTCCTACGCGGTCGCCCGCCCGGCCATCCTCTTCGGGCGCAGCGGCGTGCTGGTCAACAACATCGCGTGGCTGCTGCGTCACCTGCCGGTCTTCGCGATCGGCGGTCGCGGCGAGTACCGGGTGCGCGCCATCCACGTCGATGATCTGGCCCGCCTGTGCGTCCGGCTGGGCGGGCCAGGTGACAATGTCCTGCTCGACGCGGTCGGGCCACAGTCCCTGACCTTCCGGGAGATGGTCACCGTGATCCGGGCCGCGATCGGCAGCCGCGCCGCCGTCATCTCCGTGCCAGGCTCGCTGGTCCCGCTGCTGTCCTCCGCCCTCGGCGTAATGCTGCGTGATGTGCTGCTGACCCGTGAGGAGTACCGGGCGATGGCCGACGGGCTGGCCGACTCCGACGCGCCATCCACCGGTGAGACTGCCTTCACCGACTGGGTCGCGCGGCACGGCGCTGACCTGGGACGCACGTATGCCAACGAACTCGACCTGCACTTCCGCCCGGCCACCCTGACGGGCTCGCCGCCAGGAGCGAGCCGATGATGGTCTGGGCCGGCCGGTGGCAGCACCCGACACCGGGAGCCGCAGCGCAGCCCGCAAGAACCTACGATGGGGTGATGCAGTGGCCTGGCCGCGAAACTGAAAACCGGGTGGTGTGCGGATGCCGGTGACAGCCCCTGAGGGAGCGACCCGCAGCGCGATCCTCACTGTCGACGATGACCCCGGCGTGTCCCGCGCGGTGGCGCGTGACCTGCGGCGCCGCTACGGCGAGCAGCACAGGATCGTGCGCGCCGAATCCGGGGCCTCGGCATTGGACGCGCTCCGCCAGATGAAGCTGCGCGGCGACATGGTCTCGGTGATCCTGGCCGATTACCGGATGCCGCAGATGAACGGGATCGAGTTCCTCGAGCGCGCGATGGACGTGTATCCCGCCGCCCGCCGCATCCTGCTCACCGCCTACGCGGACACCGGCGCCGCCATCGACGCGATCAACGTCGTCGATCTCGACCACTACCTGCTCAAGCCGTGGGACCCGCCGGAAGAGAAGCTCTACCCCGTGGTCGACGGGCTGCTCGAGGCGTGGCTGGAATCGGATCACCGGCCGGTCCCGGAGACGAAGATCGTCGGCCACCGGTGGTCGGCCCGCTCGTCCGAGGTCCGCGAGTTTCTCGCCCGCAACCAGGTGCCCTACCGCTGGTACGCCTCCGACGAGCCGGAAGGAGAACGCCTGCTCGCCGCCGCCGGCGCCGACGGGCTCCGGCTGCCGGTTGTGATCACGCCGGACGGCGAGGCGCTGGTGGAGCCCGCCGACGCCGAGCTGGCCAGCCGGGTGGGCCTGGCCACCACGCCGTCGAAGGACTTCTACGACCTGATCGTCATCGGCGGTGGCCCGGCCGGCCTGGGCGCGGCGGTGTACGGAGCCTCCGAGGGGCTGCGCACCGTGCTGGTCGAGCGGACCGCCACCGGGGGCCAGGCGGGCCAGAGCTCGCGGATCGAGAACTACCTCGGCTTCCCGGACGGCGTGTCCGGGGCCCAGCTGACCAGCCGCGCCCGCCGGCAGGCCACCAAGTTCGGCGCCGAGGTGCTCACCACGCGCGACGTGATCGGCCTGGAAGTCAACGGCTCGGCGCGCACTGTCCGCTTCGCGGACGGCACGAGCATCGACGCGCACACCGTGATCCTCGCGACCGGCGTCTCCTACCGGCAGCTCGAGGCGCCCGGCCTGAACGAGATGACCGGGCGCGGGGTCTACTACGGATCCGCGCTCACCGAAGCCGCCGCCTGCTCCGAGCAGGACGTGTTCATCGTCGGCGGCGCGAACTCCGCCGGGCAGGCCGCCGTCTACCTGTCGCGCAGCGCCAGGTCGGTGACGATCCTGGTCCGCGGGCCGTCGCTGCAACGGTCGATGTCCTACTACCTCATCCAGCAGATCGAGGGCATCCCGGCGATCTCGGTCCGCACCTGCACCGAGGTCATCGCGGCGCACGGCGAGGGCCACCTGGAGGGCCTGACCCTGCGCAACACCGCTAACGGCGATACCGAGAAGGTCGGCGCGCAGTGGCTCTTCCTGTTCATCGGCGCGGCCCCGCTGACCGACTGGCTGGACGGCGTCGTGACGCGCGATGAGCGCGGCTTCGTCGTGGCGGGCCCCGACCTGTCCGTCGAGGGGCGCAAGCCCCGGGGCTGGACGCTGGACCGGGCCCCGTATCACCTGGAGACCAGCGTTCCCGGGGTCTTCGTGGCCGGCGACGCCCGGGCCGAGTCGGCCAAGCGCGTCGCCTCGGCGGTCGGCGAGGGCGCCATGGCCGTCATGCTCGTGCACCGTTACCTGGAGAAGCTATGACCGAACAGGCCCAGCAGCTGACGTGCAGCCCCGACGAGCTGCGCACCCTGTTCCTGTTCCAGAAGCTAACCGATGAGCAGCTCACCTGGCTATGCAGCCACGGGCACGTGGAGCTGATCGAGCCCGGGCCGCTCTACGGCGAGGGGGATCCCGCCCGCTGCTTCTACGTGCTGCTGGGCGGCACCGTGGTGATGTCACGCCGCGTCGGGGCGGACGACGTCGAGACCGGCCGCACCTCGCAGCGGGGCGTGTACGGCGGGGCGTTCAATGCCTATCTCGGGGACCGGGTGCCGCAGGTCTACATGCAGTCGATGCGGGTGACCGAGCCCTCGCGGTTCTTCGTCCTGGACGCCACGGACTTCGCTCAGCTGATGCACGAGTGGTTCCCGATGGCGGTGCACCTGCTCGAGGGCCTGTTCTTCGGCGTCCAGGCCAGCCAGCGGGCGACCGGCGAGCGCGAGCGGCTGCTCGCGCTCGGCTCGCTCTCGGCGGGCCTGACGCACGAGCTCAACAACCCGGCCGCTGCGGCTGTACGCGCGACCGCCGCGCTGCGCGAGCGGGTGGCCGGGATGCGCCACAAGCTGGGCCTGATCGGCGCCGGCAAGTGGAGCAAGGCAACCCTGGAGACCTTGATCCAGCTCCAGGAACGTGCCGTGGAGCTGGTCGCGAAGGCGCCGTCGCTGAGCCCGATCGAGGCGTCCGACCGGGAGGACGCCGTCGCCGACTGGCTCGACGGCCGCCGCATCGCGAACGGCTGGGATATGGCCCCGGTCTTCGTCCAGGCCGGCCTGGACACCGCCTGGCTCGATCACGTCGAGGCGACGGTGGACGAGGGAGCGCTGGACGGCGCGCTGCGATGGCTCAGCTACACGGTCGAGACCGAGCTGCTGGTGAACGAGATCGAGGACTCCACCACACGGATCTCCACCCTGGTCGGCGCGGCCAAGCAGTACTCGCAGCTCGACCGGGCCCCCTACCAGGTCGTTAACGTGCACGACCTGCTGGACAGCACCCTGCTGATGCTCGGGGGCAAGATCCCTCCCGGGATCACGGTCGTCAAGGACTACGACACCTCGCTGCCCTCGATCCCCGCCTACCCTGGCGAGCTGAACCAGGTGTGGACGAACCTGATCGACAACGCGGTGTCGGCCATGAACGGGACCGGAACGCTCACGGTGCGCACCGGCCTGGACCGCGACCAGCTCTTCGTCGAGTTCGGCGACACCGGCCCCGGCGTTCCCGAGGAGATCCGGGGCCGGATATTCGAGCCGTTCTTCACCACGAAGCCGGTGGGCGAGGGCACCGGGCTCGGGCTCGACATCTCCTGGCGCATCGTCGTGAACAAGCACCACGGGGACATCGGTGTGGAGTCGGTCCCCGGTGACACCCGCTTCCGGGTGCGGCTCCCGCTGGCCGCCCCGGAACCCGACAGTCAGGAGCCTCGATGACCACGGTGCCGGGCCTCGACCCGTCCGTCCCGCCGAGCGGGACCGGCTGCGTCGAGTGCGAGGCCGCCGGCGGGTGGTGGCTGCACCTGCGCCGGTGTGCCCAGTGCGGGCACGTCGGCTGCTGCGACACCTCGCCCTCGCAGCACGCGACGGCGCACTGGAAGGCCACGGGACATCCGCTCATCCGCAGCTTCGAGCCCGGCGAGACGTGGTTCTGGAGCTATGAGACCGAGGAATCCTACGACGGCCCGGAACTCGCCCCGCCCGAGCACCACCCGGTCGACCAGCCGGTTCCCGGGCCGGCCGGCCGCGTTCCGCCGGGCTGGCAGATGCAGCTGCACAACTAGTCACGCCGGGGAGCACTCATGAGACGCCCGGTGCGGATCGCCAACTGCTCGGGCTTCTACGGCGACCGGGCGGCGGCGGCGCGGGAGATGGTCGAGGGCGGCCCGATCGACGTGCTCACCGGGGACTACCTGGCCGAGCTCACCATGCTGATCCTGTGGAAGGCGCGGCAGAAGGACCCGGGGGCGGGCTACGCGCGGACCTTCCTCGGCCAGTTCGAGCAGGTCATCGGCACCTGCCTGGACCGCGGCATAACGATCGTCGTCAACGCGGGCGGGCTCAACCCGGCCGGGCTGGCCGGCCGGCTGCGCGAGATCGCTGCGCGCCTCGGCCTGGCGCCGCAGATCGCCCACGTCGAGGGCGACGACCTGCTGGGCCGGATCGGCGAGCTCACCGAGGCCGGCCACGCCCTGGCGCACGCCGATACCGGCGAGCCGCTGGCCAAGGCCGGCGTCACCCCGGTGACCGCGAACGCCTACCTGGGCGGCTGGGGCATCGCGGCCGCGCTGCAGGCCGGCGCGGACGTCGTAGTCTGCCCGCGGGTCACCGACGCCTCTCTGGTGGTCGGGCCGGCGGCGGCCTGGCACGGGTGGGGCCCGGCCGAGCTCGACGCCCTGGCCGGCGCGGTGGTGGCGGGCCACGTGATCGAGTGCGGCCCGCAGGCCGCCGGCGGCAACTACCCGTTCCTGGCCGAGCTGCCCGACCGGCGCTCTCCGGGGTTCCCGGTCGCCGAGGTCGCCGCCGACGGCAGCAGCGTGATCACCAAGCACCCAGGTACCGGCGGGCTGGTGTCGCCGGGCACGGTCACGGCTCAGCTCCTGTACGAGGTCGCCGAGCCCGCGTACGCCAACCCCGACGTTGTCGCGCACTTCGACACGATCCGGCTGGATGCCGACGGGCCGGACCGGGTCCGGATCAGCGGTACCCGCGGCAGCCCGCCGCCGCAGACCCTCAAGGTGGCCCTCAACTACCTCGGCGGCTACCGCAACACCATGACCATGGTCCTGACCGGCCTGGACATCGAGGAGAAGGCGGCCTGGGCGCAGGAGATGCTGTTCACCGCGCTCGGCGGCAGGGAACGCTTCGCCGAGGTCGACGCGCGGCTAATCCGCACCGACCGGCCCGACGCGCCGACCAACGAGCAGGCCACCGCGCAACTGCGGATCACCGTCTTCGATCCCGATCCCGTCCGGGTGGGCCGGTCGTTCTCCAACGCGACCGTGGAGCTGGCGCTCGCCGGGTACGCCGGGTTCCACACCACGACCCCGCCGACCGCGGAGAGCGAGTACGGCGTCTACTGGCCCACGTTCGTGCCCGCCACCGTGGTCCAGCACTCGGTCGTCCTGCCCGACGGAACCCGCCGCACCATCCCGCCGTGGACCCCGAGCTCTGCCGCCGGCGAACCGCACCCGTCCGGTGGCGGTGATTCACAGTCCATAACGTCGTCCGCTGCCACCGGCCCGACTGTGCAGGCGGAGCCGACTGGGCCGACCCGGCGGGCTCCGCTCGGGCTGGTCTGCGGCGCGCGGTCCGGCGACAAGGGCGGCAACGCGAACGTCGGCCTGTGGACCCGGGACCAGGCATCGTACGGCTGGCTGCAGGAGTACCTCGATGTCGCGAGATTTCGCATGCTGCTTCCCGAGGCCGCCGACCTCGAGGTCCGCCGGTACGAGCTGCCGAACCTCCGCGCGCTGAACTTCGTCGTGGTCGGCCTGCTGGGCCTGGGCGTCGCCGCCTCGACCCGGCCCGACCCGCAGGCCAAGGGCCTCGGCGAGTACCTGCGCTCCCGGCACGCCGACATCCCGGCCCGCCTGCTACCCCCAGACCCCTCATAACCGGTACCACCCTGTTCGGGTACGAGACTGTGTTCGCTAAATGCTGCGCCAGCAGCAATTAGCGCGCACACTCGGCACCGCCCGCCCGCAGGGGAGGCCGGTTCCGCCGGCTGTGGCTGGGAGGATCGTCAGCGTGGGCACTCGCGGTGTGGCGATATCGCTGTTTTCCGGGGCCGGCGGTCTCGATCTCGGTGCGGAGCAGGCCGGGTATGAGGTCCGGGCCGCGGTCGAGTGGGACGCCGACGCCGCGGCCACGATGGAGAAGAACTTTGATCACCTGGTCTCGCCCGTGATCCGCAGCGACATCCTCGCCACGCCCACCCGCCAGATCCTCGCGGCGGCGGGATTGAAGCGCGGCC
>Ga0209648_10001244_pt1 | contig 20396 bp, 21 predicted proteins | sample GraSoi2013_115cm_FD_185830 | JGI IMG/M metagenome (GOLD analysis project Ga0209648, IMG submission 185830) | Grasslands soil microbial communities from the Angelo Coastal Reserve, California, USA - Sample 9_17_2013_115cm (SPAdes) (version 2) | ecosystem: Environmental > Terrestrial > Soil >...
GACCGATCAGTTCGGCCTTCACTCCGAGCGCTTTGGCCGCGTCCAGAAACCCTGCCTGCGCTTCCTGCCAGTACGGCAAATTAATGTTCGTCGCAACGAAGTAGTATTGTTCGGTTTCCTCGTGGTAAGGTCGTGCGCACGACCCAATAACCGCCGCCACCAGGAGAAGAAGAAAAGATGCCAGGGCTACTGCATTTTTCCTCATTGAAATTCTCCTTTCGCATTCCGTCGGGCCTTCGGGGACGTTCCTTGTACCGATGACACTTTGCTTGTAAAGGGGATCCTCCTTGCTGTTATCCCGGAGGCTGATTCGCAGTCGGATTCTAACACCGCACAGTGCCGCCATCGTACCCTTTTGATTTAGGAACGGTCCCCCTAACCGCAGGTCCCAGTGACGATACGCACCGGCACGCTGTGGCGCGCGGCCTCCGAACCAATCAGGGAGTTATTTCACGGGACGTTTGCGCAGCTCTTCGGCAGGAACCGCAACGACTTTACCGTCGCGCCAGATGTACATCGGCAGCCCTTCACGAACATGTTCGTCTATCACTTTTTCAACGGCCGCTTTCAGCGCCATCAAGCCGCGCTCTGACAACGGCAACTCAAGAACGTTTGCAGGCGGCTTAATCATGCTGCTCCGTAGCGCGTTTCAGATCATTGTAACTTTTTGTGTCAAGTTGCGCCTCCTCTCTACGTCCTCTGCGGTCTCTGTGTTAATTCACCTTCGTTTTTCTCCTCCGCTACTCCCAATTCGAGCGGGCAGGCCGCACTATCCCTCTCTATCCAAACCACTTACAAGTATTACTTGACAAATTATACCTATGTGCTACAATGGTGTTGTAAATTGGGCACGATTCTTCCGTGTTCTTCGATCATGGGCGCCCGCCAAGCGGTTTTTGTAACTCGTTCAAGATCTTCCCATCTCAAGCTGCTACTTTCTCGCCAACACTTCGGCCCCATAAGTCCTTTAGCTGCAACACTTATGAATCTCCCCGCAAGTGTTGCAAACAAAAGGCTTACGTCCTGGCTAAGCCCTTTAGATGCAACACTTACAAAAAACCGGGGGGTGCCTCCTCCGGTTCAGAACCTGGCTCTTCTCAGCTCGACTTCAACCGTGCCAAGGGTGCTGTCTTCCACGAGTCGCCAGTCGCCATTCACGAGTCATCACCCACTTGCTGGTAGAATCAGGGCAGCCACCTATCAAGGAGTTCTCCATGTCTGAAGCCACGCCATCCGCCCTAACCATGCCAACCCGCACGGAGTCCGACTCCATGGGTAAGATCGAAGTCCCCGCCGACCGCTACTACGGCGCGCAGACCGCCCGCTCGCTCATCCACTTCGCTATCGGTAAGGACACCATGCCCCCCGAGCTCATCCGCGCCTTCGGTATCCTCAAAAAAGCCGCCGCGCTCGTCAATCTGGATCTCGGCAAGCTGTCGCACGAAAAGTGCAGCCTCATCTCCCGCGCCGCCGAGGAAGTCATCGCCGGAAAGCTCAACGACCACTTCCCCTTGCGCATCTGGCAAACCGGCAGCGGCACGCAAACCAACATGAACGTCAACGAAGTCATCTCCAACCGCGCCATTGAAATCGCCGGCGGCGAGCTGGGCAGCAAGAAGCCCATCCATCCCAACGACGATGTCAACATGTCGCAATCCTCCAACGATACGTTTCCCGCCGCCATGCACATCGCCGCCGCCACGGAAACCGCGCGCCGCCTCCTCCCCGCCATAAAAACTCTTCGCGACGTGCTCGACGCCAAAGCCAAGGAGTTCGCGGACATCGTCAAAATCGGCCGCACCCATTTGCAGGACGCCACGCCGCTCACGCTTGGCCAGGAATTTTCCGGCTACGTCAATATGCTCGATCGCGATGGCGGGCGCGTCGCCGTCGCTCTTGATGGCCTCTACGATCTTGCCATCGGCGGTACCGCCGTGGGCACCGGACTCAACGCCCATCCCGAATTCGCCGTAAAAACCGCGCGCAAAATCGCCGAGCTGACCGGGCTTCCCTTCCGCTCGCATCCCAACAAATTTGCCGCGCTCGCCGCGCACGACGAAATCGTCTTCGCCTCGGGCGCATTAAAAACTCTCGCCGCTTCACTCATGAAAATCGCCAATGACATTCGCTGGCTCGCTTCCGGCCCGCGCTGCGGCCTCGGCGAACTCACGCTTCCCGAAAACGAGCCCGGGTCTTCCATCATGCCTGGCAAGGTAAATCCCACGCAGGCTGAAGCGCTAACGATGGTCTCTGTTCAAGTCATGGGCAACGACGCTGCCATCGGTTTCGCTGGCTCGCAAGGCAATTTCGAGTTGAACGTTTTCAAGCCCGTAATGATTTTCAACTATCTGCATTCGGTGGAACTCCTCTCCGACGCCTGCAACAGCTTCGTCGAACACTGCGTCCTCGGCATCGAAGCCAACACCGAACAAATCGAGCATTACGTCGATAATTCGCTCATGCTCGTCACCGCGCTCGTTCCGAAAATCGGTTACGACCAGGCTGCTCAGATCGCCAAAGCCGCTCACCATTCCGGTATCAGCCTCCGCGAAGCCGCCCTCAAACTCGGCTACGTCACCGCCGAAGAATTCGACGCCCTCGTCAAGCCCGAGGACATGACCCACCCATGACGACTGCACAAAGCCGAGAGGGAGCGACGTTGATTGCGAAGCCCGAACAACACGACATCGATCAAGGGGGCAATCGCTTGCTTCGCGACGTGCTGGAGTCCTTTGGCTGGGTAGTTAATGACACCCAGCGGGACTATGGTGTCGACTCAAACGTTCAGGTCTTCGAGAAAAAAGCGGCCACCGGCGCATGGTTTCACGTTCAACTGAAGAGTTCTGCGTCATCCGAGTACTCCGCCGATGGGACATTCATATCTCAAGGGCTCTCCGTCGATCACGCCCGCCACTATGCTCTAGAAATGCGTCAACCAATATTTCTAATCCATGCGGACGTGGGTTCCAAAAAAGTCTACTGGAGCGCGCCACAATTAGATAAACAACTCTCCGCGTCCGTTCGGAACACGGATGCGGAGTCCGTAACAGTAAGAATTCCTACTGCGCAGATCCTGCCCGCGACAGCACCTGAGTTTCTCAAAGCTCTGGGTGATATCCACCTGGCTCTGGCAAATCGTGAAATCACTTCAGCTTCAAATAGTTCTTTCTCTAACTCCCTGAAACACATCCCCGACCAGGATCTGCATTACCAGGCTTTCCAAGAGAAGAACAACCTCCTAAAACTTCGCAAGATTGCCGATTTCTATAAGGCAAGGGAATATGACCAAGCTCGTGTGCGCGCCGTAGGGGTATCCAACGACCCGGATGCGTCGATCGAGGCGAAAGTCTGGGCTTTGACTCAGTTGGGGCACATCGACTCCGCTATCGTCTTCCGAAGCGGAAAGCCGCAAAGTGAAATGCCGGAGGCGCTTCTTTCACATGCCCGTTCTCTTCAAGAGCTGACAAAGCACGGACCAGCCTACCTGAAGTTCTACGCTCTAATCATGAAGAGCTCGGCAGAACTAGGGGTTCTGGTCCACAAGAACCATGGCCTCTTTTTGGCGGAGCAGCAGCATGCTCAGACGTTCGGCAATCCTATGCTGGCGCTCAGCCTTTTCGCCGAACGATCCGAGGTCACACGAAGGGTGGTCGCTAAATACAATCAGTGTCTACGGCTGGTCCGATACGCGGCCAACTACCCGGATCGATGGATGTTAAGCAGAGCACTCGTAGGAATCGTCCACGAGATCGGACACTTTTGGGTTACCCTTCGCTCGGAAAACAAGCCCGCAGCAGCGATGGCGTTTTCCCAGTCTGCGTTCCGGATCTGCAAATTGGCCGCTTGGATCAGCAAAGATGCTGACGACATAGAGGGTGCTGCCTTTGCATTGCTTGGTGCACTACTAACGACGAACTCCGAGGACACGGAAGAATATCGATGGGCGCTCGCGACCGCGCAAACACTGCCCGACGACGGAATGCGTGCAGACGTGCTGTTGAAACTGGAACGAGCCAAAAAACGATGGTCTGGTGAGTTGGTCGAAGGCGATTACCACGGGGATATAATTTGGCAGATCATCCAGAACATGGCCGCTGAGCTGGGCGTCGACTTAAGTGACGAGAATGATCCCTTAGTCCGGGGCCTTCGCATCGCCGCGAAGGACGACACCCCGAAGCGGGTGCTCGCGACCTGCGAGCATATCCTCGACAGTCTCGGAGCTACCGGGCCAATTGCTCGACAGATAACGCAGCTTTTCAACATCTCGACGGCAGGGTCCAAGGTAATCCACTGTATGCTCCACAATTATCACGTCGAAGGGAAGGATCTGGACTCAGCGTACTCTGAATTCAAGAGTCGTCACTGTGACTCGTGTCCCGACCGGAAACCGCGACCCGAAGGATGGCGCGGCACCAAGGAAGAGATACAAAAAATCCACTTCCTGCATAGCAGTTTTGTTGCAAACCTCGCGGGGACACCTAACGGATTTAGACGGACGAATGAAGACTAGAAAACATGGAGGCTGAATGGCCAGGCGGGTTGTGCTAGCTGGATTGCTGGCGAGTTTTGCATTGGTGAAGCAGGGGAATGCGCAGGCGACGTACACGCTCAAGCCGACGCCGAAGACGGTGGCGTGGGGATACTACGACGCGAAGGCGGTGCCGGTGCTGCGCGTCAAGTCGGGCGATACGGTGGAGATTCAGACGCTGATCACCAACAGTCCGAAGCGGCTCGAAGATGCGGGCCTGCCGCCGGATCAAGTGGAGCAATCGCTGCGCGACATTACCGATCAGGTGAAAGACAAAGGCCCGGGCGGGCACATTCTTACCGGACCGATCTACATCGAAGGCGCGGAAATTGGTGACGTGCTGGAAGTGAGAATTCTGGCGATAAAGCTGGCGATTCCTTACGCGTACAATGCTTTCGGCCCCGGCCGCGGCTATCTGCCCGACGATTATCCTTACGCGAAAATAAAAATTATTCCCCTGGATGAAAAGCGCATGGTGGCGAAATTCGCGCCGGGCATCGAGATTCCGCTGCATCCCTTTTTTGGCAGCATGGGCGACGCGCCGCCGGAAAGCGCGGGCCGCTTCAACAGCGCGCCGCCGTGGATTATGGCCGGCAATCTCGATAACAAGGACCTCGTCGCCGGCACCACGCTCTACATTCCCGTGCATGCGCCCGGCGCTCTCTTTGAAGTCGGCGACGGCCACGCCGGGCAAGGCGACGGCGAGGTGGACATCACCGCGCTTGAAACTTCGCTCAGCGGCACGTTTCAATTCATCGTGCGCAAGGACCTGCACCTGAAGTGGCCGCGCGCGGAAACGCCCACGCACTACATCACCATGGGCCTCAACGATGACCTGAATGCCTGCGCCACGCTCGCCGTCCGCGAGATGATCGATTTCCTCGTGACCGAAAAACATCTCTCGCGCGACGACGCCTACATGCTCTCGAGCGTCGCCGCCGACCTCCACATCACCGAACTCGTCGACGGCAACAAAGGCGTCCACATGATGCTCCCCAAATCCATCTTCGTCGGGTCATCACCAAAATGAAAGCCACCATTCTCATTCTCGTGGTCTCGCTGACGGTCGCGGCTGTCACTTCGCCGCCTCGTCCTTGTGCTCTCTCTCTTGCGGTCTCTGTGTCCTCTGTGTTAAATCCTTTTCTTCCGCTGGTCTCGGCTTCCGTTGTAGGGGCGCAGCATGCTGCGCCCCTACTAGCGAGCCCGCAAATGAGCGCGCAAATCCCCGAGTGGTGCAGGGCGCTGCCGCGCCCGGAATACAAATCGCTCCAGCGCGTTCTGCCTGACGACCCATGGTTTGAAATCTATAAGGTTGCCCCGGGAGTTTTTGCGATCTATGAACCGCATCAAGCGGAAGAAGTCATTTCCTACCTGATTGTCGGCCAAAAGCAGGCGGTGCTCTTCGACACGGGGATGGGCATCGGCGACATTCGAAAGCTAACAGCCAAATTGACGTCGCGACCGGTGGTGGTTCTCAACTCACACACTCACGACGACCATGTGGGAGGCAACTGGCAGTTCACTTTCGTCTACGGCATGGACACGGAGTTCACGCGGAAAAATGCGAAAGGTTCGCGCGAAGATGCGCAGGCGGAAATTGCTCCCGATCAACTTTGCGGCGATCTGCCGAAAGCGTTCAATTCAAAAACTTATGCGACCAAACCTTGGAAAATCTCGCACTTCATCCACGACGGTTTCAGGATCAATCTGGGCGGCCGCAGGCTGGAGGTCATTTCGACTCCGGGCCACACTCCGGACGCCATCTGTCTCCTGGACCGCCTGAACGGACTGCTATTTACCGGTGACACGTACTATCCCGCGCCGATCTGGCTGTACCGGCCGGAAACGGATCTGGATGCCTACGTCAATTCCGTCAAACGCCTTGCGGCTCTTGAACCAGAAATAAAACTCGTGCTCGGCGCTCACAACGTCCCGGTGGCCGAACCCTCAGTGCTTCCGCGACTCCTCACCGCTATTCAAGGGGTGCGATCCGGCCAGGGCACAGTGCAGCCCGAGGGAGAAGGAAAAGCTATCCACCGTCTCAACGGCTTCTCTTTTCTGCTCGCCGCGGCAAGCAAGTAGTAAAATTACTTCTGCTAGGCTGTTATTTATGCGTTTGCGGGACGACTTTATCGCCGGCGTCATACTCTCGATTTTTCTCGTTTGCGCTCGCGCCGCGTCCTTCAGCGAGCCGAAATCCGACAAAAATGTGTGGAACTACGACGGTGGAGTCTTCTTTGCAACCGATGGCTCGCTCCCGAATGGCGTTTGCTTCCGGGTGTCCGGGGGCGTGGATGCTCCCGATTTCTTCGTCAATCTGAAGCGAATCAACGACGACAAGGGCACGGTCTTCCGCCGCGGCACAGAAACCGTCACCGATTTTCCGGATGAACTTCTTCTGTCTCTCGAAATCCACGATCAGCCGTGCACGCCCGGGCTCCGGGAAACCGAAACGCGCGCGTACTTGACGCGGGAAATGATGGGCACTCTTCGCCTTTCATTTTATTGGAAGCGTGGCGTGGACTTGCGCCCGGTGAAAAACGTCACCGAACTTCGCTCGACCGTCGAACCCCTAGTGCCCTACGCGACGAATCTGGCGTCTGAATTACCAAAACGATTCGAATGGTCCTATCAGTTGATCGTTCCCAGCAAGGGCGTGCCGCTGACGGACAGTCTGGTGCTTGTGTTTCGCACCGCGGATGGACGCACCGCCGATGGACGCATTGCCGCACGCGTCGCCGCGCGGCTGTAGTTCCCTGCGCGGCTCTCCTTGACATTCTACCTATGGAGGCGTGAGACGCCGGATTCCCTCAAGTCCATCAACGTTCTGGTGAATCGTAGTTTTGCGAATACCTATCTCGCGGAATCAATAGCCGTGGGGCATCACCTTCAGGAGGTCCCAAGCAGTGCGTTCTTGCCGCCCGGTGAAATTCGAGGAATCGTCGGAGACGCCAGGGAAGAAGGTCTCAATCGCGAGCCTGGCCCAACGGTGTATTGGTGCACCAGCGCCTCTGGCCCCGACCCCTTTTATCTTGTCAGAACGCGCACGGACCCCATGACCATGGCGGAGACTCTCCGCCAGAAGATTCATGAAATCGAGCCAGCACGCTCAGTATTCAATATCACGCCACTGATAGAGCATCTCGATGAAGCGTTCGCGGAAAATCGTCTTCGCACCGTTCTGCTGGCATTCTTTGCTGCAACCGCAGTGTCTCTCGCTTGCGTGGGCCTCTACGGAACGCTGAGCTATTCGGTGAATGTGCGGCGGCGAGAAGTCGGGTTGCGGCTGGCGCTGGGAGCTCTGCGCGGGCAAATCGTGAAGCAGTTTCTCCTTCAGGGACTCGGAGTTTCTTTCCTCGGATGCCTAGCTGGTTCGGTTCTCGCGGCGGCGTTCGCGCGTGTGCTGTCCGGAATGCTCTACGGAGTCTCGCCGTCAGACGTCACAACCTTGTCAGCCGTCGTCCTTCTAGTGTTGGTTGTCGCCACAGTGGCTTCGCTGGCGCCCGCAATTCGCGCCGCCAGCGTAGAGCCCATGCAGGTTCTGCGTGAAGAATAGCCCGATGAAATTATTGGAGAGCTTTCTTTTCAGCCCATGGAACTGACTTTTTGCGGTTCGATTTTGTAGGTGACGCGCACTTCGCCGGGCTGGCGAAAGGGATAGACGGGTTTGCCCAGATACTTTTGCGAAAGCTTGTTGATGTGATCGTCAGCACCATTTTCTGTGATTTCCACCACACGGCCACGGATTTCCAGGTAACGATAAGGATTCGCGGGATCCTGAAGCGAAATGGAGACACGAGGATCGCGGCGGATATTCTTGTCCTTCACGCGGCCCTTGGCTGAATTGAAGCGCACAAATTTCCCGTCGTAATCCACCCAGACGGGCGTCACCTGCGGGCTTCCGTCCTTCATCAGCGTCCCGAGATTTCCAAACGCCTGCTTCTCGAGCAAATCCGCGTGGCTTTCTGGAATCACCTGGTTCATTTTGGCCTCCTCATGAAATCAAGAGAAACTCATTTCCGGAATTTGCTGGCGGGCGATCAATTGCGCGCCAGTCAAGGCCTGGACTTCCTCGGCGGTCCAGCCGCGCTCGCCATCGGGAATGTCCGCAACGGCTTCGTCGAGAGTCGCATAAATCTTTTCTTTCATGATGCGCTCATCGCTCCCGCTCGTATGCTTGGCAGGAATCTGGACTCAACGCCGCTGGTGCGCAGCCAGCGCCCTGTTTCGGTTCCGCTCAAATCGTGCTCGAGCAGGGCCCGCAAATCCGCTTCGTCGTCCACATCCATCTCCAGGCGGGGATTGCGGCGCACAATCACGCGGGCATGGGCACTTTCGGCTTCGGCAAGATGCCTGGCGAAGCTGCCGTTTCCGAAATGAGAGGGGAACAGGGTGGGCGGCGTTCGCAGCATGGCGTTTGTGCCGGTCCCATCACGAGAGGGAACAATTACCAACGAGGGCGCCTGGCATTCGGCAGTGAGGAGTTCATCGATGTCGCGCGATTGGATAAGCGGGAGATCGAGCGGGAGGCGGAGCAATCCGCTGACGCCTCTTTGTTCGCAGAGCTTCGAAGCGGCATCCACGGAATGGCTCTCGGAAATTTGCTGCTGCTCGCGCAGAATCTCCCACCGATTTTCGGCAGCCAACCGCATGACGGGCTCGTAATTCGTGGCAATAAAAATCTTTTCCGCGTAGCGCACGCCTCGCACCGCGCGAATGGTGTCCGCGAGCATGGCCTCGGCCAGCGCAAAGCGCTCTTCCGAAGTCAGCGCACCCGCCAATCTCTTCTTCGCGCTGTGCAGGTCCTTGACAGGTAAGAGAAGTGCTCGCATGGGAATCGCTCAGTAGGCGCCTTCGGTATATGTCACGTGGCTGTCTGGACGAACGATCGGGAGTTGCGGCGGCAGCGCCGGCGGGTCGTGTTCCGGCTTGTCAAATATGCGGCGAATTTTGTAGGTTGTCGTGCGTTCCGCTGGGACTCGTCCAATCGACCGAATCCTGGCGCGAAATTCTTCTGGCGACACATACTCCCCGAAAGTCGCGCCCGCAGCCTTGGAAATATTTTCTTCCATAAGCGTGCCGCTGAAATCGTTTGCGCCCGCCTGCAGGCAGGCCAGCGACGTTTCGAAGCCCAGCTTCACCCAGGATACCTGCAGGTTCTTGATTGCCCCGTGCAGAAGCACCCGTGCCAGTGCGTGTACTTGCAGGTGCTCTTCCCGTTTCGCTCCGGGCCTTGCGCCACCGTGACGGTAAAGCCGCGTGTTTTCATGGATGAATCCCAGAGGGACGAACTCCGTAAATCCACTGGTGCGTTTTTGGATCGCGCGCAACAGAAGCATATGCCGCACCCAATCCGCCGGCTCTTCCACGTGACCGTACATCATGGTTGAAGTTGTTGAGATGCCCAGCTCATGCGCGGTGGTGATGATCTCCACCCACCGGCCCGCTGGCAGTTTGTTTGGGCTCAATTCCTTCCGCACGCGATCATCGAGAATCTCGGCTGCGGTGCCGGGAATGCTACCGAGCCCCTCGTCCTTCATCATGCGCAGATAGTCGCGCAGCAGCATTCCTGTTTTCGTCACGCCGTAATCAATCTCCATTGGCGAAAACGCATGCACGTGCATCCCGGGAATCGCATGCTTGATGGCTCGAAGCAGATCGCGGTAGAAAAATCCGTCGAGGTCACGCGGCAGCCCGCCCTGAACGCAGACTTCGGTAGCGCCGCGCTCCCAGGCCTGACGCGCGCGGCGCACCACTTCCTCGAAAGAGAGCGAGTACGCGTCTGGAGCACCGGGCCCGCGTCCAAAGCCGCAAAAACTGCACCCGACGAAACACACGTTCGTGAAGTTGATGTTTCGATTTACGACGTAAGTGATTGCGTCGCCGACGGTCTCTCGACGAAACTGATCCGCGACGGCAACAAGAGCTTCCAGCGCTGAGCCTTTCGTCGTTGCCAGCGCTAGTCCCTGTTTGAATGTCAACTCTTCGCCGGACGCCGCGGCATGAAGAATCTCGCGAACCTCCGCTGGACAGGCGTCCGCCACCGTCAAGCTGCTTCCGTTCATCGTGGGCGTGACCATTTCCTGTGTATCCTACCAGAGGAAGCCCCTTGCGGAGCGATATCAGCGAATGACTCGCGCTGGCCGCTCCGGCCCTCATCCATTAACATACTCGGAGGATCATGAAACGCAGAACTGTCGCGATCATCACAGCTGTGGCGCTGCTCGGGCTGGTTGTCGCTGTGGCCGCCTCGCTCCTGCATGATGGCCTCAGCTCTCGCGCCACGCCCACTCGATTCGAAATTATGATAGCTCGTAATGCGCGTCATCTCGCGATCCCGTCGAATGCGCGTTTGACACAGAACCCGGTGCTTGCTTCGGCGGAAGATTTGCGAGATGCGCGGCCGCATTTCGCGGATCATTGCGCCATCTGTCATGGCAATGACGGCGGCGGGCAGACTGTGATTGGCAATGGCCTCTACCCCAAGCCACCTGATCTGCGTTTGGCGGAAACGCAAAATCTTACGGATGGCGAACTGTTCTGGATCATCGAGAACGGCGTGCGCTTCACGGGAATGCCGGCATTTTCGAGCGGCGGCGAGCACGGAGGCACGCAGGACAGTTGGAAACTGGTTCACTTCATCCGCCACCTTCCTCATCTCACCGCAGCGGAACGCATCGAAATGGAGCGCTATAATCCAATGGGCCCGGATGACCGGGAAGAAGAACAACGGGAAAATGATTTTTTGAACGGAGCAACACCGCAACGGAAACCGGAATCACAAGATCATCAACGGCAATGAGGCCGGGTCGCGCAGGCCTCTGACTCCAACAGGAGACGCTCATGAAACTTCGCTTATCGTTCCTGTCTTTACTGTTCGCGCTGGTTATGGGCACCGCCTTCGCTCACGGGAATAAGGTTCACTTGAGAGGTACGGTCGAAAAAATCAGCCCTGACTCCTTGGTCGTGAAAACCATGGACGGCAAGTCCGTGGAAGTGAAAATCGCCACCTCGACCGTCTTTCTATCGAGGTCCAACAATGAGGACAAGCCAGCCAAAGCCGGCGACCTCGCCGCTGGTGACCTGGTCGTCATCCACGCCACACACAAGGACAAGATTCTCGAGGCTGACGAAATCAAGTTCTCTGCGCCCGCGGTGGCCAAGCCGGCGGTGCCCGTTCCGTCAAGGCCTAAGTCTTGAAGAGCCCTGCTTAAACTTTTCTTTAATCCACCAGATGGCAGGAGTGCGTCTTCAAGACCAGCCAAACGGGCTTCCCCGCTGCCAGCTCCAGAGCCCGAACCGCCCCGGGCGTAATGTGGACAACAAACAGCGCACCGGAATCGACTCGCGCGATCACCATGGTTCCACGCTGCTCGAGCGAAACAATTTGCCCCTTGATGATATTTCGCGCGCTCAATCCCTGCGGCCGTTCCGTCGCCAGCAATATATCGCCAGCGCGAATCGCTACCTGAACGCGGCTCCCGATTGCAGAGTAGCCGAGCGGCACCTCGATCTCGCAAGCGCTATCGCCCAGCCTCACGCGCATCACGCCATCCGCTTCTCGCAGATCGAGTACCGTGGCGCTAAGCAGATTTTCGAAACCCGCCGCTTGCGCCAGCTTTTTCCGGCGCGGCGCGTTCAGTACCTCCATCGGTGCGCCGGCGCTCACGACGCGTCCATTGTCGAGCGCGATCACTCGCTCGCCCAGCGCATCCACTTCATCTCGGCTGTGGGTCACGTACAAAATCGGGATACCCTTCGCCGTATTCCACGCGCGCAAATCGTCCACAAGCGCCGCTTTGAGTTCCGCGTCCAATCCTGTCAGCGGTTCGTCGAGCAGCAGCACGCGCGGCTCGGTTATCAATGATCTGGCCAACGCGATTCGCTGCCTCTCGCCCCCGGAAATCTCGCCGGGCTTTTGCTTCCTCAATTTTTCGACGCGAAAGGCTTTGAGAATTGCATCTACTCGCTCCCGCCTTTCTTCCTCACGCAAGTCCTTCAATCCATAGGCAACGTTCTCTTCCGCAGTGAGATGCGGAAAGAGTGCGAGAGTCTGAAAAACGTAGGCGATTCGGCGCTTCGGCGCCGGGACGTTGATTCGGGCGTCCGAATCGAAGAGTACGTCAGTGCCGGTGACGATTCGTCCCTGGCCCGGCCGCAACAGCCCCGCAACACAATCCAGCAGCGTAGATTTGCCGGCTCCGGAGGCTCCAAATAAGATCGTGATACCGGGAGAGACTTCGACGGAAACATCGAGGACAAAGTTTGAGGCGCCTGCGCTGCGCCGCTCTTTGCGGATTTGCGCGATGAGCATTTTGCCGTTTACTTCGCCGCCCACGGCATCCACACGCGGCGATTCACGGCATAGACAATAGACAGGACGGCGAAGGAAATCGCCAGAAGCACCAGCGCCATGCGGTTTGCTTCGCCGTATTCTAGTGACTGCACGCGATCGTAAATGTCGATCGAGACCGTTCGCGTGACACCGGCCAAATTCCCGCCCACCATCAAGACCACGCCAAATTCTCCCAAGGTGTGGGCGAAACTCAGCACCGCCGCGGTGACCATTCCCGGCAGCGACAGTGGGAGGATTACTCGCCAGAATGTCCGCAAGCCTCCCGAACCTAGCACCGCCGAGGCATCCAGCAATCTGCGGTCGACTCCTTCAAACGAAGCGATCAGCGGCTGCACCGCAAATGGAAAGCTGTACAACACGGACGCGACGATCAGTCCACCGAACGTGAAGGCCAGCCCGTGCCCGAACAGCGCGATCCACAGTTTTCCCAACGGTCCGCGCGGGCCCATGGCCACAAGCGCATAAAATCCAAGCACCGTCGGCGGCAGCACCAGAGGCAACGCGACCACGGATTCAAGCAGAAACTTTCCGCGCCAGTTCGAATAAGCCAGCCAGTACGCCACTGGCATACCAATTGCCAGCAATATCGCTGCCACGCACGCAGCCAACTTCATTGACAACCACAATGCTTCCATTCGCAGTCCTTTTTTGCTTGTTTCTGCGTTTCCTTTGCCCTTTAGCGCCTCTGCCTTATTTCTCTTCCTCCTTCTACTTCTTTGGAAATTCAAAACCATACTTGGCCAATGTGGCGCGTCCAGCCGCGCTCTTCACAAATTCCAGAAACGTTCGCGCCGCATCCCTGTCTTTAGCGCCCTTCAAGACGATCGCTCCCTGCTCGATCGCCGGATGCATCTCCGCCGGAATCTCCCATCGTTTCCCATCGCGCATGGCCGGCGAAACCGCCAGCGACATGGCCACAATTCCCGCCTGCGCGTTTCCCGACTGCACAAACTGCGCTGCTTGCGAAATATTTTCGCCGTACACTAGTTTGGGTTTCACCTTCTCGTAGATACCTGCTTTTTGCAGCGCCGCTACGGCCGCGCGGCCGTAAGGCGCATGCTCCGGATTCGCGATCGCAATCTTCTCAACGCTCGTATCCAGCAAGGTTTCCCACCCGTGCCTCGTAACATCCACTTTCGCATCCGCAGGCGTCCAGATCACGATTCGCCCGACGGCGTATTCGTATAGGGTCTCCGGCTCCGCGATCCCCGCAGCCTCCAACTTTCTCGGATACTCTATGTCGGCGGAGAAGAACAGGTCGAAAGGAGCTCCATTCTGCAGTTGCGAGAAAAAGTTTCCGCTCGACCCGTAGGTCACATTCACTTTGGTTCCCGTCCGCCTCTCAAACATTTCCGATAACTCCCCCATTGCAAACTTCAAGTCTGCCGCCGCCGCTAAGCGGATTTCCTTTCCCTTAGCTAGCGCCTCATGCTGGGCAAGAAAAACAGAGAGCGTGAGTGGAAGGACGCGGAACCACATGCGCCTATTTATTTTTCCGACGGCCATGAGTCACACTCTTAGAATCATGACTTCGGTTGATTTGATCAGCGCCGCGGCCCGGTCCCCGGGCTTCAACCGCAACTCCTTCGCTGCATCCGCCGTAATGATGGAGGTAATATGCTGCTCGCCGATCGCTAGAGTGACTTGCGCGAGCAGCCCGCTGAATTTGATCGCCACCACGCGCCCGATCAGCTGGTTTCGGCCGCTGATCTTCCGGAAATTCCCGCGGCGTGTCTCAATGTCTCCATAGTTCAGCTTCTTGGGAAACAGGCGGTCGATCTCGCTTTCGGGCACGCGGTGATGCCCTCCAGGGGTCTTCACCGACTTGATTTTTCCGTGGTAAATCCACTGCTTCAAGGTGGGATAGCTGATGCCCAGAATGTTTGCTGCTTCCCGGGGTGCCAAAAGCTTCTGCACGATCCGCCTCCTGCGGATCCGTAGAATACAGCATACGAAATCGTCATAGCAATATGTTTTTATACGATTAAGGAGGCGGATTCCCCTAGTTGCGCAAGGGCTTTCCAGTTTTCAGCGTATGGGCGATGCGCTCTTGGGTTTTCTTTTCGCCGCAGAGGGAGACAAAGGCTTCGCGCTCGAGATCGAGAACGTATTGTTCGCTAACCAACTGAGGTGATGTCAGCGCGCCGCCTGCCAGGATGTTCGCGAGCTTGCGGCCCACGTGCGCGTCATATTCCGAAGCGTATCCGCCCCTGAGCATCATGTGGATGGCGAGCTTCGCGCCGGCAAGGAACTGCTCGCCGGGCACTTTGATCTGCGTGGATTGCGCGCCCTCCTGCCAGGTTGCCGCGAGGGGCTTGTAGCCGCCGCGCACCAGCGCCAACGCGGCTTCCTTGGCGTCCGAAACCAGTCGGTCACGGTTCATGGAGATGCCATCTTCGCGGCGCAGATATCCCAGGTCGCGGCATTCCTCCGCGCTGGTACCGACCTTGGCCATGGCAATCGCTTCAAATACCGGCTTTAACGCATGGAACAAGTCCAGATCTTCGCCGCCAGAGGCGTGTTCGTTCGCGCGGATCAGCATTTCCTTCGTGCCGCCGCCGCCCGGAATCAAGCCAACTCCGGTTTCCACCAAGCCGATGTAGGCTTCGGCCGCCGCCTGAATTTTTGCCGCGTGCAGGCTCACTTCGCAGCCACCGCCGAGCGCCAGCCCCTGCGGCGCGGCAACTACCGGCTTTGGCGCGTATTTGATCGCCAGGTTGATGTTCTGGAATTGCTTTACGGCCATGTGCAATTCGTCCCATTCCTGCTCCTGGGCACCCACCAGAACCAGCATCAGGTTTGCACCGACGGAAAAATTCACCGCCTGGTTGGCAATGACCATGGCGTCGAAATCCGTCTCCAGCCGCTTCAAACCCTTGTGCAGCATGGCAATCAGGTCCGCACCGATGGCATTCATCTTGGCGTGGAATTCGCAGCACACCACGCCGTCGCCGAGATCGATCAGGCTCGCGCCAGAATTGCGTTCCACTTCGCGGCCTGCATCTTTCAGCGACTTGAGAATGATGACGCCCTTCGGCTCTTCAACATTTTTCGATGCGCCGCTGCCAATATCGAAAACCGTTGTTGTGCCCTTCGCCGATTCGTAAAATCCCCTCCGCCCGCTCGCCAAGACTTTCTCGATGCCCCCCGGCGGCGTGCGCCCTTCTTTCTGCACCTGCCCAGCAAACGCTTTCACGCCGATCGCATCCATGATCTCGAACGGTCCAAGTTCCCAGGCGAAGCCCCAGCGCATCGCGCGATCAACGTTCACGATATGGTCGGAAATTTCGGGCACGCGCCGCGCTGCATACAAACACATCTCAGAAAGCGCGCCCCACAAGAATTGTTGAGCCTTGTCCCCCTTCTGACCCTCCAAAATGGGCCCCACCAGCGCGCGCAACCGCTCCCTCGTGTCGTCAATCGCTTTGCCCATTTCGAGCGAAGCGAATCTCGCTTTCTGCCGCGCGCGGTACTCCATAGTGTTCACATCGAGTGTCAGAATTTCTTTTTCGCCTTCGCCCTTCACCTTCTTATAAAAACCCTGGCCAGTCTTGTCTCCGAGCCAGCCGCGTTTGGCCATTTCCTCCACCAGCGCCGGAACTTTGTACCTCTCCCGCGACTCATCGTTGGGCGCCGTCTCGTAAATGTTTTTTACCACGTGCACCAGCACATCGAGGCCCACAATATCGGCGGTACGAAACGTCGCCGATTTCGGCCAGCCCACTGCCGGTCCCGTGCAGGCGTCCACTTCCTCCACCGTCATACCCAGAGTGCCCATCAGGCGAAGCGCATTCAGCATGGAAAACGTGCCAATGCGATTGGCGATGAAGTTCGGCGTGTCTTTCGCCACGACGACACCTTTTCCCAGTCGTCGGTCGCAAAACTCGCTCAACGATTCGACTATTTCGCTTGACGTCTTCGGCCCTGGAATCACTTCGACCAGTTTCAGATAACGCGGCGGATTGAAGAAATGCGTGCCTGCCCAATGCCGCTGAAATTCTTCGCTCATGCCGTCGGCGATCAAGTGCACGGGCAAGCCGGACGTGTTGGTGGTTACGATGGCTCCAGGCCTGCGAAACTGGGCCACGCGCCCCAGCAATTTTCGTTTGATTTCCAAATTTTCCGCGACGACTTCGATGATCCAATCGGCCTCGGCGCAACGCGCCAAGTCATCTTCGAAGTTTCCGATGGCAATTTTTTCCGCAAGCGCAGCAGTAAAAAAAGCAGCCGGCTTCGACTTCTTTGCCGCGTCCAATCCAGCGCGTACGATCTTGTTGCGCTCAGCGCTCGGCGCATCCGCGGGCGAGTTTGGCGGAACAATGTCCAGTAAAATGCACGGCAGCCCGGCGTTCGCGAAATGCGCGGCGATCCGCGAGCCCATCGTTCCTGCTCCAAGCACCACTGCCTTTTCGATACGACGATTCATGGCACGCCTTTTTTACTGGATTTACGAGGCCCGCTTAGTTCGAGGGGACAGGTTACAAAACCGGCATGCGCCGGTCAAACGACGGGCTCATCCGTGGCGATAGGACTAAAATAGAGAAATGGCGGAACAAGGCAGAGGCTCCGGCAGTCTGGGCTGGTTTCGAACGGCAAAGGAAAAGTTTCGCGCTTTCGCGTACGGCGAGCACGGCGAACCCAAGGAACGCCCGCGAGTCGGCTTGGCCCTTGCAGGCGGCTTTGCACGCGGAATCGCACACCTTGGCGTGCTCCGCGTTTTGCGCGAGGCCGAAATCCCCATCGATTGTGTAGCCGGTACGAGCGTCGGCGCGCTGATCGCCGTGGGATACTGTGCGGGAGCATCACTGGATGAAATGGCCAACGTTGGAGCGACGACAAGCTTCGCGGATTTCGGGCGCTGGACTCCGTCCTGGCTTGGGCTGGCCACCAACCAGCGCATGGAAAAATATCTCACGCGTTTTACCCCTGCAAAAACGTTCGAGGAATTGCAGACGCCGCTGGCTATCGCCACCACGGACATCACCGCAGGCGTTTCTGTCTATTATTCGCATGGTCCGATCGTGCCACCTTTGCGCGCTTCTTGCGCGTACCCCGGACTGTTTGTGCCCATCCAGTTTGAGGGGCGGACGCTGGTCGACGGATTCTTGACCGCACCGGTGCCCGTAGAAGGCACGTTGCTGCTCGGCGCCGACGTAGTCATCGCCGTTTATCTGGAATCAGGCAACATCGAAGAGCCTCGCACGTTCACGGACGTCCTCAGCCGGTCCTTCAACATCATCCAGCGGCATGGCGATCTCGCCTGGCGGACGCAAGCGGACGTCATTATCGAGCCCGATGTAAAATCGTTTGTGTGGGACGATTTCAGCAAGACACCGGAGATGGTCGGAGCCGGCGAAGCGGCGGCGCTGGCGGCATTGCCGCAAATTCGCGCCGTGCTGCGCGGCGAGAAGCGAGATTCCGCAGCTTAGGGCGATTTCACCAGCAGGCGATCGCTGCGCTGGAAAATCCACAGAATCTATTCGCGAGTGACCTGTACTGCCACGGGCTGGCCTTCGCCTTTGCCGCGCTGCGTGAGCCATGCCGCGAATCCTTCGGCAAAGCGTTCTGGAGTGAGGCGGAAACTCGCTTCGACTTTGCCGTCAGCGACAGGAAGCGTGTCGTCAAAGTCGGCGGAATTGGTGAAGTTGCGCATGCAGAATTGATCGAGCCAATCGAGCGGGCAGACGCGGCTTTCGCCGCGAATCACCACGTTAACATTGAATTTTTGTGCGTACATGCCTCGAGCAGTGCGTGCTAAAGCTCGCCCCTACATTTTAGAATGAAGAGAACAAAGCGGCGATCCATGCGGCGGGTTACGAAGCACGAGGGCGCTTGACGGAGTGGGCCAAGCCAACGGCTTCGAGCATCCAGATGAAATACCAGCCAATGTCGGTCTGATACCAGCGGAGCCCCAGGCGCGCGGAACCGGCGTGCGTGTGATGGTTCTGGTGCCAGTTCTCACCCCACGCCGTCAATTGGAACGGGCCGAGCCACCAGACATTCATGCTGGAATCGCCTTCTTCGACATGGTTGAGATGCGTAAGGCTGTTCACCAGGCATTGCATATGCAGGGAGTAGACGAGGCGGATGGCGCCCATCCAGAAGAAACCCATCCAGCCGAAGCCTAGAATCAGGCCGATGCAAATCGAGAAGACGATGACCGGCGTTTCGGCCCAGCCCCAGATTTTGTAGATGCCACCGGTGAGCTCGGGAGCCCAGCGCTTCTTATCGGCGGGTTGAGTCTGATAGAGCCAACGAAGATGAGCCCACCAGAAACCGCCCTGCTTGGGGCTGGAGATGTCCTCCGGCGTGTCGGTGACGGAGTGGTGGAGGCGATGATAGGCAACCCAACTTGCGGGATGACCGGATCCGTTGAAGACGGCCCAGAAGATCAAGAATTGCTCGATGAAGCGATTGGTCTTGAGGGTTTTGTGCGCGAGCATGCGGTGATAGCAGACGGTGGTGCCGAGACCGCCAAAGGCAATGCTGAGCAAAGTCATGCCGACAACCTTGAGGCTTGGCACCGGAAAGAGGATCAGACCTACAACGCCAAGAACGTGAATTAGAACGAGATAAGCGAAGACTCCTTCTTTACCATGCACGGGTTTCCAGAAGGGTCGGTCCCAGGGGCGCTCTTGTTGCGTTACGATCGATTCCATGTGCTCTCCGGCGATCTGCTTAGTTGAATGCGCGAGTGGCTGGTGTGCAGAGCGTGATAGACAATCATAACAATACCATTATCTGAGGCCGGGCGCTGGAAAACTGTTCAAAAGTGAACACAAAAAGTGAACAGGGAAAAAAGACTGACTTTTGGCTGGTGGCCGCGATCAAGACGAGGAAGCGCTGACGGCGGCGTGTAGAAGCAGCATGAAAATGAAGAAAGGTAGTTGAAACTTTTTCATGGTAGACATGCCGGCATTCTTCCACGAGGGGGTCTATCCACGCAACTTCGCAGCGCCACGACGCTAATGTGAGCGGTTATTGTCCTGGTGAGATTTCCACAGAATTTGGCGGAGGATGCCGAGGGTGAGATCGGCATCAGCGGCCGAGAGGTGCAGGCGGCGGACGAGGCGGCGTATTTTTTCCTCCGTAGGGGCAGCGGACCGCCGCTTCTGGAGACCGCTGGGATTCGGTTTCAAATAGCCACTGGAACGGAGGGTGTCGAGCAAGCATGTAGTAAGGCGCTCGAGGTCGGCCGCCGTGGCGGGGACATGTTTCTCCGGCTTTGGAGAGGTTTGTGATTCGCGCGCGAGTTCGTAAAGGCAGACGGCTACGGCCTGGCCGAGGTTCATGGAGCGATGCTCTTCGCGCGTGGGGATGCGCAGGAGCCAGTGGCAGTGGCTGAGATCTTCGTTAGAAAGACCGCGCTTCTCCGAACCGAAAAGCAAGGCGACGCGGCTGCCAGCGAGACTCTTGCGAAGGAGGCGAGCAGCTTGATCGAGGCGGCGGACCGCGTGCTGCAATTGACGCTGGCCCACGGCGGTGGTTCCGACGACGAGTGTGCAGTCCTGG
>Ga0209648_10001245_pt1 | contig 20385 bp, 21 predicted proteins | sample GraSoi2013_115cm_FD_185830 | JGI IMG/M metagenome (GOLD analysis project Ga0209648, IMG submission 185830) | Grasslands soil microbial communities from the Angelo Coastal Reserve, California, USA - Sample 9_17_2013_115cm (SPAdes) (version 2) | ecosystem: Environmental > Terrestrial > Soil >...
CAGCACCATCGTCGTTGATCGGCGACAGCTGACGAGTCGTTTCTTTCAAACCGAGGAAGGCATAACCACAAAAGTGCTAAACGCTTTGGGGGAGGAAACCGCTATCACTCTAGACTCAGCCCGCAATGTGAGGTCTTTGGCTCGAAATGGGTCTGTATTAGAGACGATGCAGTATGACCAACAACACAGGCTGCTGTTCCGGCGAAGCAATACAGATTCGGGCACCATAGACAGACAATACGGCTATGATTCCGCGACTGGACTCCTGTCTGGAATCCACGCAAGTAGCGGAGTCCTCAGGCGTTTGAATACGACCCAGTTGGTAATCTGACCGCTGCCTCCCTGCCAGACGGAACGCGCAAATTCGCGTATACGTCTTACGGTGATTTATCAGGCTTTTCGATTCAAGGAACCCAGCTGATATTTACTCCTGATTCCGATGGTCAGATTGCTTCGATGAGCCAAGGAAAAGACGAAACGAGCTTCGCTTATGAGGCTGGTGGCGAGTTGAGCGAAGCTGCGTTCCCCACAGGCATGCGGGCTGAGTATAAATACCAGCCATCGGGGCTACGGTCAAAAATGATTTACAAGGACGGTCGTCGTGTGGAATACGCCTACGATCCTGCCGGCAACCTGACCTCCACGAAAGTATTCGATCGACACGGCGCGCAGGTCAACGGTCAGTTGCTGGAAATGAGCGACTCTTACCAGTTGGTTCGTTGGGTTCTCTTCGACGGAACAGAAACGACTTTCCAATACGATCTGAATGGCAATTTGACAGAAATCAAGAAGGGCAAATCGACGACGAAATTTGAGTACGACGGCTTGGATCGGCTCACAGGAGTCACTACTCCAAGTGGACAGAGGCTAACTTACTCTTACAAGCCAGGCGAGCGATCCTTGATTGAACAATACGAACACGCGAATGTTGGCATCGCTGATCTGCGAGACACGGGCTTGACATTTTCTGGGGCTTTCAACATTATCGCTTCCAGGCCCCTCAATGCGATGCTTGGCTCGGTACGCTTTTCGGAGACGCTGGGGGCATTTCAGCTAGCGAATGCGGACGGTTCGGAGATTGTGCGACCCAACGAAAGCCTTGAAGGGGCGTTAGCAAAACTCCATCTTCACCAAACCGGGATGACGCAAGAAGATCTCCAAAGTGGCTTCAGTGCGCCGTTCAATACAATGTTCATGCCAGCAGAATACCTCACAATCAACTGCTGTCCAGAGTGTTACTACCGTGGAGGCACATGGTATTGTCCGCCGTGCGGTGGCGGAGGGGGTGGTCCTACTGGCATACCGGATCATCTTGAGGTCCTAAGCGACGTAACCCAAACTGCAAATAGCTGTGGTGCAAACAACCCAGTAGTAAGAACCATCTCATATGCTGTTGTTGACATTAACGAAAACCAAGTCACGAAGATTATGTCGGCAGGTGAGCAGTTTGATAGCATTAGTGCGAATACCTGTAACAATGGTACCTTCGGAACTAATAGCTGTAGCAATCCAACGAGTGCGCTTGGCGGGATCACAGACAATCTGAGCATCGGCTGTAATTCGGTTGGAGGGAGTTGTGGTGCGACCCTTACCAATCAGAGATGGTTCCTGTGTAATTTTGGGGGTCTACCGATCGGTTCCCCTGGGACACTAGTTGTGCACAACGACGTCATAACGGTCGGAGGCCGCACATTTTTCTTCGTCGGAGAAGATATTTTTCCTTAAGGATGGGCTATGAAACGCAAAGCCGTTCTCAGTCTGCTGATTTTCGTTCCACTATTGGGCGTAGCCGCACCGGAAAGTACCGGATCAGTCCAGGGAAGTGTTGTCGATGAGAATGGTCGGCCTGTTGCCAATGTGAAAGTGTACCCCATGGGGAAAGGGCCGCTAACTGCGGCCCCGTTTTCAATTACCGACGATGACGGAAATTTTGAGCTGCGGAGGCTACTACCTGGAGAGACCAAACTATTCGCTGTGGCAACTCAAGCCGGATACCCTGACGGGAGATCCGGGATTTTTACAGGCGATCCGTCTATGTTTGAGACGGTCAACATTGAGCCTGGGCGCACACTTAGGGGCGTTGTTCTTAAGCTGCCCAAAAAGGGTGGCGTTTTTCGAGCACACATCGTTGACATCGTAACCGGGAAACCCGTACTCACTTCACGCATCCGCATTACCAGAGCGGACGTTCCTAAAGTCTTCTACGAATCAGGACCGAATCTTCAGGGACAGTTCGAGATCGTATTGGTGCCAAATGTTCCTTTCCGGGTGGAGATTCGAGCTGCTAACTACAAGGAATGGCAATATGCTCGAGTGGACAGTCAGGGGAAAGCGAACTCAGACTTGGTACTTAGCCCGGAAGCAATAGAAGAGGTAACCGTTAAGCTCCAAATGTTGCCTGAAGATCAGACGCACTAATCTGCCAAGACAGGCCCGGATGTCGAAAGTGCCATGGCCAAGCATTTCAGATGTGGCGGGACAGAATAACGAGCTTGCGGTAATCCGTGGAACTTAAGCCGCTTTCTCTTTCTTCGCACGCTCAGCCCATCTCTTTTTCATCGCAGCGCCTATCCTGGCCTTCGCCGCTGCGCTCATATGACGCCCATGTCGCCTTCCTAGCCTCCGAGTAGCCATTAGCCCTTAGCCGAACAATTATGTGGCTTCCGGTTTTGGCTAAAGGCTAAGAGCTAAAGGCTCGGGACTTATTAGCCGGACCGACACCGACCGCTCCTGCTATCTACTTGCACACTGCAAGTGGTATCACGACACAGACGGTTTGTTGCAAAATGCAAGTAGAATTTTTTCGACTGGCGACAATAAGGATGAGACACTCACAGCGCTCCGGCTGCCCGATCAATCTGACCCTCGAAATGCTCGGCGACCGCTGGAGTTTGATCCTCATCCGCGACGTCATGTTCGGAAATCGCCGGCACTACGGGGAGCTTCTGAGGCTTTCCGAGGAACGCATAGCGTCGAACATTTTGGCAAATCGGTTGAGGCGCTTGGTGCGCGCTGGTCTGTTGTCGCGAAGTGGCGACCCGACTCACAAGCAAAAGGGCATTTACAGTCTTACCGAGGCGTCCACCAAAAGTACATTACAAATCGTGCGACACTGACTTCCCCTCTTGCGTCAATAGCCCAGGGACATCCAATCGGAGCCTGGGCGGGAAAGGGCTGAGAGGTTTGCGCCCCATCACGGGCGTTTCTGAATATTTCTGGCACGGGCAGACATTTGGACGTAAGAGACGCCCAGAAAGGTTTTCGTTACCGCTCTCGTAATCTCCACACAGTTGAATTTTCGGGATCCGCTGTCGCGTAGGATTTTGCGGAACGCTTTGAGGACAGCCTGGCTCTCTCCGAAGCCCAGACAGTTCACGCTTAGAGGCGTGGATTTTTGAAATACAGTCCACCCCATCTGACTGAAGTCCCTGTCCAATCCCTGCCCTCTTAGGTTGGTGATCATTCTCCAACCTTTGGAGAACGGCTCACTCTTTATCCCTGAAGAGTCTGGCAAGGATGTTCCTTCCGCGATGATGAGAGTGCCAGTTTTAAGGCCGTACTGCATAATCGGTCCTCTCCGCTGAAACGTCTGGAGCTATTCGCTTGGTCACTACTTCTCGCGACTCATAAAGGCGCTCAGCCTCTTCGAGCGGGATGGGTGCCGCAGCTTGCGCAACGCTTTGGCCTCAATCTGACGGATACGTTCCCGCGTGACCCGGAAATTCACTCCAACCTCCTCCAGCGTTCGTTCGGAACCGTCTTCCAACCCAAACCTCATCTTGATGATCGACTCTTCCCGCGGACTCAACGTGCGCAGGACATGCGCTGTCTGTCTTTTGAGGTCCACACTGATCATGGCTTCTGCAGGTGAAACCCCTCCAGGGTCCTCGATAATGTCCCTCAGGTGCGAATCCGCTTCTTCTCCTATGGGAGTTTCCAGGGAAATGGGTTGCTGCGCGATCTTCAACACCTTGCGGACTTTAGCTACCGGGATGTCCATGCGTCGTGCGACTTCCTCTGAGGTCGGCTCACGGCCCAGCTCCTGCACCAGCTGTCGCGAGGCACGAATTAGTTTGTTGATGATTTCGGTCATGTGCACGGGAACACGGATGGTTCGGGCCTGATCGGAGATCGCACGGGTAATCGCCTGGCGGATCCACCAAGTTGCGTACGTTGAAAACTTGTAGCCACGCCGATAGTCGAACTTGTCCACCGCCTTCATCAGGCCAATATTGCCTTCCTGGATCAGATCGAGAAATTGCAGGCCGCGATTCGTGTACTTCTTGGCGATGGAGACTACAAGCCGAAGGTTGGCTTCGACCAGATCGCGCTTGGCATATTCCGCGTCCACATTACCTTGGATGATTTCGCGTTGAGTTCCACGGATCTCCTGAAATGCGACGTTCGCTGCCTGTTCAAGCTTCTTGAGGTCCGCCGCGCAAATCCGTTGCTGGCGCTTGTATTCAGCGCGAACTCCTTCGCTACGGGTGTTCTCAAATTTCTTTTCCAGGTGGCGAACCTGGCGATCCAGCGAGCGCATGGCGTCGGCCGTTGTCGTGACCCTGTCGATCAAGCGCTGGCGTTGGTGCTGGGTGTACTTGATGCCGCGAATCGCAAGGGACACGGCGACCATTTCGCGTCCTAACCTCCAGCGACAGCGTCGATATCTTTTGGAGTGTTTCTTCTGATCGATCGCAGCGAGTTTTTCCTTGCCGGCTTGCACTCTTTTGTAGTGCGTCGCCATTGCATCCAGATGGTCAATGGTCGCGTTGGCGCGGGCCAGGAGAATGGCATCGGTAATCTCCTCTTCGTCGAAGATCACCAAGTCCTTGATCAACCGCGCTCCGCTCTTCAAATCGGCGCCGATAGTCAATAACTCTTGGATAACAACGGGAGAACGCGAAATCGCTTTCAGCACCCGGAGATGCCCGCGCTCGAATCGTTTGGCAATCTCGATCTCTCCCTGGCGAGTCAGCAGAGGAACTGCACCCATTTCTCGTAGGTATAGGCGCACCGGGTCACTCGTTTTCTCGAGTACCTCAGGCGTTAGCTGAATTTCCTCATCTTCGCCAGCATCAAGCTCCAATTCGGCCCTTGTTCTGCGCTGCGAAGGCAACTCGCCTTCCCGCGCCACATCAATACCTTGCCGATCCAGCATCGTCGCCAAGTCTTCGATGTCCCCATCGGCAAGATCAGCCGCCTCATCGTTCCTGAGGTAGCTGGCGTCCTTGCCCGCTGTATCGATGAATTTCGCGAGAGGATCGTGTTTATTGTGGCTGGCCAAAAAGCTGCCTTTCAGCGCCCACGCTAGGTTTAGCAGGGCACGCGCGGACACAGATCGTTACTTTTACGTTGCAGGAGCCGACAAAAGTCCCCGCCTGCGATTGGTCTTAATCCAGCAGCCATGCGGAAAGGGTCGGACTGATTGATCGCGCATGCTAGGGGAACAGAACTAAGTAGCCGGATCGAGTTTTAGAGAGTCGATCTCTTGAAGAATCATTTCGAGTCTTCGCTCCAGTTGCTTCTTGGTTCGTGGCTTGCGTTCGGTCTGAGCAAATTGCTTGTAATCTGCGATTGAGCGACGATAGTAGTCAGCCGTCTTTCTCAGCAATTCGACTTTCTGAGTGTTTAGTGTGGACATGATTTTATTCTACGCTTCCTGACCTTACTGCAGTTTCGGCAGCTCGATTGTTCCGTGGTGCTTCCGTTCCTGAATATGGTCCCAGACAAGTGTATCGGTTACCCACGACGCCTGCTTTTTGGCAAGTTCAACGTTCTGAAGTTCGGGGGCATGACGTATGGTGTACCGTTGGCCGCAGTTGCTGCAGACAATGGTTTCCATCAGAATTGCATTCGAGGGACGCTCGGCCATTCGTCCCAGGCGTCTGGCAACGCCATTCGGGTTCACCACCGCGGCTCACGACGCTGACGGGGATTATTGCGATTGCCGCCTCGTCCGGCATCGCGGAATCCACTCCGCTGAGTTTGTGGCCGTGCCTCGTTCACGGTGAGCGCCCGGCCGCCGCAATCTTTCCCGTTCAAAGCTGCCATTGCTTTCTCAGCTTCTTCGTCGTTCGGCATCTGAACAAAACCGAAGCCGCGGGATCGTCCACTGTCGCGATCGGTCGCGATGGTGGCGCTCTCGATGCTGCCGTGAGGCTCAAACAGAGACCGAAGTTCGGACTCTGTCATGCTGAAAGAAAAGTTCCCGACGTAAATCTTCTTCACTGTGACTCCTTTTGCTGTTGGATTTGACTGTTCTCAGCAGAAATAGGCAGGGAGGGAAGCGGGAAACTTGTCTATCTGAGTCGAGGACAATTAAAGTACCAACTCAATATTACACCTAAAAGCGAGGCTCGTGCGAGGAAAGAGGGGCTGCAAACCATACTTCAGAGCGGCGAATAGGTGTTCGGCTATCTCTCTAAAGCATGGTGTCGAGTACGATCCCAGATACGTGTTTGGTTAGTGCGCCCTCCGGGGCTCGATCCTTTTTTCAACTTACCCAGGCCTTATGGCCTGGGCTAACTCATTTCGCGCCTCCGGCGCTGGATGTGCGGCATACCTGTGAGACTTCATGTAAGCTTGTAATTGTGCCTGGATTTGCCTTGGCACGCGAAGGGGGATCAATTTGGCAGAAGTGCGTCTGCAAGAAGGCGAGCCGCTGGAAAATGCGCTACGCCGTTTTAAGCGTAAGGTTCAAACCGAAGACATCATCAAGGAAGTGAAGCGACACTCCTACTATCTCAAGCCGGGAGAGAAGCGGCGCGTGAAGCAAGCCCTGGCGCGCAAACGAGCAAAAAAGAAGAGCCGCAAAGACCGCGATTCGAGACCGGATCGCGATTGATAAACCCGCAATCGCCGTAATCGGAGGAACCAGATTCCGGCGATGTCGGCGATCCCGGGCGATTCCGGCGATCTAGCTCCAGTTACTGCTTGGTGGGAACGAATACGAGAGAATTTGTAATCGCGTGAACCGAGAGTGCGATCCGACTTTGTACTCCCACTTTCCGCATCAATTTTGCTACGTGCGCTTTCACTGTGCGCTCGGCGATCCCCAGGGGAGCGCCGATTTCTTTGTTGGATCGCCCCGCGACCAGCATTTCCAGAACCTCTTTTTCGCGGTGGGTAAAACAGACGCGGCCAGCCGGGAAGATCCGTCCGGGTGAGTTGCTCACGCGTTCGATGAATAGAGAGAGCACTCGCCGCGGCGCCCAAACCGAACCTTGACTCACTACCCGGAACGCCTGGGCAAACTCAGTTGGTTCCGCGGCTTCGTCGATATAGCCCTTGGCTCCGGAAGCAATGGCCTTGAGGATGTTTTCTTCGTCCATTCCAGCCCCCATCACGATCAGGCGCAAGTCGGGGCGCGCCGCCTTTAGGGTAGCCACTACCTCGAACAAGTTTGAACCGGCATGGTTCCCGAGGAGGACAAGATCGATGTTCTGTTGGGCGGCGGTTTCGGACAAAGAAGTGGAACTGAGTTCGAAACCGGACTCTGAACCTAGACAGGCACGCAAGCCGATGAACCGTAGAGGGTCACTCTCGATCATGGCAACCCGGATGGGCTCTGTTTTAAGAAGGAAGGCTTTCATAAAGACTCCTCACTGGAGATTCTGCTGCTCACAGCCATCGCATTGCAGAGACTACCACGTTTTCAGATAGATCCAGCTGCTACGTCTGTTTGTGATTCTTGCACAGGCGCGTGGCCGGCGCTTCGGTACGAAAGGCCATGTTGGCCAGAGCTAAGGTGGTATCAGCAGAACCGATTGACACCCTTTTCAGTTGCTGTGTAGAGCGACTATCGGGTTGATGTTGGAAGCTCGCCGCGCCGGAATGTAGGTCGCCAGCATCGCAACAATGACCATCGCGATCGCTACGATGACGTACACCCGCGAATCGCCGGTACGCAGGCCGTCGAACATTGCTGCAAAAAGCTTGGGCAAAGGCAGCGCAGACGCGAGTCCTATCGCAGCGCCGATCCCCGCCATTTTCATGCCCTCCCACAAAACCATGCGGCGAACGGTCGGCCGCTCGGCGCCCAAGGCCATGCGGATGGCAATTTCGTGGGTGCGCTGGCCAACGGAGTAAGAGATAAGGCCGTAAATTCCGATCGCCGCCAGGATCAGCGCGAGGAGGGCAAAGGTGCCCAACATCCCGAGAAAGACTTGGTCCCCACTCCTCTGCAGCGCGATGACCGAGGACATACTCATCACATGGACCAGCGGGAGCTCAACGTCAGCTTGCGCGACGGCTTTGCGTAGAGCCACCTCCAGGTTGTCGGGCGCGGAGCCGGCCCGAACCATCAGGGAGAAGGAAGGAATGGGATGCTGCAGGAACGGCTCGTAGGCTTCCGGGTCGTCGCGAGTCTCTTCGGAGTAGGTCTTGACGTTGCCGACGACTCCCACGATCTGGCTCCACGCGGCAGTAACGCCACTGACGTCCAAACGAATCCGCTGCCCCAGTGGATCCTTATCCTTGAAATAGCGGTGTGCAAACTCCTGGTTGACAACAACGACGTGGGGAGCCAAAGCGTCATCCGTTTCCGTGAAGATGCGGCCACGCAACAACGGAACGCCCGCGGCACGGAAGTAATCAGCGCTGGCGACAACATCGAGTGCGCTCGGACGCCGATCGCGCAACGAATCGTCTTGTCCCTGGATAAGGAAGGTGACTCTGGCGGCTCCGGTTGCCGGTAAGTCAGAAGTTACGGCAACGCCCTCGGCGCCAGGAATCTGATGCAAGCGGGCCAGCAAGCTCTGCACGAAATGGGCCTTTTGGGACGCGTCCTTGTAGCGCGCGTCATCCAGCGTCACACCTGCGGTGAGGAGACGCTCTGTCTGGAAGCCGAGATTCTGATGCTGGATCTCCAAAAGCCCACGCAGCAACAGTCCGGTTCCAACCAACAGGAAGAGCGCCACTGCGATCTCGGCGGTCACCAGCAACCTGCGTAGACGGCTTTGCGAGGCGCCCGCAGAAGCGGCGCGACTTTCGTCTTTCAGAAAGGAATTGATGTCGGTTCGCGACGCTGTGAGCGCCGGCGCCAGACTGCACAGCAGAGCCGAGGCAACCGACAAGCCCAGCGCCAGCAGTAAAACGTTCCAGTCGAGACGCAACGGAACCGCACTGACGGCCTCATTGAAGGCCATGTTGGCGCGAAGAAACTGGATGCCCCAAAACGCGAGCAGCAGGCCAAGGCCGCTCCCCAGCAGCGCGAGCAACATGCCTTCGGTCAGCAATTGCCGGACAATACGAACGCGCGTGGCGCCGAGCGACAAGCGAATGGCTAGCTCTTTCCGGCGCGCCCCGGCGCGCGCCAACAGCAGCCCGGCTACATTGGCGCAAGCAATCAGCAGAACAAAACCTACTACCGTCATCGCCACAATCAAGGCGTTGCGAATATTGAAAGCGTAAACCAGGAAATCGGGCAGCGTGCGCGCAACTGCGCCCCAACCTTTTTCGGTTTCGGGAAACTCTTGCTGGGCGCGGAGCGCCAGCGTCGTTACTTGTACGCGCGCTTGCTCCAGCGTGGCACCGCTTCTTAAGCGCGCAAAGAGATACAAGGAACGGTCCTTGCGCGCGACTTCGGTTTGATCCGCGAGGTTCACTACCAGCGGAGTCCACAGTTGCGGCGTGAACCCCATCAAGTGGAAATCCGCCGGCATGACACCGATCACGACGTAGTCCTCCCGGTTCAACCGGATGGTCCGGCCCACGGTCGAGAGGTCGGAACCGAACTTGCGGTCCCAGAGCTCGTGGCTGAGGATGACGACGTGGTCGCGCCCCGGCTGGTCATCGCCTTCGGAAAAAATGCGGCCAATCTGTGAAGAAACCCCCAAGACGTTGAAATAGTTGGGAGACACCGCTGCCGAATGGAGCGCCTCGTTTTGCCCTTGCCAGCTCAAGTTTGCGTGGCGAAATTCATCGGCGGCCGCCATGCTTTCGAAAACATCGTTCGCTCCGCGCCAAGCCAGGTAGTTCGGCCCGGACACTGGACTTATGTCGGGGAGAAAAGTCCCGGCCGGATTCACGGAACTTATCACTACGACACGCTCGGGCTCCCGACCTGACGGACGCCGCAACAAGTAGCCGCTCACCATACTGAACATGGTGGCATTCGCGGCGATGCCCAGGGCCAGTGTGAGAACGGCCGCGGCTGTGAAGCCCGGACTCTTGACAATCCCGCGCGCCGCGTAACGCACGTCCTGGAGCAGCCGATCCAGGCCGGGCAGACCGCGGGCCTCGCGATGGCGCTGCCTAGCCTGCTCGGCGCCCCCGAGACCAATCAGAGCCTGACGCCGGGCTTCTTCCGCGGACATCCCGCGCCCGAGATTTTCTTCGACCGCAAGCTCCAAGTGAGTCCGGAGTTCTGCATCCAGTTCCTGGTCCATCTCCGTACGTTGAAAAACCGAGCGCAGACGTTGGAAAGATTCCCGCAACCAGTGAATCATGAGTCTTCACCCTCTCCCTGCATTCCCAGAACTCGACCCATCACGCCGGACAGCCTTTGCCAATACGCGGCGTCCTCCGAGAGACGTTTGCGTCCGCTTTTTGTAATGGAATAGAACTTGGCCTTGCGGTTGTTGGAGGACGTCCCCCAATCCGCGGAGATCCATCCGCGCTGCTGCAGGCGCACCAGCGATGCGTAAATGGTCCCCTGGTTCAGCAACACTTTGTCTTCGCTCACCTGCTCAATGCGCCGCGCAATGCCGTAGCCATGCAGCGATCCCATGGCTGCAAGAGTCTGCAGGACCATGAGGTCCAGAGTTCCTTGCAGCAGATCTAGCTTGGATTCAGCCAGAATATCCTCCTGTGTTACGACCACAGGAGGATATCATACCTTCTGTGGGGCCCCCACAGGGCATTTTGCGAGCAGGTTGATATGGCTTGACATTGGTTATCAATGTTTTACAATGTCCACATGCGTACCGCGAAAACTGTGTCTATCACGCTTCCGCCCGACCTCCTGCTCAAGGCGCAGGAACTCGCTCAGCGTGAGCACCGAACGATGAGCGAATTATTCAGGGAAGCTCTACGGCGCTATATGGTGGGGGATGCACAGTGGGACAGCCTGCTCGCGCGGACCCGTGCCAAAGGCAAAGCCCTTGGCATTACTCGAGAAGCCGACGTCGAACGTCTCTCGGATGAATATCGCAGCGACAAGCGGCGATGATTCGAGTCGTCGTCGATACGAATGTCTATGTTTCCGCGCTGATGTTCGGGGATCGCTTCTCGATCTTGCGTTCCTGGAATCATTTGTCCTGGTCATTTCTCCTGCGCTCCTCGATGAGCTCGAGGAAAAGCTCCGATTGAAATTCGACGTACCCTCCGAAGACACGGCCATTATCCGCGCGAAATTGGAGAGTACAGCCGAGATGGTCAGGCCGGATATGGTTTTGCATGTAATTACAGACGACCCAATGAACCGTGGTGAACGAAGGAAGAAAAACTGGGGACACGCGGGGGCGCGCGTACGAAACTACCCGGTTAAGGGGTCGGTCAGGAGTTCGGATCTCCTCGCGCTTACCATTCCTTCTCCCAGAACTTGGACAGAGTTCTCTAAATTCTCTGCTGCTGGCATTCCAACCGACTGTTCTGGTAACTTCGACTGCCCACGAGGTTCAACAAATGACTGCGAGTAATGCGGTGAGTTCCTCGCGGGTCGTCAATATAGAAGACCTGCGCAGACTGGCGCAACGGCGGCTTCCCAAGTTGGTGTTCGACTATTTGGATGGCGGGGCCGAAGCCGAGCTTACCTTGGCGGAAAACAGCCGGGCATTTCGCGATGTCCTGTTCCGCCCTCGCAGTGCCGTGGACGCCAGCGATTGTGATTTGAAGACTCGCGTACTCAGCCATGAACTTTCTTTTCCCGCCATGCTCGCGCCAGTCGGTTACAGCCGCTTGATGCACCCGGGCGGTGAGGTTGCCGCGGCTCGAGCTGCGGGTGAGGCCGGTACCGGGTACATTCTCTCCACCATCTCAGGCCACAAATTGGAGGATGTCAAAGCGGCGTCGCGGGGTCCGGTTTGGTACCAGTTGTATCTGCTCGGCGGACGCGAAGCAGCCGAAGGCGCCCTCGACCGGGCCCGCCGTGCGGGATTTTCCGCATTAGTGATTACCGTGGATACGCCTGTGGCCGGAATGAGAGAGCGCGATTCTCGCAATGGGATGAAGGAACTCCTGGGCCCTTCTTGGTTCGCGAAAATTCCTTATCTGCCCAACATTCTCGCTCATCCCGGTTGGCTGGCGTCGTTTCTGCGCGACGGCGGTGTGCCCAAGCTGGAGAACGTTGTGACTCCAGGAAAAGGCCCGATGGATCTCATCGACGTCGCAGCTGCTCTGGCCAGCGCAACCGTGACTTGGAAAGATTTGCGATGGATCCGCGAACTGTGGGCGGGACCGATTGTGGTCAAAGGTCTCCTGACTGGCGACGATGCCAGACGCGCGGTCGACGCCGGCGCCGCCGCGGTGGTTGTGTCGAACCATGGCGGCCGTCAGCTCGATTCGGTTTCTCCTACCTTGCGAGCGCTTCCCGAAGTCGTCGCCGCCGCAAACGGTCAGATCGAAGTACTTATGGATGGGGGAGTCCGCCGCGGCGGTGATATTGTGAAGGCGCTCTGCCTGGGAGCACGTGCCGTTCTCGTGGGGCGAGCCTATGCCTACGGACTCGCAGCCGCCGGCCAGGCAGGAGTCGCCCGGGCGTTGGAGATTCTAAAAACCGACGTGGAGCGCACGCTTCGACTCCTGGGATGTCCATCAATCTCAGCTCTCGCTAGGTCGTATGTTGAGGTGCCACCAGCCTGGCCTGTCCATTGAGTGAGCCAATCCGGCGGCTACGCAGCCGACTTTGCTAGTCCGCCCTTCTCGATGACAAAGCTTGCGATTTGGTCGGCGCCTTCGCCACTCTTCAAATTCGTAAAAATGAAGGGTTTCTTTACGCGCATTCTCCGCGCATCCGCGTCCATTATCTCGAGGTTTGCGCCTACGAGAGGAGCTAAATCGATTTTGTTGATAACCAGAAGATCGGAGCGCGTAATGCCGGGGCCGCCCTTGCGAGGTATTTTTTCCCCTGCCGCGACGTCGATCACATAGATGGTTAAGTCCGCCAGCTCGGGGCTGAAGGTAGCCGCAAGATTATCGCCCCCCGACTCGATAAAGCATAATTCTGCATGCGGGAATCTCAAGTTCATGTCTTCAATAGCGGCGAGGTTCATGGATGCATCCTCCCGAATCGCCGTATGCGGACAGCCGCCGGTCTCGACGCCCATAATGCGTTCCGCGGGCAACGCTTGCGCGCGTGTGAGAATGAGCTGGTCTTCCTTCGTGTAGATGTCATTGGTAATCACGTAAATGTCGAAGTTGTCGCGGAGCCGCTTGCACAGCGCTTCAACCAGCGCGGTCTTGCCTGAGCCAACCGGGCCGCCGATCCCTACGCGCAAAGGGCGGTTTTGGGAGTCTGGGCTAGCAACAAAAGTCATGAGCGGCACAGCCTCGTATATTGCGTTTCATGCACCATGGAGGCGAGATCGACCATGAACGCGGCGGACCCGAGATCGTCGATCGTGGCCTTCCTGGCTCGCTCGCTCGCGGCCAGCACCGCTTTCTCAAGCTCGGCGATGGCGAGCTGTCCATCCGTTTGACCAAGGGGAATCAGTCGAACCCCGGCGGTCACCAAATTTGCAATGTAACTTTGCAGGAAGGCGGGCAAGGCCAGGCTAACCGGAATGCCCTGCCTTGCCAAGCGAACTCCAAGAACAACGGCCAGGGCGGGCTGAAGATGCCGTTCGCTGAGTATTTCCGAAAGCCAGTCCAGGACGCGATCGGGCCATACCTGGTGCAGGGTCGCCAGGCAGGCCGCGGCCTGGTGTGATGATTCAAGCGCAAGTTCCGATGTCCCACGAAAGGCGCCGGCCAGTTCCGCAATTTCAAATAACTTGGCGCGATCATCTTCTACGGCGCAGCACCAGGCCTCGCTGAAGAAAATCGCTTCATTTCGTCCCGAACCATAGCAAAGATCTGCTTCCAACCAATCGACAAGACTTTTGCGGTCATGTACATGTCCGGCTTCGACAGCCCATTCGAGGCCATGTGAATAGCTGTAAGAACCCGTGGGGAATGCAGGCGAAAGCCAGGTTTGCAGCCTCAATAGCGACACCGGCGGCAAACGGCACTGTTCTCCTACCGAGCAACAATCTGACATAAGGATCCTCTTCCTCATTCCAATCTTCCTGGAAATTTCTACGGCATGTACGACACATCTGAGCCGCGCGTCGGATAGGCATACAGCATATGTTTGAGATCGGTGGCGCGCATCCCTGAGCGCATTGCCACTCCAAAGAGATTGATTACCTCTTCGGCCTCGATGCCCAGCAGATGGGCGCCCAGAATGCGATCCGTGCCTTCCTCCACGAGAACCTTGAAACCCGAATACTTCTCCGCGACTCGACGAGATGAATACCAATTGGAAGTCATCTCTTTCTTGACCTTGAATTTCAGGGCTTGCTTGTGTGCCTCGCTTTCACTGAGCCCCACAGCCGCTAGAGGTGGAATCGCAAAAACCACGGTCGGAATACCCAGGTAGTGTGGCTTTCGGCTATTCCCCTTTAGCAAATTCGCGGCCACGATAATACCTTCATAGAGCGCAGCGGGAGTGAGAGGCGGGCCTCCGCTTGCAGCAGCGTCGCCCGCGGCATAGACGGTAGGGTTCGATACGCTTTGCAAGAACTCATTGACTTTTACACCTTGGCCGTCCCATGCAACTCCAGCTACATCCAAGTTCATATCGTCGATTTCAGGTACGCGACCCGCAGCATGGACGACCATGTCTGCCTCGAATGTGCGCTGCTGACCAGAAGCGGAGGCTCGAACAGCCAGTTGGCCAGAGCCTTTCTCAACGCCTATGACTTCCGTGCCGAGCTGAACGTCAACCCCAAGCTCGCGACTGCTCTTCACAAGCTGATCGACCAGGTCCGGGTCGAAGCGCGGGAGGGGACGCGGTCCACGATCCACGACCGTGACTTGCGCTCCTGCACGCACCGCCACATGAGCGAATTCAAACGCGATATAACCGCCACCGACAAATAAAATTCGCTTTGGAAGCTCATCCAGTTCCAAGAACTGCTCGCTTGTCGTAAGGTGTTTCGCGCCCGGAATCTTCAAGTCCACCGGTTTTTGTCCTGCCGCGATAACGACATAGCGCCCTTCCAGTACATCGTCGTTCACTTGAACTGAGGATGGGCCAACGAATCGAGCGCGGCCATGGAACGTTGCGATCCCGGCTTTCGCAAACTCTTCTTCCAGGTTTTTGGGGACCGGCTCAGTGAACGAGCGCTTGAAACGCATCAATTGCTGCCAATCAATGCAAATCTCCTCGGCCCTAATCCCTTTCCCTTTCATTCGCCAGACCCAGTCAACAGCTTCTGCAGCACCGACAAGAACCTTTTTCGGGTTGCAACCCCGGAGCGCGCATGTCCCGCCGAACGGCCGGGAATCGATAACTGCCACCTGCCATCCAGCCGACCGGCACCGCGATGCCACTTGAGATGCGGCTTCGCCTGTTCCGATGACAACAACGTCAAATTTCCTCGTCATGCCAAGGTCCTTATTCTTGCGCAGCATTCGAAACCGCTGCCTTACGCTTGTCCGTTTCTCTCAAAATAAGGGCAATGAGCGGACCGCTTGCGCAGATCATCACTCATGATGATGCCCACTCTCAGGATCGGTGTGACGGTGGCCATGGCCGCGGTAAGCGCCGCCTTCGGGCTGGAAGGGGGCCTGCACCTTTCTAAGATCCGCTCCGAGGCCATGGAGCATATCCTCGATCACATGGTCGGGCCGAATGCGAAGAACCTGGTTTCGAATTTCAGTGGGCAAATGCCGGTTCCCCAGAAACCAGGCCAGCCGCATCAGCTGATTGGGATCTTTGTGCCTGACTTCTACAATAAGCTCCGCAGCGGCCTGAACCTTCAGCCACCGGCCATCTTCAAGTTGCAGGCCGTCTCCATCGGCCATCGCAACCGCTTTCGGAAGGTCGAGAAGGACATCCTCGCCTTGATCCGCAGTCAAACGAATGCGGCGGCGATGGCGCGTGTCAAAATCTAGAGTGAGAGAGCCTGCGGCCTTCTCCTCCGGCCAATCCCCGGCGGAGCGATGAATTGAAGCGCAATGCATTGTCATATCAGTACATGAAATAACGTTGAGCCATGGGCAGAACTTTTGCGGGTTCGCAGGTGAGAAGCCGGCCATCGGCCCGCACTTCATAGGTTTCCGGATTAACTTCCATCCAGGGGGTGGCGCTATTCAAGATCATGGAATGCTTGCCGATTTTGCGCGTGTTCATGACAGGAAGAAGCTTTTTTGCAAGTCCGAGCCTCTCACTCTTTTCACGACCGGCTTGGCTGACGAATGTAACCGAGCTCTCCGTCATGCAGCGGCCGAATGCGCCAAACATTGGCCGGTAATATTCCGGCTGGGGGTTAGGAATGGAAGCGTTGGGGTCTCCCATGATTGCGGCGGCGATCGTGCCGCTTTTCAGCACCATGTCTGGCTTCACGCCGAAAAAAGCTGGGTTCCAGATACAGAGATCGGCAAGCTTTCCGACTTCAATCGAGCCGACGTAAGCAGAAATGCCTTGAGCTATCGCCGGATTGATCGTGTATTTCGAGATATAGCGCCGCGCCCTGAAGTTGTCATTGTCGCCTTTCTCCTCGGCCAGCTGCCCGAATTGTTTTTTCATTTTATCGGCGGTCTGCCACGTACGGATTATCACTTCGCCGACACGGCCCATAGCCTGACTGTCCGACGAAACGATCGACAATGCGCCCAGATCATGCAAGATGTCCTCGGCCGCTATCGTTTCCTTGCGGATGCGGCTCTCGGCGAAGGCGACATCCTCAGGAACACGACGGTCGAGGTGATGGGTGACCATGACCATATCGAGGGCCTCTTCGGTCGTATTCACGGTGTAGGGGCGCGTTGGGCTTGTGGAAGACGGAATGACATTGCGCTCACCGCAAACTTTGATGATGTCCGGGGCGTGCCCGCCACCTGCGCCTTCGGCGTGAAACGAGTGAATGGTCCTGCCCTTGAAGGCGGCGATCGTATTTTCGACAAATCCGCTCTCGTTCAGCGTATCGGTATGAATGAGAACCTGCACATCCATGTCATCTGCGACGGAGAGGCAGCAATCGATCGCGGCGGGAGTCGTACCCCAGTCCTCATGAAGTTTCAGCCCGCACGCCCCGGCCTCGACCTGCTCAATGAGACCGGCTGCGAAGCTTGCATTGCCCTTGCCGAAAAAGCCAAGATTCACGGGAAAGGCGTCGGCGGCTTGGAGCATCCGCTGAATATGCCAGGGACCTGGCGTGCAGGTCGTGGCTGTCGTCCCGGACGCCGGCCCTGTTCCACCGCCCATCATCGTGGTGAGGCCTGAATAGAGAGCCTCATCGATCTGCTGCGGGCAGATGTAATGGACATGCACGTCAATGCCACCGGCAGTGACAACCATTCCTTCACCGCCGATCACCTCGGTTCCCGGTCCAATAATTATGGTGACGTTCGGCTGCACGTCGGGATTGCCGGCTTTGCCGATGGCGGCAATACGTCCGTCTTTCAGGCCGATATCAGCCTTCACAATACCCCAGTGATCGAGGATGAGCGCGTTGGTGATGACCGTATCAACCGCGCCTTGGCTGCGGGAATGCTGTGACTGGCCCATGCCGTCGCGGATGACTTTCCCGCCTCCGAACTTCACCTCCTCGCCATACACGGTAAAGTCCTTCTCCACCTCGATGATCAGGTCGGTATCCGCGAGGCGCATCTTGTCGCCGACCGTTGGGCCAAACATCTGCGCATAGGCGGCGCGGCTCATTGTGTGCGGCATTCTCGTTTACCTCCGTGATCCAGTAAAAGGATCATGCCGCTCTCACCAGCGGCAATGCTCCCATGACCGCCTGGTTGAAACCATAAACCAGGCGCGCGCCCGCGTAAGGGATCAGCCGCACTTCACGGGATTGACCCGGTTCGAAGCGCAAAGCCGTTCCCGCGGGAATGTCCAGGCGATACCCAAGAGCAGCCCGTCGATCAAAGGCGAGAGCCGCATTGGTTTCAGCAAAATGATAGTGACTGCCCACCTGTATCGGTCTGTCGCCTGTGTTCGCGACGTTGAGAGACATTGCCGCTCGATCCTTGTTCAGGACAATCTCGCCCGACGCTGAAAAAATCTCGCCCGGTATCATGTCAGCCCGTTTTTTCCCTAGCGAATTGGATCGTGAATACTAACCAGCTTGGTTCCATCAGGGAACGTTGCTTCCACTTGCATTTCGCGGATCATTTCAGAGATGCCTTCCATGACCTGATCGCGTGTCAGAACCTTGCCGCTTTCAGACATGAGTTCGGCGACAGATTTGCCGTCGCGCGCTCCCTCCATGACGAAATCTGTTATGAGCGCGACACTTTCTGGATAGTTGAGCTTGACGCCTCTTGCCAGCCGTCCCCGGGCGACCAGCGCCGCCAGCGCGACCATCAGCTTGTCTTTTTCACGCGGTGTGAGGTTCATGATGTTCTCCGTCCAATTACGGTTCTAGCAGGACCACATCTTCGGGACTCGGAATGGGCCGGGTCCAAGCTCTCGGCTGAATTGCTGGAGAAAGCTGCGCAAGGCGAGCCTCAGGTCGGAGGAGAGCTGCGCGGCAAAGCGGACGATAATAAGCCCGCCAACCGACGTCGCGGCACACTGGCACTCCAGGGAAGGAGAAATGTCGCGCAAAAACTCCAGCCGTCTGTCGAGATAAGGCCCGAAATAGATGAGCGTTCCAACGGCTTTGCAATTCGAGAGCAGCGCCTTCCTGTGAAGGTGCAAAAACGTTTCATCCGTGGCCCGGAAGCTGTCCGCCCAGATCAGGCGGCCGTCTTTCCTGACGCGCCAGCTATCTGCTATGTGTCCGCCCGCCATCTCCTCGCCGTGTGCGGCACGACCCAGCACAAGCCACTCAAGGGCGAGCAGCTCCGCTCCAGAAGAAAGGTCGATTTCGGTTTCCCGGCTAAGGCGCGCCCAGTTGAAGACGATTGTTTCTTGCGGGAGCCAGGCGAGTTTCGCGGCCTCGCACGCTTTCAGCTTTGTCGCAATGCGCGCGGGTTCGCTCAATGGCCGGTAGACCTTTTCGGCTGCCTGTGATGTCACTGCGATGGAAGCATTGGCTAGCGTTGTCACCGCGTACTCGAGGCGGTCTCCTCCTGCGATACCGCCCGCCGTATTTATGAGAACAGCCTCTTCTACTGGACCACTGGCGGTCCTTGGGAACATGATGCGAATGGGAGACCGCTGAAAAACGTCCAAAATACGGGTGCCCTTTTCGGAGCCACTCAGTACGATCCGGCCGGCGCCTTCCGCACGTTGCAGATCTTTATCGGACGGATTCCCCATACGCGCTTCCGGAGAAGCAATAGCGCCCCAGTCGTCCGCGCGATTAGAGATTGAGATCGCATCGAACGTCGGCTTCCCCCAGCGCGTCCGCTCGTCCTGAAAGGACAATTCGGAAGCATTGGCTTGAATTCCACAATGTTTCGGCCGCCGCATTGAAAAAATCGGCCCCTGTCGGTGCTCTCGATTGCGAAGTAGCCGAGAGGCAACACCTACGTGGCTGTTCGGGCGACAGCGATGTCTCATCGAAACACTCACGCCCTTTCGGCGCCAGCAGCCATGATGACTTGGCCGGTGATCCAGCCACCATCGCTCGCAAGAGCCGCCGCTGGAGCCACGTCAACCGATCACGCCGCCAGATCGAATCCCGCCAGGCCCTGCGGGCTGTTGTAAGGAATCCTCACACTGCCGACCTCCCTCAGCGAACCGTCCGGTTGAATGGCGTAGCTCACCAGTTTCGAGGCATTCCCGTAAATCTGGTAGAGATAGGCGCCATCAGGGGCCATCCAGCTATCGCTAGGGCCGCTACTGATGTCGCCACAAAGCGCCCTGAAGGTGCCGTCTCCGGGAACTCTCGGGCACGCTGGATCCTTCGCTACGGATACAGTGCTGCCGTCGATGTGGAAGGTCGTCAAGTAGCCGTAACCGAAGTCGGTCGCGTACACCGTTCGGTCGTCCGGAGAAATGCTCAGCCAGCACAGTTCGGCGGGCCTGCCCATGGTCGTATCGATCTTTACTACCTCACCGATGCTGACCGTGCCGTCTGCGTTGGTGTGGCCGATGCTAATACCGTCACCGACGGCATATCCGATGATGAAGGTATCCGGCCGGCCGTTCAGGAAGCGGATGTTCCACGGAGAAGCACCGCGCCCGTCGTAGTACGTCGCTGGGCTGAGCGTCCCGTCCTCGTTCACGGGAAAGACAATGAGACCGTCGGGATCCGGCGCATTCGAGGCAATCGACTTGAG
>Ga0209648_10001246_pt1 | contig 20380 bp, 16 predicted proteins | sample GraSoi2013_115cm_FD_185830 | JGI IMG/M metagenome (GOLD analysis project Ga0209648, IMG submission 185830) | Grasslands soil microbial communities from the Angelo Coastal Reserve, California, USA - Sample 9_17_2013_115cm (SPAdes) (version 2) | ecosystem: Environmental > Terrestrial > Soil >...
CGTTGTATACCAACCCGCGGTACTCAAGTCGCAGCGCGACGTGCCTTACCGTCGGGATCGGGAAATCAGTTCCTCCGCCATAAACGAAGGCGCCCACGGCCTGCCGTTCCGCGCCCAGCACACTCCGTCCGATACTCGTGGGGTTGAATACCAGCGCTCCACCCTCTGCAAGAACGTAGGGGCTCGCCCTTAGCCTGCGCCACGCGGGCAAGTTGACTACGAAGCCGCCGGTCGCCTGGTGCACATCGGCCTGGATCCTCGCAAAACCTCCAGGCGTGGAAAACAACTGGCTATCGCGATTCCAACCATAAGCCGCCTCGGCACTCAACCAGCGGTTGATATGGTACCGATAACCCGCCAGCACGCCACCTGTCTCTGTGCCCTGTTGAAGGATGCCTTCACCGTTGGAGTCTTTGGTAAAAAACCCGCTACCCTGCACGCTGATCTCCGACCGCACTTCTTGTGCCGTGGCACTCAAAGACAGCAGGAAACCTGCCGCTAGAATCACGATTGCCGTTCGCTCGATTGCTGTTCTCTTGATTCGCACTTTCTCTCTGGCCGATGCTTGCCCATCACGACAGTCGCGAGGGGTTCGAATCGCTCCTTTCGATTTGGAATTCGAAGCCTTGTCACCGCTTCCAATTGAGTAAAAGCAATTGTTATGCCAAAGCAATGCAGCTACGGCGGGCGTTAATGCGCTGAAAAGGAAGGCGATTGACAAACGGTCTTTAAGGTCCAGTGTCGAAAGTCGAAATTGTCGATGTTCCTCGACACGAAGGCGGCAGACACTTACCGAACTGTCCCTTGTACGCTTTGGTGGAAGTCAATACCAAGAATGTCAGATGGGAAATCCGGTTGAGGGTGTTCGCATGCAAATCGCCGGTGTAGACGCTAATACCCAGCAACCTCGGTCAGCTAAGGCGGGCAATGGATGTTCACTTCACCAGTGCAGTGGCGTAACGGACGGGAACCGCGAGGTTCGAGCCGCCAAAATTATTCAGAATAGCAAAGTTCACACCAATGACCTTGCCAGCGCGATTGAAGAGCGGCCCGCCGGAACCGCCGGATGTTGTCGCTGCATCGTAAACAATCTTGTCGTTTAAGACATCTCCAATGTGTCCCTGGGTTGTCGTTGGGCGAATGAGGTGTTGCGCTGCCAACTGCGAAACAATCTGGGGCACGTCGTGGGAGTTTTCCGTCACGCTTCGTGTGATATCGCTTCCCGCGCGGGCCAGGATACCCTCGATTCCCGTAGGATAGCCAATCAGGACGACCGGATCTCCGGTCACACTGGCCGCGCTCCGCTCATCGAGTTCCAGGGGTGCGGTATGAGCCGGCGCTGGAGTCTGCAGCTTGAGAGTTGCCAAATCGGCCTGCGGCGAAATCCGGTCGAGTTGGGCCGCGATGCCTTGAGAGCTTCCGGGGAAGTACGCCGTGTACGACGCGGCGAACGCGACAGCACCCCGGTCGAGAAGCTGCTTCAATTCGTCATCACCCCACCAAGGCTCGGCCACGTGATGATTCGTGAGGAGACGCCCGTTGCGGGCCACGAGAAAACCTGTGCCAAAGACGTTAAGCTGCAGAGGCGGTCCGGTTCCTTCTGTTTCCAGAGATAGCATCCCCTTGTCATCCACCCGCGCCTTACCCGCAGCATCGGTGGAGATACGAATTAACTGTCCGGAGTCTTTGTCCCGAAACTCCACCACAACCTGCAGCAAGCAGACGCTGGGGCCGTAAGTCTGAACAACGGTTTCCGCGAATCGGCCCTCGTTCTCAAGCCGGTTCAGGCGCTTCTGGGCCTCCTGAAGCTGTTTCTTGAGGGATTCGCCACCAGCGTCTCCGTCGGCCGCCATCTTTTTGCGAAGGTCTTCGGTCTGGGCTTTCAGAGACTCCCGTGTTCGCGGTCCCGTGCTTGACTCCGCTTTGAAGGATTCACGCGCCTGTTCTGCCCGCCGCAGGAGTTCCTCCTGTTGCAGGATTCCACCGTTCAGCCGAGCAACTTCGGCCTTGAGTTGGAGCGTATCCGTGCGGCTGTGCCGGTTGGAAATAACTGTAACCAGTGTGGCGAGGGCCGCTGCGCTAAGGCCAACAATTGCCACAGCCACCCAAAAGCGGCGCCTTGGAGGCGTGCCGCCGCTGAGGGCTTCCACAGCGATCTCCGCCAGATGCTCTTTTTGCAACGCATCCTTCAACTGTGCTTCAAGCGCAAGTCCTGGCTGCCTTCCCCGAAACTGCGTCCTGATTTTTGCCGCAAGCTCCAACGGCTCGAACGGATAGGACACGACATCGTCAGTGCCCAAATCCAGGGCCCGGGCGCGCTCCAGCGCGCCACCGTGAACAATCATCACGATCTTGGGAGTCCGCGGATCAGAAGTTGCCTTGATTTGGCTGATCACGCCGCAGCAGCTGAGATCGGAGGGTGTTGCTTCTGTAATCAGTAGGTCCGGGGAACGAGCGAAAATCTCATCAACCGCCAGGCTGTCGGCTTCGGTGATTTCATAACCTTGGCCTGATAGGGCCTGCGTAACCTCCCGGGCAGACTCTATACCCATGTTCAGGAGAAGAATGCGCATGTCTGTCAATTTATCACCGTGAGAACCCTGCGGCACATCCGAAAATTCATGTTCATGACGCTCCTGGGCGAAGCCTTGTTGCTGCTGGGTGCGGCCGTTGATAACGGAGATCTTCGACATCGAGTGTTCCTCGCCGGCATGGATGGGCAATCCGCTTACTTGCTTCCGGCATTTAGGGTTTCCCGCAATTCCTGAGGCGCCCTAAGGTGCCTGTGGGAGGGCGGCTACTGCCCATTTGTCGCCGCTTCCCGACGTACCTAGAGCAACTGATATGCCACAGGAGGAAAACGCCATCGCGGCCACTAGTGCGCTGAATTGAAAGTGTGAGTGCGAACCCGGTTGTCGAAAAGTCGAAAGTGTCGACGGATTCTCGACAGGAAAACGAGATCCCATGGTTGGCCTGCCGGAGTGTAATGGCAGAAACACACGTAGCCAAGAAATTGGGACTTTTGGACAAGAACCGGCTGCTACCGCCTTGTCGCAGCCCGTCTTTCGACCGTTCCGCCCTGCTTGGTTCCTTCTATAATTTGCAGGTAGGTCCAGGGCCACTGTTCGCACGCAAACTTTGGGAATCCAAACGCTCTTCACCTGAATCGGATCAATAGACACGCGGCGAAAAGCCGCCAACGGGCTATCGCGGTCATGAGCACAGACTCGCAGCTTGCGGTCGGAACCGATGCTCAGCGTTATGAGGCGCTGTTTCGCATCTCTGAGGCGCTCTCTGCCTGCCGGGAACCGGAAGAACTGTCACGAGTTCTCGCCGACCAGTTGCGCGAACTCATCAGTTTCGACTTTCTCGATGTTATTGTCTTTAAAGAGAATTCCAACGAGATCGAATGGCGAGTGACCCCAGAGATCCGGATTGCCTGTACGGATCTGCCAATCGAGGAGACTGTGAGCGGGTACGTTTACCACACGCAGGATGCTCTGCACATTCCGGACTGGAGCGTGAACACCAGTTTTCCGCGGGTGACGCAGCTGATGCTGCACAGAGAGGTCAAGCTCGGTTCTTCGATCTGCTTGCCATTGACCACTGCACATCGACGATTGGGCACCCTGGGAATCTGCTATCAGTTTTCTAATGCTTATAGTCCGGAAGACGTCAGCTTCCTGCAGATGCTTGCGGGTGGGGTTGCGCTGGCCATTGACGACGTCTTCAATTTAAGGAAATCCCGTGCCGCACAATTGGAACTGGAGCGGCAAAATGCCCGGCTCACACTACTCTTAGATTTAACAAGCAGGGTCACTTCTAACTTGGACCTGAGTGAGGTACTGCGAGCAATCTCAGCCAGCGTTCGACAGGTCATGCATTGTGATGCCGTAGGCGTGACTCTGCCCGATTCCGAAAGCGGTAAGTTTCGGCTTTATGCTCTCGACTTCCCGCATAGCGAAGGGTTCGCCCACGAGAAATCGCTCATTTCGCCAAATAAGGGACCGAGCGCAAAGGCTTTTGCGACTCTTAAGCCAGTCATATTGCATCACATCGAAGCTGGCGACTTTGATCCTGAGGAATATGCAATTATCGCCGGCGAAGGATTGAAGTCCCTCTGTAGCATTCCGCTGGTTAACCGGGGACGTGCGCTTGGCGTTTTGGGGCTTGGGCGGCGTGACGAAAACGCCTTCAGCGCAGATGACGCTGAGTTTCTCACTGTGGTCGCGGGGCAGATCGCCATTGCAGTTGAAAACGCGTTCAGCTACCGCGAGATCTCTGAGCTCAAAGACAAACTTGCTCAAGAAAAGCTGTATCTCGAAGAAGAGATTCGCAGCGAGATGGCCTTTGAGCAGATCATCGGGACGAGTTCGCCCTTGAAGCACGTTCTGGAGCTTGTAGAAACAGTGGCGTCGAGCGATTCAACGGTGCTGCTCCTGGGCGACACCGGGACGGGAAAGGAGTTGATTGCCCGCGCCATTCACGATCACAGCCGGCGCAAGCAGCGGACGTTCGTAAAACTCAACTGCGCGGCTATTCCTACGGGTCTGCTGGAAAGCGAATTGTTTGGCCACGAAAAAGGCGCCTTTACCGGCGCCATTACCCAGAAAGTCGGACGGCTGGAGCTCGCGGACGAGGGCACGCTCTTCCTTGATGAAGTCGGCGACATTCCCCTTGAAATTCAGCCCAAGCTCTTACGCGCTCTACAAGAGCGCGAATTCGAACGACTGGGCAGCACCCATACCAGGAAAGTGAACGTGCGCTTGATTGCTGCGACCAACCGCGACCTGGAAAAAATGATCGCAGAGCGCGAATTTCGCAGCGATCTCTACTACCGCCTGAACGTGTTCCCGATTCGCATTCCTCCGCTACGGGAACGCAGGGAAGATATCCCCCTTCTGGTGCGTTACTTCGTCCAGAAGTCCGCACGACAAATGCAAAAGCAGATCGATTCGATTCCGGCAGCTGCCATGAAGACGCTGGCCAACTGGGAGTGGCCGGGAAACATTCGGGAACTGGAAAACTTCATTGAACGAGCGGTGATCCTCACGCGCGGCAGGTCGCTGGAGGTACCGGTCGCAGAACTGCACAAATCCAGAGTACCTTCGCCGCTCGGCGACGACACCTCGCGCGGTCAGGATGTGGCCCGGATTGTCAAGGAAACCCTCAGCGCCTTGAATAACGGAGCCGGGAAAAGCGCCGGCCAAGAGTACGATGAGAAACAGCGCCAGGAGATCCTAAGTGTCCTGAAAGAAACCAAAGGTCTCGTCGGTGGCGCTGGCGGGGCCGCCGCGCGCATGGGCATCAATCGAACCACCTTGCTGTCTCGCATCAAAAAGTTCGGCATAAACCCCAAACAGTTTTCCTGATCCGGAACACAGATTAAGCGAAGTGTAGGAACCGAATCGCCTCGAGGATCTTGGCAGCCCGCGACGTGTCATTCCGAACCCGAAGGGTGAGGAATCTGCTCCCGCTGGTGCGCCCGTTGTCGAAGACGCGGCTGCGGAGCAGATTCCTCCCCTTCGGCAAGCTCAGGGTCGGAATGACACATTGATACTCCGCAGAATCTTCTCGACTAGCAGTGTCACGGTGTGGAAACACCGTAATCATTAAACCCTGTTCAAACTGTCGTTGACACTTTCGACACGACCGCTGGTTCGACTCTCAGCGCCACGGTTATTTTCACTCACTTACAGCTCCCTAAAGTTTGGCATTCGTATTGCTTTCCCATCCAACGGATGACCAAAGAGCTTCAATCCCACCTCTCCGAACTGGAGAAGCTCAAAGGCATACGGATTGTCATGACCGATGATCAACAGCCTTTATCGATTGGTCTCAGTTACCAGGAGAAAACTCCAGGCGAGGAGGCGCTTGCGTGGATGTGGTGGACGGCTGTGGCAATCCTCTACGGCATATGTGGGCTGATTTTGTGGAGGGCGGTGACATAAAGATGACTAAGAAACTGACAGGTGAGACCGACTTGAGCAGCACGGCGTTCAGCGTGCGTGTCACAAACCAAGCGACAAAACGTGCAGACGTGAGCCAGCAGCGCACGATTAAACGTTCCTCGCTCGGTTCTTCTCGTCAGGGCGGACCTTCCATCCAGTTGGAGTTTTCTTTGCGAAGCGAATTCGCCGCGATCTCGCGATTCGTGGACACCCTCATGCAACTGATCCGGAAATGCCGATGGGTCCCTGGCAGCGAGGAGGATATCGAAATCGCATTACGCGAGGCCCTGGCGAATGCCGTCATTCACGGCAATCATGAGGACCCGGGAAAGCAAGTTTACGTTGGCTGCCGCGGTGGAACCCGCGAAGTCTCTATCGTCGTCAGGGACGAAGGAGAAGGATTTGATATTGACGAGGTCCCTGACCCTACCGCACCGGAAAATATTGAGTCCAGTCATGGCCGCGGGATCTACCTGATGAAAACCCTGATGGATGAAGTTCGCTTTGAACGAGGCGGCGCCGTCGTCTATATGCGAAAGTCCACCGGGAGGTCATCTAGCTGAGGGAATTGTGGTGAAGACACGGGAACGCTACGAGAGCGGAAATTATACGGCCAGATTGCGCTCTCGCCCTGGACTTGAATCGGTTCCAAGCAATGATCTGGCCTTTCCTGATGGAGGACCTACGCCCATGACAAGAACTAAAGTTACACGCATCATCCGCATTCTCTTTTTCTTTTGGTTGGCCGTTTCGATTGCGCTTGACCTGGCCACAATCGTTACCCTCCTACGATTGCCAGACCAGAGGCATGAGTACGGAGAACCCGCAAGCAGTCGGGCGCCGCTTGCGAACGGCGATCGGCAACCCCAATCCAACCCTAACGCTGGGGCATTCAACCAATCCATTGACCACTACTTCAACCCGCCTGATGACCATTGTGGATGCCCGTTGACATTGACTTCGACACTTTCGACACTGCAGCCTGCGGGGGCTCGTACCGACCTTGAATTTCAACGACTTGCAGTGGCCGCAGTTTGGCATGCGGGTTGCTTTCACATGGTCGCCCGGAAAACACCATGTTGAAGATATCTGTAATCGAGAGCCGCACGCAGCGCCGCCTGATCCTCGAAGGCAGGCTGGTCGCACCATGGGTCGCTGAGCTGAGGCCGGCATGGGAAAGAGCCAAGGCGGAACTCGACGGCCGTGAGCTGCTGATCGACTTAGGGGACGTAATGGTTGTTAGCCAGGAAGCGGAAAACACGCTTCTGCAGATGCTGAACGAGGGAGCAAGATTCCGTTGCCGTGGTGTGCTCACGAAGCACGTAATCCAGCAACTCACACGACGAAGCAAAAAGAAACCAACGCGGTCGGACATGCGCGATCAAGAAGGCTCCAAATGAACTTGCTACGCAAAAGTCACATTGACGCAGGCAAAACGGACGAGTACGCAACCAGTGAAGATTTCGCCAGGCTGTTCACCGTAGGTATGAGACGCCTGTATCTACTCTCCTTCTTGTTAACGGCCAATCACGAGAAGGCGGAGCAGTCTTTCGTCAGCGGCCTGGAGGAATGCGTGAACTGCAACTCCGTCTTTAAAGACTGGGCCCGTTCCTGGGCTGAACGTACGGTAATCAAGAATGCAATTCGGATCATGGCGCCCCGTCCCAGCCGCTCCAGCGGGAGTTTTGCAGGAATCCATCGCCAAGCCGATGGCAAGCGCGAAAACCCTCAAGATCAAAATCCGGCAATCGCGAGTGTGCTTGCCTTAGAAGACTTCGACCGGTTTGTCTTTGTGATGTCGGTTCTTGAACGATACACCGAGAAGGAGTGTTCGGTTCTCTTAGGCTGCTCACGGCAGGATGTTCGTGAGGCCCGCATGCGAGCACTGCGACAGATTGCGGAGTATATGAAGCACGATGAAGCCGGACAGCAGGACTTCATTGTGTCTTCGAGTAGCTCGCCGGAGATGCTCGCGCATTAGGAGAAACACTCGCGCGCAGAGGCGCCCAGTTTGGCCGGTGCCTGGAAGGAGATGCATTATGCAGGTGACAGAAACGTCGATTCAAGACACGGGAACGGATGGAAATGGTTTCTTAAGCGAGAGTGTCCGGGAACTGGAGAATGTTGTTTCCCACAAGCTGCCTATGCTTTACAAGAAGGCTTTTCGGTACCTGGGGAATGCAGCCGATGCAGAAGACGCTGTTCAAGATGCTCTCCTCTCCGCTTGGAAGCACCTGGCGCAATTTAGAGGGCAAGCGCGAATGTCAAGCTGGTTGACCGCCATCGTCATCAATGTCGCACGCATGCAACTGCGCCGCCGCCGTGGTGTCCACTTGTCGTTTGACGAACAGTACGGCGAGGAAAACCTCGCGTTATCGGAACGATTTCCTGATTCGAAGCCAAACCCGGAACAAATGTGCCGCACCACCGAAGCACTAGGGCGCCTGCTCAAGGGCGCTAACCAGCTCTCACCCTCGCTCCGTAGAGCATTTCAATTGCGCGATATCGACGGTTTAACGACGAAGGAAGCCGCACTTGCTCTGGGCGTGCCCGAAGGGACGGTGAAAGCACAGCTTGCACGGGCGCGAGCCAAGCTTGCTCGATTCGTACTGAGCACGCACGAACCGTTTCACTTCGTTAGGGCCGCGTCGACGGAAGGTCCGTCTCTTAGGTGTTAGCCCTCCCCCAAGGCAGGGGCCTGGTGACTCTTGTTGGCTCCTGCCTCCCGCCTCCCGCGTGAATCGAGGGCTCTCTCAGGAACCAGGGTACCCTCTGTTTAGGCTACAGCAAGACGGTCCGAGAACGTTCCCGTGATTGTCGAATCCAGGTTGAAACGGGAATGAACAAGAGGTCTTAAACGCGGAGGCGCGGAGACGCGGAGGAATATTGAGAGGTTCAGGCCATGGGGTGACGATGGCGCTGACGGAACGGAATCGCCCAACCTCTGACCAGATCTTTCTCCGCGCCTCCGCGTCTCCGCGTTTTAAGTACTTGCGCTTAATACTTGGGTTGTTCATCGAAGCTGTTGAAGCTGACTTCGACAGCCTCAACAGTTGTCATTCCGTGATGCGTCACATTGTCTTGAGTTTTCCTTGGATTTCAATCACTTACGCAAACTTGATTTCCTTCACAGCTTTGGCACGCGCCTTGCTACTTTACTCGTGAGGGGAAGTCCTTCCACACCTCTACCGGAGTGCTGACCACATGCAAAAGCTCAAAGGATTTGTTTCGACCAGCGTTGTACTATTCATTCCTCTTGCCGTATTTAGCTTGGCGATGCTTGGATGCGCACGAACCCAAGCTTCGGGGCCGCCGCCGGCTCCGGAAGTGAGAGTTACTCCAGTCATCCAGCGGGATGTTCCGGTGTACAGCGAATGGGTGGCGACGTTGGACGGCTACGTGAATGCCCAGATCCGACCGCAGGTCTCAGGCTACATCATCAAGCAAGACTACAACGAAGGTTCGCTCGTCCGCAAAGGCCAGGTACTGTTCGAAATCGATCCACGGCCCTTCAAAGCAGCCCTCGACCGAGCCAAGGGCGACCTTGCGCAGGCGCAAGCGCAGCTGGGCAAGAGCACTCTTGATGTGGAGCGCGACACTCCGCTCGCCGAGGCCAAGGCCATCGCCAAGAGTCAACTAGATAATGAGGTTCAGGCCAAGCTCGGCGCCCAAGCCGCAATCGAATCGAACAAGGCGGCCGTGGAGCAGGCGGAACTCAACCTTGAATGGACGAAAGTTACCTCGCTGGTGGATGGAATCGCGGGGATCGCACAAGTCCAGATAGGCAACCTGGTAGGCCCCAATTCTGTATTAACTTCAGTCTCGCAAGTGGATCCAATCAAAGCTTTCTTTCCGATTAGCGAACATGAGTACGTCCTCGCACAAAAGACGAGCAATGCACTTCCCGGCAAGGACAACATCGTCTTTTTCGGAAGCTCGCTGGAACTGATCCTGACTGACGGCACCGTCTACGCGCAAAAAGGCAAAATCCTGCTGGCCGACCGGCAAGTGGATCCAAGCACTGGCACAATTCGCATCGTTGCTGCCTTTCCCAACCGCGGCAACATTCTTCGTCCCGGCCAGTACGGACGTGTGCGCGTCGAAACCGGCATCAAGAATGGCGCTCTGCTGATACCTCAGAGCGCCGTTTCCCAGTCGCAGGGAAGTTATCAGGTGGCAGTTGTCGACAACGATCACAAAGTCAGCATACGCGCGGTGAAGCCCGGCGAGACCGTGGGGACAATGTGGGTGGTTGACGAAGGCCTCAAGCCGGGTGAGCAAGTTGTGGTCGAAGGATTGCAAAAGGTCAAGGAGGGAACCACAGTTATTCCCAAGCTCGCCCAGCTTTCATCGAACGGAGGAAATTAAATTATGTCGAAATTTTTCATCAACCGTCCCATCGTCGCCATGGTGATCTCCATCCTCATGGTGATTGTGGGTGCGGTCACCATCGCGACCCTGCCCGTGGCGCAATTTCCCAACATCGTCCCGCCGGAGATTCAGTTGCAGGCCACGTTTCCGGGCGCGGACGCAAAGACACTGGAGCAAGCCGTCGCCACGCCGATCGAGCAGCAGATCAACGGCGTGGACAACATGGACTACATGTACTCCCTGAACGCGACCGCCAACTCGCAAACCACCATGGTCGCGGACTTCGACGTGAAAACGGACCCAAATACGGATCTCATCCTCGCACAGTCGCGCGAGCAACTGGCCACCGGTCAGCTTCCGCCCGAAGTTAACACCCTTGGGGTCACCATCAGAAAGTCAGTGACGGCTCCGCTCATGCTGGTCTCCTTGTCCTCGCCGCACGGGACTCACGATGCGAAGTTCCTGGCCAACTATGCCTATATCAACCTCAATGATCCCATCGCACGCCTGTACGGTGTGGGTCAGACGCAGGTCTTCGGCGCCGGGAAATATGCCATGCGGCTTTGGGTAAAACCTGATCAATTGGCCAAGCTGGGCATCACCGTCACGGAGATCGTGAACGCGATCCAGTCGCAGAACAAGGTGAATCCCGCTGGTCAACTGGGCGGCGAACCGGCTCCCGCGAACCAACAATTCACTTATTCGGTGCTGGCGCAAGGCCGCTTAACATCGCCGGAGCAATTTGAAGACGTCGTCGTCCGTGAAGCCCCAGATGGCGGAATCGTTCGCGTGAAAGATGTCGCGCGAGTCGAGCTGGGCGCCGACGACTACAGCATTGTCAGTCGCTTGAATGGCCGGCCCGCCGCAATTGTCCCCGTTTATCAGTTGCCGGGTTCCAATGCCGTCCAAACCGCCGTTGGCGTCCGCAAGCTGATGAACGAGATGAAGCAGCGCTTCCCACAAGACATGGATTACTCCATATCGCTTGATCAGACGAGCGCCGTGACAGAAGGCATGAAGGAGATTATTCAAACCCTTTTGATCGCCATCGTGCTGGTGCTGCTCGTGGTTTACCTCTTCCTGCAAGACTGGCGCGCTACCCTGATTCCGATGCTGGCTGTGCCCGTCTCGCTGGTGGGCACGTTTATTCTCTTTCCGCTGCTCGGCTTCTCCATCAACACCCTTACGATGTTCGGACTGGTGCTGGCCATTGGCCTGGTCGTGGACGATGCCATTGTCGTAGTCGAAGGCGTACAGCGTCATATCGAGGAGGGCCTCGCCCCGAAGGATGCGGCTCGAAGAGCTATGGAAGAGCTTTCCGGGCCGGTCATCGGTGTCGCCCTGGTTCTCTCGGCCGTCTTCGTGCCGACTGTCTTTATCCCAGGCATCACCGGACGCCTCTACCAGCAATTTGCTTTGACCATCGCCATCTCGGTTGTCCTCTCGGCTTTCAACGCCCTCACCCTGAGCCCGGCTTTGGCCGCGCTGCTACTCCGGCCAAAGCCTGCTCCGAGCGCAGTCGAAAGCAAAAAAAGCCGCGGGCTGCTGGGAAGGTTTTTTGACTGGTTCAATCGCGTTTTTGGGCGCGCCGCGGAGGGCTATGTTCGCCTCTCAGGCTTGATGATTCGGAAGAGCGTAGTTGCGTTGGTGCTGCTTGTGGGCCTCGGAGCTGCCGGGATTTTCTTTGGCCGTCTGTTGCCATCTGGCTTCCTGCCCGACGAAGACCAAGGCTATGTCTTCGTCAATATGCAGCTGCCGAATGCGGCTTCGCTGGAACGGACGGCAGCAGCGTCGAGACAGGTTGAGGATATCCTCGCCAATACGCCCGGCGTCCAATACACCACGAGCGTTGTTGGCTTCAGCTTACTTAGCTTTGTCCGGACCAGTTACAACGCCTTCTATTTCGTCACGCTGAAGCCATGGGGCGACCGTAAAACCAGAGCGGAGCAGTATCAAGAAATCAAGGCACACCTGAACCAGCAGCTCAGCAAGCTTCCGCAAGGGACTGTCTTTAGCTTCTCGCCGCCGGCAATTCCCGGAGTCGGCACTTCCGGCGGATTTCAGTTTGTGCTGGAAGACCGTGCGGGACGGGACGTTCAGTTCCTGGCAACCAACCTGGACAAGTTCCTGGCGGCGGCTCGCAAGCGTCCCGAGATTGGTGCGATCAGCACCACCTCCCTACCGAGCGTGCCGCAACTCTTTGTGCAAGTGGACCGGGAAAAGGTGCTGAAGCAAGGCGTGGACATTAACGATGTTTACCAAACCATTCAGGCTTTCATGGGCGGCCTGTTCATCAACTTCTTCAACGATTTCGGCCGTACCTGGGAGGTGTATGTGGAAGCCGAAGCTCCTTATCGGTCGGATTTGGGAAATCTGGGGCAGTTCTACGTGCGCAACAAGGGAGGGGAAATGGTGCCGCTTACGGCGCTGACCAAGTTCGAGTCGCGTGACGGCCCTGAATTTACCATGCGCTATAACGAGTACAGGTCGGCGCAGATCAACGGCAGCGCCGCGCCAGGCTACAGCTCAGACCAGGCGACGGCCGCCCTGGAGGACGTGTTCAAGCAGACCATGCCCAGCGAAATGGGCTTTGATTATATGGGCATGTCGCGTCAGGAGCAGAAGGCTCGGCAAGGACTCCCGGCTTCAGTCATCTTCGGCTTCTCGCTGTTGTTCGTGTTTCTAATCCTTGCGGCCCTCTATGAAAGTTGGTCATTGCCTTTCAGCGTGTTGCTGAGTACGCCGGTTGCGGTATTCGGCGCCTTTGGAGTGTTGTGGCTTCGCCGGGTGGTGCTCAGTGCTTTCTATCCGGCTTACATGGTGCAAATCGAGAACGACGTGTATTCCCAGATCGGTTTGGTGATGCTGATCGGTTTGGCCGCCAAGAACGCAATTCTGATCATCGAGTTTGCCAAAGAGCAGCACGAAAGGGGTAAGCCTCTGGTGGATGCGGCACTCGAAGGCGCCAGACTCCGCCTCCGGCCAATCTTGATGACCTCTTTCGCTTTCATTCTCGGCTGCATCCCGCTCTGGACAGCGACCGGCGCCGGTTCAGTCGCCCGTCAGATCATGGGGACAACCGTGATTGGTGGCATGGCGGCTGCCACCGCCATCGCCATATTCATCATTCCTGCGCTATTCGTCTTGGTCGAGCGTCTGTCGACACGCCGGAGCGTTGCAGTGCCCGAGCCTGCTGGCCTACAGCCGCGGCCATCGGAGGGAGACTAAAGGTGACAAAACTAACAGCCCTTTTACTGGTTGTGCTCCTCACGGCGGGCTGCGCCGTAGGGCCGAACTATAAGAGACCGAGCACAAATGCTCCTGGCGTGTATCGCGGAGTTACGCCGGAAGAAGCGGCGCAGCTCACGACGGAATCGCTCGGAGATCAAAAATGGTGGGAGGTGTTTCGAGATAAGCAACTCCAAGACCTGATCCGCACCGCCGTCGAGCAGAACTACGATGTCCGCATTGCGGCAACGCGAATCCTTGAAGCCCAGGCCCAGTTGGGCATCACACGCGCTGACCAGTTGCCGACGATCAACGCCGGAGCTCAGGCTGTCGATCAACGTTCTCCGCGCACAAAGCAGTTCCCTGCATTCGAAACGAGCGCAAATCAAGTGGATCTCTCGCTGGCGTGGGAGCTCGATTTTTGGGGAAGGTACCGCCGGGCGACTGAAGCTGCACGGGCGAATCTGTTGGCGTCACAATGGGCCCGTGAAGCGGTTATCACCACACTAGTGAGTGACGTTGCCACGGCCTACTTCCAGCTTCGTGAGCTCGACCTGGAACTCGAAATCTCGCGGCGAACGCTGGCTTCGCGCCAGGACTCGTTGCAGCTCACACAAAAGTTAGCCAGTGGTGGGGCTACATCCATGCTCGATGTCCGGCAGGCGGAGCAATTGGTGTCCACCGCGGCTGAAACCATTCCCGACCTGGAGCGACGCATCGAGCAGCAGGAAAACTTCCTGAGCACGCTTCTTGGAAAAAACCCTGGCCCCATCGCGCGGGGCGCGAAGCTGACCGAGCAACCGCATGCGCCGGAAGTTCCGGCAGGGTTGCCCTCCAGCCTGCTGGAGCGGCGGCCCGACATTCGCCAAGCCGAAGCGCAGTTGATCGCGGCCAACGCTGAAATTGGAGTGGCAAAAGCAGCCTACTTCCCACAAATTGCCTTGACCGCGAGCGGTGGATATCAGAGCTCAGCTCTTACCAGTCTGTTCACCGGTCCGGCTGGGCTTTGGAGTTTCGGAGGATCACTGGTACAGCCCATTTTTACCGGGGGTAGGATTCGTTCCAACGTCAAGTTCACAGAGGCTCGGCAACAAGAAGCACTGCTGACGTATCAGCAGACAATCCAGCAGGCCTTTCGCGGGGTTTCCGATGCGCTGGTTGAGTATCACAAGGACCGGGAGTTCAGGCAGGAGCAGGAGCGACTGGCGTTCTCGGCCCAAGATGCGGCGCAGCTTTCTGAGATGCGCTACCGAGGTGGAGCCGCCAGCTACCTGGAGGTGTTGACGAATGAAACCAACTACTTCGCCGCCGAGCTAGGACTCGCTCAGGCTCAGTTGAATGAACTTGCAGCCCTGGTTCGCATTTACAGAAACCTCGGTGGAGGGTGGCAAGAACAATGAGTGCTGGGGACCAAATGCCTACGGCCCGGGCCGATTCGGATCGCCATACCGCTCCCCGACGAACTCGTGGACAAAGCATTTCCGGCCGCGATGAGGTGAGCCGATGATCTTTGTGCGCGAAGCCGCCGTGGCAGTCGTTCTGGTAACGCTTACGCTTGCGTTGCAGTGCGCTGGGATGGCCGGGCTGATCTCTTGGGCAAGAACCAGTTTGGCACCCGACGTTCACAGATTAGGGCCGATCCGTTCCGCTCTGGTCATGGTGCGAATGATGACGGCGTTCATTGGGTTGCACTTATTGGAGATTCTGCTTTGGGCGGGGTTCTATCGCTGGCTTTGTTTTCCATTGTGGGAATCTGCCTTTTACTTCTCGGCTGCCAGTTATGCGACCGTCGGCTACGGCGATATCGTTCTCCCGCATATGTGGCGGACCTTGGGTCCAGTGGAAAGCATCATCGGCGTGCTGATGTGCGGGTTGTCGGCAAGTCCTGTTCGCCATTGTGACCTGGATTGTCGAGCGTGAGACGAGACTCTCACGTGAACCCGTGAAGTCCCACAGAGCTTATGTCGACGGCGAAACGATCCCAACCATCTGACTCCGCAACAAAGAGCTCATTCAACGACCTACAACGTTTGCACTTTGGTAATCGCGTTGCATTTCTTTATTGCGGAAAATGGAAGCTGATTCGCTGTCTCTGGTGAGCCGAACCTTACCTTGGCTTGGCCAGGCATTGAAGAGCGTCGCCAGGGAATCCCCATCCCGCCGCTCCGTGGCCCGCACATACTGTGCCGGTACCTGTTGTACATCCCGCTCCGCACTCATCTTTATCTCCAGCGGTCCTCGCTCTGAATCTGCGAATGTCTATTTCGACGCGACCGCAACCGCCGGCATCGTAATGTAAGAAGGTCCGGTGGACAATTTGACGAAGTACAACCCCTCCCGGCTGGATGGATGATTCCTCCGCCAGTCTTCTGCTTGCGCTTCCATCCGCCCGGCCTCTTCGTTCAAAATCCGGCCGCGAAGAATTTGCTTGAACTGCTCGACTGGCAGGCCGGAGATATCGGATTGACTGTCCTGGGCCAGCAGCGCCCAGAAATAGGCTGAGGTTCCGTCCCGTTTCACGCCTCTCCCGCCCGCATATGCGCGGGCAAGATTGGCGCAGGCGCTGCCGTGTCCTTGCTCGGCGGCCAGGCGGTACCAGCGGGCGGCCTGCTCCTGATTTTTGGGGACGCCGGCGCCCACCTCGTAAAGCGCCCCAAGATTATTCTGGGCCGGCGGATAGCCTCGTTGAGCCGCCTTGCAATACCAATGACCCGCGGCGCGGAAATCCTGCCTCACGCCGTTTCCGGTTTCGTAAGCAACACCCAACATGAATTCGGCCGGCGCAAAATGCCGCCTGGCTGCCTTGCGAAACCAGCGCAGCGCCTCTGCCTGGTCCCGGGGAACGCCAACGCCACGGGCATATAAGATTCCCAGGTTCACCTCCGCCACCTCAAAGCCTTGCCGGGCAGCCCGAGTCATCCAGTTCACCCCGCCTCGCTCATCTTGTGTGACGCCCGTGCCGGTCAGCAAGAGATAAGAGAGACCGGCCTGAGCCGGAGGATATTCTTCCACCGCAGCCCGCTGGAGCCATTTGAAAGCTTCCGGCTCGCTCCGCGGGACACCTTCACCTTGAAAGTAAAGATACGCAATGTCGGTCTGCGCCGCAGGATCACCCTGATTGGCGGCTTTGAGAAACCACCGGGCGGCTTCGGAAGGGTCCGGTGTCACTCCCTGGCCGAGCTGTAGCGCGATCCCGAGTTTCACCTCGTCCTCTGCGCGTCCCTGTTGCGCTCGCGCCAGCACGCGAGCCATCTTGGTGTTGGAAGGTGCCAGGGCATTCTGGGCCGTGGCCAGTACAGGAAGCGCCGCCCAAGCGGTTGCGGCCAGCAATGCTCTCAGGAGCGTCAGCCGGCTGCGGCCTGGGGAGGTAAAGCGGCGCGAGCGAAATGAAAGAGCAAACACTTTTCCTGACACTGCGGGATCTCCTGTTTTGGTTGGCGGACCGGTGCAGGTCCGGACCGCCAAACAATGTGTTGTGAGTGCATCAACCTCCGCCGCGGTTCCCGCGGCGGGGCTCTTCCGTCGGGCAAGGGAAACAACTTCGGAGGCAGTCACTCTAACCGCACGGAAATGCGATGGGAAATCGAAAATGTTGATTGCCGCGATTCAGAATCGCTATCAGAGGCGGGACGATGGCAAGAACCTGAGACCTGCTTCCTGTTTCAGGAGAATGTTCCTCGGCAGACGCGGCCTTCCTGCTCGAAACCTAGATCCAGTGGGCTGTTCGCTCGATTGCCTGAAGAATAAAATGGGTGCCGCTCACCACTCCAGGTAATAAACACCTTCAGCGTGCCCCTCGACGTGGCCATTGACCTTGATCTTGCCCTTCAGTTTTCCATTCGGTTCCACCACGGCGGGGCAAAGCTTCCAGATTCCGTTCACCTTTAATTTCTTAAGAACGTTTGAAATGGACGCCGCTCATCAAGGGATGCGATCTCGCCTCGGTGCATGGCGACCTGAAGGAGCACCCTTCGTCTTGCGTCTGCGATGCGGCGACGGAGCGAAAATCCCCGCGCACTGGCATCCGACGGATGAAAACATCACCGTACTGAAGGGCACCTTGCTGGTGGGCATGGGGGAAACCTTCGATGAAGGGAAGTTGCAAGCGATGAACGCCGGCAATTTTGTTTCTGTGCCCAAGGAGATGCGGCATTTCACGATGAGCAAGGGCGAGACGATCGTGCAGGTTCACGGCGTGGCGCCCTTCCAGGCGAACTGGGTGAATCCGTCCGAAGTGCAGCCGGCCGACGCTGCGCCCGAAGCAGCGGTGAAACCACGCTGGTGATTCATGCCAAAACGGATGACGTGAGAACCGATCCTGCCGGCAATTCGGGGGACCGCTCATGCCGTGGTCACCAAGTAACGGTTTGCTCTCGTTCAGGCCGGGAAGTCTCTTGCGCAGCCACCCACAAGAGATGCAGACAAGCGTGACAATCCGGATCGGCGATGAATTCCGAAAGCTTCCGAACTTCCCTCAAGACCGTAAGCAGAAATGCCATGAGTTAAAACCCACCGACGCAGACGCGCGGAGCCGAGCAACCCTAACCCAACGGTGGCGCGCCGAACGAAGCCTGTCGTGTGTCTATCGGGCGCGCCATCTTTCGTATCCATCTTGTAGTGATGAGGGCCAAGACTAACGAAGGCATCAAGTTTCATACGGAGAAAATACATGAAGAAGATTATATTTTCGCTCACGCTCGTCTCGGCGATTTGTGTCTGCGCTGTGATGACCCTTCAGCCTGGGAAACGGAAAACCGCTTTACCTTCCGGACCGTCATTTTCCCGGGTTTGGCTAAGTACCAAGTAGTACCTATTAAACCCGGATTTCAAACTTAAACTCTCGCTACAAACCTTCCGGCATTCGTCGTCATCTGTATTCATGCGGGTTTGAACGCGGCGAAGACGCGTTGGAGCTGCACACCCAATGGGTGAGAAACAAAATCAGCCATCAGCTCTCGTTCACACTCGCAACACTTCCCTAGACCTCGTTTCCACAAGGAGGAAACCCATGAAGAAGCTTGCATCTCCCCTCACGCTTGGCGTGGCGGTTTTTCTCTGTACTTCAATGTTAATCTCGGCCCATCAAAATCGCTTTTCCTTCCAGACGGTCATCTTCCCAGGCGATACGTTCACCCAACTGCTCGGCATCAACGATTTTAAAATGATCGCCGGTTATCATGGTGCCACACTCAACAAGGGGTTCGTCTTCACCTTCCCAAACAATTTCACTTCGGAGAATTTCCCCGCATCCGCCCAGACGCAGGTCATTGGAATTAACAACCAGGGCCACACCGATGGGTTTTACATCGATGCAGCGGGAACCACTCACGGCTTTTTGGACGTCAACGGCAGCTTCACGACCGTAGATTTCCCAGGCACCACCTTCAACCAGCTTCTCGGCTTAAACGACCATGACCAGGCTGCCGGCTATTTCGCCGATGCCGCAAACATCGATCATCCCTACATTTTCGACAATAATGGGGGCGTGTTTTTGGCGATCACGATCCCAGCAGCCACGGGCGGCGCCCAGGCCACAGGCATCAACCACAGCGGATCGATCTCAGGTTTCTATATCGACAGCGCTGGGGTCAACCACGGTTTTCTCCTCGCCAGCGGGAAGTTCACAACTCTCAACTTTCCGGGGGCCACCTTCACCCAGGCATTGGGCTTGAACAATGAGGGCGAGGTGGTTGGAGTCTATATAGACGCTGCCAACCGCACCCACGGATTCATCTTCGATGACGGACACTTCCAATCGGTCGATGATCCAGAGGGGGTCGGCACCACCACAATCAACGGCATCAACAATCGTGGTCAAGTTGTCGGATTTTTCGTGGATGCCGCTGGGAACACGGATGGATTTGTAGCAAGAGTCCGTCTCGGGGATGACTGACATCCACTAAGTGCCAGCGTAAACGACTACGGGCGCGTCGCTGGGGCGGGATGAGTCTGCTGGTACAAAAGCTGAACGTCCCCCGGGGGTGCGCCATAGTAGGCCGCATCGACTTCGAGGCAACCGTCCAGGTGCACGGTGCGTTCACCGAACTGGTAATAGCGGAAAGGTTCCAGCGGCTGAGGGAGCAGTGCCGGCCGTTCTTCGGCAAACATGGCGGCTACCTGCCGCTTGGTGGTGCCGTGGATGCGCGTGTCGGCACAGCGTTCCTCCCAGCGATCCAGGTAGGTTTGCGCTTGCTCCAGGCTCTGGAAACGCATGCCTTTCAGAGGCGTTTTTTGTGCGTGGCCGACTCGGTAATCCTGGTACCGGCCCGATCTTGCGCAACGGGGCTCGTCAAGCCTCTGAGTCTCGACTGGCTCTACTGGGACCACATGCGGGACGCGCGGCCTTCCTGCTCGAAACCTAGATCAGTGGGCTGTTCGCTCGATTGCCTGAAGAATCAAATGGGCCGCTGGTGGGTTGCGCAAAATTGGGTGAGGATTCTCCCGCGACCGCGGCAGTGGGCTGGGGGTTTAAAATGCCGTACGTGATTCTCTGACTTTCCAATCCCCCAAATAGTTCCACGCCGGGTGCCCCAATCTTTGGCGGCACAACGACACTAGGGGTGCCCCATCCTTTCGCGCGCTTTTTGCGAAAGGGTGGGTCTGATTTCTGTCCGAACTGACCTTAGCTTTCTTCTTTCAATCGGTTAGTAGTCGCGGCAGCCTCTAGACATGGTAGATCCTTGTGGCCGGTGATCGACCGGAGCTGCTGACATCTCCGCCGCCCACCCTTTGCTCCGAGCGCAAGATCAAACCCGTGCTCTCCGCAAAGAATGGGGCACCCTCAGTGTCGAGAGGGCAGGGCAGGAAGAAGAAAGGCTGGGGCACCCGGC
>Ga0209648_10001247_pt1 | contig 20379 bp, 20 predicted proteins | sample GraSoi2013_115cm_FD_185830 | JGI IMG/M metagenome (GOLD analysis project Ga0209648, IMG submission 185830) | Grasslands soil microbial communities from the Angelo Coastal Reserve, California, USA - Sample 9_17_2013_115cm (SPAdes) (version 2) | ecosystem: Environmental > Terrestrial > Soil >...
ATCTCGCGGCCCTCGTCCGCAATACGAGTTTTCTCCCGTAGTACGTCAAAGCCGTGTTTTTCGCGCAAATGGGCGCGAATACGCGCGAGCAATTCCGCCGGCTCCCATGGTGAAGTCAGCACGTCGTCCGCGCCTAGATCGAGACCCCGCGCCCGCTCCGCTCCCCCACCCTGAATGAGCAGAATCACACGAGTCCCTGCGGTGGCCGCATTGCCTTTGACTTCGGTGAGGGCATCGCAGCATTGGATGTCGGCAAGGTCGGCGGAGAGAAGAAGAAGGTCGACGCCGGCGTCCCTTACAAACTTGAATCCTTCAGCCTGGGAGGAAGATGTGGCGACTTCATAGCCGGCGGAACGCACCAGTTCCTCAAGGCGGCGCAGCGAAGCCGAGTCTGGCTCGACGATCAGGATGGTTTGGCGGTTCGCAGACAAGTTCGTAACCTCGGGTATTGTGAGTATTCCGTCGAAACTTCCTTCGGCTTCATTTTCGCCACTCTCTTGTAAGGCTTCACAAGAATACCCGTAACACTCTTCTGATGCACACCACTGGATTGTGGCACAAACAATTTATTGGCGGAAATGAGTGGGAGAACCGATCAAGCCGGCCAATCGTTGATGGTCTGCAAAAAACGTCTAGATAATTCGGAATTAGTACTTGCGGAGGACGCCGATAACACGGCCCTGAATCTTGAGGTCGTTCGCGGCCACCATGATGGGAGCCATCTCGGAGTTTGCCGGCTGCAGACGAATCTTGCCAGGGCCTTCGCGGTAGAAGCGCTTCAGAGTTGCCTCTTCGCCGCCGATCAGCGCCACCACGATGTCACCGGCATTGGCAACCTGCGTTTGTTCGCATACAACATAGTCTCCATCCATGATGTGATCCTCGATCATGGAGGTGCCCTTGACCTGCAGAACAAAGGAATTGCCGCCACGCGCGAAGTCGCCCAGGGAGATCGTCTCGCGTTCTTCCACGGCCTCTAGCGGGCGCCCGGCCGCGATCCTTCCCACCAGCGGAAGCTCCTGCATCTTGCGATCGGTCACTTGCTCCTTGACTGACTTCGGCAATTGAATAATCTCGATGGAACGGCTCTGGTTGTAGCCGCGGCGAATGAAACCTTTTTTCTCGAGCGTGGTGATGTGCTTGTGCACGGTGGCTAGTGAAGTGAGCTTGAGGCCCTTGCCAATTTCTTCAAAGCTCGGCGCGTAGCCGTGCTTGGTCTCGAACGCCACGAGGTAATCGAGAACTTCCTTTTGCCGTTTGGTCAGAGCCATATGCCGCCTCCGCTCGCTAGAGAATTCCACAGGCACTTTAGGCGAAAAGAAAGCGAACGTCAAGCTTTCTTTTCCCCTTCGCGTTGCCTTCCCCACTCCCTTCCACACCTGCGCCTGGAAGTGATATACAGACCTTGATGGATTACTCCCCGAGACGGTCTGCCGCAGTGACCGCTGCCGCGGTTGTGGACATTTTGGGGAGCCTCTTTCTTCTTCTGTGCTGCTCCGTCGCATTTTTCTTATTTCTGCTGGCCAAGCTGCCTGGCCCCGCTTCCGAATTCCCGCCCGCCATGCGAACCATGATGCTGGGCATGCAAGGTTTTATGATTTGCCTGTCACTCTTCGGTGTCGCCACAGGCATTGGGCTTATTTATCTTCGCAAGTGGGCGCGTATTTCCATCTTGATTTGGGCTGGCCTTTCAGCATTTTTCGGCATAGTTGGGATGCCGTTCGCCTTTCTGCTGCCGCTCTCTCCAGGCTCGAATGTTCCCGACTTGCCCGCGGGTGGCGTGATAGCGGTCCGCTTGATTCTGCTCTTGGTTTACGCCGTGCCGTTTGCGATTGGTGTTTGGTGGCTCATTCTCTTTAACCACAAGAGTGTCAAGGCGCAGTTTGATGGCGCGACAGGATCCGCCGATCAAGGTCTGCAGCAGAAACCCAGGTGCCCTGTCCCCATCGCCGTGCTCGCCTGGTTTTACGTCACTTCGGTCTTGAACCTCCTCTTTCTTCCCTTGCTTTCCTTCAATTTGCCGCTATTCGTATTCGGGCGCGTTCTTCCCGGGAGCACGGGTGGGGCAGTGTTGATGCTCAGTAGCCTGGCTTATGCCATCGCCGGCATCGGCCTATTAAAGCTCAAGCCGTGGAGTTACTCCCTGACGATCGGTCTTCAGCTTGTCTGGCTTGCCAGCGGCGTCGTAAGCATGCTCACTCCAAACTACAGCGCTGTCATGGATTCCTATATGAAGGAAGTGCAGGCCTCCTTTCATCTGCCTGAAGCACCCTCGTATTCGTTTGACTTCGCCGAGCATTTCGGCTGGATGATGGCTGGCGGACTCGTTATCGCCGGCGCACTTCTCGGCTTGCTCGTTTACTACCGGCCGCGTTTCCTCAAAGAGGCTTCGCGAGCCGCCTCTGCATCCTAGCGTCGCGCTGCGGAATTTGTAGAGACGGTGAGCGTGGATTACTATGCCGCGTCTTTCTCGATAGGACACATCGTTTCGCGCAGGACTCTCTCGCCGCCACGCGGGTTCTGGTGTGATATCCTCTTGGTGTCGGCTCCTGGCGGGCTGCCTTAGAAACCATCCATTCACCGCACCGCCTCATCCTTATAGTTGAGCCACACTCCCCAGGAGACAGAGGGAGTTCATCGATGTGCGGAGGTTCGGACAAGAATGTCTACGCTCATAGAAGTCCCACCCGTAAAACATAAGCGCGAAGTGCTTGATCAGGCGGTCATCCGTTTCGCGGGAGATTCCGGCGATGGCATGCAGATCACCGGCAGCCAATTCACGAATACCGCCGCACTCTATGGCAATGATATTGCCACCTTTCCGGATTATCCGGCGGAAATTCGCGCTCCTGCCGGAACGATTCCGGGCGTCAGCGGTTTTCAGCTGCACTTCTCGTCGAACGAGGTTTATACGCCGGGCGATGCGATCGATGTACTGATTGCCATGAATCCGGCGGCGCTGAAAGTGAACATTGCCGATCTGAAAGCCAACGGGATCCTGATTGTCAACAGCGATAGTTTCAAAGAGGGCGATCTGCGCAAAGCGCAGATGACCTCGAACCCTCTAGAAGATCATTCCCTCGATAAATTCCGGCTGTTTTCGGTCGAGCTGGAGCGGCTGACGCGGCGTTCGCTCGAGCATCTTGGTCTCGACGCCAAATCGATGGACCGCTGCAAGAATTTCTTCGCGCTGGGCATGTGCTACTGGCTCTACAACCGCTCGATGGACCCGACGGTCCGCTGGATTGAAGAGAAGTTCAAGAACAAGCCTCTGCTCGTGGAAGCGAACAAGCTCACGCTGAAGGGCGGCTATTCCTACTGCGAAGCGACGGAAGCATTTCAGGTCAGTTATGAGATTCCGCCGGCTCAGCTCACCCCCGGGCTCTACCGCAGCATGAGCGGGAATCAGGCGTTGGCGCTAGGGTTTGTTACTGCCTCGCAGAAATCGGGGCTGCCGCTTTTCCAAGGCAGTTACCCCATTACTCCTGCTTCCGACATTCTGCACGAACTTTCGCAGTACAAAGACTTTGGCGTGATGACGTTTCAGGCCGAAGACGAGATCGCTGCCATCACCTCGGCAATCGGCGCTGCCTACGCCGGCGCGCTGGCCATCACAACAACGTCAGGCCCTGGAATGGCCCTAAAAACAGAAGCTCTGGGCCTTGCCGTTGCTGTCGAAATCCCACTGGTCATCTGCGACATCCAGCGCGGCGGCCCTTCAACCGGCCTTCCGACCAAGACCGAGCAAGCCGACCTGTTGCAAGCGCTTTTCGGCCGCAACTCCGAAGCGCCGATTCCGGTGCTGGCCGCTTCGACACCCGCGGATTGCTTCTGGGTGGCGATCGAAGCTTGCCGCATTGCGGTCAAGTACATGGTACCGGTGATTATTCTTTCGGACGGTTACCTTGCAAACGGCGCGGAGCCCTGGCGAATTCCCGAACTGAGCGACATTCCGGAAATCCCGGTGAAATTTGCCACCGATCCGGTCACCTTCCTGCCTTACAAGCGCAACCCGCAGACTTTGGCGCGCCCGTGGGCGGTTCCGGGAACTCCCGGGCTTGAACACCGCATCGGCGGCCTCGAGAAACAGGATCCCACTGGAAACATCAACTACGAACCGCTGAATCACGAAAATATGGTCCGCGTCCGGGCAGCAAAAGTCGCGGCGGTCGCTCAGGACATTCCCAACGTGCTTCCCGATGGCGATCGGGAAGGCGATTTGCTGATCGTCGCCTGGGGTTCGACCTGCGGCTCAATCACCGCGGCATTAAAAGCGCAACGCGCCAAGGGACGCAGGATCGGCCATCTGCACCTGCGGCACCTCAATCCTCTGCCGTCTAACTTGGGTGACGTTCTAAAGCGCTACAAAAGGGTGCTTGTACCGGAATTGAACATGGGCCAACTCTTGTGGGTGCTGCGCGCCAAGTATCTCGTGGACGCCGTCGGCCTGAACAAGATCCAGGGCCGGCCCTTCAAGCAAGCTGAACTGGAACAGAAAATCGAAGAGATGTTGGGACTCTAGGAGAATCGACCATGGGAACCGCAACGCTGCCACCGCCTCTGACCAAGAAAGATTTTCAAACCGACCAGGAAGTGCGCTGGTGCCCGGGCTGCGGAGACTACGCGATCCTCTCCGCGGTACAGTCCGTTTTCCCGGAACTGGGGATCAAGAGGGAAAATTTCGTCGTCGTCTCCGGCATCGGATGCTCAAGCCGCTTCCCGTATTACATGAACACCTTTGGTTTTCACACGATTCACGGCCGTGCGCCCGCCGTAGCTACGGGTATTAAGGCCATTCGCCCGGAGTTGGAAGTCTGGGTAGCTACCGGCGACGGCGACGCGCTTTCCATCGGCGGGAATCACACCATTCATATGCTGCGGCGCAATGTCGGCGTCAAGGTGTTGCTCTTCAACAATAAGATTTACGGATTGACGAAGGGCCAGTATTCGCCCACTTCGGAATTCAACAAGAAAACGAAATCCACGCCGTTCGGCTCACTCGACCGGCCGTTCAACCCCATTTCGCTGGCCATCGGTTCCGAAGCCACTTTTGTTGCGCGCTCCGTCGACGTCTTCCAGGGGCATCTCAAAGAAACGCTGAAGCACGCCGCGGCGCACAAGGGTTCCGCCTTCGTCGAGATTCTTCAGAACTGCAACATCTTCAACGACGGCGCATGGTTCTCGTTGACCGAGCGCGATGCGCGCAGCGAACACGTGATGCAACTCGAGCATGGCAAGCCGCTGGTTTTCGGCAAGAACAAGGATAAGGGCATCCGCCGAAAATCCGACGGTGACATCGAAGTCGTCCAGCTCGGCAACGGAATCACGGAGAGCGACCTGGTTGTGCACGACGCACATCACCCGCGGCCTTCCTACGCCTTCCTGCTCTCGCACATGGAACACCGGCCGGGCTTCCCCACTCCAATCGGCGTTTTCCGCGCTTGGGACGATCTCCCGCGCTACGAAGACGTGATGAGCCAGCAGATCAAGGACGTTATCGCCAAGCGCGGTCCCGGCGACCTAGGCAAGCTTCTTCGTGCGGGCGACACCTGGGAAGTGAAGTAGTCCTCTTTCCTCCTGGAAAACTTCGATTTCTTACAAGATACCTAGAAGCCCCGCGCCTGCCCGGGCTGCGGCGCCTCGCTGTTTCTGCTGCCGGCATAGGGACCGGGCTGAAAAGTGTTCCCCCCGGTGCCCAATCAGTCTCTCGCTCTCTCCCGCAAGTCCTTTGCTTTCAGCCTGGTGAGAATCGCCCTCAACGACATGGTGCGACATCTCTATTCTGGAGCGCCTTGGCGTTCCTTGTCGCTTGAGGAGCGTTAACGTTCTGCGTAGGGTGATCTCATTGACGGTTTCGCCTTTCGTTTCGGGAGCCGCCAGCGAAGATCGGATGGAGATGCACCCATGATCTACGAACGCTTGCACGTCACCTTCGTTGGAGTCGTCGCGACGCTGGTGGATTCCGTGGTTGTCGCGGAGTTTGCCGGTTATTGGCTGCATCGACTTCTGCACAGCGACAAATTCCCCTCCCTTAGCCGAGGCCATCTGATCCACCATTTCCTCATCTACGGCCCCCGGCAGCCCATGCGTGCCGGGGAGTACCGCGACGCGACCGACAACCGCCTTTCCGTCGGCAATGTGGGGATTGAGTGGCTGGGGCCCTCAGCGATCATTCTGCTGTCTTGTTGGGGAGTGATGGCACTCCTAGGCGTGCCGCCTGTATACCAGGTGCTCGCGCTGTGCACGTTGCTCGGCTGGCCAATCCTGATGTTCAGCTACCTGCACGACAGGATGCACACCGAGAACTTCTGGATGACGCGAGTTCCTTTTCTTAGATCGTGGTTCCTGAAAGCCAGGAGGCTGCACGACATTCATCACCGCAGCGTGGACAGCGAAGGCTTCATGGACACCAACTTCGGCATCGGTTTCTACTTCTTTGACCGATTCTTCCGGACTATGGCAAAACGGCATCGCCCGCTCAATTGGCGGGGCTACCAGGCAGCCCTCGGGCGCTATGGATTGGAGGAAACAGAGCTTTTATCCCTGCGCAACTGCAGCCAAGCGCTGTTTCATAAAGAGCCAAGCAAGACGATCTAACACATGATTGAATCGCTGGTGATTTGCCGGACGATGGTTCCCACTCTGGATGAACTGACTCTGGCATGGCATCCGCCCACGGAAGGTCTACCCCTGTCGATGTCTTACCTCCGGTTTCGGTCCGCTGCTTGAAATTTACATTGTGCAACTTCCAGAGATTTGCTACATCCAATAGGAATAAGACGCCGGGCGCATGTTCATGGATGACCTCTCAAAAATTGGCTCCTTTGCTCTCTTGGGGGACGCCGACCCCGTCCCCCAGAGCCTTTTCCTTTCTCACCCGGAACAGGCCCAGACTCTCGCTTTGCTCTACGAAGTGAGCCGCGAAGTCACATCCATCCTTGACCGCGAAGAGCTCCTCCGCCGTGTCGCCGAGCGCATCAAGAAAATCGTCAAGTATGACGTTTTCAGCGTCATGCTTTGGAACGAGCAGACCGAGCATCTGGAAAGCATATTCGCCATGTGCTGCGGCGATTCCATTCCCGCGCGTTTGCGTGTCCCGCTGCACAAGGGCCTCACCGGAACGGCGGCGGGCGAGCGCCGCGTCCTACGGATCAATGACGTCACGGATGATCCTCGCTACATCCACTGTGAAACCGGCGTGGAAGCACGTTCCGAATTGGTCGTGCCGCTTCTGTTGCGTGACCGCCTCGTCGGCGTCCTCGATCTCGAAAGCACCAAGCCCCATGCATTCACGGCCGAACATGAGCGTATGCTTCAGACGCTCGGCTCGTATATCGCCGTCGCGCTGGAAAACGCGCGCCTCTACCAGGAAACACGCGACGCGCAGCTCCGTCTCCAGCAGGATCTCGACATGGCTCGCGAAATCCAGCGAGGCTTGCTTCCCAACGGCGCGCGTGAGGTTCCCGGTCTGGATCTGGCCGCGGCGTATGTGCCCGCGCGGGAATTAGGAGGCGACTTTTACGATTTCCTGCCCTACGGCAAGGGCCGTCTCGGCTTCGCGCTCGGTGACGTTTCCGGCAAAGGCACTGCCGCCGCGCTCTATGGCTCGCTCGCCATCGGTATGCTCCGCGAGCATGTAGTCACGCACCTGTGCCCGCCCGCGGAGATGCTCGCGACTCTCAATCGCCGTTTGTCCGGCGACAGGTTCGACTCACGCTTCATCGCCATGCTCTTTGCGACCTACGATGCGCCCTCGCGCAGCCTTACTCTCGCCAACGCCGGCGGCCCCTATCCGCTCCTTGTCCGCGACGGGTGCGTGCAGTCCATCCGTCTCGAAGGCGTCCCTCTCGGCCTCATTCCCGATACGCAATATGACGAAACAACGATCGAATTAACGCCAGGTGATGTGGTGCTTTTCGCTTCCGACGGCATTCTCGAATCCGAGAACGCGGAGCAGGAAGAGTTCGGCCCAAACCGTTTGTCCGCGCTTCTTTCCGGACTCTCTCAGCGAGATTCAGCCCGCGAGATCGCCGAGCAAATCATGGCCGCAACGGACGGCCACAGCGGCGCGGGCGTCGCTCCGCACGATGATCGCACTCTGGTCGTGCTGCGCGTGACGGACGATTCGGCCTCCGATTTCTCGAAGCTTCCGATCATCTACTGACGCGCCAATACATCTCAACGCCACTTGCTTGCTCGAGACTTCAGTCCTTTGAAAAATCGGAAGTGAACCTCGGACCCGTCCCTGAATTTTTGGTCGGTCGTTTCTTGAATCCCTACGAACTTAGCCAAGCGCCACGAGACGGATTCTCCGTACATGTTCTTGTAAGAATGTTCTTTCTGCTTTGCCAGTTTTTTTGCCTTTTGGTGTGCCTGGATAGGTGTCAAGCCGGAAACCAGGAAGTACACTTCCTCGAAGGTATGCATCTTCCGCGGACGTCTTGAACGAATATCGCATCGGTAGAAGACGTGGGCGGAATACCAAATGTGGGTACCCCGCGGTCCCTTCGCCTTGGACCGTGGAGTCACGGGCTTGGAACAGCAGAGGGCGAGACGTCGGCCTGGAGCAACTCCGGGTTTTTCAGCACCGGGAGCCACTTTTCTCGCACGGCGGCAAACTCCGGAAGATTTTTCTTCGCAATGGGATCGGACGGAGGCAAGCCCAGCTTCTCGAAATTCTTGTACTGTCCTTTTTGCAAAATGCGGAAATCGAGGTGCGGCCCCGTGGAAAGGCCCGTGCTGCCCACCAGCCCGATGGTCTTGCCGATTTCCACGTGTTCGCCGGTGCGCACAAACATGCGCGACAAGTGCAAATACATCGTCTCGTAGCCGTTGGCATGCGCGACCTGCACGATGTTTCCTTCGCCGCCCTTGCGCCCCGCGAATTTCACCCGCCCGCTTCCAATCGTTTGCACTGGAGTGCCCACCGGAGCTCCGTAATCCGTGCCCATGTGCGGTCGATAGGTCTTCAGAATGGGATGGAAGCGCGCCCGGCTGAAATGGGACGTCACCGGCGCGCCGAATTTCAGCGGCGAGCGCAGAAACGCCTTCTGCAATGACTTCCCATCGGCTGAATAGTAGCCCGACCGCCCTTCAGGATCATGAAACAGCAAAGCCTGGTATTTCTTCCCGGAATTTTCGTATTCCGCGGCGAGAATTCTTCCGTACGCGGCGGTTTGGCCATCGGCATATTTCTTCTTTTCGAGAATCATGCGAAAAGTATCGCCCTGGCGCGGGTCGGTATAGAAATCGAGATCGTAACCGAATATCTGCGCCAGCCGCATGGCCAGCTCCGCGGATTCTCCCGCGTCTTCCACGGCGTTAAAGAGGGAATCGTCCACGCGGCCGGTCACAGCGGCAACTTCCATCTTCGATGGAATTTCCTGGATCAGCGCGGTGAACCTGCCGTCTTCCGGTACGATCTTCAACATGCGATCGGAATCGATTTTGTAATCGATCTCGCGGAGTGTTCCCTCTACCGAGCGCCCAACAGTAATCGTATTCCCGGCGCGAACCTGCCGCAGGTTGAAAGCGTGCTGAGCGGCAGCTGACGCGCTCGCCGCTTCGTCCGCGCTCAAGCCAAATTTCTCGAGCGCCGCCGTGAAATTCTCTCCTGCGGGAACTTTCTTTTCTGTCGGCAAAATAACGTGCTCGCGGATACGTTCCGCTTCCTGATTGGCCAGCATTGCCTGGTGCTCGAATTCCGCGGCAGTGGCAAGCCTTCGCTGGAACGTGTAACTCAGAATTGCAGCACCAGCAGCGCACTCAAATAAAACTAAGAATAGGAAACGACGATTCACGATTTCCCCCAAAGCCACTCGCCAGCGGGCGCTTTAATGCAGCAATGCCCTTCACACTTGTGTCTCAAATTGAACTCGGCGTCAAATGCGTTTCGCTTCCCGTGCGCTCAATCGTCCAACGGCAAAGCTGAGGGCGATAGCTCTGTTGCAGGCGTGCCCGCCGCGGCAAGCTGCGCCCCTGCTCGGCAAGAGTGCGCCCTTATCGATCAAAGCTGTGTATGTCCCTCGAAAAGAGGAACGCTGCGGAGATCTTCCGCAGCGCGAGAAAACTGCTGATGTGCAATCTTAAGTTGCGTTAGTTGCCGGTCTTGACGGCCACGGCAGGCGTGGAATTCGCAAAATAGTTTTGCTCGCGGAGCTTGCGGTAAATGCGGCCTGCAACAACGGCGGCGGTAGGACCCTTCACCGTGCGTGTGTTTCCACGCAGCAGAACCGCCAGCGCGATTTTCGGGCGTACGTCATCGGCATAGGTGAGAAACCACCCGATTTTCGATGGTGTGGTGTGGTCGTCGCAAGTCCCTGTTTTGCCGAGCGGCATCTCATCGCCATCCCGGTCGAAACTCGATTTGCCAGTGCCATACAGGACTGTGGCTAGCAGGCCTTCGCGGATCTCCGGCAGAATCGCGCCGATGTTCAATTCGCGCTTCACGCGCGGCGTGAAATTATCAACTTCTTCCTGGGTGTGCGGATACTGCAAATAATAAAGAGTTCCGCCGTTCGCAAACGCCGCGGACAGCGCTGCGAGTTGCAGCGGCGTCATCTGGATCCCTTCGCCAAAGCTGGACATTCGCGCGACTCCGCCATGGGCCGGCGGCGTGGTCGGAAACGAGCCCGGGTGTTCATCCGCCAGGTTGTACCCGGCAAGTTCCCCCAGGCCAAGAAGTCGGCCGTACTTGGAAACCGTTTCAAATCCCATCCGTGATCCGAGTTGCTCGAAAAATACGTTGTTCGAGTGCGCCATTGCTTCCGTCAAGTTCATGTACTTGCGGCGTCCAACCTTGAGCATGGTGTCGCGGGTGATGACATTTTCCTCGAGAGCGGCGAGCGCAATGGTCGGTTTAATTGTGGAGCAGGGAATGTAGCCATCGCCAAAAGCAATTTTTTGATTCACAACCGTCAGGATGCGTCCGGTGTTCGGATTCACGGCGACGACCGCGCCATTGTAACGCCCGAGCGCGGAAACCGCCGCTGCGCGAACTATAGGATCATCGTAGGCGCCGTTGTCAGCGCCGGAAGAATCCGCAAACGTGGGGACTCCTCCGCGATAACGCACGTATCTGTGAGTGCGCCTTACAGGCGTTCCTGCACCGGGAGTTGCCGGTAGAGGCATGGCGCAGATTGTCGCCATCAACATCGCAAGCGTTGCTTTTCCGAACTGCTTCACTGACGCCACCTTTTTCAGCGCGACCTCAAACAAGTCACTCTGCCCCGGCCTAACCCCGCCCCAAAATACTGCTGGGGCCAGAAGTTTTACCTTACACTGTCCGCACGGTCAACAAACATTCACAGAAACTGTTCGTTGCCGCTACTAGTCGCCCGCCATAAGCAGACGAGCCGCAGAGGCTTCTTGCATCCCATCGGCCAATCGTAGGCGCTATTCATTTGATGCGACTTAGCGCCGGCGAGTGTGAAAGTCTCTGCCTCCATGAGAAACAGTTCTCTCAGGATGAGACATATTTTAGAGTTTTGAACCGCTTTCGCGCAATAGCCGTCCAGCCCTAGTACGAAGCTATGTGCTTTATTTTCAATAGCTGGCCGTTAGTCCAGGGCCCCTGAACCTTCGTCCGGTTAGAGTGGCGGTCCATGCGTGGAAGTGCAGGTCTCCGGTCGCATTCTGAAACGCCCGGAACCGGCTTAGCTCACAAATCAGAGTGCGCAACGGCCGCACTACCGCGTGGGGCGGACTTTGGACGCATCCGCTCCGGCAACTGCCGCGGCGGTCTTCATGGGCTGCTTTTCCGCGGGCGTAGGAGCAGCATGGCCATTCGCCCCCGGCGCAGCCGCATTCGAATTACCCGGCACCGGAATTTCCAGCTTCTTCCGCAGCACATTTTCAAGCTTGTCGCGAATGTCCTTGTTTTCCTTGAGGAAGATGCGCGCGTTTTCGCGGCCCTGGCCCATGCGCTCGCCGGCGAAGCTGATCCACGTGCCGCTCTTTTCCAGCACGCCCTTATCCACGCCCAGATCGATCAGGTCGCCTTCGCGCGAAATCCCTTCCCCGTAGACGATATCGAATTCAGCTTCGCGGAACGGCGCCGCCACTTTGTTCTTCACCACTTTCGCTCGCGTGCGCGAGCCCACCACCTTGTCGCCTTCCTTGATAGCCTGAATCCGCCGGATATCCACGCGCATAGACGCATAAAACTTCAGCGCCCGCCCGCCGGTGGTCGTCTCCGGGTTGCCGAACATCACGCCGATTTTCTCGCGGATCTGGTTGATGAAAATCAGGCAGGTGCGCGACTTCGAAACGATGCCGGTCAGCTTGCGCAGCGCCTGCGACATTAAGCGCGCCTGCAGACCCATCTGCGGGTCGCCCATGTCGCCTTCGAGTTCGGCCTTGGGCACTAGCGCCGCGACGGAGTCCACCACGACGATATCCACGCCGCCCGAGCGGATCAGCGTTTCAGCAATTTCCAGCGCCTGTTCGCCGTTATCGGGCTGCGAGACCAACAGGTTATCCACGTCCACTCCGAGCTTCCGTGCATAGACCGGATCGAGCGCGTGCTCCGCGTCGATGAAAGCCGCCTGGCCGCCAAGCTTCTGCGCCTCGGCGATCACGTGCAGCGTCATGGTCGTTTTGCCGCCCGATTCTGGCCCGTAAATCTCGATCACGCGTCCGCGCGGGAAGCCGCCCACGCCCAGCGCCGCGTCAATCGACAGGCAACCGCTGGGAATAACACTGACGGGCACCAAGATGTCCCGGCTGCCCAGGCGCATGATCGCGCCCTTACCATGGTCCTTTTCAATCTGCGATATCGCTGCTGCCAGCAATTTTTCTTTTTCGTCTGTCATTTCTCACCTCGGTGGAGGAAATTGGAAACTCGAACCCAAATCCGTATTTCTCACAAGAATCTAGCCCGCTCGAGAGTGCCCCGTAGGATTCGTCTTCTGAGGCGGGCCGCTCTGGGCCTTGGGACGTAACGAAGTGTGGAGTTTACCACTCGATTCATCCTCGCGCCATCCCTTTTTCGCTGCTCGGCAGTCCCTTCGAACTTTGTCTAAGGCTGACTGGTTAGCTTAGAACATCGCTCCAAAGACTGCACCCGCCGCACTGTTGAAAACCGCAAGAGCGAAATTAGCACGTAGGCGAACAAAAAGCAAACATTTATTGTTCGCCTTATATTCGCCCTCTGGAGTGCGGCGGCTTGCCGCCGCTTTCCCATGTTTCCCAGCCGAGCCACTCATCGAATCGCCCGCCGTCGCGCACGTACAAGCCTGGTCGAATATCCGAGCGGGCCAGTTGTGATTCAGCCGGATTTCCTCGTAATTCGCTGGAGGAGAAATAAGCCACAGAAACACAGCGCCCCAAAGAGCAGGGCGTTCAGCAGTGCCCCGAACAGATACAGTCCGCCGTGGACGCCAAAACCAAAGGCTTCTCCGATCCGATATGCAGGCATCTGGATCGTACAAGCAATTTCAAGGTCTGAGAGACACAGATACAACATGAGGAAACTCAGCGCCAGTCCAAACGCAAAAGAAAAGACAACCAAGAGCAGTGGGCTGGGTGAAGCGCGCATCATTTTTGACCCTGCGAGTAAATATAGAACCCGCGGCCCGACTTCCTTCCCAGCCACCCCGCTGCCACATACTTCTTCAGCAGCGGGCACGCCCGATACTTGGGATCGCCAAGCCCTTCTTGGAGCACATGCATAATGTCCACGCAAACATCCAGCCCGATAAAATCCGCCAGCTCCAGCGGTCCCATCGGATGGTTCATGCCCGTCTTCATCACGGCGTCCACAGCTTCCGCCGTGGCCACTCCCTCCATCACGCAGTAAGCCGCCTCATTGATCAATGGCATCAGCACGCGATTCGAAACAAACCCCGGCGCGTCGTTCACCGCCACCGGCTTTTTCTCCAGCTTCTCCGCCAGCTTCATCGTGGTGTCAAAGGTCGCGTCGCTCGTCTGCAGCGCCCGGATCACTTCCACCAGCACCATCACTGGCACAGGATTCATGAAGTGCATTCCCACAAACCGGTCTGGCCTCTTCGTCAGCGCCGCCAGCGTACTCATGGAAATCGACGACGTGTTGCTCGCAATTATCACTTCTGGCCGCAAAATCCCATCCGCTTCTCCAAGCACCCCCCGCTTAATCTCAAGTTTTTCCGGCACCGCTTCGATGACAAAATCCGCCGCCGCAATCGCGCGCATATCGGTCACCGGCTGCAACCGCCCCAGAACACTTCCCTTCTCCGCCTCCGCAATCATCCCCTTCTTAATTTCCCGGTCCAGATTCTTCCCGATCGTCTCTATCCCGCGCTCAAGAAATCGCTTTTCCACGTCCCGTAAAATCACCTTGTAGCCCGACCGCGCAAACACATGCGCAATCCCATTCCCCATCGTCCCCGCGCCAAGCACCGCCACGGTCTTGATCTGATCCAGATTCATGTTGTCTCCCAATGTTCACCCGGAGATACGGAAACATACGCGGCGAAAATAAGTCAAGGACGGCACCGCGTTGCGGAAACTCTTAGCGAATGAAGTCCGATTTGCCTTGCAACTCTTTTCGAAGTGCAACGCGGACGAGGGAATACCAAACAAACATAAAAGGGACAAACGAAAGAAGTGCGTATTTGCTGGCGCGCCTTTCGTAGTGCACAGCCTGATAAATCATCCAGAAACTGCCGGCAGCGGAGAAAAATGTCATGGGAATGAAGAAAAGAAGCACACGGGTATTTTCAAGCAGCGATCGCCGGATCAAAACTCCAAAGAGAAAAATGAAATAAATGCACATGGGAATGAACCAGGCTAGAAAGTACGGCGTGTCCGCCAGATCAGGCCGCTCATTTTCATACAACTCGGGATCTTGCGGATTCTGCGGAGGGAGATCTTCGACGAGATCGACTTCACAATCGGAACACCGCGCAAATCCCGGGCGATATTCGGCTCTGCAGTTAGGGCAAAACATGTTTCAGACGAGTCTCCTAGAAATTGAGCCTAGCTGCTGCTCAGAGCCGCGGAGGACTTCGAAGCCAGGGCCAGCCAAGCGGCCAACGTCGCGAACTTTTCATCCTGAGCCCACGGAGAGCCAAAAGATCGGCCAAGCTCAGTAACGCGGCGCATCAGCTCATTTGGTTTGGCACGCAACACTTCTCCAGCGCGATCCAGGAGTTCCTTCTCTTTGATTGTGAAATCGTTCAGGCCACAGCGAGCGCTGGCATGGAGAAACGCTGCCCGGAAAAGTTCTCCGTCCGCAGTATGAATCAGCGCGTGAGAAGCAAGTATCTTCTCCAACGTGGGAAGCGCTCTGCCAGAAGCAAGCAGCAGCCCGCATCGTGTGAGCTTCGCTCCCTGCTCTTGCGTCCTAGATGCAAGCTCCCGGATTGCCCTGCAAGCCAGCCGCCTCGCCTCGGCCTGCATTCGCGCAAGAAACTCGCGTGCCTGCCCGAGAAGCATCTTTTCCGCCGTGTGATACGGCTGCCGGAATTCATACGTGAAAGTATCGACGAGGTGAACCCGCTGCTTCGCCAGCACGACAGGCGCGCCCTTTTCAACGCACACCGCCACAACCGCGGCCCACCCCGAATGCACGCGAAACCCAAGCGCTGCTTGTTTTGAATGAGCCACTGCGAAAAACCTACTCCGGCGGCGCGCCTTCCACGATCTCCCGGATAATTTCTCGTGCGCGGCCTTCTTCCTCGGGCGAAGCGTAAACGGTCGCTCTTTGGCCGTGCCGCTCCACGCGCACCGGAATTCCGTTCTCTTTCAACGCCGCTCCCAGGAACCCTGCAAGACTCTCGTCTTCGCCGGACCACACTTCGCTAATAGGCATGCTAATCGCGGCTGATCTCTGTTTCGGCGTTGCCTGCTCGCCGGCATCGTTCACTGTCAGCGCCATGTCTACCGGCCCTTCCTTCAGGAGTTTTTCGAGGATTATTTCTGCTTCCGCGAGATTTGACGAAAGGACCGCCACCTCAAAACCAAACCGCGGATGCGCATGATCGAGTAACGCATCGACAGGGCGTGCGCTCGGACCGGTGCCGAGAGGCTGTTCGTAATACGGAATGTTTGCTGCAGCGAGAGCTTCTAAAATGGACGCATGAAGAGCCGCGTCTTCGCCTCGCCACAATTGCACCAGCGCGCTGCCGGGATAGGCCTTCTCAACGATCTCGTCCGCCTCGACCAGATCAGCAACGAGCGTGACGTGGCAGCGGTTGCAAAATACCGTTCCGTGCGGGAACTCCGTATTGCACGCCGGGCAAATCATGACGCCAGGAAGTTTACTACACCAGGAAAACGCGAGGTGCAACTACTCCGGCGGCGCGCCTTCCACAATCTCGCGCACAATTTCCCGCGCCCGCCCTTCATTCGCCGCCGAAACAAAAATTCGTGTTTGCTGCCCCGGATTCTCGAGATGAATGGGAATTTCGTTTTCCTGCATCGCTGCGGTCAGAAATTGCGCGATCCGGTCGTCCGTTCCATTCCAAATCTCCGCCTCCGGATGCGTTTCGGTGGCCACGATCGGCCGGCGATCCCCGGTAGCCACGCCATCCTGCGCGGGAATTTCTAAATCCGCGGGCTCGTCCTCCAGCAATTTTTCAAGCACCCCTCGCGCCGCCGCAAGATCCGTGGAAAGCACCACCACTTCAAATCCGAACCGTGGCTTCCAATCGATCGGCAATGGATCAGCCGTCGGCGCCACTTCATCATCACCAAGAGTCTTGGCCGAAAACGGAATCCCTGCCGCTTCCAACTCTTCCAGCAGCGCCGCGTGTACCGCCGGATCCTCTCCGGCCCACAGCAAAACCAGCGAACCTTGCGGAATCGCTTTCGATGCCATGACGACCTCCTATGAGCGGCAACTTATGGGGGGAGTGGCTAGCTGAAACTCGTTGAGTCTACTACGAAAAAAGGAGGTGAGTAACAAGATGAGAAATTTGGTTTGCAATGCAAACTAGTTTGCGGGTGGCTGAATTCAATCTGTAATGCAAACTAGACTGCAATGCAGACTAAACTGTATTGCAGACTAAACTGCAATGCAGAATAGATTGCAATGAACAACACAAGGGATTATCGTAAGGCTAATTGACGGTCCGTTTTAGGCGTGGAGTAATGGCATCAGACTTACGACAATTGGTGATGCTGGATCCGATAATTCATGAGCCGGCGCGGCTGCTGATCATCTCCGTGCTTTACCGGGTGGAGGTGATGGACTTTCTTCGCTTGCAGAAATATTTGGCGTACACGCCAGGGAATCTTTCGTTTCATTTGGCGAAGCTGGAAGCCGTCGGCTACGTCGCGCTGGAGAAAAAATTCAAAGGCAAATACCCAATAACCATTTGCAGCCTTACAAGCAAGGGCCGCGCGGCAATCGCTGATTATGCGGAAAGTCTCAGGACGGTCTCGAAAGCGACCGATGACCTGATAGAGAAGAAGCAATAAAATTCTGGCTGTCCTAAACCGTTCAATATTAGCCAGATACAGACGTCTCGAAAACAGGGTCTGGCCTTGCGTCTTTTCCGCAAGCTCCCGCGTATACCAGTTAGAATGAGCGCCACGATCTCATGTTTGACGCCACAGTGGTCCAGTTTCTTTGGGACTCCGGCCACGCCGAGTCCAACTCTATTCTTTTCCGCGCTCATGGGCGATGAAGCAAAGTCCATCGCGCGCGGCCTGCAGAAGCGCGACCCCGATCTGCTCGACCGCCTGATCGAGCAATATCAATACCGCCTGTTCCGCTACCTCGTCTATGTCACTGGAAACAAAGAGCGCGCCGAAGATTTTTTCCAGGAAACGTGGATCCGCGTTCTCGAGCGCGGCCACCAGTACGACGGCAAATCAAAATTTGAAGCCTGGCTTTTCGCCATCGCGCGCCATTTGGTTATTGATTGGCAGCGCTCCAAGAAAGCGCAGAGCCTCGATACGCTAACTGATCCCGACCAAGAACATCCGCTGCAACTCACAAACGAGAAGGATCCCTCGCCGCTGCACCAAGTTCTTAGCCAGGAGACGGAGCAAAACGTTCAAGCCTCGCTGCAGAAAATCCCCGCCGTCTATCGCGAAGTGCTCGTCCTGCGCTTCCAGGAAGAATTGCAAATCGAAGAGATGGCCGGCGTGCTCAGCGTGCCGCTATCGACCGTGAAGTCGCGCTTGTATCGCGGACTTGAAGCGCTTCGTGGAGCGCTCCAGGGAGGCGCCGCATCATGAGCGAAAGCGTTCACGAGCGCGCACTCCAACTGATCGCCCAAGCTCGCGTGGAAGGCATTGCGGAAGCTGACAGCACGTGGCTCCGAGTGCACTTGGAGGAGTGCGAGTTTTGCACCGAGCATGCGCGTCAGACCGATCGAGCTTTGCGATCATTGCATACCGCTTCCATTCCTCTGCCCGAAGGACTCGTCACCCGCGCACAATTCCGTGTCCGCCTCCGCGCGGAGGAATTGCGCGAGCGCGAGCCGCGGCACCGCATGCTCTGGTTTGCTTGCGCGGCTTCCTGGATTTTCGGTGTTGCCAGCGCCCCTTACGTTTGGCGGCTGTTCGCATGGCTTGGCGAAGTCACCGGCATGCCTAAGCTCGTTTGGGAAATCGGCTTTGGCCTATGGTGGACGATCCCCGCGCTCTTCGCAGCGGTCGTGCTGCTCCTGGAGAATGCGCGACAGACCGAGGAGCCGGATTGGACAAAGCAAGACGGTTGAGACTTTTGGGACCAGCGAGGCTTGCCCTCGCTGGTCAGCACCCGAGTGGGGAGAGGAAAAGAGATGTCGGATTATTCACAAAAAGTTTCCGGTTCGTTTAACGAAAGAATGCGGCTCATTCGCCTTCGCAGAAAGAAGGAGAATCTCCGCTTCTGGAGCGAGTTCCGCATCATCCCGCGGTGGCTCATCGTTCTGGTCATCCTGCTCTTTCTCGTCGCACAAGGCGTTGCACTTTTGGTGAACCTAAGCGCGCCGCAGCGTGGCGACCAAATTTTCCCCTACGAACTGAAGAACGACCCGGCTACGGCTTCTGTGGCGCTGGCAGGGATCGTGACCGCCGTTTCTTTGGTTGCAGCAAGCTACATTTTTCTGATCGCCTACGTGAACCGCGACGCTAAACGCCGGGAAATGAACACAGCGCTGTGGACCTTACTTGCGCTGCTTCTTTCCTGGCCCTTCCCCTTTCTCGGTGTGATCATCTATTTCCTGGTGCGTGAACCTCTTCCATACCCCTGCCCACGGTGCGGGAACGCCGTCGGCGCGCGCTTCAACTTCTGCCCAAATTGCAAATGCAACCTGCACCCCTCCTGCACGCAATGCAAGCGCGAAATCGCCGAATCCGATAAGTTCTGCCCCTACTGTGGCAATGACCTGAAAGCGCCAGCGGGTGCCGTCGAGGTTTCGGCTTAAAACTAAATTCAACAGAGACAAAGCGGGCGTTGCGCGCAGTTCAGGCCGGCGGCGTGGCTTCGGTGACTTCGCGGATGATTTCGCGAGCGGCAGATTCGTGGGAGGGAAGAACGAAGTAGCGAAGCTCTCCCGGTGCGAGACCTTGGCGGCGGTATGGAATCCGGCTCTCAAAAAAGCAATCTTCAAGAAGTTTGGCGAGCGCAGCGTCTTTCCCAGACCAAATTTCCGCGGTAGCCGCTGCAGGATTCCAAGATCGCTGGACCAAGTTCTCCGGCATGTCGACTTTTTCAGGGAAATCTGGGCTGATTTCATTGCCAAAGAACGGACTGTCCTCAATCCCAGCGAGGAGTTCAGTGACCTTCGGAAGATCGCTGGTGAATACACGGACCAGATACTTCGGGCGCGGCATGGCAAGCTCGAAGACAAGATGATCGCTGCTAGCTTGCACGTGGTGCCGAATCCCCGCCTCGCGCAGCATAGCAATTACGTTGCTGACGGCAACGGGATCGCCGCCACGCCACACGATCTCGATGCTCTCTTTGCGTTCCTTGTCATTCAGCGGGCGGCCACGAAGCTTTCCTGAAACTAGCTCGACGCCGCAGACCGTGCAACGGTCATAACCCGAACCGTACTCGATATCACAGACGGGACAGTACTTAAGCTCGGCTGGATGAGACTCTGCCGGCGGATCTTCCTCAGCCGGAAAGGGCTCGACGATCAATTGAGCTTTGCAGCTCGGACACACAGCGAGGAATGCAGAACACGCGGCCGAGCAGTTGTAGCATACCTGCGTCTGCACGGACCCAGTTCGACGACTCGCCAGCAAGGCCGAAGCAACGTTCAAGGCCCGATCAAAATCATTCGTAAGAACGTGAATCGTGGATGTGCGTTGCGTGATGGCGCCAATCAGGCCACCGAGGGCACGCTCCGAACGCGCGGGAATCTGGGCCTCAGAAAGAACGGCGGTTACAAAATCAAACTCGTTCGGTTCGCGGCCGCTCCACAGTAGCCGCGGCGGATTCGCACGCACTGCCTC
>Ga0209648_10001248_pt1 | contig 20375 bp, 17 predicted proteins | sample GraSoi2013_115cm_FD_185830 | JGI IMG/M metagenome (GOLD analysis project Ga0209648, IMG submission 185830) | Grasslands soil microbial communities from the Angelo Coastal Reserve, California, USA - Sample 9_17_2013_115cm (SPAdes) (version 2) | ecosystem: Environmental > Terrestrial > Soil >...
GGAAATTTCGCCGACCGTGCAATAAGCCTCGACGGCGGCGACGATGCGCGGCATCAGGTTCTCACCCGAGCGGGCGGCTTCTTCCACCCGGCGCAGTGCGGCCTGGTGAGCGGCTTGGTCACGGCGGGCGCGCATAGCGCGCAGGCGCTCCACTTGGCGGCGTTCCAGATCTTCGTCGATGCGCTGGATAGGTACGGAACTGCGGCCGTCGGTCTGGAAACGATTCACGCCAACCACGACTTGCTCCAGCCGGTCGACCGACTGCTGGAAGTCGTAGGCCGCGTTCTGAATCTCCTGCTGGATGTAGCCCAGCTCGATCGCGCGCAGCGTGCCGCCCAGGGAGTCAATCTTGGCAAGATAGGCTTTAGCGCGGTCTTCAATCTCGTTCGTGACCGACTCGATGTAGTAGGAGCCGGCCAGCGGATCAACCGTATTCGGCGCGCCGGTTTCATAGCCGATGATTTGCTGGGTGCGCAGTGCGATGCGCGCGGCCTCCTCGGTGGGCAGGCCGAGCGCTTCGTCATAGCCATTGGTATGCAGAGACTGCGTGCCGCCCAAGACCGCGGCCAGCGCCTGCAGGGCGGTGCGAACGATATTGTTCTCCGGCTGTTGTGCCGTGAGCGTGGAGCCGGCGGTTTGCGTGTGGAAGCGGAGCATCAGCGAGCGAGGATTCTTGGCGCGGTAGCGCTCCTGCATGGTCCGCGCCCACATGCGGCGGGCAGCGCGGAACTTGGCGACTTCTTCGAGAAAATTGTTATGCGCGTTGAAGAAGAAAGAAAGCCGCGGGGCGAATTTGTCGACGTCCAAGCCGGCATTAACCGCCGCCTGCACGTAAGCGACTGCATTGGCCAGCGTGAAAGCAACTTCCTGCACCGCCGTACAGCCGGCCTCACGCATGTGGTACCCCGAAATGGAGATGATATTCCACTCCGGTACGTACTCATTGGCATAGGCAAACATGTCGGTAATGATGCGCATGGCCTGCTGCGGTGGAAAGATATAGGTCCCGCGAGCGATATATTCCTTGAGTACGTCATTCTGCACGGTGCCGCTGATCTTGCGCGGATCGGCGCCCGAGCGTTTGGCAACGGCGATGTACAGCGCAAGCAGGATCGAGGCCGTTGCGTTGATCGTCATCGAGGTTGAAATCTTCTCGAGGTTGATGCCGTCGAAGAGGCGCTGCATGTCTTCAACGGAATCGATGGCGACGCCGACTTTGCCCACCTCACCCATGGCCATCGCGTGGTCGGAATCCATGCCGATTTGTGTTGGCAGGTCGAAGGCCACCGAGAGTCCGGTGGTGCCGTGAGCGAGAAGATACTTGTAACGTTTGTTGGATTCCTCGGCGTCTCCCATGCCGGCGTACTGGCGCATGGTCCAGAGCCGTCCGCGATACATGGTTGCCTGCACGCCACGCGTGAATGGAAATTCGCCCGGATAGCCGGTGTCGCGGTCGTGATCCCAGCCTTCGAGATTCGCGGGCATATACAGCGGTTCAGGATCGATGTTTTTCAGCTCAGGCTCGAGTTTGGTTCTTTCTGCCATAGGCAACTTTACTTCCGCGTTTTTTTGGCCCGCACGTAGGAGAGCACGGTGAACCATGCGCAAACCAGAGTGAACACGGAAACCGTGACCAGGCGCCGGTAATCGGCGAGGTGATCGGCTCGGTAGTGACGGACCAAGTCGGAAGCACCAGCAACCGTCAAAAAGCCAAAAATGAGACCTGTAACCTCCAGCCACAGCGCATACATCGTCTTGAGTACAGAGATAATCAGGCTCTTGCCCGCCACGAACAAGGCGTGCCCCAGGCGGCTGCGGCTCTGGATCGGGGTCTTGACCGTCGAGATTTCAGGCATTGAGCCTATTGTAGCCCGGAAAATCCTGGGTTGCGGAAAGAGGCCTGCCGAAGGACGCCTGCTGTTGCTTACCAACCGCTCTGGTTGACGCCGCGAGAAGTCCTCTCTCAAGAATCTCCTCCGGAGAGCGAAGTTGGCCCAAACCATGAAACAGCAGGGCAGGCGCCAGCATCCTATTAGTAACAAGAAGGGGAAGTTCCGTGAACACGCAGCTAAAACGGCTCATCAAGGAACTAGGAGAAGCCATCAACGGCTCTCTCTCAGAGTCTGACCAGATTGCCCAGGTGATTGCCCGAATCAAAGAAGAAGGATATGACATTTTTCTTGTTCTCGAGGCCACTATCGGCTTCAACAACCGCAATGAAGACGTGAAAGCGTCTTCTCCAGAGCTGGTGAGCTTGCGCCGCAAGAGTGCTGACCCGGAATTTGCCATTACCGCCCACGATGTGCGCTTCCTCAAGTCGCTTCGCATAAGCGTCGATGACGGTGCGTAGATCAAAGAAGGGTCCGCTGCTGCGTAAGCATGACGCTGGCCCTTTTGTTTTTCTGTTACATTAATCTTCTAGTTGGCTTCGGCCTGGACAGCGAACGAGCTGTGGCGAAGCGCAAAAGGAAACCACACGCGTAACGTAGGAACCGCGCAGCTTGGCACGGACTATGCAGCGTTAGCAGGCACTATGAAAGACACATTGGGAGTTTTGCTGGCTGGCGGTGCCGGCGAGCGCCTCTACCCTTTGACTCGGGATCGCGCGAAACCGGCGGTGACGTTCGGCGGCAACTACCGCATTATCGACGTTACACTCTCCAATTGTCTCAACTCCGGTTTGCGGCGCGTCCACATTCTCACGCAGTACAAGGCGCTCTCACTCAATCGGCATATCCGCGAAGGCTGGAGCTCGGCTGTTGCGCGCGAGTTGGGCGAGTTCATTGAGATCCTCCCGCCCATGAAGCGTGTGAGCGACAACTGGTACTTGGGCACGGCCGACGCCGTCTACCAAAACATCTACTCCATCGGCAGCGAAGAGCCGAAGCACGTGCTGATTCTATCCGGCGATCACATATACAAGATGAACTACCAGCTGATGGTGTCGCAGCATCGCGAAGCCGGGGCCGACGTCACGCTGGCCACGATCCTGATCGAGCCCAACGAATGTGATCGTTTCGGCATCGTGGAGATCGATCGGTCAGGCCGGATAACCGGATTCGAGGAGAAGCCGAAGAAAACCAAGCTGCGCTCGCCCTACAATCCCAAGATGGTTTCCGGGTCGATGGGCGTTTACGTCTTCAACACCGAAGTACTGCTCCCGGTCCTGCTCAAAGACGCGGAAGACGCAACCTCATCGCACGACTTCGGCAAAGACATCCTGCCGCGCATCTTTGACCAGTACAAGGTTTACTCCTACAACTTCATCGACGAAAACCAGAAGGAAGCGCTCTACTGGCGCGACGTGGGAACGCTCGAAGCCTATTACGAGGCCAACATGGATCTGGTCGCGGTATCACCTGTCTTCAATCTCTACGACAAGCATTGGCCGCTCCGCACCACCCAGCGCCAGTATCCGCCCGCGAAGTTCGTCTTCGGCGCGACCGGACGCACCGGCATGGCCATCGATTCCATCGTTTCCTCAGGTTGCATCCTCTCCGGCGGCGTGGCGCGCAACAGCGTGCTCTCGCCCGACGTCCGCGTGAACTCGTACTCGGAAGTGGATTCCAGCATCGTCTTCTCACACGTCAACATCGGTCGCCACTGTCGCATCCGCCGCGCCATCATCGATCGCGATGTGCAGATTCCCGAAGGCACCATCATCGGATACGATCCCGATGACGACGCCAAGAGATTCGTGGTGACCGATACCGGCATCACCGTGGTCACACGCGACTATTCCCTGTTCGAGAGCCCGGTTACGGCGGACTACTTTACGTCGGAGTAGCGAGCCATCAAGCTTCCCGCGTGTTTACTACTTCCGGGCACTGATAGCGAACTCGGCCCTAATGCAATTCCAGAATGGCTGTGTCCCGCTGCTGTGGAAGAGCGGCCCTTAAGGGCCGCGTTCAGGTTGTTCTCAAGATCGGGCTTCAGAGCGTGTGTGAAGAACCACATTCCGAGCGTCCGCAAATGCTATCCTTGATCCACAAGCCCCGGCGCGGAGGCGTGCCACAACGCAGATTCTCTGTGTGCCACCCGTCGCAAAGACCCGAGGGCTCACCGCTCGACTGCATTTGACCGACCAGCGCCGCCAGGCGCGGATGAGAATAGCCCGGCAAGAATTGCCGGGTTACCTGGGATTCAAGATGGAAGTCCCGCCAGGGACGGCTGGCGTTACAAGTTCAAACTGCCACGTTGGTATGGGGCGTTCCCGATCGGCGCTTCTCAGAAAACGGCGACGACCGCCTGCATGCTCAATCACGAAGACATCGTGCGAAAAAAATCGTTACGCAGGGGAATGGGAATTTTCCTGGGACCGGCACGGGCTCAGTTGCTTCAGCCGTCCCTGACGGGACTCTTTTGTTTTGTACCAGCTAACCCGGTGTTTTGTACCAGCTAACCCGGCAGTTCCTGCCGGGCTATTCTCATGCGCCCCTGGCGGGGCTGGTAGGGCAGTCACACATTGATCGCATGTTCAGAGCAGTTGATGGATTTGTTCCACTGTGTGACGAGGCTTCTGGTTTTCACACACGCTCTTTTAGCCCCTGAGGTTGTGGATCGGAAAGCCCATGGTCCAGCCCATGCCGATGGAAACCAACAAAGATTGGGGCTTCAGGGCGATTCTAACAAATGCCGTATTCTCGGAACAGGAAACACACAAGGCAGAGAATGACGGGCTTTTCGCACGCATGAAACTGTGAAAGCGAGGTTTTGCAAGCAGGAAGAGTCTGCGGCGCGTTGCGCCTGGCCAGCACCCGAGACGACTAATCGGGAGTAACCCTTGAGAGCGTGAATCCAGTTCTGCAAATACCGCCCCCCGGCTTCGACAGATTCAATTACTGACCGCAGTGTTCAAGGGCTGGGTGAGACGAAATCCAAGCCGCTGCTCTGGCCTGAAGCCGACTTCTTTCTGGCCCGTGGCGTACGCGGCGGCGGTTCCTCCTGCTCCGCCGAGAACCGTACCAATCGCCGCGCCTTTGCCTCCGCCAGCAAGTGCGCCGATCAATGCGCCGCCGCTGGCGCCACCTCCAATGAAGGTCAGATCACGCTTTTTGTAGCTGCCACCACCCGCAAAGACGCTGTTGGTCTCGATGGGAACTGGTTTCCCGTTCACGGTAATCGAGGCGAGAGTGATGCGAATGTATCCGGCATTGTGCAGGTGGCCCGATTCGCGCGCCGCTACCACTTTGCCGGTCACCGCGGCGCCGCTCGCAACCACAGTCTGATTGGCTACAACCAGCGGTTCATCCAGAACCGCGGAAAACTCCTGTCCGACTTGGGCGGTTGCGCTGCTCAACGGCTGCTGCAGACGAACATAGATCGTCGTTCCAGGGGGAACCGTCTCGGCTTTTGCGTTTTCAGTGAATGGCAGTTGTTGAGCAGACGTATCGCTGGCCGCGGGGGGCGGCTCGCTTCTCATGTTGCAAGCGGTCACGAACGCGAACACGGCAACCAGAACCAGCAAACAGGCAATCCTGGAGACGGTTGGCCCTCTCATAACAACTCCAAACAGCTGTGGTGCGGGCTGCTTTCAAGATGATTGTGCAAGACGGTTACCAATCGAGCTGTCTCAGCTTCAAGGGTTTAGCGCCGGAGATGCACCCTTTGTGGTGTAGTTTTTACCCGCCTGCCACGTAAAGAGGACGCCCGCCAGATCAACGGGCACTGGCTGAGGTTTCAGGCTGGAGGACGACGCCGTCGAAGGGCGTCGTGGCCCATAGGCGGCCGTGGGAAGAGAGCACGTTACGTAAGAGCCAGCCGGAATTGATGGGATTCCAGGTGCGCCCGTTGTCGAGGCTCTCGTAGACGCTGGTGGAGTCGGCGCCGGTGGCCAGAACGCGACCGCTGTCGTCAAATTTGACGTTGACGACATTGGCCAGCCGAAGCGAAGAAATCCGCTTCCATGAATCCCCGGCGTTGGTGCTGCGGAAAACTCCGTCTCGCGAGGCAATCCAGAGATCGCCTTCCGGACTGACCGCGACAGAATTGATCTGGAAGTCCGGATCGAACGGTTTGAAGGGCAACCAGCTTTCGCCGCCGTTGACGGAAACAGCAACCGCATTCCGCGAGGCGATGATTACCATGCGTTGTGCGGCGGCAACAGCGGTGACGTTAGCCAGCCCGGGAATTTCCATCTTGCGCCATGTAGCTCCGGAATCCACGCTCTCGAAGAAACCGATGGAACTGGCCGCGTACCATCGGTCCGGGGAAACTTCGAGGGCACTTACTCGGCCGCTCAACTCCGTGATGGCAGGGCGCGCAGGTTCTTTCTTTTTTGCGGGAGCAGCCTTCTTATTGGCACCTTCGTCGTTGCTGGGAGGCGTGTCTTCATTTTTAGGCGGGAGCACCGTGTTGATCGGCACCCAGCGTGAGCTATTCGCTCTGAGTTGGAAGACACCGTGATCCGTGCCCGCCAGCAAAGAGTTGTCGGGCGCCTGGCGCAGGACAAAAACATCGCGATTGTCGAGACCGTCGTTGATCTGGTTCCAGAGTTGGCCACGATCGCGCGAGACGAACACCCCGCCGAATTCCTTGTCGTTGAGCAAGCCGGCGTAGACTACGGCGCTGTAGCTGTGATCGACGAGCAGAGCGGCTACCTGGCGATGCGTGAATCCGTGGTTGGAAGCCGTAAACGTCACGCCGCCATCGTCACTTACGAGAACACCGCCGCGATCGGTCGCGAGCAAGAGATGGGTGGTCTTTCGCGGATCGATCATCACGTCGTTGACCACAACGTTCGCGCTGGTCATTCGCTTCCAGGTCGCGCCGGCATCGGTGGTTTTCCAGAGCCCTTCGGTGGTTCCCGCGTAGACCACCTTGTGATCCGCGGGATCAAGCTGCAAGGAGCGCGTGCGCCGCGCTGAGTAAGGGATGCCTTGGATCTTGCGGAATAGATCACCGGCGGATTCGCTGCGATAAATCCCGGAGCAGGCACTGATATAAACGCTCGCCGGGTTTTGCGAATCGACGACTATCGTAAAAACGTCTGAGTCTTCAATCACTCCTTTCCTGATGTTGTGCCATGTCTTGCCGCCGTCTTCAGTCTTCCAGGGCAGATGCCAGGTGCCCACGTAGATCACATCGGGATTTATGGGATCGATGGCAACTGATTCCACATTCTTGATCTCGGTGTGATGCTCCGGCGATATGCGTTCCCAACCGTCGCCACCGTCGCGGCTGCGGAATACTCCGTCAAGGACCCCAGCAACTAGAACCTTGGGATCGGATGCAGCCAGGGCCAGCGCGCGGATCGATTTTCCGTGTAGGTCGGCCAGCAGGTCCCAGGTTCGGCCTCCGTCTTTGGAGCGATAGAGGTCGCCATCGCTATTGGGGTCCTGTGCATTCCATCCGGAAACGTAGATGGTGCCGGGGTTGGCAGGATCGATGACAATGTGATCCAGCACCATCTCCCCGGAACTGCCGAAGTGGACTAGGCGGGACCAGCTAGCGCCGGCATTTGTCGAGAGATAGAGCCGGCCGGCGCTGGTACCGAGGAATATTCGATCAGGATTCTTGGGATCGAAGGCCAGGCTGCGAACCGTGCCACCTTCCGGCCCAACCGGTTGCCACGGCTCGTCTGCCAGAGCCGGCAAACAGAAGAGCGCGACAACTGAACCGATGACAATGTAAGTCCGCAGATTTCGCAGGCACATGGCTGCCGAAAGGATCTCCCTAAAGTCCGACCGGGCAAGATTGGCACGCCTGATTCTCTACCAACAAGTTACTGAAGTGCCAACAAGGTTTCGTGCGGTGATACCCAGGTATTCTCACGCGGACGTTACATCATGGTTGGAGGGCACGAACGTCCATAACCTTGATGATAACTTGCGTGCCGTAATCCAATTGCACATCGTTGGCAGTAGAGAGAATGACCGGGCCTGGGGTCTCCGGGCTGGCGACTTGGCTTAGGCTTACGCCCTTCATCCGGTAAACACCCGAGGGAATGCCGAGACTCATTGATGGGGCCAGGCGGGACGAGGTAGCAGCACTTTCGCCCTGCCGGGAACCCGGCGAGTTAGGCGCCGCAGAGGTAACCGGCGCCGACGTGGAGTTGCCACTCATCATGGGGGCCGGCGTACTCCGGGTTGCAATACTGGATCGGCTTCCCATTGGCGTGGTTCCGCCGCCCCCCATACCGAACGAGGGAGGAAGCATCTGATCCGGCTCGTCGACTTTAGACCGGCGCTCCGTGGGCGGCGCGAGCGCGTACACCACTCCCTGCAGGTTCCTCTCTTCATGGTGCTTCAACAGGATCTTGTCGAAAATGATGCCAAGACGTGATGCCGCATCCCTTCCGCGTGGCTTGACCTCGGTCACGTGGCCCAACACTCTGGCGTCAGCCGGAATGATAATCTTGCCGTGAGCCAAAACATCCTGGGCTACCTCGGCGCGGATCAACGCACCCGGCTTGAGTTTTTTCCCATTGAGCGAATTGGTGAACTCGGCCAACACGTACGTAGCTTGGACCCCGGGGACGGTGGGCGTGCCGGTTGCGACAGCGGGTTGCTGTGCTGTGCCCCGTAACTGAAAGGGCCCCCCGAATGCGACCGTGACTAGTGCGGCAGTTGCAATGATCGAGTAGCTTTTCATGTTTTACCTCTTAGGTTGGAAACAAGTGAGGGCTCATGAGGGCTCACTCGCGATGATTGACGCTATTCTGCACCAAGTGGACAGGAAGTCAAACCAAATCTTTTTGGAAGACAGAATGCCGACAAGTCGAGAGGAAGGGAGCTCAGTTTTACATGACCGGATCAAAGACAGGGAATGGGGAGCAGTCGATAACGTCGAGCTACAGTTCACTGCCTGAACAGATCACAAACTCACGTTATTCGATTTCATTTTGCGACAATTAACCAGTTTGCTCGGGATTACTGTCAGCCGCCCGCGAACGCGGCTCAAACTTTCCACCGGGAAGTGGGGCCCGAGAATCCAGCAGCTTTGACCAACCCCCTTTCTGAGTGGGAGGCCGCCGCCTGTACTCGCTTGGGCAACGCGACTGTCTCGCGCAACTTCTTATCTTCTGAGCAGCGGGAGCAAGGCCTAGTAGCGACGGTCCGCTACCCGTCCTGGAACTTGGATCAAAACCCGAGCTGGAACTTCAGAGAAACACCAAAAGGACAAATGCAATGGCTACACACGTGATTCCGAAAGAGCCGCTAAAACCCCAAGTGGTCGAGACCCCAAAGGAAGCCGACTGGACGAAACCCCAGGCGATGGCGATCCCGAAGGAAGGTTACTTCAAGATAGAACAGGGACGATACGGTCCGCTCTTCCCCAGGACGCCGGCTTGTCACGGTTTCACGATTATCGCGAAGATCAAACCGGGGACGGAAGAGGAGATCCGGCAGTACGGGAAGAAGCTTGAGAACGCGGTGGCGGGTGACTCGCACGTGCTTGCGCCACTCCAGCTCCACTACTTGCGATGGGTTCTGTTTGACATCGGCCAGGACAAGTACTTCATGTACCAGGGTATCTTCGACACCGACTTCGACAAGTACACCGAAGATGCGGTTGCGCTTTTTACTCAGACTGGCATCAATACGATTTTCGAGAAGCTTGAAGGTTTTCCGATGGACTGGAAGGCGAACGTTCCGGCGTTCATCAAGTTTCTCCGCGACCACCAGTGTCCGAGTTTCCTGGAGTATGGCGAGTATCCGTACGTGACGGCCGTCGAAGTCAAGAAAGCTTTGAAGCTGAAGCGGGCCTTTTCGGACATGCTCGACCAGATGCAATGACTTGGCTGTAATCAGAAACCAACGCCCTGCTGAGAGTGTCCCATGTTGGAATTCGACGATATTCAGCACTTCCTGCTGACACGTACTCCCGCGCTCGCAGCTCGATACGAATTCCTCACGTTTCGGAAGCCTGCCTCCGAACGGGCTTGGCTGACCGGCCTAGTCGACAAGGTGGGTACGGGAAAGTCCGTGGGGTCTGCCTCCCCGGATTCGCGATGGGTAACCCTGGCCTTTACCTGGAACGGTTTGCGCGCACTGGGACTGGACGAGGCGTCGCTTGCCACTTTTCCTGAAGAGTTCCGCCAAGGCATGGCTGCGCGGGCAGAGGTCGTCGGTGTGACGGGGGCGAATCATCCCGATCACTGGATAGGTGAGCTGGCCAGCCCGGAGCTGCACGCGATCGCCATACTTTTTGCTCGCGACGTGGCCGAGCGGGAGCGTTGCAAGCGAGAGCACGATCGATATCTGACCCAGGTCGGCGGTGTGGACCGCCTTTCCGGACTGGACCTCGAGGCCGTGTACCCGGGGGAACCCCGAGAGCATTTCGGTTACCGCGATCGCCTTACGCACCCAGTGATTGAGGGAACCGGCGAAGTTTCGCCTCCCGGCTCGCTTCCACCCATCAAAGCCGGTGAATTCTTCCTAGGCTACATCGACGAAAGCGGCTTGCAACCGCTCATGCCGCAACCAGAAGTGTTGTCGCGCAACGGCAGTTACTTGGCTTACTTGAGGCTACAAGAACACGTCGGTGCCTTTCGCGACTTCCTCCGAGAGCAGGGCCAGACGCGTGAGGAACAAGAACTCGTGGCCGCCAAGCTCATGGGCCGTTGGCGCAGCGGGGCGCCCCTCGTCCTCGCGCCGCAGAAAGATGATCCAGTTCTTGGCGTGGACATGCAGCGCACCAACAACTTCGACTACGGGAAGATGGATCCTTACGGCTATGGTTGTCCGGTTGGTTCGCACATCCGGCGCATGAACCCGCGCGATACAGCCGATAACATGAACCGACGCCAGATGATCCGGCGAGGTGGCACCTACGGCCCAAGGTTGCCCGAAAACGCGCCTGAAGACGGCGTAGAGCGGGGGATTGCGGCATTTATCGGATGCGCGAGCTTGATCCGCCAATTTGAGTTCGCCATGAACGTGTGGGCAAACGATCCAAGGTTCAAAGACCTGGGCAACGAGCGCGATCCGTTCGTTGGCACCCAGGATGGAACTTTTGACATGACAATCCCCAAGCGGCCGGTGCGCAAGAAAATCAAAGGTCTTCCCGCCTTCACCACCATCAGAGGTGGCGCGTATTTCTTTCTACCCGGAATCCGTGCCTTGCGATTTCTCGCTGCGGGCGATGCCGCTACAAGACCAAAACTCAAGAAAGTCTCTTAGGAGCTCCCAATGACACCGCTGAAAACCCGCCCCCGAACATACAATCAAGTTCAGACACCGCGAAGATACACTCCCGGCAAAAGACGGTTCAGTATTTATTGGACGTGGAGCTATCCCTGGGAAGCCAATCGGGACGTGACGCAACTCGACAATCGCTTCTCAACCATGACTGAGGTTCGCAGGGTGGCGTGGCCCGACTACGAGTCGGTGGAGTATTCAGAAAAAATGTTCCTGCAGGGCATTGCCGGCACGCTGGAGCTATTTCACCTGTCGCTGCTGAGGTTTCAGTCACTGGTAGGCGAGGTTACGGAGCATCCTGTTGCGGTTTACCAACGGATCGACCAGGCGGGGCAGAAGCAGCCCATTGACGAGGTTCTGCTCGAAGACACCGACACGCTGATGGTATTTGGTCTGGATCACATGGTTACAGAGCAGGAAGCCGCCCCGGAGGAAATAGAGGCGATTAAACAATTCCTTACGCGTGAGGGAACCTGCCTTGTCCTGGGACCGCACCACGACGTTGGTGTGTCCTCCGATCTTAAAGAACGCAACATGGAATACGCCCACCACGGCGATCCTCTGGTACCGCGCCAGCAACGATTCGGCAAGTACACGCGTTCGCTGATGCGAGGGCTGGGTACGCCTGTCGAGAATCGCTGGGGTCTGCGTCCCGCAGTAGTCAAAGGAACCAACCAGATTGCTCCGTTGACCACGATGAAAGATCTGGATGCACGGGGCTGGCTGAATGAAGTAACAACCTTCAATTTCCATCCTCACTTGCCTCACTATGCCCTCACGACCGAAGACACCAAGTCGATTCACGTTCTCGCCAGCCAGCCGATTGATATGTCGCGGCCGCATCCTTTTACAGAGGCCGGGAACCGGGAATTCAATATGCTGCTCTGGATGCCGCCAGTCAGCAACCGCGCCGGCGATATTGTGTTTGCTGACTCGACGATATTCACCACATTGTTCGGCGGCACGGAGTCATTGCAGAACTTCTGGAGGAATCTTGCGAAGACGCCGCTCCAGGCAAAGGCAACGCGAGCTGCTTGAAACCGGATTTGGCGCGAGCGCCGCTGCAGTCTTGTCGGCGCATCCCGCGGTGCCCGGTGGTGACGAGAACCTGGAATGCTTCCCGAAGAAGATCGCGACGATGGAATGCTTGTCAGGTTACGCATTTGCACAGCCGGTTCGGGCCGGCTGTTAGGCATTGTCACAATCGTGTGTGCGCTGATCCTCGCGAAGGAAGTAAAGGCGCAGAGCAGGGGCGTATATCCCCTTGGCATGAGCGCTACAAACTCAGGTATCACGCCAGAGTCAGGATTCACCTATTCCAACCAGTTGCTCTTCTACTCTCGTGACGAAGTGAAAGACCAGAACGGGAGCACCTTGGCAATCACAGGAAACAACTCGGTCTTGATGGACATGAACTCGCTCATTTGGGTCAGCACGAAGGAATTCTTAGGCGGCGCCCGATATTCCGCGTTCGCCACGCTCCCATTTGCGAAGAACGATCTCACATCGGATATCCACGGCAACGTCAGCGGCGGCGCCGGATTCGCCGACTCGTATTACGTGCCGTTTATTCTAGGCTGGAACAAGGAGCGCGTTGCCATCCGCGTTCTATACGGATTCCTGGCTCCTACCGGCCGCTTTGCCGCCGGAGCCAATGATAATGTCGGCTCCGGATACTGGACGAATGCCCTCTCATCTGGCCAGACTCTCTACCTGACGAAAGGCAAATCGTGGGCGTTGTCGGCCTACGAGATGTACGAATTCCATACCACCCAGGAGGTCACCGGAACCCATCCCGGGCAAACCTTCGACCTCGATTATTCGTTGACAAGGACGTTCACATTCACAAAAGCTCCCACACTGCAGATCGGCCTTGTCGGTTACGAACAGCGGCAAACCACAGCGACGACCGGGCCGGCAATCACGCCAGAGGAGATAACGGAACGATACGCCGTGAATGCGCTCGGCGTGGGGTCGAATGTGACGTTCTGGAAGCGAAAAGTCAACCTCGGTTTGAAGTTCTTCGAGGAATACGCGAATCGATCGACTTTCCAAGGCTGCTCGTTGCAGTTTTCCGGCTCGGTAAAGTTTTAGCGGCCCAGGCGCAGTGGCATGGAGGCCAGTTCAACCATTTCTCAGACTGGCAACCCAGATTAGGAGGACATATTCTCATCTGGCAAAGCCGCATTGTCCAAGGCTACAAAGAACTAAGGTAAAGGCCAACGTGGAGGAGATACTCAAGCGCGTCTGGGACAACCTCATCGCTCGTGCGACTGGCCCGATGAATTTTCGGCTGATGATTCAGCCGGCAGTCGCCAGCTTTCTCGCAATCCGGGCAGGCCTCAAGGACGCTCGAGAAGGTCGGCCATCTTTCTTGTGGACGGCCGTCACAAACCGCGTACATCGACCTGAGTTGTTCCGACAAGGCCGCAAGGACGTGGGCAAAGTGTTTGCCCTTGCTGTTGTTCTGGACGCGGTCTATCAGCTCATCGTTCAGCGCGGAGTGTACGTGCTGGAGTTGCTGATTGTGGCGACGTCGTTAGCAGTAGTCCCCTACGTTCTACTTCGCGGGCCGGTCTCGCGCATTGCAAAGTGGTTGGCGCGCGGGCAAGTTTTGGAAAATGAAGGCAATCTGCGCGAATCGCACAAGGAGCCGCTCCAAGGAGAGCACGACCGCAAAGCATAGTGAGTGGACGGCTGGTTGCGGGAGTGGTTCCCAGCTGTCAATCCGTTCTGGATTTTTCACAAATAGTTCGAGGACTTCAGTTGCTATTCTTGCAGCTTGATCTTGCTACCCTGCTTACTTCGGCGAACGGTCTTCTTTCAGCGGCTGGGAAAGAGTCCCTCGATCAGGACGATGTCGGCATCGCCATCGCCGACTGCAGCGAATAAATCCTTGTCGTCTGACGACCAAGCCACCCGGCGTACGATGAAGGTTCTACGAGGGCTGAAGTCGGTGACTTGCCTCCATGACCCATCAATGGTCGAAAGCAGATAAAGATTTGTAGTTGTGAAATCGTTAAGGGGCAGAGCAAGCCAACGGCCGTCATGGGAGAGACTGGGCTGAAACACCTGCCAGTGAGGTACGCGCTCGCCGGCAATTTGAGCCAGGCGCACGGAAGGGCTTCTCTCAGGATGCGCTGCCCGGATCTCATAGTCACGAATGCCATTGCCTTTCAAATGCGGTACGGAGTAGTAGAGCGTGGATCCGTCGGGGCCTAAAGCAGAAACGCAGGCATTGTCATTCCGTACGAGAACGGGCGCACCGCCAGCCACAGCAATCTTGAATGCATGAAAAGTACCGTGGAGCGTGGTGCTGTAATAGAGCCACTTTCCGTCGCCCGACCATGTGGGATATCCACTAATTTGGCTCACGAGCCGGTGCAAGTTGCTTCCGTCGGCATCAGCTAACCACACGCTGAGGGTTTCCCAGTTCGGCTGTTCCCGCGTCGACACCATGGCAATCTTGCTGCCATCGGGCGACCACATCGGCAAACCCATACTGACATGCGGATCAGTTTCGAAAGTGATTTGTCGGGAGACCCCGCTTACCAAGTCGAGGACCCAGATATTGCTGTGCCCGCCGTCGTCGGAAAGGTATGCAAGCTCCCGGCCTGCGGACGTGGCATTCGGGGTCTGCACTTGCCCTGTCTCGTGTGTTAATTGCTGACCATCGTGAGTGTTCCGGCGCGGCGTTCCCGTCACCGGAAATTTCCAAATGTCATATTGCATTCGCAGACGGCTGGCGACGAGATTCCCTCCGCGATCCACATCGGGGTTGTACAGCGATGTTTCCCCATAGGTCATTTGCCGGGCGGGGGAACCGTTCAAGCTAGCTGCCCATAAGTGCATCGTGGGCAAATAAATGGCGGTGCTCTCGCGGCCTGAGCTGTAGATGATGCCGTAGCCGTCCGGCTGCCACGACAGCCCGCCCATAAGCACGCCTTCGTGGGTAAGAGAGTGGACATCTCCGCCAGTTGCGCTGACATAGGAGATGTCGTCCACATAAAGCGTGGACTGCTGAAATGCAATCCAGTGGTCGTTAGGCGACCAACGGGGATATTCGTACGCTTCTGATGATGACAGTTCAGCCACCATGGAAACTGACGAGGTCAGGCGCTCGACGGTGATCAGCTGCACTGTGTCCTTCTCGCTCAACCGGAAGAAGGCCAGCCTTTTCCCATCGTGACTGATGTCAGCACCGCTCACACTCCGCGCAAGTGGCCGTGGCGTCCCACCCAACGCGGAGATCTCCCACAATGTGCCTTGCTCCTCACCTGAGGTAGGTGGTGAGTAGTAGACCAACGTCGATGAATCTGGCGACCAGCGAGGATACATGTGATCGACGTTATCGTGTGTAATTTGCAGTGGCGTTCCTCCAGCAATCAAGCGCACCCACACCTGCCGGTAGCCAGCGTTGTCAGCGGTAAACGCTACTGTTTTGCCGTCCGGTGATATCGCAGGGAATTCTTCCAGTCCGACAAAATCCGTAAGGCGCTTCTGTGTAATCGAGTGGCTGCTGCGTTGCCACAGCCATTGCCGAACTCCAGCGATGTTGAAGCCCAGCAACAGTCCAATCAGCAGCGCGCCACCCGTTAACCCCGCCAGCAGGCTGACCAGCCATCGGCGAAACGCCGGTACCCGCGCCTCTTTCCCGCCCGGCCCCCTCTCCGCCGTGGCCGCCCCGCCTTGGTTGATTACAAGCCCGCTATTCCCGTCATGGAATACAATCTGCTGCGGAATTGACCCGGGCTGGCCGTCGGAGGCGAACGAGGCTTTAGCGATAAACCTGTACCCGCGGCCTGGCACCGTCTCAATAAAGCGAGGATGTTCAGGGTCATCCCCGAGAGCTATCCTGATTTTCCGTATCGCATTGTTGATGCTGCGGTCGGTTTCAACAAATACGTGGGAGCCCCATAACGATTCTGCAATTTCCTTCCTGGGAATGAGATCGCCGCGGTTGCGGAGCAGTAGCGCCAGGAGATCGAAAGGTTGCTTTTCAAGGTGGACTCTCAGCCCCCCTCGTCTGACCTCGAACTTTCCCAGGTCAATCTCCACGTCCTCAAACTGAATGACGGGAGCTGCCAAATGCTGCCTCCGAGTTGCGAAGTGGCTCACATTTTACAGGCGTTTTCCGAGCTTTGCCCAATATTTTCAGGCGATTGGGCCGCGACACGTTCGTGGACCAAGTAAGATTTTGCCAGATGCCATCATTCCGTGAAGCCGACACTTCGTAATAGATTCACGAAACGCGGGTCGGCACGCAGGGGGTCCAGCCGAGGGTCCACCTTCAGGTTGGGCATGCAATCTGAACGAGCCTCACGCGCTTTTTCAAACCATTCAAAGGCGCGGTCGTTCTGTCCCAGCGCCACATGTACAGCAGCCACTTCGTAGGAGCAGGAATAGCGTTTCTTCGTCATTTCGTTGATCTGATCCAACATCTTTTTCGCCTCGGCCCTGAGTCCGGCAGAGGCATAGACGCCAGCCCGATAAGAGGCCATAAGTGGGCTATTGTCCAATTTGTATGCAGCGTCGGCTTCAGTTATAGCTTCGGGAAATCGTCCTGTTTGGGCGTATGCCAAAGCGAGCGGCGCGCGGGCAGAAGCATTGTTTGGCTCTGTTTCAATAGCTTTGCGACCGGTATCGATTGCCGCATCATACTTTTGTGCCATAAACAACCAAAGGACCCGGTCACCCATGATGAACAGTGAAAAAGGATCGAGTTGATAGGCGTGCTGAAGTTCTGTGATGCCTTCTTCTGTTCGTCCCATAGCGATCAGGTAGTCGCCATAAAGATCATGGGCACTCGCGTTGTTGGAGTTGAGAGCGAGAGCCCGTTTCGCCTCTCGTTCCGTCGCCGGCCAGTCCCAGTCATAGTAGAAGTAAACACTTCCCAATGAGCTATGGGCTTCAGAGAGGGAGTCATCAAGCTCCAGCGCTTTGAGCGCGGAGGCCTTGGCGCTGGGCATGACTTCGCGCGGCGCGCGATAAGCAGTCGCCAGAGAAAGGTAGCAGTCCGCAAGGCCCGCATATGCTGGCGCGAAAGTCGGATCTCGGGAGACAGCGCGTTGAAAGTATTCGATGGCCGTTTGCAGCTCCTCTTCGGTCTGCTTGTTCGCGTGATAGCGTCCTTGGAGGTAGGCATCGTGCACCTCGGGATCAACTTTAGGGTGGGGCGGCGGCACCACTTCCTGGGGCGTCAGCTTGGCGTGGATCTCGCGGGCAATTTCGCGGGCCACATCTTTTTGCAATCCGAGAATGTCGTTCAAGTCACGGTCATAGCTCTGCGCCCATAAATGTCTGTCGCCGGCGGCCTGGATCAGTTGGGCAGAGATCCGCACCTGGTTTCCCAAACGCAGCACCGAGCCTTCGATGACTGCATCGACATTCAGCTCGCGTGCAATTTGAGGAAGCGGTTTGCGCGCATTTTTATAGACCATCATCGATGTGCGCGAAGTGACTCGCAAACCGCTTACCTGGGCCACTTCGGTGGTCAACTCTTCTGTCATCCCGTCGGCGAAGTATTCCTGCGCGGGATCTCCGGAGAGGTTGGCAAGTGGCAGTACCGCCAAGGAATCAATCCGCGCCTTCGCAGTAAAGGGCAGCCGATCTTTCCATTGGACTAGTACGAAGACGATAGCAAGCACAATCGCGCCGATCGACGCGAGTGCCGCAGCGATTTGCCACCTCTTTCGAGGCTTGACCACGGCTAGGACCGGTACTGGTTCCGGCGCGCTCGGGCGACTGAGATCAACTTCCATTCCGCGTGCACTTTGGTAGCCTGCACTGCCTGGGTCAGCGTGATGCCCGTCACTGGGTACAATCTGCTGCGGAATTGACCCGGGCTGGCCGTCGGCGGCGAACGAGGCTTTAGCGATAAACCTGTACCCGCGGCCTGGGACCGTCTCAATAAAGCGAGGATGTTCAGGGTCATCCCCGAGAGCTATCCTGATTTTCCGTATCGCATTGTTGATGCTGCGGTCGGTTTCAACAAATACGTTGGAATCCCATAGAGATTCTGCAATTTCCTTTCGCGGAACCAGATTGCCGCGATTCCGGAGGAGTAGCACCAGGAGATCGAAAGGTTGTTTTTCAAGGTGGACTCTCAGCCCTCCTCGTCTGACCTCAAACTTTCCCAGGTCAATCTCCACGTCCTCGAACTGAATGACGGGAGCTGCCAATGCTGCCTCCAAGTTGCGAAGTGGCCCATATTTTAGCAGGCGTTTTCGAACCATTGCCCAATATTTTCAGGAGCTTGGGCCGCGACACGCCCGTGACATAAAAATTATCTTTTATCGATTGAGGCGCGACCAAGAAATCAAGAGTATGTCACGTACATCCAGGGCAGTGCAGAAACAAGACTGACGGGTGATATTGATCCCAGGAGACAAGCGACATGAGATCGAGGTTCCTCTGCATGCTTTTTCCTCTTCTGGCCTTCAGCCTCACGCTGAGCGCGCAGATTCAACCCATTCCCAATCTCACCGTCCAACCGGTTCCTATTCGCGGTGGCGACCTGGTACCGGGTTACGGAATTGTTAACCAGTTCTTCCCCGGACCGCCTGGACAGACTCCGCCGTTTGATCCGATCGGCGCCGAGCCGCACGGCATCACCAATTTCAACGGTCTGACTGCGATGGGCTACACCAGCGGGTTGGCGACTGACAACAAAAACAATCAGTACGTTGTCATCACCGACATTCGCGTGTACAAGGGTGACTACATCGGAGGCGCGGCTGCTGACCCGGTTAACACTGCGGGCGCCACCGTGTCGGCAAAGGCGAGCGGCATCTTTGTCGAGATATGACTGGACCTATGGGACCTCGGTCTGAGGACCCAATTGCATGATTTCAGCCCGTGGATATTGCCGAACGGTCTCTTCTGGATGGTGAAGGTTGATGACAGTGCCGTGCAAATCACAGGCGACACCCTGACCATTCACCTGGTCGACGTGCCGGTCGTGGATGCCTTCAGCTTTCCTCCGCCTCCGCAAGCCGTCCCTGGTATTTCCCCGATTCAGCTGATACCAGCTAAGGTGTCGTTCGACATCATCTACAAGAAAGCCGGCAGTCCACGCCAGGTTCAACCAACATCGCACGATCCGCTCAGCCCCTTTAACTGGGCGGGAACGATGTGGGATGCCACCAACTCCGGAACGTTTTCGTTGAGTTATGGTGACGGATCGTTCTCCGCGTCTGGCAGTTTCCAGTCAAACGGCAATTTCGGCGAGATGGGATCCGAAAGGAACGGGGCATTTCTCGGGGACGACGATGACGCAGAAGCTCAACTGGAGTCGCTCCCAAATGCAAACGCCTCAACACAAATGGGGGCGAAGATCGCGGGCAGCATCCCGAACCGGACTGCGAAGACACTGCTTCTGAAGGGCCGAGTCCCGGTGAACGTAAATTTCTAGGTTATAGGGGGTCGGTATTGAGCTGAAGTCCCGGGCTAGCGATCTCGTTCCGCTGACCTAGGACTTCAGTGCGTTTGCAGAACAGGCATTTTTTCGGTCGTCGCCTAGCCTGCTGTATGCCTGGGTGCGCGGGAAAGTCACTTCGCGCGAAAAACGAAAGCCCTCTTCGGAAGAGTCGCAACGCCGGAAATGGGGAAATGCAGGATGCCGAAGGCCAACGCTTGGCACCGCAGTATGGGCTCGATGGCAGCTCGTAACCGCGAGATTGGTATCGCGACTGAGCATCGATGATCGTGTCTAAGCTGGCGAAGTCGCGGGCCCAGGTGATCTTCCAGATCGTCATGCTCGTGTTTCTGTTGATCAGCCTGATCAATTACAAGGGAGCCGCCAGCGTCAGAGCGTACAACAGGCACGAGCAACGGGCACCCTGCGGCTACCTGAACTTCCGATCGGCCGAGATGCAGTAACCAGATCATCAGCGAGCAGTGCTGCCGTAGCCTACCTGAAAATCATATGGCCGGCGCTGGTCTTCGGCATCTTGATCAGCTCGGCCGTGCGGACCAGTTTGTCGCGCACGCCGCTGCATAGAGTTTTTGGCGGCGGCACTGCGTATGATCAATTTCGCCGCGACGAGCTGCGGAGGCTCGGCATTCTAGAAATCGGTATGTGGAATATAGAACTCGGCATCTAAGCAGCGATGATAACAGCATGGCTGTAGGCCATTTTGTAGCTGTGAAATCCTACGACTTCAATAAATCGCAACAGCCTTCAAAGAGCGGCTTGCAACGGCTTCAATATCAATCACTTGAAATCAGCAAATT